>Ga0157375_10003939_pt1 | contig 12874 bp, 11 predicted proteins | sample M35metaG_FD_115311 | JGI IMG/M metagenome (GOLD analysis project Ga0157375, IMG submission 115311) | Miscanthus rhizosphere microbial communities from Kellogg Biological Station, Michigan, USA - M3-5 metaG | ecosystem: Host-associated > Plants > Roots > Rhizosphere > Soil | place: USA: Michigan...
GGATGATGATCATCGACGCGATCAGCGCGCCCGACACCGTCGCGTAGTTGTTGTTCATGAACATCGGCCGGGTCCACGGCAGCAACATGCCGATCGCGATCACCGACAACACCACCACGACAGCGGCCACCGCATAGCCGGCGCCGGCTTTCCAGTGCTCACGGCTCAGCCCGAGCTCGGCCCACCCGAGGCCCCGCGAACGAACCAGGATCACCAGTCCCACGGCCGCAGCGGGCACGGTCGCGATGCTGGCCCACGGCGTCGTGAAGTGCGCGATCAGGTTCGTCAGTGCCAGTACCACCACGACCACGCCGATGTCGACGTAGGTGCGGAAGTGTTGCAGTGCGGCGAGTTGGCCCACTACGGGATGGGGATGCGGGGCCACCGCCTGTTCGGACATTGCGGGCCAGTTTACCGGCGATTTTGCGATTCTTGCTGAGCGTGTCCTTAGGACTTCGAGTTCGCGCGGTAGTCGGCGTCCCACGTCCACCCCGAGATCTCGGGGTCGTCCTCGCCGTGTACGCGCGTGTAGCGGCGGGCGGCCAGGCGGGCGTCGACCATCCGCTGACGCAGCGCCGCGGCCCGGTTCGCCAGCCCCTCCACCCGGTCTATGACGTCGATCACCAGGTGGAACCGGTCCAGATCATTGAGCATCACCATGTCGAACGGCGTGGTCGTGGTGCCACGCTCCTTGAACCCGCGGACGTGCATCTGCGCGTGATTGGTCCGGCGATAGGTCAGCCGGTGGATCAGCCAGGGGTAGCCGTGGTAGGCGAAGATGACCGGCTTGTCGGTGGTGAACAACGAGTCGAACTCGTGATCGGACAGCCCGTGCGGGTGTTCGGAATCCTGTTGCAATCGCATGATGTCGACGACGTTGATCACGCGCACCGCCAAATCGGGAAGTTCACGGCGCAGCATGTCGGCGGCGGCCAGCGTCTCGAGCGTCGGGATATCGCCCGCGCACGCCAGCACCACATCGGGCTCGCCGGTGGCCGTGCCTGCCCACTCCCAGATGCCAAGACCTCGGGTGCAGTGCGCGATCGCGGCGTCCATGTCGAGGTACGTCAAGGCCGGCTGCTTGCCTGCGACGATCACGTTGACGTAGTCGCGGCTGCGCAGGCAATGATCGGCCACCGACAGCAGCGTGTTGGCGTCCGGCGGCAGGTACACCCGCACCACTTCGGGGCGCTTGTTGGCGACGTGGTCGATGAACCCCGGATCCTGATGCGACGCCCCATTGTGGTCCTGACGCCAAACATGGGATGTCAGAAGATAATTCAGCGATGCGATCGGCCACCGCCAGGTCAGCTCCCTGTTGCGGGTCAGCCACTTGGCGTGCTGGTTGAACATCGAGTCGACGATGTGCACGAAAGCCTCGTAGCAGTTGAACAACCCGTGCCTGCCGGTGAGCAGGTATCCCTCGAGCCAGCCCTGGCACAGATGCTCGGAGAGCACCTCCATTACGCGGCCTTCGGGGCTGAGGTCCTCGTCGTCGGGCCCGATCTCGGCCAGCCACGCCTTGTCGGTCGACTCGAACACTGCCCCGAGCCGGTTCGACGCGGTTTCGTCGGGCCCCATCAAGCGGAACCTGTCGGGGTTGCGTGCGATCACGTCGCGAAGGAACGTCCCGAGCACGCGGGTGGCTTCAGCGGTTCCGGTGGCCGGTTTGTCCACGGCGACGGCGTAATCGGGGAACTCAGGCAGGTCCAGATCGCGCAGCAGTAGCCCGCCGTTGGCATGCGGGTTGGCGCTCATCCTGCGCTGCCCGGTCGGTGCCAGCGCCCGCAACTCGGGCCTGAGCACCCCCTGCTCGTCGAACAATTCCTCGGCCCGGTAGCTGCGCAGCCACTGCTCGAGCTGCGCCATGTGCTCGGGGTTGGTGTGTGTCTCCGACAGCGGCACCTGATGCGACCGCCAAGTGCCCTCGACCTTCTTGCCGTCCACCTCTTTGGGCCCGGTCCAGCCCTTCGGGGTGCGCATGATGATCATCGGCCACAGCGGTCGGCCCGACTCGCCGTCCAGTCTCGCCGCCTGCTGGATTGCGCCGATCTGATCGAATGCTTCATCCAGCGCCGTCGCCATCTGCTGGTGCACGTTGGCCGGATCGTCACCGGCGACGGTGATCGGGCGGTAGCCGTACCCGTAGAACAGTGACTCCAATTCCTCCTGCGGGATGCGGCTCAGCACAGTCGGGTTGGCGATCTTGTAGCCGTTCAGGTGCAGGATCGGCAGTACGGCGCCGTCGGTCACCGGGTTGAGGAACTTGTTCGAATGCCAGCTTGCGGCCAGCGGCCCCGTCTCGGCCTCGCCGTCGCCGATCACGCACGCGACCACCAGATCCGGGTTGTCGAAGGCGGCGCCGTAGGCGTGCACCAGTGCGTAGCCCAGCTCGCCGCCCTCGTGGATCGACCCCGGTGTCTCTGCTGCGACGTGACTCGGCACGCCGCCGGGAAATGAGAACTGGCGGAACAACTTTCGTAGTCCGTCGGCGTCTTCCCCGATGCCCGAGTACACCTCGCTGTAGGTGCCCTCCAGATAGGCGTTGGCCACCAGGCCGGGGCCACCGTGGCCAGGGCCGGTGACGTAGATGACGTTGAGGTCGCGATGGCGGATGAGGCGGTTGAGGTGGGCGTAGACGAGGTTCAGGCCGGGTGTGGTGCCCCAGTGGCCGAGCAGTCGCGGCTTGATGTGCTCGGCCTCCAGCGGTTCGCGCAGCAACGGATTGTCGAGCAGGTAGATCTGGCCCACCGACAGGTAATTGGCGGCCCGCCAGTAGGCGTTGATCAGTTCGAGTTCGCTCTCGGAGAGCGTCGGGGAGAGAGTTTGGGCGGTCATCTACCGAATCATCGTCTCGAATGGTGAACAACGGGTGGGGAACCTGTACCCGAATCGCCAGGGCCTAAGCACTAGCCTGGCGGTCGTGCTGGGATTCGCGATGCCGCAATTCGGAGAATCCGCGTACGACGATCTGGCGCGGTTCGCCTCGACGGCCGAACAGCTGGGCACCGACAGCCTTTGGGTCGGCGACCGACTGTTGGCAGCGGTCCGGCCCACCGTGGGCTATGCAGGCAAGGACACCATTCCCGAGCAGTTTCGCACCAATCTGGATCCGTTCATCGCGATGACCGTGGCCGCGACGGTGACCACCACGGCGCGGCTGGGCAGCAGCGTGTTCGTCGCGCCCTGGTATCCGCCCGTACAGCTGGCGCGGCAGTTGACGAGTATCGACGTGATCAGCCGCGGTCGGCTGATGTCGGGATTCGGTGTCGGCTGGTCTCCGGAGGAATTCCAGGCCGCCGGTGCACCTTTTCGCCGCCGGGGAGCGCAACTCGATGAACTGCTGGACGCGCTCGATGCGCTGTGGACCACCAACCCGGTTCGGCACGACGGGGGGCGCTGGGACATCGGAGAATCGTGGGTGAACCTCAAGCCGGTCCAGCGGCCACGCCCACCCATTTATCTTGGGGCGTTCACACCACCGGGGCTGAAGCGTGTCGGCAAGCGCGCGGACGGCTGGTTGGCCGTCGTGCAGGTGCCGGGGAATGTGAAACCGGACATGCTCAATCGGCAGCGGCAGGTCATCGACGAGGCGGCCCGCGCGGCCGGCCGTGACCCATCGGCGATCCATACCTACGTGCGGGTCAACGTCGCCGAAGGGACTCCGTTGGATAAGGTTGCCAACGCCATCCGCATGTTGGCCGACAACGGCTACCCCGACGCATTCGTCGACATGCTGTACGTGACGACCGGCACCGACGCCCGCCTGGAGTGGGTGGAACGGCTTGTTGACACAACTGACGATTTCTCTGGCTGACGAAGGGGCGACGTAGCCATGGCCGACGGCGCGGCACTCCTTGCACCCCTGCGAGTTCTGGATCTGGGTGGCCCCGAATCCGACGCCGTGAGCCGCCTGCTCGCCGACCTCGGCGCCGATGTGCTGAAGATCGAGCCGCCGACGGGTAGCGCGGCGCGCAGCGCGCTGCCCACCATCGCGGGCGCGAGCATTCCCTTCGCACTGCACAACGCCAACAAGCGCGGCGCGGTGCTCGATCCGGACAACCCGGCCGACCGTGACCGGCTGATCGAACTGGCCGGCGAAGCCGACATCGTCGTGGACGGCGGCAACCGAGCGACGGCTTTTGGCACGTCGTGCGCCGCGTTGGCCGAGCGGTTCAGCCACCTCGTCGCACTGTCGGTCACCGATTTCGGGAATCGCGGTCCGTACGCCGCGTGGCAGGCGACCGACCCCGTCCTGTACGCCATGTCGACCGCGCTCTCGCGCACCGGTCCGACGTCGGGGACCCCGGTGCTGCCGCCGGTCGGGGTGGCTTCTGCGACCGCGGCGGTGCAGGCCGCATGGGCTGCGCTCGCCGCTTACTATCATCGGTTGCGTTGTGGAACAGGCGAATACATCGACTTCTCCCGGTTCGAGGCGGTCGTCCAGTCACTGGACCCGCCGTTCGGATCCGAAGGTCAGGCGGCGGTCGGGTTGAAGCGGTCCAGCGAACTGTGGCGCGGCAGGCCGCGAAACCAGCAGATCTACCCGATACTTCCGTGCCGGGACGGCTATGTGCGGATCTGTCTACTGTCGCCGCGGCAGTGGCGGGGAATGCGAGGGTGGCTGGGCGAACCCGAGCGGTTCGCCGACCCGAAATTCGACACCATCGCGGCCCGCTATGCGGCGTCACGCGAACTCAACGAGGCCATCGCGGAGATGTTCGCCGCACAGACGATGCGCGACCTGGTGGCCGAGGGTCAGCGCCGCGGGGTCCCGATCGCCGCAGTGCTCACGCCCGCGCGGGCACTGTCGTCGGAACACTTCCGGGCTGTCGGCGCACTCGCCGACGTCACACTCGGCGCGGACGCGGCCGTGTCCGTTCCGGTCGGGCCGTTCGTCGTCGATGGTGCGCACGCCGGTTACGCGAAGTCCGCGCCTTCTCTCGGCGAAGACGAAACAGTATGGGCGACAGAACGTCCCGACACATCGCCGGTCCCAGGTGCGGCCGGGCGGCCGTTTGACGGCCTCCGGATCCTCGACCTCGGCGTTATCGTCGCAGGCGGGGAGCTGGGCCGGCTGTTCGCCGACCTCGGTGCGGAGGTCATCAAGATCGAGAGCGCTGCGTATCCCGACGGCCTTCGCCAGACCGCGCCGGGTCAGGAGATGAGCAGGTCCTGGGCGTTGACTCACCGCAACGAATACAGCCTCGGCCTGGACCTGCGGCATCCGTCGGGCGCCGAACTGTTCGGGAAGCTGGTCGCGCGCGCCGACGCGGTGTTCGCCAACTTCAAGCCGGGGACGCTTGCCTCGCTGGGGTTTTCATACGAACGCCTGCGGGCGCTCAACCCCCGCATCGTGCTCGCCGAGAGCAGCGCGTTCGGGGCCACCGGCCCATGGAGCGCGCGGATGGGCTACGGCCCGCTGGTGCGGGCCACCACCGGGGTCACCTGGCTGTGGACTTCTGAGGACACTCGAGTCGCGCCTCACCCCAGCTTCTATGACGCCACCACGATCTTCCCCGATCACGTCGCGGCGAGGATCACGGCGATCGCGGCGCTCGCCGCGTTCATCGGCCGGGAGCACACCGGAACCGGTGCACACGTACATATCTCGCAGGCAGAAGTGGCGGTGAACCAACTCGCCACCGCCTATGTCGCCGACGCCGCGCGCTCGGCACAGCTGCCGGTGGCCGACGATCCGGCGGTCCACCGGGTCCTTCCCTGCGAAGGCGACGACGAGTGGTGCGTGATATCGCTGCGTAACGACGACGACCGCGCGGCGGTTGCGGCAGTCACCGGTGGCGCCGACGTGTCCGAGTGGACGTCGAACCGGGACAAGACCGTCGTCGCCGATGCGTTGCAGCGTGCCGGGGTACCCGCGGCGCCGATGAATAGGGCCGTCGACGTGCTGGCCGATCCGCAGCTCACCTTCCGAAAGGTGTTCAGCGACATGACTCATCCGTTGTTCGACGAGCCGATGCCCACCGAGACTGGGCCTGCACCCTATATCCACATTCCACCCGCCGAGCTTCGGCCCGCGCCGATGCCCGGCGAGCACACCCGCGAGATCTGCCAGAAACTGCTCGCAATGGACGCCGATGAGATCGACCGACTGATCGCCGAAGGCGTGTTGTTCACCTACCAATTGAGGTCGTGATGGCACGTTTGTTCATCGGCGGGCCCGCGAGGTGCGGTGGCGTGAAAGCAGGCGGCATCGGCCGCGAGCTCGGTGTGGAGGAGCCGATGGCCTATCAGACCCTCAAATCGATCTACCAGGTCGGCCCGGCAAACTAGACCCCATGCCCATCGACCCGAGGACGCCGGTACTCGTCGGCTACGGCCAGGTCAATCAGCACGACGACCATCCGGGTGTGGAGCCCGTGGACCTGATGGTGGCGGCCGCCCGCGCCGCCGCGGACCCACGGGTGCTGGAGGCCGTCGATTCGATCCGCATCGTCAACGTGCTGTCCTGGCGCTACCGCGATCCGGGACTGCTGCTGGCACAGCGGCTGCGCGCCAAGAACGCCACGACCCGCTACACCGGCGTCGGCGGCAACATCCCCCAGACGTTGGTCAATCAAGCGTGCCTGGACATCCAGGCAGGCCGCACCGACACGGTGCTGATCGCCGGGGCCGAAACCTGGCGTACCCGAACACGATTGCGTGCAAGCGGTGCGAAGCCCGAATGGACCAGCCAGGACGAGTCGGTTCCGATGGCCGAACGTCTCGACGAGGACGTGCAGATGGCCGGGGCTGCTGAGCTGAGAATCAAACTGGACCGGCCCGCCTACGTGTATCCGATGTTCGAGCAGGCCTTGCGGATCGCGGCAGGGGAGTCTCCTGGCGAACACCTGCGCCGCATCGGCCAGCTGTGGTCGCAGTTCAGCGGGGTGGCGGCGAAGAATCCGCACGCGTGGAGCCGCGAGCCGTTGGCGCCGCACCAGATCTGGCAACCCAGTCCTCGCAACCGGGTGATCAGCTGGCCGTACACCAAGCTGATGAATTCGAACAACATGGTCGACCAGGGCGCGGCGCTCGTGCTCACCTCGGTCGAGAAGGCGACCTATCTGCAGATTGCCCCGGAGCGTTGGGTTTTCCCGTATGCGGGCACCGACTCTCACGACACCTACGCCATCGGCGAGCGGGCGGAGTTCCACCGCTCGCCTGCGATCAGGATCGCCGGGCAGCGAGCGATGCAACTGGCCGGTGTTGGCGTCGATGATCTCGACGTGATCGACGTCTACTCGTGCTTCCCCTCGGCGGTACAGGTAGCCGCCAACGAACTGGGCCTTCCGATGGGCGACCCGAGCCGACCGCTGACGGTCACAGGCGGCCTGACCTTCGCCGGTGGTCCATGGAACAACTACGTCACCCACTCGATCGCGACCATGGCCGAGCGCCTGGTCGCCAAACCCGGTCTGCGCGGGTTCATCACAGCCAATGGTGGATACCTGACGAAGCACAGCTTCGGCGTTTACGGCACGGAGCCGCCGAGCCACGAGTTCCGTTGGGAAGACCTGCAATCCGACGTCGACCGCGAACCGACGAGGGCGGCCATCGTCGAATGGTCGGGTGTCGGCACGGTGGAGGCATGGACCACGCCGTTCAGTCGCACCGGTACCGCCGAAAAGGCCTTCCTGGCGGTGCGCACTCCCGAGGATGCGCGGGCGCTCGCGGTGATCCCCGATCCGGCCGAGGCAGATGCCACCATTCGCGACGACATCGCAGGCACCAAGGTGCAGGTCAATGCCGACGGCACCGCGACACTGAGCTAGCCGAGGTCGGCCAGCAGTCCGTCCACGCGTTGGCGCACCACCGCGTCCGTTCCGGGTCCGACGATGGCGTGCACCCGATCGGCCTCGACGGCCTCGATAGCGCCCTGCGCCACCTCCGCGGGTTTGATCGCGCCTGCCGGCATGCCACCCACATCAGCGGGCACTGTTGCCGCATCCGGTGGAACGAGTCTCACCGAATTGGCGTCCAGCGGCGTGTCCACCATGCCAGGGCACAGCACGGTGGCACCCAAAAGCTTTGACACCGAGCGAAGTTCGGCGTTCAGCGTCTCGGTCAGTCCGACCACCGCATGCATGGTGGCCGCATAAGGTGCCAGCGTGGGCAGTGCCATGAGTCCGCCCGCCGACGCGGTGTTGAGGAAATGGCCGGAGCCCTGCGCGATGAGCAGCGGGGCAAAGGCGCGCACACCGTTGACCACGCCCATCAACTTGACGTCGATCAGCCACCGCCACGTCCCGGGCCGCTGCTCCCACGTCGGCGCGTTCTCGCACACCACCCCGGCGTTGTTACAGACGAGATCGACGCGGCCGAACCGTTCTATGGTCTCGTCGGCGAGTGCGTCAAGGTCGGCCTCGACGCTCACGTCGACCCGGACTCCAGCCGCGTGTCCAGGCCGGCCTGCGAGCGCGTCGACGGCAACGGGAATCGCGTCCTCGCGGATATCGGCGATCATCACGTTCACGCCGCGCCGCACCAGCGCGTCGGCGAGCGCGAAGCCGATGCCGCTGGTTCCGCCGGTCACGACCGCGACCTGTCCCGTCTCGATCTTCATCGCGTTACCGTAGCGCGGTGAAGTTGCGCCGCGTCCTCGACGGTTAGGGCGCGCCTGCCGGCACGTCTGTGTACCGCGGTGTGAAGCCCTCCGCGGAGAATGTGAAGCCCTTGCCGCTCGTCTCGCTCAGGCAGGAAACCCCGGACTCCTGCACGTTGCAGCGGAATCCGGCTGCCGCGAGGATCCTGTTGAACTGCAACGAGTTGGCCGGGCCCGGCTGCAGCCAGAACTCCGGTTGTTCCAGCGCGACGTACTGCGGGTCGCCATCGCGGTCGACGACGATCGCGTTCGTCGAGTCCGGCTCGCCCTCTACGCCGAGGCCGGATTGCCAGCCGCTGGCGGCCTGACAGCCGGCCTTGGTGTGCGCGAGAATCGCGCACCGCCACTTCCCGCTGGGCGTGGTGAAGTAGTAGCCCGTGATCTCGCCGACGTGACCGACATAGTCGAACGCGTTGACGAGGCGCGCGTTGCTGGTCGGTGTCGACGGCGTCGCACTGCCGGAGGCCGGCGGGGTCGGCGGTTCGCCGGTGTTGATCACGGGTTGGTCGGCGCAGCCTGCGGCGAGTATGGGGACCGCGAGAAGCATGCCCATGTGTTGGCGGATCAAGCGGCACCCAGTGGCGCACGAGACCGGATCTGCGCCTTGATGTCGTCGAGGCCCTCCCAGATGTTGACGTTCATCCCGGCCAGCACCCGGTCCTCGCTGTCGAGCCAGAACGCGGTGAACTCGCGCTTGGCGACGTCGCCACGGAATACCACCTTCTGGTAGGTGGGAGCGTGGCCGACGTACTCCATGCCGAGGTCGTACTGGTCGGTGAAGAAGTAGGGGAGTTCGTCGTATTCGGCCGGCTTGCCGAGCATCCCTGCCACGGCGACGGCGGGCTGCTTGAGCGCATTGGCCCAGTGCTCGGTGCGGATGCGCGTACCGAACAACGGATGCTCGGCGGCGGCGATGTCACCGACGGCGAAGATATCGGGATCGCTGGTACGCAGCGACGAATCGACGAGTACGCCGCCGTCGCCCAAGGCCAGGCCCGCCCGTTCGGCAAGCGCGATGTTGGGGGCCGCACCGACGGCGACGAGGACGGCGTCGGCGTCGACGGTGGACCCGTCGTCGAGCTTCAGCCCGGTCGCTTTGCCATCGGTGATGGTGATTTCCTGCACGGAGGCGCACAGCCGGAGGTCGACACCGTGTTCGCGGTGGAGCGTGGCGAATACCTCACCGCACTCGCGGCCGAGCGCGCCCATCAGCGGCAGCTCTGCCATTTCGACGACCGTGACGTTCACGCCGCGGTCCCTGGCGCACGCGGCGACCTCGAGGCCGATCCACCCGCCACCGACGACTGCGAGTGAAGAACCTTCGGCCAATGTCGAATTCAGGACATCGGCGTTGTCGACGGTGCGCAGGTAGTGCACGCCGTCGGCATCTGCGCCGGGGATCGGCGGACGCCGTGGTCGCGAACCGGTGGCCAGCAGAAGCTTGTCGTAGCGCACGGTGCTGCCGTCGGGCAGGGAGACGGTGTGGGCGCCCGGGTCGATCGCAGAGACCTCGGTGCCCAGCTGCAGCTCGACGTGGTGATCGCGATACCAGGGCGAGGAAGCGACGGTGAAGTCACTGAGTTCCTTCTTGCCTGCCAGGTACTCCTTGGACAGCGGTGGACGCTCGTAGGGCAGATGCTCCTCGGCGGCAAATAACACGATGTGGCCGTCGAAGTCCTTGTCGCGCAATGCTTCTGCAGCCTTGGCGCCGGCGAGCCCGCCGCCGACGATGGCAAAGGTGGACGACGTTGTCATGTCGTCCGAGCCTACTCTCACGAAGCGCACCACCCGCCCCTGGTTCAGCCGACCCGCGCCGCCAGCAGCTCCTTGAGCGTTCTGGCGTTGCGGACCGCGTGGCCACCCAGGTCGTTGTTGAAGTAGACGAGCACCCGCCGACCCTCTGCGTGCCATTCGCAGACCCGATCGGCCCACTGACGCAACTCCTCCTCCGGGTAGGCGCCGGCGTACATGGAATCCTGCGGCGGTCCGTGCATCCGGACATACGCGAGATCGCTGGTCACCCGTGGAACGCACCGCAGCCCCGCGCCGCTCATCACGACGTAGGCGGCGTGGTGTCGTTCCAGCACCGCGTAGACGGCCGAGTCATCCCACGTCGGATGACGCAGTTCCATCGCCACCGGGATCCGGTCGGGCATCACGCGCAAGAAGTGGTCGAGCCGCGCGTCGTCGCGTTCCATCGCCGGATGCAGCTGGACGAGCAGCGCCTCGTGGCGATCGCCCAGTGCGGTCCAGCACCGTTCGAAACGCTCCACCCACGGTTCGGGTGAACCCAACCGCCGGTAGTGCGTGAGCCCACGGTGTGCCTTGACCGACATGGTGAAGCCCTCTGGCAGCCGCTCTTGCCATCCGGAAAACGCCGTGTCCTTGGGCCAGCGGTAGAAGCTGGCATTGAGTTCGACAGTGTCGAACTCCTCGACGTACCGGGCCAGCCGCTTCGCGACGGGCAGCCCGGGCGGATACAGCACGCCGGCCCAGTGGTCGTACGACCACCCCGAGGTGCCGATGCGGATCATCCTCAATGGCTAGCCAGTGCCTGCCGCCCGAAACCTATTTCGACGGCAAACTCTTGGCGTAGTCGACGCCCCGCGTCACCCAGGACTGCAGCTGCCGCTTGGTCTTCACGCCGTCGAGTGCGACCCGCAGCCAACCGCGGCTCTCGCGCCCGGCCATCACCATGGGTTCGACGTGCTCGCGGGCGAGTAACTTCTCCGTCTCGTCCGGAGGAACCCGCACCATCAGGCCGCCACGTGCGCTGACGGCCACGGACATGTTGCCGTTGATCAAGAACGCCAGCCCGCCGAACATCCGCTTCTCCTCGACACCGGGCTGCGCGGCGATCAACTCGCGTATGCGATCAGCCAAGTCTTCGTCGTAGGCCATGCGAGGACGGTAGCGCTAGGCACTGACGGCGGGCGTCCACCCCAACTTCGGCCCGAGTTCTTTGGCCATATCGGTGACGATCTGGAGGTAGTCCTCCTCATCGAAGGTGAATGGCAGCGCGAACGCCACCTCGTCGGCGCGCTGGAAGCCGGCATGGGCGTACAGCACGTCGGCGAGTTCGTCGGAGGTGCCGACGTAGTCGGCGGAGAACAGCATGCCGCGCGGACCCTGTGGCGTCTTGGTGCGTTCGAAGCGCCCCGCCGCGTAGGCGCGGTACTTCTCGGCCTGAGCACGCGAAGCCGAGTCAGTGGGGATGACGACAAGGCCTTGCGAGACCCTGGCACGCTCCGGATCGGGGTGGTGGGCCCGAAACGCGTCGATGTTCTCACCCTGAATGGTGGCGAAATCCCGCGAGTCGGTGCCTTCGATGCTGACCACCGAGCTGGTCATGTAGTTGATGCCCTGCCGGCCCGCCCAGATCGCCGACGACATGCCGCCGCCGTACCACACCCGATCGGCCAGGCCCGGCGAATGAGGCTGTACCCGGCGGGTGAAGTCCTCGATGCCGATCTTGCCCTCGAAGTCGCTCACCGGGTCGCCGCGCAGGCACTCCAGCAGCCGCACCACCCGGTCCTTATAAAAGTCCTCCAGCTCATGGGTTTCTGGGTACAGCTTGGCCTAGTAGTGGTCGTAGAGCATCGGCGTGCCGACCGACACGCCCGGATTGATCCTGCCGCCCGACAGAATGTCGACAGTCGCGAGATCCTCGGCCAGCCGCAGCGGATTCTCCAGGCCGAGCGGAATCACCGCCGTGCCCAAGTCGATACGGCTGGTGCGCTGACTGGCCGCCGCCATGATCGCGACGGGGGAGGAGATGCCCGGCTGCAGGTGCCTACACCGCAGCCAGACGCTGTCGAAGCCGAGCGCCTCGGCGCGCTCGATCATCGACAGCGTCTGTTGGTGCCCCGGTCCTGGGTCGGCCTCATCGAATCGGCCGATGGTCAGGAACCCGAGCTTGCGCAGGGGTTCTCCGCGTTCAGGCATGGATCTCCCGTCTACGCCGAGCGTGCGTGTCTGTACGGTGAAACGCCGTCACCTGCCTACAGACACGCGCGCTCGCGCAGAACTTCCCTAGGCCGCGACGGTGACCGCCTCGCTCGCAGGCTCCAGCGCCTGGGCGACGATCTCTGCGACGTCGGTCATCGGCTTGACCTCCAGCGACTCGAGCACATCGGCCGGGACATCGTCCAGATCGGGCTCGTTTCGCTGCGGGATGAAAACCGTTGACAGACCGGCCCGTTGCGCGGCAAGCAGCTTCTGCTTGACGCCGCCGATCGGCAACACACGGCCGTTCAGCGTGACCTCGCC
>Ga0157375_10003943_pt1 | contig 12867 bp, 11 predicted proteins | sample M35metaG_FD_115311 | JGI IMG/M metagenome (GOLD analysis project Ga0157375, IMG submission 115311) | Miscanthus rhizosphere microbial communities from Kellogg Biological Station, Michigan, USA - M3-5 metaG | ecosystem: Host-associated > Plants > Roots > Rhizosphere > Soil | place: USA: Michigan...
CAAACCTCCGAGTCCCGCATGGAAGAGGAATTTCAGTTCCATGTCGAGATGGAGACGAAGCGCCTCGTCGAACAGCATGGACTCTCAACCGACGAAGCGCGCCGGCGCGCGCTCGTCGCATTCGGCGGCCTCGACGCGCATCGCGAAGAGATGCGCGACGGACGCGGCGCGCGCTGGTTCGACGACCTCGGTGCCGACATCCGCTACGCGCTGCGCGGCATGCGGCGCGCGCCCGGCTTTGCACTGGCCGTCGCGCTCACGCTCGGCCTCGGGATTGGCGTCAACGGGATTGTGTTCGGCTTCGTCGACAGTCTGCTCTTCCGTCGAGTGCCGGCGCGTGATCCAGATGCGCTCGTCACGATGTTCACGATGGACAGCAAGACGAAGCAAATCGGCCAACTCGCGTACGAGGACTACCTCGACTTCCGCAATTTGAGCGGCGCATTCGATGGCTTCGCCGGCATGACCGGGATTCCGCTGAACGTCACGGTCCCTGGTCGCGCCAACGTCGCTGACATGGTGTGGGGCGAGCTGGTGACAGAGAACTTCTTCACCGTGCTTGGCGTGGCGCCCGCTCTGGGACGCTTCTTCTCCGCGACGGACGCACCACAGGGCGCCAACCCGTTCGCAGTGATCAGCTACGACGGATGGCTGCGACGATTCGGCGGCGACTCATCGATCGTCGGTCGGGGCATTCGCATCAACGGAACAATCTTCACCGTTGTCGCGGTGGCGCCGCGTGGATTTCGCGGAATGCGAACGTTCGGATTCTGGCCTGAGGTGTGGGTCCCAATCGGAATGCACGACGTAGCATGGCCAAATACAGCAACCCTGCTCCAGGGACGGGGCGGCGGATGGATGATGACGGTGGGCCGCATGCGTCCGGGCATGGATCGCGCGCGAACTGAAGTTGCGGCGCAACGATTCGCCAAGCGGCTCGCGCAGTCCTATCCGGCGAGCAACGCCACGATGGACGTCATGATCATGCCCGCCGCGGCCGGCTTCGACAATCCGGCCTTCGTGAAACCGAAAGTCCTCGTGCTTTCGTCGGCGCTGAGCGTCTTCGCGTCGCTGGTGACGCTCCTCATCATCTGCGCGAACCTCGTCAATCTTCAACTCGCGCGTGTCGGCGCTCGCGCCGCCGAGTTCGCGATTCGGCTGTCGCTCGGCTGCTCGCGCGCGCGGTTGACTCGGCAGATGCTCGTCGAGTCCGCGGTGCTGGCGATTCCCGGCGCGATCATCGCGGCCATTCTGCTCCGCACCGGAATCGCGATCGAGTCGTACATGGTGCCGCATCTGCAGTTTCGCGTGGGATTCGCCACGGCTCCCGACGCGCGCGTCGTGTTGTTCACCGCGGGTACGGCGCTCTTCGCGATTCTATTGTTCGGTCTCGTGCCCGCGGTGCGGGCCAGCCGAAATCCGTCGCTCGCCGTTCTCATCGGGGCGAACCGGACGGCGGCGGGGCGTCCGCAACGCCTCCGCGGTATGCTGGTGGTGAGTCAACTGTCGCTCTCGGTTGTCTTGCTCGTGGGCGCGATGCTGTTTGTGCGAAGCATGTTGCTCGCACGCGGCGCTGATTTGGGATTCGATTCGCGGCATCGCGCGCTCATGTCGGTGAACGTCGGGCTGCAGGGCTACGACACGACGCGCGGACGCCGCTTCTACGATGACGTGCTGTCACGCGTTCGCGCGATGCCAAGCGTCGCATCGGCGGCGTGGGCATTTCCGGTTCCGTTCGACACATACGGCCGGAGCGTCTCGTTATACGTCGAAGGCGCGTCGACTCGATCGAAGGACGGAACGATTACTGTGAATGCCACAGTGGCTTCGGAGGACTTCGTCGGAGCCCTCGGTTTGCACCTTGGTGCAGGCCGCGAATTCACCGTCGGTGATTCGCTGGGCGCCCCGCTGGTCATCGTGATGAGTCGACAACTCGCCGCGCGATTCTGGCCGGACGCGAATCCGATTGGTCAACGTGTGCGGCGCGGTGGCGCGACAGGACCGGAGATGACTGTCGTTGGCGTCGTCGAGAATGCCAAGTTCGAAATGCTCGGACCGAGCAGCTCCGCACGCGTCTACATGCCGCTTCGCCAACGGTACCGCGATTGGCAAACGTTGGTCGTTCATACACGAGGGGATCCGGCCGCTGCGGTAGCACAACTCAAAAACACCGTCGTCAGCGCTGACCCCGCGCTTCCGGTGTATGGCGCCACAACGATGGATTTGAGCGTCGAGAACGGATTGTCCACGTCGCGAACCGCTGCGACTGTGGCAGCGTTCTTCGGCGCGCTCGCGCTGCTGATTTCGTCGGTTGGGTTGTACGCCGTCGTCGCGAGTCGCGTGTCGGAACGCACCCGTGAGCTCGGTGTACGTATGGCGCTTGGTTCCACACCGAGTGATGTGATGTGGCTGGTGATGCGTGGAGGAGCAAGACTGGGCCTTGTCGGACTGATTATTGGACTTGGCGGCGCTGTCGTCGTCGCCCGGTTGATGTCAGCGCTGCTCTACGGCATGTCCCCGGCGGATCCGTTCACATTCGTCGCTGTCGCGCTCACGTTGGCCGCTGTCGTGCTGGTGGCGACCTACATCCCTGCACGTCGCGCGGTAAAGCTCGACCCGATCATCGCACTGCGTACTGAGTGATCTCTGATTACCCACCCACCCCACTCAACGATGCGCGCTCTTTTCACGCTTCCCGCCGCGCTGGCCGTCATCGCGCTCCACGCCAATGCGCAGTGCAATCCAGCGATTCAGACGCTCGTCAATGAACAGAAATACGACGAGGCGCGGGCAGAGGCGCAGGCGTTGATCGCCAAGAACGCCTCGGACGACGTCGCGCTTCATTGCATGGGCAGGGTATACGCCGCGATGGACAAGGCAGGCGACGCGGCGGGATGGTTCGAGAAGGCGATCAAAGCGAACGACAAGGTTTCGGCGCACCACCTCTGGCTTGGCAATGCGCTCGGCGACCAGGCGCAGCATGCCAATAAGCTCAAGCTTCCCTTTCTTGCTCGGCGCGTGAAGTCGGAGTTCGAGAAGGCAGTGGAGTTGGATCCGACGTCGATCGACGGCCGCCATGGGATGATTCAGTTCTACGCGCAGGCGCCCGGTGTCATGGGTGGAAGCCTCGACAAAGCGAAGGAACAGGCGCGTGAGATCGAAAAGCTGAACGCGATGCGCGGCCATGTAGAAATGGCTGTACTCCTCGAGAACAAGGACAAGGATCTCGTCGGTGCGGAGCGCGAGTATACGGCGGCGATGACCGCCGGGCCGGACAGCACCCTCGGCTATAACAATCTCGCGGCATTCTATCGACGCCAGAAGAAATATGCCGAGGCAATCGCCGTCTATGAGCGTTTGCTAAAGGCGAGACCGGACGCGATCAACGCGCACCTCAACATCGGGTACAACCTGGCGCTTTCAGGGCAGAACCTCGAGCGCGGCGAGCGCGAGGTTCAGGAGTGGCTGGCGAACCCGCCGAAAGATGCGCCGGCGGTGAATACCGCCTTGGCGCACTATTACTTGGGAATGATCTACGAACGTCAAGCGAAGAAAGACGCCGCGCGCGCCGAGTATCAATCAGCCCTGGCGCTGAACCCAAAGCTCAACGACGCGAAGAAAGCGCTCGACTCGCTAAAATAGCGCGTCGCTTGGCCTACCAGGACCCGCGCTCTCCCGCCATGGCGATGACCTTGCTCAGACGGTCGGCCGCGTGGCGCCAATTCACCTGGACCGCGAGCTCCGCGTCATCGGCGCGGCCTTCGTCGATTGCCGCGATGATGATGTCGTGCTCGTAGACAGACGCGCGGATGTCGCCCGTGAGCATGCTGATGTACATCCGGATGTAGCGCTCGGCCTGCGGCTTGACGGCATCGTGTAGCGCGAGAAGACGAGGCCCGGCGCTCGCTTCGACGATGGCGCGATGGTATCGCTCGTCGGCGTCGTAGAGCAGGCCATGATCGATCGGCACTGTTCTGCCAGCCTTGTGAAATTCGGCGTTCAGGCCTTTGAGATCGCGAACGAGATTTCTTCTATCGTTCACGGGGACGAGCGCCGCGCCCCGAGCTCCCATTCCCTCGAGCGCACCGACAATGTTGAGCAGCTCGTAGACGTCGTCGCGTGTGAGCGGTGCCACGGTGAGACGCGACTGCTGCGCCCCGGGCGATCCCATGACATAGCCTTCCTGCTGGAGGCGCTGTAGCGCCTCGCGAACCGGCGTCCGGCTCACGCCAAGCCGAGTTGCGATCTCCGTCTCGACGATCCGGCTGCCAGGAGCGAGCAAGCCTTGCACGATGAGGTCGCGAAGCCTGGCGTACACCTGATCGGGACGCGAGCCGTGCGGCGCGTCCGCTGCGCTGCCCATCGGGAGCGAGCTATCCGCGGTGCTCGCCATGACGGGGGCGCGGGAAGTGGTCTTTCGGGCGTGACTCATGTCGAGCGGAATATACTGACATTTCGCCGCCCGAGCGGCAACCGCGCCGTCGCGTGGTTGCTCAGGCTCTCGACCCCGACGACATTGTGAGACGATGACGCCGCTCGCCAGTTATGGCATCCAATGAGCTGGGCACTCGATGAATTCTTCGCTGCCATCGAGGAGGAGTTCGGCGTGCCGGTCGGCGATTCGGAGTCATTAGAAACTCCAGGGGAAGTGATCGATTTCGTTGTCGACAACACCGAACCGCTGGACGGCATGGACGACGAGGAGTTTCGCGAGCACGTAGCTGGAGTCGTTGGAGAGAACATGGCTCGAACGCTCGGTATCACACGCTACACCGAAAACTCGCGGTTCTCGCAAGATCTCCACGTCAGATGACCGCGCGCCGCATTCTCCTCGCCGACGCCGACGCGTTTTTCGTCGCCGTGGCGCGAATGGTCGACCCCGAGGGTGCCGGCCGAGCTCCGCTGTTGATCGTTGGTGGAACGCGAGAGAGCCGAGGAGTGGTGTGTTCCGCGTCGTACGAGGCGCGAAAATTCGGTGTTCGCTCCGCAATGCCGATTTCTCGGGCTCTCAGGCTTTGCCCTCAAGCGATGTGCGTCCCGGTTCCGCGCCGCGTGTGCGGGGAGAAGAGCCGCGAGATCCGTGCGGTGCTCGAGCGCTACGCGCCTGTCGTCCAGAGCGCCAGCGTCGACGAGTGGTACATGGATCTGGGCGGCACCGAGGGTATCTACGAAAACGAGTCGCTCGCCGTGACGGCGAAGCGCATTCGCGACAGTGTCGTGGCCGAGACGAAGCTGTCAGTATCGATTGGAGGCGGCACCACGAAGCTCGTTGCCAAGCTCGCTGTCGAGCGCGCCAAGCCAAAACCGGGCACGAACGCCAAGGGAGTTCATATCGTTGCGGCGGGCCAGGAAGGTCAATTCCTCGAGACATTCGATCTCGCGGAGATTCCGCTCATCGGTCCGCGCTTCCAGGAGCGACTCGCGAAGCTTGGCATGCGGACCGTTCCCGATGTGCTCCAATACGACGTACAAACACTCAAACAGTGGCTCAGTGCTCGCGAGGCCGAGTGGCTGTTCGACCGTGTGCGCGGGATCGACCACAGCGAGCTCGAAGCACACGGCGACGCGAAAAGCATCAGCAGAGATGAGACCTTTGCGGCGGACATCGACACCGATGACGAGCTGGCGCGCGAGCTGCTCGCCTTGGTGACGCGCGCCGCCGCCGACCTGCGTGGCGACGGTATGACCGCGCGTACGGTTACGGTTCGGATCCGCGACCACGACTTCAAGACTCGCCAGGCAAGCCGGACGCTCGATCGGCCCGTGATTTCCGACCGCGTCATTCTCGAGGTCTCGCGCCTGTTGCTGGCGAAGCTGAGGAAGGCGCGCCGCGTTCCGGCGAGATTGATCGGCGTGGCGCTGTCGTCGCTCGCGGCAGATGCCACGGCGGACCAGCTGACGCTATTCGAGCGTCGCGACGACGCCCTTGCCGAAACCGATCGCGATCGCGTTCTGGCGCGCACCGTGGACCGCGTGCGAGCTCGGTTTGGCGACAAAGGGATCTTGCCGGCGCGACTTGTCGACTAGCGGAGTAACGGAGCGACGGTGCGATACATCACCAGATTGACGTATTCCGCGAACGTCCGTCGTGAGCCAAAACGTGCCAGCGCTAGGCCAATGAATCACACTCGTGTCCGCAAAGGGATCATGCCGTCGTCTCATTATGTAGATGACAATACCTGGTTTTTTGATTGATGATATTGCTATCAACGTTCATCCCAGCTTTGTGCTCGTGACATCGAACCGCTTTCGTAGCCTGAGTGATCCCGAGAGCCTTCGTGAATTCGCCAAGAATTTGCGGGAGGGCATTTATATCAGCACGCGGGAAGGTCGCCTGCTCGATGGGAATCGCGCGTTTCTCGAGATGTTGGGCGCCGATTCACTGTCGGAGCTCGGCGAATTCGGTGCGTCGAGCCTGTACGTCGATCCCGCGCGTCGCAATGCGGAATTAGAGCTCCTCGAGCGCGACGGCTCAGTGCGTGAATTCGAAATCGAGCTGCGCCGTCCCGACGGCGAAATGCGCACGGTGCTCGATACCTGTTACTTGATTCACGATCCGGAAACTGGCGAGGGATTCATCCACGGCATCCTCGTCGACATCACCTCCCGGAAGCGGCTCGAGGCGGCGCTCGTTGAGATGAGCACGCACGATCCGCTGACCGGGGCGCTGAATCGACGCTTTCTCATGCAGGTGGATCAGGGCCTCACGCGCGACCCCAACCGCAAGTGTGGTTGCTTGTTCGTCGACATCGATCATTTCAAGATCTATAACGATCGCTGGGGCCACCTCGAGGGAGACGAGGTGCTCAAGCGCATGGCGCGGTTCCTCATGCGCTCATGTCGAGTCGAGGAATCCGTGATTCGGATCGGCGGCGACGAGTTCGTCGTCATACTCCACGACACGGACGCCGCCGAGACCAAACTCGTCGCCGACCGGCTTCGCATCGAGGCGCTCGACCGTGCGCCGGTGCCTTTCTCGCTCGGGTGGGCGTCCCGCGAGCCGGGCGAGCCGCTGCAGCGCGTGCTGGACCGGGCGGATCAGGGCATGATGGAGGTGCGCGTTGTCAAACGGCTGACCGATCCGCGAGGGCGCGGCTCGGTCATCGAGGACGTTTGAGGGCGATCAGCCGCGCCGTTGCGACTTGCGGCTCGCCGACTTCTTCGCCGTGCGCTTCTTCGCCTTCGCACGCGGCGCGACTGATTCGGTGTCGTCCCCGCGATTGCTGTTCCACACACGATCACTGTTGGCCGCGATCTGTTCCATCGTTCTCCCAGTCGTGACCGACGTGTCCACCTCGGCGGTGACGTCGTAGGCTGCGTCGGCGTTTTCGTCTCGATGCTTGATCAGAAGCCATTGCGCGCGCTCGCTTTCGCCACGTCGCATTCGAACCAAAACCCACCCACCCTGAAGTCGCTTGCCGTGGAGTATGATTTTGAGGTCTCCGCGCGCGTAGCCTTCGCGGAGCGCTTGCTCCCCGCCGCCCGCCTCGGGCTCGTACGTGCCGCGATCCCAGAGCATCACGGTGCCGCCGCCGTACTGACCCTTTGGAATTGTCCCCTCGAAGGCGTTGTATTCGATCGGGTGATCCTCGACCTCCATGGCGAGGCGTTTCATCGCCGGATCGTAGCTTGGGCCTTTGGGTACGGCCCAGCTCTTCATGACTCCATCGAGCTCGAGGCGGAAATCGAAATGGAGACGAGTCGCCGCGTGCTTCTGAATCACGAAGCGCAACGCTCGCTTCGAGCGTGATCCAACGGACTTCCCCGCTGGCTCAGCCGTTTTGCTGAAATCGCGCTTCCGCTTGTATTCGGCGAGCGGCTTCACTTCGGTTCCCGTTCCTGTCCCGGTGCGTTTTCGAGTCGCCATGTAACAAACTCCTCCTCTGACGTGGCGGATGGGCAAGGCGTATGCCTTTCGTCAAGCAGTGGCGCGTTACGCGGTCCCACTACACACTTCCCCGCGTTCAAATCACGAGATACGAGGAGGAGTTTGGTGGCCGAACGATTCACGCGTGTGTTGACCGTCGCTGTGGCCGGACTCATCGCCTGCCGAAGCGCGCCCGTCGCAACCTCCACGGGAGGCGCGCCGGCGCAACAGACGTCCGCACCGAGCGCCCGATTCGACATCGCATATCGCATCGGGTGGGGAGATCCGTCGACGCACACGTACGACATTCAAATCGACATCGACAAGATTGCCGGCGATGTCGTCAAGCTGCAGATGCCGGTCTGGTCGCCAGGCCGCTACGCCGCGTTCTTCTTCGCCCGCAACGTCACGCAGTTCTCGGCCACGAACGGCACGACGCCCGTACGGTGGGATCGCGAGAACGGCTCTCTCTGGCGAGTCTACACCAAGGGCGAGACGCACGTCACTGTGCGCTATCGCGTCTACGCCAACACGCTGTCGGGCACCTTCAGCGTCCTCGATACCGCACATGCGAATTGGAATGGGCCGTCGACGTTCATGTACGTCGTCGACCACAAGCCCGATCCTGTCCGGCTTCACATCAGCGCGCCGGCCGGGTGGCACATCGTCAACGGCGACTCCCGCACGGCGGATCAAACGGACTACGTGTTCGAGAACTATGATCGACTGGCTGACACGCCGACCGAAGTTTCGCCGTCGTTGATGCTCGACACGCTCAGGATCGACGACCGGATCTATCGCGCGATGGTCCATCACAATGGTCCCGTCACCCCGACGGAACGGCGCCGGTTTCTCGACGCCCTCGGGAAGATCGTGCGGTATGAGAACACCGTATTCGATCCGCCGCCGCTCGAGATGTACACCTTTCTGTTCAACATCGGCTACGGGGGCGGCGATGGAATGGAGCACTTGTATTCCACGCAGTGCGTGAGCGCAATGCCGTGGCGCGAGGACACCGCCCTCCTGCCGGGGCTCACCACAGCCGCCCATGAGTATTTCCATGTTTGGAACATGAAACGCGTTCGCGCCGCGGCGCTCGGCCCATTCGACTACACACGCGAACAGTACCAGCCGAGTCTGTGGGTCGGCGAAGGATGGACGCAGTACTACGGCCAGATGGCGATTTCGCGCTCAGGCGTTCGCCCACCGGAAGCGATTTACGACGCGGCGGCCGGAATCATCCGCCAGAACCTCACCGCCCCCGGCCGAAAGGAAGTCTCGGCGCGCATGTCATCGTTCGAGGCTCCGTTCTTCGACGGCAGCCGGCCGGAGTTCGACGTGAACAGAAATGCGTGGTTCACCTATTACTCCAAGGGTGCCGGCGTCGCGCTCTATCTCGATCTGTTCATTCGCGGACACACCAACAATCGAAAGTCGCTCGACCACGCGTTCCGTCTTCTTCGCGATCGCACGTGGGGCGCGCCCAACGCGTCGTACTACCTACAAGGCCGCGGCTACACCGAGGACGACATCGTTCAAGCAGCGAGCGATGCAGCCGGCGTGGACATGCGTGCGTGGTTTGACCGTCATGTCGGCGGCACGGACGACATGGACTACGACGAGGTGCTGGCCGCGGCGGGGATGAAGTTGGTTCGAGATGCGGCGACCAACGCGGCGGGATGGCACGTCGAGCCGCTCGCCGATGCGACGCCGGCTCAGGTTCGGATTCGCGACGGGTGGGTCAGCGGAAAAACGTCTAACTAGTTCCTGAATCGATGTAGCTGGGACTCTGACTGATTGTGATCATCGCGACGCCGGCGAGAATGATCGCGGCGGCACCGAGTGATCGAACCGTCACTGACTCACCGGCTATCGCCCAGCCGAGGAGCACGGCGACGAGCGGATTCACGTACGCGTATGTCGACGCCTTGGCCGGTGAGACGGTCTGCAGGAGGTAGATGTAGGCCGTGAAGCCGACGAGCGAGCCAAACGTGACGAGATAGATCCATCCCGCCCACGACGCGGCTGAGATCTCGCGCACGTGGAGCTGCGCGAGCTCTCCGCGCATGACGCCGAGCAGTAGCAGGGCGATGCTTCCGCCAATCATCTGCAATCCGGTCGACATCGCAGCGGAGTCTGGGCGTGAGCCATGGCGATTGAAGACGGAGCCGGCTGCCCAGGCGAGTGATCCGAGAATGAGTACGATCGCGCCCGCGGAGTCGACCTCGCCCTTTCCGCTCAACGATGCCGGCCCCACGAGCACCGCGAGTCCGACAAGTCCCACGATCACGCCGACGACAACGACAGCGCGCGGACGTTCGCCGCGAGGGCGCAGCCAGTCCACGAGAACCATCCACAGTGGAACGACGGCGACGAGTAGCGAGGCGATGCCCGATGGCACGCGTTGCTCGGCCCACGATACCGCTCCGTTGCCACAACAGAGCATGAGTGCGCCCGTGACAGTTGCGTCCTTCCATTGGGCTGATGTTGGTCGCGGTGACCCGCGCCAGCGCGCCCACGCGTAGAGAATGACGCCGGACACGATGAACCGCGTACCGACCATCACGAAGGGCGGGATTGTCTGGACGGCGTAGCGAATCGCCAGGTAAGTGGAGCCCCAAACGATATATACCGCGATGAACGCGGCGAGAATTCGCGCCCGTGGTTCGCGCAGCAACTGCATTAATGGCAATGGGTTAGGAGAGCAGCTGACCGGGTGGCTGGCAGGGCGATCTCAGCGTTTGCTGGCGTAACTGATTTTCTTTGTGCACTGATTTGCCGATGGCGTTGACCAAACGACGGCAAGCGGGGTTAGAATTCATAGCGGGAGTTGGCACCTGACGGCTAGGGCGACGCTCTTCGCGCATTTACTTAACTCATCAACTATTTACTAACGTGCAAGTAGCAGATCACGCATTTCGAGACGGAAACACAGCGTTCGAGAACGAGGCGCTTCCATGGATCGACGACGTCTATCGTTTCGCGCTTTCACTCACGCGCGACGAGGCGGACGCCGACGATGTCGTGCAGGACACCTTTCTTCGCGCGTTCCGTTCGTGGCACACATATCTCCCCGGCAGCGATTGTCGCCGTTGGCTGTTCACAATCTGTCGCAACGTCTTCCTCCGATCGCGTGAGCGATCGCGTCCGACGGTGGAGCTCGAGTCCAGCGAAGTCGATGCAATCGCGATCGAATCGTATTTCGCCGACGCGCAGGATCAGTCCGATGACATGTTCGCGCGCCTCGACTTGCAACCGGCGATTCGCCGCGCGCTGGCGCGGGTCCCGGAGCCGTTCCGTTCGACCTTGGTGATTGTCGACGTCGAAGACCAGTCTTACGAGTCTGCCGCTGAGGCGCTCGGTGTTCCGATCGGCACAGTGCGGTCGCGGTTGTTTCGCGGACGTCGGTTGATGCAGGAGTATTTACTCAACTACGCGGCCGACGCGGGTCTTCGTCCGCATCCCGTTGCGCGCCGAGAGGTCGAGAGCCACCTCTCGGCCGCGTAGGCTCAGGAGGATCGCGGAGTCCAGACGTGCTGGCGAATGGCGGGGAAGCTCTCGCCATTCAGCGTCAGACGGATCTCGGTGACGATGTCCGGCGCCAGCGAAGCCGCGACGGAGCAGTACCGCTCGAACGAAAGCGAGATCGCCCGCTCGCTGGCATCGCGCTCGATGCCGGCGCCGTCGATGCGAAACTCGATGTCGAGATGACGAACGCGGCGCGGCGCCTCGGGCCGCCGCTCCGCCGCGACGTGAATCGTCATCCGCTCGACGGGCGTTTTGCGCTTGGCGATGATATCGAGGACGTCGATTCCCGAACACGTCGCGATCGCGTTGAGCAACGTCTCAACCGGACCGGGTGCTTCCTTGGCTGCGACATCGATGCGGTGCGTTCGGCCGGCTGGTCCCGCATCGAACAAGCGCTCACCACGCCAGGTGACCTCGGTGCGAGTGATGACGGGAGCCGGGGCGGGCGGCGGAGTCGGAGGGGTTGCTTCTGCTGGAGACGTCACGTTTAGAGTTTCCTATCGTTCGAGCGCTCGCCGACGATCAAAGCCGGCGTCGCGATCATAGTGTGAGTTGCTAGCCAATGCGCGTGCCATTCGCGACCGGCTGATCAAGCGAGAGGAGGACGACCTCCGTTGGTGTCGCCATGCCGCCGAGAACGAGGACTTCGCTCGTGAACCCGGCGATACGGCGGGAACCGAGGTTCACGGCCGCGACCACCTGCCGCCCGACAAGGCGCGTTGGTGTGTAGTGCACGGTGAGCTGCGCGCTCGACTGTTTCTGGCCGATGTCCCCGCCGAAATCAATTACGAGCTTGATCGACGGCTTTCGCGCCTCGGGAAACGGCTCGGCGTGCACCACCGTACCGACTCGCATGTCGATGGCGAAAAACTCGTCCGGGGTTGCCATGTCGGAAAGATACTGCGGCTGAAAGGCATGCGCGGAATTACTAGCTCGATTGCTCGTCGATCCAGGTTGCAACGCGATCGGCGAGCTGCTCCCAACCCGGCTCGAGCACGTTCATATGCCCGTGGTTTGTCAGCAGGTGAAGGGGAGCGCCGTATCGCCGCGCAACGCGTTCGGCGATTGCTCTCGGAATGAAGCGGTCTTCGTCCGCGGCGACGACAAGCATCGGACAGCGCACGCGCGCGACGTCGATTGCCACACCAGTAATCGACATCTCGCGGCCGGCGCGTCCGCTGTCAGGAACGAGTTGGTCGAGGACGGCATCCTGTAGATCAGGCGGCACGCAATTCAACACGATCTCGCGCAGATCTTCACGATGAGGCGTCACCGGACGCGAGCGGAGGATCGCTGGAAGGTATTTCAGTTGTTTAATAGCGAGTCGCGGCGACATGACCGTGATTCCCTTCGGCGGAGCCGGTGAAACGAGCACCGCCGCGCGGACGTCTCCGCGTTCCGCGAGTCCCTGGGCGATGAGCCCGCCCATCGAATGACCGACGACCGCGCGCGCGCCGACATGTCGCGCGACC
>Ga0157375_10003944_pt1 | contig 12865 bp, 10 predicted proteins | sample M35metaG_FD_115311 | JGI IMG/M metagenome (GOLD analysis project Ga0157375, IMG submission 115311) | Miscanthus rhizosphere microbial communities from Kellogg Biological Station, Michigan, USA - M3-5 metaG | ecosystem: Host-associated > Plants > Roots > Rhizosphere > Soil | place: USA: Michigan...
CAACGCGATCACCAACATCAGCTACCAGAACACCACGGTCCAGGATCTCTGCATCGGCAGCGCCCCGAGCTATGGCTCGCCTTATTGCCTGCTCGCCACCCGGCCTGTCGCGCCGGGCGGGGCCGGATATTCCGCGACGGCGAACTTCCCGACTCAGATCCTGAGTTCGCCGCTCAACAGCGCCAACATTCAGCTGGAAGGTTGGAACTTTGAGATCAACTATAGTTTCGACTTTGCGGATGTGTGGGACGTCATACCCGGAACGGTGAACTTGCGGCATCTCGTAACTTACGAACCGGTTTTTGAGACGCAGAATCTTCCGGGCACGCCTTATTCCTGGGCGACCCTGCCCAAGACCCGCATGACCAGCTTCATCAACTACACGGTTGGCGACTGGAGCCTGGATATCCAGAACCAATGGCTGAGCGGCTGGAAGAAGAACAACGCTGTGATCACCGCGGCCAACCAAAACTATGCGGTGCCGCGTATTACCAGCTATGACGCGCTGGACGTGACGATTGCCCGCCGGTTCGACATGTGGGGCGGATCTTCGTCGCTTTATTTCAACGTCCAGAATATCGGCAACACCCGTGCGCCGCTCTTTCCGACCAATTCGTCCAACCCCGGCCTGTTTTATCCGGTATCTGGTTCTACCGGTCCCGGCTTTGGTTACAACGATATGGGCCGGTATTTCACCATCGGTCTAAAGGGCAATTTCTAAAGATACCGGTTGATCAGTTAAACGGCGCCGCGAAAGCGGCGCCGTTTTTTTTGCGAATAACACAGTGCGTCGCCGCCAGCGGGTGGTATCCCTGCCTCATTCGCAGCGTGTTTCCGCTATGCCGGCTCCTGGTCCTCGCGGCTGCGCGATCGGGGATTCCACGTCAATCATCTGCATCCCATGGGCTGGATAAGCTCCTGCTATTATGTGGCGGTGCCCGATGCAGTGAAGGACCAATCGTCCCGCCAAGGCTGGATCAAGTTCGGCGAGCCGTCCCTGGATGTCGCGCTCAAAAATCCCATCCGGCGCGCCATTCAACCCGCGCCGGGCAGGCTGGTCTTGTTTCCCTCTTATATGTGGCACGGGACTGTGCCGTTCCGGGACAAGAGCGCGCGAACGACGATTGCCTTCGACGTCGTGCCCCAGAACTGATACCGGCGGGCTGCGGACCTGCTGACGCGCTTTTGCGCGCCGCTCCTCACCATTCGATGTTGCTCCCGCCCGCTAAATGATTCTCATAGCGTATACAGTGGCGGAACTTTCATTGCGGTGATGAACCCAGATGAAGCAAACAGTGCGGCCGATGCCGCCTTATTTGAAATGACCGCATGAAGAGCAAATTGCCCACGCGCGCGGCAAGAGTGCAAGCCAAATGCATCGATTATGGAATTTGCGGTATCTGATCAGGCCATTTGTTAATGGCGCAACGCGCGAGTTCCCGCGCGGTTAAGACTTTTTCTGGACAGCATCATTGAAATGATTGCTGCTTGCGGCAAATCGCGCGGCAAAAAAAATAAAATTTGCGAAACCGATCGCTCATCTGTGGCATTAATTAGCCAAATCGGAGTGTGCGAATGCTCGCTCGTTACAAATCGCAGATAAAAAAACGACATACGCGGGAGGTAGGGCCAGTGGTCAAGAGAGGCGCGTATGCGGGAGCGGAGTACTGGCCTGAAAATAATTGTGTTGCGTCCAAAGCGATGGTCACGGCTTAAGCAGGCTGGCGGGTGGGGAATGCTCCTCCTGGGATTGGGTGGATGCGTGGCCTCGGGACCGCCAGCTGAGGCTCCGTCGTTCCCCGATTCCGTTCCAGAACCTGCGGTAAAAATTTCCGCCGTTGCGCCGGAGCCCGTGATCGCGGAGCCTGTCAAACCCACTCCGAGGCCTAAAAAGTCCGTACACGAACGGCGTTCGGCCCAGGCCCACATCCCGCGCGAGAAAGTTTCCGCCATCGATCCCGATCATCTGATCGGCCTCGCTCCCGGGGCCGTGCAGCAATTGCTGGGACCACCGGGACGGGTTGAAAATTCAGATCTGTCCCGTGAGTGGGTCTATGATTCCGGAGGCTGTTCTTTCCGGCTTTTCTTCTATCCAAACCTCAATACTGCCGCATTCCGAGTCTTGAAATACGGCAGCAACAACGGCAATGGCGAATTGCTTGATGTCTCCGACACCTGCATTCGCCGCATTTTGATGGCAAAGAGAAATGCAACAGATTGAAACAGCGCGCGGCCATGTGATGGTCGTTGATGACGACGAATTTTTCCTGGAATCGGTCAGCACCAATCTGTCCGATGCCGGCTATCGGACCGACTCGTTTTTGGGCGGAGTGGAAGCCATCCGCTACCTGTCGGGAGGGCAGGGGCCGGATCTGGTTCTGCTTGACTGGAAAATGCCCGGCATCAGCGGTATCGAGGTGATGCAGCGCCTGCGTGCCGAGAAGATCGAGATACCAATCATCTTTCTCACTGTGCTGAGCGACCAGATTTACGAAGAGGCCGGCCTGTTGGGCGGGGCGGTGGATTTTGTTGAAAAATCCCGAAGTTTCGCCATCCTGCTGCGGCGCATTGAACTGATCCTGGGCAATGAAAAAAGACGGTGGCAGGCGCAGAAGCCGGCGGAGAACGGAACAGCCCACGAAGGCCTGGTGCTGCGCTATGATTCGCGCCGGGTGCTCTGGCACGACATCAATGTCGCGTTGACCCTCACGGAATTCAACATCGTCGCCTACCTGACCGAACATGCCGACCGGGATGTCAGCTATCGCGAGATTTACGACATCGTGCATGGCGAGGGCTTTGTGGCGGGCGACGGGGAAATCGGGTTCCGCACCAATGTGCGGGCCTTCATCAAGCGCATCCGTCAGAAATTCCGCGACGTGGATTCGGATTTCTCGCGCATAAAGAACTACCCGGGCTTCGGCTACAGGTGGCTGGATGGCCGCGAACAATAGGAGCCTGATCTGGCACCTTGTTCATTCCTTCACGCTGAAGCTGGTTCTGCTGGCTGTCGTTCTTTTGTCTGTCCCTTTGATTCTGTACTGGCAGTTCGCCAGGGCGGAGGAGGAGCAGATCGCGCTGATCGGCAATGCGGTGGAACAGACCAATCATGTTCTGGCCGGCATGCTGCGCGGCCATTTCGAGCGATTCGCCAGGGAACCTGAAGGCGAGATGCGCGAGGCCCTGGCCCGGGCCGCGGTTGGCCAAACCCGCATCAAGATACTGGTTCGGCTGAAGGACAGCGACAACTTCCTCTATGTCGCTTCCGTGCCGTCTGTGTCGCAAAAATATCTGGACGCCGAACGCGCCGAGCTGATCCGCAGTGGACTGTTTCACCGCCTGGGTCCCAGTTGCGACGGCGGCGCCAATCTCGATATGCGGTTCGTCAATCCCGCCGGCAAGCAGGAAGTGTTGGCGGCGATGACGCCGGTCCATGTCAATGGCAATTGCTGGATCGTCATCACCACCGAAAATGCCGCCAGCCTGGCCCGCACCCCCATCGGCCTGCCGTTCTGGCGCGCGCCCACCGTCATGGTGGCGGGCACCATCTATCTGGTGGCCACCGCTTTGGTGCTGTGGCTGCTGTTTCACTTGTGGCGCAATGTCCGCCGCTTCAGGGGCGCCGCGCGGAGCATAAGGTTACGCGACAGCCAGCCGGTTTCCTTCGGCCAGACCAACAGCATTCCCGAACTTACCGGTGTGGCGGAGGACTTTGATTCCCTGGTGGAGGCGCTGACGGGATCGCAGCGCCGCATAAAGGAGGCGGCGGAGGAAAACAGCCATGCTTTGAAAACGCCGCTGGCAGTGATCGCCCAATCGATGGAGCCGATCAAGCGCGCTTTGCCGCAAGACGGGACAGCGGCCCGCAGCGTCCAATTGATCGAACGATCCGTCGCCAAGCTGGACGCCATGGTCTCCGCGCAGCGCGATCTCGACCAGGTGGGCGCCGATCTCATTTATCCGATGCGGCACGCCCTTGATTTAAGCCGCTTTTTGCGCGCCATGCTGCCGGCCTATGAGGCGACGCTTGCCTGGCAAGGCAAGCGCCTGGTCGCGATGTTGGATCCGAACGTGGCTGTCTTCGCCGATGAAGATGTGATGGAGCCGGTGGTGGAAAATCTGCTGGAAAACGCCGCCAGCTTCACTCCCGATGGAGGTCTGGTGGAGGTTTTCCTCAACCGGGAGGACGGCAGGGCTGTCTTGCGCGTCCTCGATCAGGGCCCTGGTGTGCGTCCGCGCCAGCTGCCGCATATTTTTGAGCGCAATGTAAGCTTCCGGGATGGCGCGGATGCTGGCTTTGCCGGAGGTCACCAGGGATTGGGGCTTTGGATCGTAAAGCGCAATGTTGAGGGGTTGGGCGGAAATGTGGCCGCGCGCAATCTGACGCGCGGCGGCTTCGAAGTCATGGTCACGCTGCCCAGCGCTTGAAATATGCATCCATAATTATTGCGGACCGGTTTTTGTCCCACCTTGTCCCACCTTTATCACATGGCCTGGACACGGTTCCCGGTTAGCGTTTGGTGCACCGCAAGATGCTCGTCGCGAGACGGGGTTTTGGCGGTGATCAAAAACGAGGACGGCCGGCCATGCTTCAACCAAACAACGCGTTTGCGTCAGAGCACAAAAATCAAATTCAGCAGAATCGGTGGAATCGCAAGCCTCGCCGCCCGATTCTTGCTCGCCTGTTTTCAGCTTGTCTTGCGGCAGGTCTTCTTGCCGGCTGCGCCAACGGACCCATTGGAGGATCGAGCGCAGCCTTGCAGCAGAGCAAGGCCGCGGCACAGTCCTATCGCCTGGAATCGGGCGACAAAGTCCATATCGCCGTGTTTAACGAGGACAATCTTAGCGGGGATTATGTCGTTTCTCCCGACGGAAAGATCACTCTGCCGCTCGCCGGAGGCGTCACCGCCGCGGGACTGACGGTGCCGCAATTGCAAGAGGCAGTGGCTACGACCTTGAAAAACGGGTTCGTCCAGGATCCCAAAGTGGCGATCACCACCACCGATCTCAGGCCTTACTACATTCTGGGCGAAGTCAAGAAGCCGGGAAAATACAACTATAGCCCCGATCTGACGGTGATGGCTGCGGTGGCCACGGCAGAAGGCTTCACCTATCGCGCCGACATGGATGAGATTTTCATCCGCCATGCGGCCGATCCCTCGGAACGGGAATATGAGTTGACCTCCACGACGGCGGTGTTGCCGGGGGACACGATCCGCGTCAGTCAGCGTTACTTCTAAACTTGTTCATTCGAGGTTTTCATGAGTCTGGCCCCCACCATTATCACGTCAGGTCCCGAACGATATGAGGAGCCGATTTATGTTCAACCTCAAAAGGAGGATAACGCCAAGATATTCCTGATCGATATTTTGGCGGCCATTCATCGCAACCGGAAACTGGCTCTGACTGTCGCGGGCTTGGCTGCCGTGTCCGTGTTGGTGGTCACCTTCTTCATCACGCCGCTCTACAAGAGTGTCGCCAGCGTGATGCTGGATACCCGCCGCGAGCAGGTGGTGGACATGCAGGCGGTGCTGTCCAATCTGCCATCGGATACCTTTGTGGTGGATTCGGAGGTGCAGGTTTTGCAGTCTCCGGCGTTGGCGCAGAGCGTGATCGCCAAGCTGCATCTGGACCGGGATCCGGAATTCAACAGCGATCTTCAAGCCAAAAATATTTTCTCCCAGACAATGGCGGCGATGAAAACCGCGATGCATGACGCGCTGGCCTTGCTGGGTGTGGTGCCGGCCAATGACGTGAACGGGCCCGCGCGAATGGAAGAACGCGTCACCGAGGCCTTCCTCAAGAACACGTCCATCGACCGCCAGGGCCTAACCTATGTGATCAACATTACCTTCTGGTCGCAGGATCCCGCCAAGGCGGTGCGCATCGCCAACGCCATCGGCGAAACCTATCTGCAGCATCAGAAAGACATAAAAGCCAGCGCCACCCGCGAGGCCAACACCCTGATCAAAGGTCATGTCGCCGAGTTGCAGAAGCAGGTCTTTGCCGCCGAACAGGCTGTGGCCGACTACAAGTCCAAGAACGGCTTGCTCAATGCGGTGGGGGCTCCCCTGACAGAGCAGGAGATCTCCGCCCTCAACACCCAGATGGCGATCGCCCAGGCGCTGGAAGCGGAACAGGCCGGCAAGCTTGCGGCGGCGAACCGGCAGTTGGGATCCGGCGGAACCGATGCGGTCGGCCAGGCCGCCCTGTCCGACACGGTGCGCCAGTTGCGCGCCCAGCAGGCGCAATTGGTCACTGAGGAAGCCGATCTGGCCAAGCGCTACGGCCCCAAGCATCCCGCTTTGATCAAGGCCCGGGAACAGATGGCGGCGCTGAATCAGACAATATCCGAAGAGGTGAAGCGCCTGATCAACAGCCAGCAGGCCGAGAGCGCGGCGGCGGCATCGCGTGCCGGCTCCTTGCGTGCCAGCATCAACCAGGATCGCAAGGTCCTGGCCCTCAACAACTCCGCCGGCGTCAAGCTGGCCGAGTTGGAGCGCGACGCCGGCGCTGTGCGCGAGGTCTATCAGTCCTTCCTCACCCGCCTGAAACAGACCGCGGTGCAGGAAAATATGCAGGACGCCGACGCCCAGATCGTCTCGCGCGCCAACATTCCCCTCAAGCCGTCATCACCCTCCTGGCTGTTGGCGGCTGCGGCGGCGGCCGCCTTCGCAATGATCGCTGCCGCCGCCGCCATCATGTTGCGCGAATTTCTAGATCGCGGCGTGCGTTCGCCGGATGAAGCGGCCAAGACCGTGGGCCTGCCGGTGATCGCCACCATCCCGCATATCGCGCAGGCCGATCCCGCCGCCTATGTCGTCAAGCGGCCGATGTCGGAATTCGCCGAGGCGATACGCAATTTGCGGACATCCCTGTTTCTGTCGCGCAACAATGCGCCACCCAAGATCGTCGCCATGATGTCGGCCTTGCCTTATGAAGGCAAAACCACCACCACCCTGGCCTTGGGCCGCCAATGCGCGGAAGCCGGCGCGCGCGTGCTGATCATCGACGCCGATATGCGCCGCCGCGCCCTGACTGGGCATCTCGCCACGCCGGTGCGCAACGGCCTGGCCGAATTGGTCGAAGGCCGCGCGCCGCTGGAATCCTGTCTCTATCGCGACCTGGTGTCCGGCGCCATGATTCTGCCCATCGCCAACAGCGACACCGCCGGCAAGGATATTTTCTTCGCCCATGACCTTGGCCATGTCTTCAGCCGCTTGCGGGGGCTGTTCGACATTATCCTGGTGGATACCGCGCCGCTTCTGCCGCTGGCGGAGCCGCGCCTTGTCGCCAGTCATGCCGACGCCATCGTGTTGTTGACCCATTGGAACAAGACATCGCAAAGCGCCATGCAGGAAGCGGCGCGGCTGATCCGCACCTTGGATGTGCCGATCGCCGGCTTGGCGCTGACCTGCGCCGACATGAAGCGTCTGGACAGTTTCGGTTACGCGCAGCGCAATTACGGTCAGCGCGCGGGCTATGCCGGTTATTACATCCAGTGACGAACGAGAGTTGGAGTGTTGCGTTTGGTAGGAGTTGACAATGAGTAGGATGATCACGGCCTCCTGGTACCATGCGCCCGGACGCGCCTCATACTTTCCTCTCCCGCGCCTGCAGCTGACGCCGAAGCTTATGTTCGACACGGCCATGGCCGGCCTGGCGCTGTTGTTTCTTCTGCCGCTTCTGGTGTTGGTCGCGATTGCGATCAAACTGGAGAGCGGCGGTCCTATCCTGTTTTCCCAAGTCCGTTATGGCTGGGATAATCGCCCGTTCCGGGTCTACAAGTTTCGCAGCATGTGGATGCATCTCAGTGATGCGCGCGGCACCAAACAGGCCCGGGAAAATGATCCACGCGTTACGTCAGTGGGCTCCTTCCTGCGCAAGACCAACATCGACGAGCTGCCCCAGCTCTTCAATGTCCTGAAGGGCGATATGTCGCTGGTGGGCCCGCGCCCCCATGCCGTGGGCACCCTGGCGGGCGGCATGCTTTATGAGGATCTGGTCCCTTTCTATTTCAAGCGCCACCTGGTTCGGCCCGGCATCACCGGTTTGGCGCAGGTGCAAGGCTATCGCGGTCCCACCGTGGATCCCGAACGCGCCCGCATGCGGGTGCGGCTGGACATCGCTTACTGCCGCAAGAACAGCTTGGCGATGGATCTCGCCATTCTCTGGAAAACCATGCGCCGCGAAGTGCTGGGGCGAGGTACAGGCTTCTGATGACCATTCCCAACCTTGCCAGCGGCGCGACCTGCTTCGCGCCGGACGCCCGGGCTTTGTCCCGAGCGCAAGACCCAGGCGCCATCGCCCTGGTCCTGCACGATCTGCGCGGCGGCGGCGCCGAGCGCGCCTGTCTCAGGCTGGCGCGCGGCATGGCGGCCAGCGGCCGGCAGGTCGAGATCATATTGGTGCGCGGTGAGGGCGTTTATCTGTCCGAAATTCCCGCCGGCGTGACTCTCACCGTGTTGGACCGGCCGCGTGTGTCGCAAGCGATTTGGGCGCTGGCCCGGCATTTCCGCCGCACCCGTCCCAAGGCCATTCTCTCCGCGCTTACGCACATGAACATTGCCACCATTCTGGCGGCGCGTATCGCGGGTGTGGCGTCGCGGGTGGTGATCTCGGAACGCAACCAGATTTCCGCCAAGGCCCGCGAAGCGCGCACGCGTTGGCAGCAGGCGCTGTATCGCGCCGTGCCTTTTGTCTATGGCGCGGCCGATCGCGTGGTCGCGGTTTCCGCCGGCGTGGCATCCGATCTGTCGCATTTCGGGCGTTTGCCCGATGGCAAGATTCGGGTCATTCACAATCCGGTCTTTGATCCCGATATCGCCGCACTATCGCGGCAACCCGTAGCGCATTCCTGGTTTGTGCCAGGCGGTCCGCCCATCATTCTGGCGGTGGGCCGGCTGCATCGCCAGAAGGGCTTTGATGTCCTGCTGGAAGCTTTTGCCAAGGCGCGGGCGGAGGTGGACTGCCGGCTGGTGATCCTGGGTGAGGGACCGGAGCGGGCGGCGCTGGCCGCGCAATCCGAGCGCTTGGGCCTGGCTTATGACATCGACATGCCGGGCTTTTGCGAAAACCCGTTTCCCTTGATGGCCAGGGCAGGGGCCTTTGTCCTCAGTTCACGCTGGGAAGGCTTTCCCAACGCGCTGGTGGAGGCCATGGCCTGCGGCGCGCCGGTGATCGCCACCGATTGCCCCAGCGGCCCGCACGAGATTCTGGACGGCGGCAGAATCGCGCCCCTGGTGCCGGTGGATGACGCCGACGCATTGGGCCGCGCGCTGCTTGCCACTCTGTCATCGCCGCCCGACACCGCGTGCGCCCAGCTCCGCGCGCAGATGTTCAGCGTATCCGCCGCCGCCGATCAATATCTCACCGCCCTGGAGCAGAGATGATGCGGGCCCAAAGAATAGATCCCGCCATGAACCAGGCGACCTCTCAGCCGACGTGGCAGGCGCCGCCCGGATGGCTGGAAAGCTTTTTCATCTTCATCTCCCTGCTGCTGGTCACCCAGGCGTTGGGACCTGTGCTGATGGCGGGTTCCACCGGCGATGACGCGCTGGGAGACTCCAATCCGGCGACCATGCTGTCGGCGCTATTGGTCTACACCATCGCTTTTTTACTTTTGGCGCGGCGCCCCGGTGCGGTGATGGACACCATCCGGGACAATCCGCTGCTGATGGTGGTTTTCCTTTTCCCCGTGATTTCGGTGATCTGGAGCGTTGATCGCGGCACCAGCTTCCGCCGTGTCGTGGCACTGGTGATGACCGGTTTTTATTGCGTCTATCTGGCACGACGACTGTCGCCGGACGATTTTTTGCGCCGGCTGCTGCTGGTGCTGTTTGCGGGCGGGGTGGCGAGCTTGCTCTTCACTTTGCTCGATCCGCAAGCCGCGATCGAACACGGCACTATCAACAACGGCTCCTGGAATGGGGTCTATGGTCAAAAGGCGATCCTGGGACGCATCGCAGCGGTGGCGGTGACGGTCTCCGTCTATGTCCGTCCCCGCAATTTCTGGGAAGGGGCGATGCGCTGGCTCACCATCGTCATCTTCGTGTTCCTCGCCATCAAGTCGCAATCCCGTGCCAGCTGGCTGATGATGGCGGGTGGTATCGGCGGCATGATGCTGATCGGCATTCTGCGCAACCGCCGTCTCTCCGGCGGCATCAAGCTCACCATCGCGATCGCCACGGGCCTTATGGTGCTGATCGCTTTTGCGCTGCTGTTCGACCAGATCCTGGCCGCCATGGGCCGCGACGACACCTTTTCCGGGCGCACCACCTTATGGGAGGGCGCCATCGCGGTGGCAAAGGCGCATCATCCCATCCTGGGCGCCGGCTATCGCGCCTTCTGGACCGACGCCGGCGCCGAAGGTGTGCGCGATTATATCCAGCACTGGGTCAGGTTGCCCAACCACGGACACAACGGCTATCTCGATATCTGGCTGGAATTGGGCTGGGCAGGTGTCGCGCTGTTCGTGGTGTTTGTGCTGGTCACGGTCACCCGCCTGATCCGGCGCATGCTGCGCGAGACCAGCGAGCCGGCCTGGGCCGCTTTTGCCATCTTCTTCTTTGTTTTCCTGCTCAACAATGCGTCGGTGACGGTGGCCTTCAAGCACACGGATATCGCCTGGATATTTGCCGTGCTGGCCTGTCTCTATACGAGGGGCTGCGTCAGTGCCCGCCTGCCCGTATTGGCCCGTCCCGAGCGTCAAAAGCTGCAATTTATGTCCCGGCCGGTTCGCTCTTGGCGACCGGTTCATGCCGGATTTCAGGAGGCGGTGCGATGAGTGGATTTTATCGCATCGGTTTTCCTTATGTCGCGGATCGTTTCGGCGGCAGCACGGCGTCCTCGCTGGTTATGGCGCGGGCACTTCAGGAGGCCGGACATACCATTCACATTCTCACGCATGGTCATGGTGGAAGGATCACGGAAGAGGCGGCGGGCCTGGGTCTTGCCGTGACGCGATTGCCGTGGCTTTCGGCAGAGCCGGGCTATGCTCGTCCAGATCGTTTTCGCCTGCCGCAGCTGATGGCCTTCCGCGCCGCGCGCGCCGCCATTGCCGGCCTCAAGCTCGACATTGTGCACACCAATGATCTCACCACCTTGCGCAGCTGGGCGGCGCCGTGCCTGGCCAGCCGCGCCGCTTTGGTGGCGCATTGGCGCTCCAATTTCCACGAAAGCCTGTCCATCAAAGCCAGCCTGCGCGTCGCGGCGCGGGTAATCGCCGTATCCCATTACAGTTTCTCGCGGCTGCCGGATTGGGTGCAACGCAAAGGGGTTGTGGAATTCAACTCCTTCGACTTGCGTATGAGTGCGGCAGACAAGATCCAGGCCCGCCTCGGGCTGCGCGCGCAACTGGGCTTGCCGGCTGACGCTGTTTTGATCGGCGTGTTCGGCAATCACATCGTGCGCAAACGCACCCATATGCTGGCCGATGTGCTGCAGGCCATCACCCATACCGGTGACGGCAGGCCGGTCTATGGCCTGGCGTGCGGCGGACGAGCGGAGCCTTATGACCATGAGCTGGACGGCAAGATCGCGGCCTTCAGCCTGGGTCACCGGCTGTTTAAGCCGGGCTTTGTGCGGCCAGTGGAAAACTGGATGGCGGCCTGCGATCTGGTGTTGGCGCCCGCCGTCAACGAACCGCTGGCCCGCAATGTGCTGGAGGCCCAGGCGCTGGAAGTGCCGGTGGTCGTTTCCACCGATGGCGGTTTGCGCGAGCTGATCCGCGATGGCGAGAATGGTTTGCTGCGCGATCCCCACGACACTTTGGGCTGGATCGCGGCCAGCCGTACGGTTCTCGAAAACCCGGACTTCGCACGCAAACTGGCCGAGCGTGGCCGCGCCGGCATTGCCGAACTGACGCCGCCGCGCCACGCCGCACGTATTGCCGGCATTTATCACAGCCTGCCTGGCAAAATGGGGATCGCGGCATGAGGATGCTGAGCGACAATGTGATGTGCTATTTGGGCAATCATGCGCCGACGGCTCTGACTTTCTGGACGGAGGAGGCCAGCGATGCGCAGCCCGATATCCTGGCGGCTTGTGACACGCTCTACAGCCTGAACCTGATCGGCCGCATGGATCTGCTGGCGCCCGATGCGGGGCTGCGTTTTGTCGATCTGTTGGCAAGCCATTCGCTGGTGGGCGGCATCGGAAAGGGAAGCGGTCCCGATCTCGGTGTCCACAAAACCGCCTACGTGCTGGGAGCACTCAACCTGTTGGCCGCCCATGGCCAGCCGGTGCAGAAATACGCGCTGCGGGAAGAGGATTGGCAAAAAGAAGCGCTGTTGGATGAACGGCACCGGCCGCGTTGGCCCTGGTATTTCACCCACCATGCCTGGCGCGTGGGCCATTGGATCGGCGGTATACCCGCGATCGTCTTGTCGCTATGGCGTCTGGCGCCGGACTTGGCGGCGCAAAATCAATTGCCCGCGCCCGATGATGTGCTGCATTCCAGCGACACGCTGATCGACCGTCACACCGGCCTGTTCCATGCCTATAAGGTGGAGGCCTTTCAACAGGTCTTTCGCACCCTCTATCGGCTGCGGCACGATCCAGATGCGGGCGATATAGGCGGTATCGCGCATCTGCATTGGGCCAATTATGCGGCCGGCAGGCTGCCCTATAAGGCGGCGCCGGAGCTGTTTGAGCGCATCTGGGCGCTGCTGCGCCGCCGGCCATTCATGGAAAGCGTTCCTTACTGTCTGGATTTCGACATTGTGCAACTGGCGCGCACCGCAATTCCCGACGGCGATCCCCGCCGCCCGGCGCTGAATGCGCGGCTTTGCGATTATGCCGACGACATTATCGGCTTTTACGACACCAAGCTGGACGGCGGATACAGCCTGCACAAGCTGCCTGG
>Ga0157375_10003945_pt1 | contig 12863 bp, 10 predicted proteins | sample M35metaG_FD_115311 | JGI IMG/M metagenome (GOLD analysis project Ga0157375, IMG submission 115311) | Miscanthus rhizosphere microbial communities from Kellogg Biological Station, Michigan, USA - M3-5 metaG | ecosystem: Host-associated > Plants > Roots > Rhizosphere > Soil | place: USA: Michigan...
CCTGAATTTTCTGTATGGTATGATGAATAAGTTCCTGCATTATTCAAAAATTATTTGTTCGATTTCTTTTCCGTCTTTATCCGTGTATGACACAATTCTGATTCCTTCCTCTTCCATTTCCACATGAAGATTGATGAATAATTTATCCCTGTCTTCCGCCGAATTGGTATTGGGGTCGATAAGAATTTCATTAAGTTTAGAATTGAGTAAGCTGTATCTGTTCAGAACCGTAGAATAAATTTCTATCAATGCTGCGGAATCTGTTTCATTCGTAGTTCCATCGATAGGCTTATCCTCAACAGGTCTTGCAATATTGGCAGCAACACCTCTTGAAGGAGCCACTTTCGTATTCGATGTTTTTGATGTTTCCGGATTTATAGCTGATAATCTGCTTGTTGCGATTCCGCCACTGCCTCTTACAGAATTCAACAATGTTTTGAAATCGTCACTCAGAATATTTCTTGTCGAAATCGGCTGCAGATTTAGCTGTCGTTCTTTATTCACCACCAAAATCCTTTCGTTAACGTCTCTTACAAACTTCATTTCATCGAATTTAAAATCATAATCCGAAGTTGAATCGATGTCAGTAATTTTGATAGGAATATCCATCTTTACGCTTGGCAAAGAATATCTCGGCACCTTAAAATACTTTAAATACTCGTGTTGAGCATACTCTTTTGCGATTGCTACCGCATTTTCGTCTGCTTTTTTACGAGCCTGAATTATCTCATTGTTGAGATAATTCAGGTAATCTGATAATTTAATCATTTCTCGTAAAAGTTTTTATTGAGCAAGCAATCCAAGAACTTTTTCTAATCCTGCAGGCATTTCGTCATTTGTAGCCTTTACTTTTACGCCAAGAGAATATTCTTTTTCCACTTTAATTCCTGTGCTTGAAGTTCTTTTGTAAGAAACGTCAACATTGAATTTTACAGGTCCGAAACCTCCTGAAACTCCAGCTTTGATACCGAATTCATCGCTTACGTCTTTTGTATAAGTCGAATTTAATTTTACGTTAAAATCAACCTCACAAGTTTCGATTCTAAAACTTGGAACGTTCAATAATGCAATGAAAGGAACTGAAATTTCAACTTCCTGCTCCATTGTAGGTTCTTCATTTGGAGTGTCAGTTTCGTTTTTGTAATTCGGGTTTGGTACATTTTTTTTGTACTTAAATTCCGCCATACGAAGCTTGTCTTCTTCTCCATCTTTTTCAAAACCAACTTCTTTGATAAAGTTTACAGTACTGATCGAAGCGTTTGACTGAGCTGTAACACAAGCGTTAAGCGGTCCTCCGATGATTTTCGCGAAATCGATGCTTCCTAATTCTGCTGCAAAATCTGCACTTTCAGCACCTGAAGTTTTGAAAACCTGATCATCTGCAGCCATTCTGCCGGCGATCATTTTCAGTACTTCCGTAGATACTGTTGCGAAAGATTTTTCCCATTTTTCGTCGTAGTTTTTCTTAAAATCATCGATGATATTCATCAATTCTTTGTTGCTTAAACCTGCCAGCTCAGAGGTTTCGATTCCTGAAACTTTTTCGTACACTGAAGGTGTTAATGCTTTTTCTACTCCTGTTAAAAGGTCAATTAATTCATTTTTTGTTTTCTTGGTGTGATTTGCTTCTAACACCGACTTTAATGTTTCCATGTTTTTTGGTTTGTTTTGGTTATTAAAATTTTGTACTGCAAATTTATGTCGCACCGAAGTGAAGTATCTCAGTAAATTACCTAAACCTAGCCCCGTAAAATCACCCAAATAAAAAAAGTAGATTCCCGATTGAGAATCTACTTTTTGCTTTGTAAGGCTCTTTCTATTTTTAAATTAGAAGACTTTTTTAAATTTTTATACACATTATCATTCCGACGAAGGAGGAATCTCAACAAACAATAATAGATTCTTCATTCCACTTCGTTCCATTCTGAATGACAAACGTATTAATGAATCTTAACTCCTTAAAAATTTATTTTAATGGTTAAAATTTAAGTTAATTTGATTTTTTTGCTTTAATCATTGCTTCCAATGTATCCCACATTTCCTGCGGAATATCTTCAAGCATATTGAACTCTCCTGCGCCCTGCAACCATTCACCGCCGTCGATTGTTACCACTTCACCATTTACAAAAGATGAAAAATCCGAAACCAGATAAGCAGCCAGATTTGCCAGCTCCTGATGTTCTCCAACTCTTTTAAGCGGATTTTTTTTAGCTAAATCAAATTGATCTTTCATATCTCCCGGAAGCAATCTGTCCCAAGCCCCTTTTGTTGGAAACGGTCCCGGTGCAATGGCATTAAACCTGATATTATATTTCCCCCACTCTACAGCAAGAGATCTTGTCATGGCCAACACTCCTGCTTTTGCACAAGCAGATGGAACGACGTACGCCGAACCCGTCCATGCGTATGTTGTTACGATATTTAAAACTGTTCCTGAAGTTTTTGAATCAATCCAGTGTTTTCCGATGGAAAGTGTACAGTTTTTTGTTCCTTTCAACACAATATCTAAAATAGAATCAAATGCTGAATGTGTCAATCTTTCGGTTGGAGAGATAAAATTTCCTGCAGCGTTATTTAAAAGGATATCAATTTTCCCGAATTCTTTTAAAGTTGCTTCTTTCATCGCTTCTACTTCATCCCAGTTTCTTACGTCACACGCAACGCAAAGAACTTTCCCTCCTGTCTCTTCTTCTAATTCTTTTGCGGTTACTTGTAATTTCTCCAAATTTCTGGAAGTGATCACCGCTTTTGCGCCCAATTGAAGAAAATACTTGGTCATAGCCTTTCCAAGTCCGCTTCCGCCACCTGTAACGATGGCTACTTTATCTTTAAGTGCATCTTCACGCAACATCGGTTGTGTATATAGATTCATAATTTTTATTGTTTCAGTAAATTTAAGATTTTAAGTTATTCGACAAGCCATAAATTATATGCTCAAAATAATAAGGTGTAATTAAAGGATTTCGGCGGCGGCTTTGCCGCCGCCGAAATCCAAAATCCAAAATAAACTAAAAAGACACTTTAAAATTATTTAAATTTACTCTCTGAAAAATATTCATTCATGAAAAGATCTGAAACTACTGTTTTACTGTTTCTTTTATTTTTTAGTTTACATTTTAAAGCTCAAAAAATTGAAAAATTAATTCAATACGTCAATCCGTTGATCGGGACTGAAAAAATGGGACACACTTATCCCGGAGCGACCTCACCTTTTGGGGCGGTACAGTTAAGTCCGGAGACTGACAGTATTTCGTATGAACTTAATGGGAAATACAATGGCGAAGTTTATAAATATTGTGCAGGCTATCGTTATGAAGACAAAACAATTGTAGGCTTCAGTTCGACACACTTTAGCGGAACAGGACATTCCGATTTAGGTGATTTTCTCATTATGCCGACAGTGGGAAAATTACAATTGAATCCGGGAACCGCTTCCCATCCAGAAAGTGGTTACAGAAGCAGATTTTCGCATCAAAATGAAAAAGCGGAAGCAGGATATTACAAAGTAAAATTAGACGATGATAATATTTTGGCTGAATTAACGGCAACAACGAGAGTCGGAATTCATCGCTATACTTTCCCGAAATCTGACCAGGCACATATTATTTTGGATTTGATGGCTGGAATTTACAATTATGAAGGTAAAAATGTCTGGACTTATGTTCGCGTAGAAAACGGAAATACCATTACAGGATATCGACAAACCAATGGTTGGGCAAGAACAAGAACGGTTTATTTTGCACTAAAGTTTTCAAAACCATTTAAATCTTATGGTCAAAAAAATTATGATGCAAAGCAGGTTTACAATGGATTCTGGAGAAAATTTGACCAAACGAAAAACTTCCCGGAGATCGCAGGAAAAAATCTAAAAATGTATTTTGATTTTGATACCAATGAAAATGAAGCAATTGAAGTTAAACTGGCCATTTCACCTGTAAGTCAAGCCAATGCATTAGAAAATTTGGAAAAAGAAGTCGGAAATTTATCCTTCGACCAAGTTAAAGCACAAACGCAGGAAAACTGGAATAAAGAATTAAATAAAATTGTCGTAAAAGGCTCTGAAACAGAGAAAACGAACTTTTACACAGCGATGTATCACACTTTTATCAATCCAACAACCTACACGGATGTTAACGGAGAATATAAAGGTTTAGATCAAAACATTCATAAAGCAGAAGGTTTCACCAACTACACAACATTCTCAATTTGGGATACTTATCGTGCGCTCCATCCGTTTTTTAACATTATTCAACCCAAAAGAAATAATGATATGGTGAAATCGATGATGGTGCATTACAATCAGTTTTCGATGAAAATGTTGCCGATTTGGTCACATTATGCTAATGACAATTGGTGTATGAGCGGTTATCACAGTGTAAGTGTGGTTGCGGATGCGATTATTAAAGGAAATTATGACGGAGATCCAAAAGAAGCCTTGAAAGCTTGTGTGGAAACCGCCAACAAAAGAGATTATGAAGGCATCGGGCAATATATAGACTTGGGTTATATTCCAGCTGAAAAAAGTGGAACCTCGGTTTCCAATACGTTGGAATATGCTTACGACGACTGGGCAATTGCTCAACTGGCAAAACATTTGGATGAAACAGAGATTTACAATCAATTCATCAAACGTTCTGAAAACTGGAAAAATAATTTCGATAAAACAATCGGATTTATGCGACCTCGTTTAGGCGATGGAAGTTTCAAAAAAGATTTTGATTTGTTAAGCACTCACGGACAAGGTTTTATTGAAGGAAATTCATGGAATTACAGTTTCTTCGTTCCTCAAAATCCGGATGAATTAATTAAAATGATGGGCGGAAAGAAAAAATTCGCTTCAAAATTGGACGAATTGTTCACTATGCACCTGCCTGACGAGTTTTTTGCAGATACAGAAGATATTACAAGAGAAGGAATTATCGGCGGGTATGTTCACGGAAACGAACCGGCCCATCATGTTGCCTATTTTTACAATTGGGCAGGACAACCGTGGAAAACTCAGGCGCAGATCAGACGAATTTTGGAAATGCAATACAAAGCAACACCCGATGGATTGGGCGGAAATGATGATGCAGGACAAATGAGTGCCTGGTATATTTTGAGTTCGCTTGGTTTTTATCCTGTTGCTCCGGGTTCGGAAGATTATGCCATTGGAAGTCCGGCAATTGATCATGCCGTTTTGAATTTAGAGAATGGAAAAACTTTTGAAATTGAAGCAGTCAATCAAAGTCCGAAGAATGTCTATGTTGAAAAAATTCTTTTAAACGGAAAAGAAATAAAAAACTTTACATTGAAACATTCTGAGATTATGAATGGCGGGAAATTGAATTTTTATATGAGTGCTAAAGCTAAAAAATAGTTAAACACGAATTACACGAATGTTTTGCACTAATTTTCACAAATAAATCCGCAAAATTCTTATTCTGAATATAGATAAATTGCATTAAAATTCATTCATCTGTAATTAGAATACGACAATCAGGGTTTTGCATACATTCTATTCTTAATTTCTGTTGAATTTTGTATCAATAAAATTTAACAATATGAAATTGAATCAAGTAAAATTAGGAAGTCAAGGTTTAATTGTTCCCAATATCGGTTTGGGATGTATGGGAATGACAGGTTTTGAAGATGCTAATATGTATGGTGAAACCGATGAAAAAGAAGCGATTGCAACCATTCACCGTTCTTTGGAACTGGGTGGAAATTTTTTGGATACTGCCGATTTGTATGGTCCATTTAAAAACGAACAGCTTATTGCAAAAGCCATTGGAGCCGATCGTGAAAAATATATTATTGCCACAAAATTTGGTTGGGAAATTGATGATAATGATAAAGTGACCTGGGCTATCAACGGAAGCAGAAATTATGTAAAAAAAGCAGTTGAGCGTTCCCTTAAAAATCTTAAAACCGATTATATCGATCTTTATTATATGCACCGTTTGGATAAAAATACTCCCATCGAAGAAACGGTTGAGGCCATGAGCGATCTTGTAAAAGAAGGAAAAATCGGCTATATCGGTTTGTCTGAAGTATCTTCAGAGACGGTAAAAAGAGCGCATGCAGTACACCCAATTACTGCCGTACAAAGTGAATTTTCTTTATTTGAACGTACTGTCGAAGAACGAGGTGTCTTAAATACATTAAAAGAATTAGGAATCGGTTTTGTGGCGTATTCACCTTTGGGAAGAGGATTTTTATCCGGGCAGATCCGTTCTATTGATGATTTACCGGAAAATGATTTCCGAAGAGGAATTCCGCGGTTTCAGGAAAAATATTTCCACAAAAACATTGAATTGGTGGAAGCCATAGAAGCTCTTGCCAAAGAAAAAAATGTTACTTCTTCTCAACTGGCTTTGGCTTGGATTATCAGCAAAGGGATCGTTCCGATTCCCGGAACTAAACGTAGAAAATATGTTGAACAAAATATTGAAGCAAGTAAAATTGTGCTAAATGAAGCTGATCTTCAAAAGCTGGAAAGTATTGTACCTTTGGGAACAGATACCGGTGCGCCTTATGATGAGTTTAGCATGGGATTGTTGGATTATTAATTTGTAATTTTAATTGTTAAAAATAATTCAAACCTAACAGGTTTTTGAAACCTGTTAGGTTTTATGACGCAATACGATCGCCCCCCGGCTTGAACGAAGCTCTTTTTGCGAAGCAAAAAAGCGGGAGTGGAAGACATAATTGAGAAAAGCGAAAGCTTTATCGAAGCTTAAGAATGAAGTTCTAAGGCGCCCAAAAATTATTATTAAAGCTTAAAAATTATGAACACGATACAGTCTATTTCTGCATTTCACAAACTGCTTTCTCTTCCCGAACCAAAGCACCCTTTAGTAAGCGTGATCAATCTATCCGAAAGTATTTTTTTGGAAGATGAAGTCTGGAAAGGTTTTGTCAACAGATTTTATTGTGTAGCTTTGAAAAGAGACGCAAAAGGAAAAATAAAATACGGCCAGCAACATTATGACTATGATAAAGGAGTTTTAAGTTTTACAGCTCCGAATCAGGTGCAATATTTAGATCTGCAAAATATGGAATGCGGCTCAGGGTATCTACTGATTTTTCATGAAGATTTTTTGCTGAAACATCCTTTGGCCAATACCATTTCAGGGTTTGGTTTTTTTTCTTATGCCGTGAATGAAGCCCTGCATTTGTCTGAGGATGAAGAAAATGATCTCATCGAAATTTTACAAAAAATCGATAAAGAATGCCAGCATATCGACAGACATACACAGGAAATTATTTTATCACAAATTGATCTGCTTCTCAGTTATTCCAACCGTTTTTATGAGCGACAATTTATCACCCGAAAAAACAATAATCATCAATTATTGGTAAAATTTGAACGTTATCTGAATGACTATTTTAATGATGAGCAATCAACAGAAAAGGGGCTTTTAACCGTGCATCAGATTGCAGATGCAATGAATCTTTCTGCTAATTATTTAAGCGATCTTTTGAGAATCCATACAGGACAGAATACGCAACAGCATATTCACGAAAAACTGATCAATAAGGCAAAAGAAAAGCTTTCAACAACGGAGCTTTCGATAAGTGAAATTGCTTATGAGCTGGGATTTGAGCATTCGCAGTCTTTCAGCACGCTTTTTAAAAAGAAGACGAATATGTCGCCGTTGGAATTTCGACAGTCTTTTAATTAAATCTACCACAGATTTTCACAGATAATTGCGTTAAAAATCTGCGTTATCTGCAAAATCTGCCCGCGAAAATTACTTTTTGGCTAAAGCCAATTTGATACATTTAAAGAAAAAGCGGGCTAAAGCCCGCTCCTATTGATCTTTTTATTCCTGAACCTCAAAAAGCAAACGCTCTCCGAATTTTTTCTCATTAATTTTTCCGTTATCATAAACCAAATTTCCGTTGACGAAAGTGTGGGTCACTTTAGAATGGAAATTCATTCCTTCCAATGGACTCCAACCGCATTTGTAAAGGATATTTTCTTTCTCGACCGTCCAGTTTTCATTTACATCAACTAAAACTAGATCCGCTTTATATCCTTCTCTTACAAAACCTCTTTTCTCCACTCTGAAAAGAATCGCAGGATTGTGAGACATTTTTTCAACAATTTTTTCTAAAGAAATCTTTCCGTTGATATAATTTTCCAGCATCACCACCAAAGAATGCTGCACCAAAGGTGCTCCGGAAGGGCATTTTGTATAAACATTCTGTTTTTCTTCCCAGGTGTGGGGCGCATGGTCTGTTGCAATCACGTCAATTCTGTCATCCAATAGCGCTTCCCAAAGTCCGTCTTTGTCTTTTTGCGTTTTTACAGCTGGATTCCATTTGATTAATCCGCCTTTTGTATCGTAATCTTCATTCGTGAAAGTCAGGTGATGAACACAAACTTCTGCCGTGATTTTTTTATCTTTTAAAGGAATATCGTTTCTGAAAAGTGCCGTTTCTTTCGCCGTCGACAAATGAAAAACATGAAGCCTGGCGCCAGTTTTCTGAGCCAATTCAATCGCTTTTGAAGAAGATTTATAGCAAGCTTCTTCACTTCTTATCAAATGATGGAATTTTACAGGAATATCTTCACCGTATTCATCCAAATACTTTTGAGTATTGGTTTTAATAGTCGCTTCATCTTCGCAATGAACAGCAATCAGCATTTTTGTGTTGCTGAAAATATTTTCAAGCGTTTCAGGATTGTCGACCAACATATTTCCTGTGGAAGAACCTAAAAACAACTTAATTCCGGGAACATTTCTTGGATTTGTTTTCAAAACTTCTTCCAAGTTATCATTCGTTCCGCCCATCATGAAACCGTAGTTGGCATAAGCTTTTTGAGAACCTATTTCGTATTTATCAGCTAATAATTCCTGTGTTACAGCATTCGGAACCGTATTGGGCTGATCGATGAAACTTGTGATTCCGCCTGCGATGGCAGCTCTGGATTCGGTTTCAATATCACCTTTATGAGTTAGTCCCGGTTCACGGAAATGTACCTGATCATCAATTACTCCCGGCAAAAGATATTTTCCTTCACCATCAATAATCTGATCTGCATCGTCAGAAATTTGAGAATCTATTTTAGAAATTAAATCATTTTCAATTAAAATATCACCTTCGACGATCCTGCCTTCGTTGACGATTTTTACGTTTTTGATTAAGGTCTTCATTTTTTACTTAGAAATTAGATGTTAGAGATTAGAAGTTAGTTTTAAAATTATTCATTATAAATAAGGTGTCATGTTGATCACTAATTTCTAACTTCTAATCTCTAACTTCTATTAAACACAAAATTAAGGTTTATGAATGAATTTTAACGTTGCTGATAAAAAATCAATTTCTAAATATTTACATTTGCAAGAAATTTTACATTTTGAAATCAGAAATTCTATCTGACCGATAAAAAAATAAAAATTATTAGATGAAGAAACTTCTCAACGAGACTATCATATATGGAATTGGAGCGATTATGCCGAGGATCATTGTCGTATTGCTTAATTATTTGTTTATCAAAAATATTAACAACAGCGATTTTGCGATCTTTACCAACCTTTATGCGCTGATTTCATTCATCAATATTGTTCTTTCTTTCGGTTTTGAAACTGCTTATTTTAGATTCTCTTCTGATAAGGACAACGAACAAAAAGTTTTCAACACATCCTTTTGGTTTCTGACAGGCTTATCAACTATTTTTCTGATTTTGGTTTTATTATTCAACCAACCGATTGCCAATGTTTTCGGGTATGAAAAAACTCCGGAATTCATCAGATGGTTTGCATGGATTGCTTTCTTTGACAACCTTCTTGTGATCCCTTTGGCTTGGTTCAGATTTCACAACAGACCAATAAAGTACACGGCAATCAGAGTAATACAGGCAGTTTTTCAAAGTGTTTTTGCGATTGCATTATTTCTTTATATTCCTTTGGATTTTTCACTGAAATTAGGTTTGAAAGAAAAGGTAGCCTATCCTTTTTACAGCAATTTGGCTGCAAGCTTTTTAGGATTTTTATTGGTTTTACCTATTATTTTAAAGGTTAAATTTCAGTTTTCAAAAGATCTTTTCCTCCAAATGATCAAATATTCCTGGCCGATCATGATCGCAGGTTTGGCATTTATGTTTAATGAAAATTTTGATAAATTCATTCAGAAATTTATTATCGATGACAGCGATGCCGGAGCTTACGGAGGTTGCTACAAAATGGCAGTGTTGATGACTCTTTTTGTAACCGCATACAGAATGGGAATCGAACCGTTTTTCTTTAAACAAATGCAAAATGAAAACGCCAAACTTACATATGCCAAAGTCACGGAATATTTTTCATTTTTCGCCTCAGTTGTAGCATTGGGTATCATCGCAAATGTTTCTTGGATAAAACTTTTATTGGTTCCGAACAGTTCATATTGGATCGCTATTAATATTATCCCGATTATTGTAATTGCTAATCTATTTTTCGGAATTTATTATAACCTTTCAACTTGGTATAAAGTGACTGACAGAACGAGAGTGGGAACTTATATTTCCTGGACGGGAGCGATTATTACGATTGTTTTAAACCTTTTATTGTTAAGAGAATACGGCTTTATGGTTTCTGCTTGGGTAACTTTGGCAGCCTATTTTGTGATGATGGTACTTTCCTATTTTTTAGGCCAAAAGTATTATCCTATTCCTTACAGAATGAAGAAAATTTCTTTTTTCATTGTTCTTTTAGCGATATTCAGTTATGTGATCGTCGAATTTTTCGATTATAACCTGTGGATCGGAAATCTTCTTTTCATCATTTATGCCGGAATCCTGATTTACAGTGAGAAAGATATGCTGTTAACAAAAATTAAAAAGAATGTCTGATTTTTGGTCTCTGTTTTGCTGGTAAACAAGTCGTTTTAAACATTAAATAAACTCTCTAAAGCTGATAAATATTACCAATAACAATAGTTTTAATTATTATCTTTAACGATAAAATCAAAAATAACTAAATTATAAAACACCTAGAATTATATAAATGAAGATTATAGTACCTATGGCTGGACGTGGTTCCAGATTACGCCCACATACCTTAACGGTTCCAAAACCTCTTATTCCAATCGCCGGAAAACCGATCGTACAGAGATTAGTGGAAGATATTGCTAAAGTTGCAGGAGAAGAAATTGAAGAAGTAGCCTTTATCATTGGAGATTTTGGTCCGGAGATTGAAAAATCATTGATTCAGATCGCTGAAAAATTAGGGGCAAAAGGAAGCATTTACTATCAAAACGATCCGCTAGGTACAGCTCATGCAATCAAATGTGCAGAACAATCGATGAGTGGGGATGTGGTAATCGCTTTTGCAGACACCCTTTTCCGTGCAGATTTTGTTTTAGATAAAAATTCTGACGGCGTAATTTGGGTAAAAAGTGTTGAAGATCCTTCCGCTTTTGGGGTTGTAAAATTAGATAATTATGGTTTCATCACAGATTTCGTTGAAAAACCTCAGACTTACGTTTCAGATTTAGCTATTATTGGTATTTATTACTTTAACAGCGCTGAAAAACTGATGAACGAAATCAATTATATCATGGATAATGATATTAAAAACGGCGGTGAATATCAGTTAACGACAGCATTAGAAAACCTAAGAGCAAAAGGAGCAAAATTTTCGTTGGGAAAAGTAAACGACTGGATGGATTGCGGAAATAAAAATGCAACCGTAGAAACCAACAGCAAAATTCTTGAGTACGAAAGAGAAGAAATGTCAACGTTCCCAACTTCTGCGACTATTGAAAATTCATTGATCATTCAGCCATGTTTTATCGGTGAAAATGTGAAAATTTCAAACTCAAAAGTAGGTCCGGGAGTTTCTTTAGGAAACAACACGATTATTGTTAATTCAAATATTGAAAATTCTTTGATTCAGGAAAACACGAGAATCAATCATGGGAATCTTTCTAATTCGATGATCGGAAATTCTGCTCAGTATTTTGGAGTTGCAAGAGAAATTTCATTAGGAGATTATTCAGTTTTAGATTTTTTATCTAAATAAGAAAAGAGAGTAAATAATTTACTATAAATAAGCTATCTTCAGACCACACAAAATGTTTTGTGTGGTTTGGCGTTAATATTGCAACGTATTTTTTTAAAATTGAAAAGGTAAATACATGAAAAACTGGATTCCGTTACTATTATTGCTTTTCGTGGTAACTTCTTGTAAGACAAGAAACGCCAACAGAAAGAAAGACAATAATATTAAAATAGACAGCACCATCGTAGTAGAAAACGACCGAGATCCAAAAGATGTCAGCGAGCCTGTAAGAGATAAAATTACATTCTACGAGCATGTAGTTATTCCGCCTAAATTTGATCAGATCAAGATCAACAGTAAAGTGAATGTAGAAACGGGAAGTTTCGTCCCTACTCTTGATGCAACGATTTATATCGAAAACAATCAAAAGGTCTGGATGAATTTATCCGCTTTATTCATCAATGTTGCAAGAGGTATCGCCACTCCGGAAGGAATTAAAGGACTGGACAGAACCAGCAAATCTTATATTGATTCGGATTTTGAATATTTAAATAATTTACTGAATGTCAATTTTATCGATTATAAATCTCTGGAAAAAATATTAATGGGACGAACTTTTGTGAAAATCAGCGACTCCCAGTTTACCCTTACCAAAAACGCTCAGGGTTTCAAGATGGAATCCAATACCAATCAAAAAATCGTAACCAACGAGAAAACAAGGGAATATAAAATTGTTTTAGATTACGACACCAACTACGATTTGCTGAATGTCAATTTAAAAGATGTTTTATCTCCCGACGAATTAGAAATTTCTTACAGCAATTGGGATGAATTCAATGGAATTCGTCTACCAAAAAATGTTAAAATAATTATAAAAGGGTCAAAAAGCAG
>Ga0157375_10003946_pt1 | contig 12862 bp, 9 predicted proteins | sample M35metaG_FD_115311 | JGI IMG/M metagenome (GOLD analysis project Ga0157375, IMG submission 115311) | Miscanthus rhizosphere microbial communities from Kellogg Biological Station, Michigan, USA - M3-5 metaG | ecosystem: Host-associated > Plants > Roots > Rhizosphere > Soil | place: USA: Michigan...
CGACGATGCGCGCCTATTCGGCGGTGGCAACGGCCGTATCGCCGAACATCGACGTCGACGGCCCGGCGATGACACAACTGATCGACTTCCTCAAGCGGCACGGAACCGTCATCGACGGGACGTTCAGCGTCTGGATCACCAGCGCCGGCACCGGGATCGGACAAGCCGTCGGCGCCGGCGTTCCAGCCGATGCCCGGAAGGCCGACGCGAACTATATGAGACTTCTCAAGCGTCTCTACGACGCCGGTGTGACGCTCGTCGCCGGGACCGATGCCTTCGGCAGCACCACCTACGACACGGAGCTCGAGCTGTACGAGAAGGCAGGGATCCCGGCTCCCGTCGTGCTCCAGATCGCGACCATCGGCGCCGCCCGCGTCATGAAGGACGACAAGGACTACGGCAGCCTCGCCGCCGGCAAGATCGCCGACGTCATCGTCGTCAACGGCAAGCCAAACGAGCACGTCAGCGACGTCAGAAAAGTCGAAACGGTAATCCGGGCGGGCCGTCTCTACGACGTGCAGGCCCTGCGCAAAGCCTTGGGCCCCCAGCCGTAATTCAAAAAACTCGAAATACGGTCCGCAGCGCTGTTTCCGCAGCTAATCGGAAATGGCCGGGAACGTGACGGAAAAGATTGATCCCTTCCCCGGCTCGCTCTGCACGGACAGCTCGCCGCCCATCGCGCGAGCGAGATCGCGGCTGATCGCCAGGCCAAGGCCGGCGCCCGACGCCGTTCGCGTCAACGCGTCGTCGACCTGAACGAACGGCTCGAAGATTTCCTTGAGACGATCCGCCGGAATCCCGACGCCGTTGTCCTGCACGTCGAAGCGGACGCGGTTCGAGTCCGGATGTACCGCCACGCGTACCGCGCCGCCCGGGTTCGTGAACTTGATCGCGTTGCCGACCAGATTGACCATGATTTGGCGCATACGCTGTCGGTCGACGGCCACGACGAGCCCGTCGGTCGCCTGCGCCGTCATCGTGATCTTCTTCAGAACTGCCTGCGGCTCGACCAACGGCACCAGGTCGTCGACGATCTCCTGCACAGGTACCGGCTCGAGCAGCACGCGAACGCGCCCCGCCTCGAGTCGCGCGAAGTCCAGGATGTCGTCGATCAGGCGCGCGAGGTGCGTCTGGCTCCGCTCCACGCGCGCCAGCGCCTCGCTCTGCTCGTCGTTGATCGGGCCGAATACCCGGGACCGCAGCAGCTGAGCAAAGCCAAGCGCCGCCTGCAGCGGCGTTCGAAGCTCGTGGCTCATCGAGGCCAGGAACGCAGCCTTGGCCCGGTTCGCGGATTCCGCCGATGTCCGCGCCAAACGCTCCGCCTCGAACAATCTCGCCCGCTCGAACGCCTCGGCGGCGATTCGTGAGAGAGCGCTCATGAACGATCGGTCCCCCGGCGAGAACACCCGAGGGGCATTGAACCGGATCAGCAGCCCGCCCAGCGTTCGACCCCGGCTCTCCATGGGAATTGCGGCGATCGCCTGCACCCCGTCCGCGGCATACTGCGCCACGACGTCGGGAAAGCCTTCTCGAATCCGTTCCGGCCGTTCGAGGATGACTGCCCGCCGCTCACGCATCGCGGTCACTATCGGCAGCGAACTGTCCAACTGTATCGCCTCGCCCACGGTGAACACCGAGATACCGCGCAGCGCGATGAAGCGCAGCGACCCATTGTCGTCGTCAACGACCGCAAGGCCGCCGGAACTTGCGCCGAGTGCCGCGATCGCCTGGTCGATGATCAGGGTGGCGACGTCGGCCAGTGAAAGGGCACCGCTCAGCGCCTCGGTGGCCGCCTGCAAGCGCTCGGCACGCCGCTCCGACTCCTCAGCCGCGTGGAGCGCGGTCTGGGCCTGCTCCGTCGCCTGTTCCGCCTCGAACGCCGCGAGCTGTGCCGCCTCCGCCTGCTGTTCGAGCTCCAACGCTTGGTCTTGCAGCCGTTCGTTCGCCACTTCGGCTTCGCCGAGCGCGGCACGTCGGTCGCGCAGCGCTCGGTCGAAGTTGCTATTCACAAAAAAGGCAAGGAGGCTGGCGACCAGCGTTCCGATCACGAGGATCAGCGACGAGGCCCGCCGCCATGCCTCTTCGGAGCGTTGTCGGTCCTGAAGGAAGGCCTCCTCGGACGCTTGCAGCGCCGCGATCTGGCGGCGGGCCTCGTCCATGAGGCGTTTGCCCGGACCGTGCTGCACGATGCCGACCGCCGCCTCGCCTTTGCCGCTCATCGCGTCGGCGATCGCCGTATCCAACGATGCGAATCGTTCGAGCGCGCGGCTAGTCAGCGTGTCGAGGCGGCGTTCTTCGTCGTCGCGGCCGGCGACGAGCACACCGAGTTGTCTCAGGCCCTGTTCGGTGCGAGTTCGGGCTCCTCGGAACGGCTCGAGAAACGCCGTATCCCGCGTCAGGAGAAATCCGCGTTCGCCGGTCTCGCCGTCGAGCAGCGCGGTCAGCACCGCGGCGGACGCCTCCAGCACGTCTCGCGAATGAGCAACGCTCTGGCGCGTCGCCAGGGCGCGGCTCAGCGCGCCCAGGGCGAGCATTCCGCACAAGACGACGATGAGCGCGGGACCGAACACCGCGAGTCGACGCCCGAATCGGCGTCGACGCGCGCCCGGCTTCCTCGGTGGCTCGACCGTCCCCACGGGTCACCGCGTCTTGGCGATGATCAGTCGGTTGGTGATTTCGTCGGCGATCCGCTTGGCGTCGGCGGTGTCGTCGTTCGTCAGCACGATGATCGTCGCGTGCCGGTCGGGTATGCGGACGAACGCCGAGCGATGGCCGTCCGGCGTACCGTACGCGCTCAGCCTCGACACACCGCGGTACGTGTCCGCGTGCCACCCGCGCGTCAGATCGACGGCGGTCCCACCGCCGGCGGCACTGCTGTCCCGTGCCCCCGCGAAAGTCCGCGGATTCTCCAAGCCCAGCGACAACCGATACAGCTCGTCCACGCTGGATTGCACCATTCCGCTCGCGGTCGCGGCGGTTTTGTGCATGCCGATCGGCGTCGAGACGCGGCGCGTGATGCAGTTCTGGAACGGCGTCGCCGGTGGACCTGCGGCGCGTCCGCCCCTGCCCTGCCCGCGTCCGGCCGCGGCGCTGTCGGGCGTCCCGCCGCCGCCACGCGCCGGTGGTTCCGGAAGCTGCGCGCAAAGCGCCGTGAAGACCTCGGTGATGCCGCCGACGGCGAATTGGGGGACCGTCGTCGTCGGCATGTACTTGGGCTGATCGGGAATGCCAAACGAGCGGTTGACGAACACCTTCCCGCCCTGTGCCACCAGCACCGTGGCCCCACCCGCCGACGGGTCGACGTACTTCTTGAAGAGCGAGTCGACGACCGAGCTCGCGACCGGCGATTCGTCCGCCGCGCGATGCGTCACGCGCCGGGTCGCCAAGTTGTATTTGTCGCCGGGAAAGAGCGTGAGAAATGGCTTGCCCCGATCGGTCGCGTCCTTGCCACCGTAGACGAAGGCTTTGTTGCGCCCGATGATCGTCGCTGTGTCGCCACGCACGACCCAGGCGGTGCCCTCATCCTCCGAGATGGCGAGCATGCTGGGGTATTTCGTGAGGATCGAGTCGGCGAGATCGGCGAGGCGCTCACGAGCAACGACGTGCTGATCGATCCCAACGCCGCGAAGGTAGGCGAAGCCCTTCTCGTAGCCCGGGTAATCCATGATGAAATTGTTGTTCGACGGCGCGCCGCGTACGAGGAAATCGCCGAGGATCGACGCGCCCGCCGACGAACCACCCACAACTCCGCCGCGAGCGAGCAGGTCGTTGAACGCTTGCTCCGTCTTCGTCCCGGCGTACGAGTCAACGAGGTGGAATTGCCTGCCGCCCTCGAACCAGATGCCGCCCGCGCGCTTGATGACGGCGACGAAGCTGTCCGTATCGGCGAGTTTCCTGTCCGTCGTATGCAGAACGTACACGTTCTTTGCTCCTGCCGTCTTCCATCCGCGCGTTCCCGGCGCGTTCTGCCCATAGACGGTGTCGCCCCCCGCCGTCGGGACGTCGATGATCAGCGCGTCGGGCCCGCCCGCCGCTTCGATGAACGCGGAATAAATCTCGGGACCCATCGACCCGCCGCCGACGACAATGACGGTTCCCCGCGACGGCCCGACAGTGGTCTTCGATTGGGCGGCGACCAGAGCGGGCGCGAGCAGCGCGCAGAGCGCGAACTGACGGCTTACGAGCGACATGCGTAGCTCCAAAATCGGATGAATCCGCCCAAAGATACGCATTCGCCTGCTTCCCGCGAGGCTCGAAGCACACCCCTTGCCTCTTCGCTTCGATTGTCGAACCGCGCGTGGCCGCGCACTCTGGAGGGGAACGACAATGCAATGGTTGAAATTGATGGGAGCGGTTCCGGTCGCCATCGCGATCGCCGCATGCTCATCTCACCGATCGAATAACGACACGGCGGCGAGCGCCGGCGTTCTGTCCGATTCATTGGGATATGGCGTCGATACCAACCCCGCAAAGAAACCGGGAATGGCGATGGACAGCCTCAAGGCGGACTCGGCTCGGCGCGATTCCGCGATGTGGGACTCTGCTCGCAAGAACATGAAGCCCACCGCCAAGAAGGGGCATAAGAAGGGCGGCTGAACCTTTCGTGTCTCAGCGTGACGCCGGCGGCGCGTGTGGCTTTACGGCTACGCTCGCCGCCGGTTGATTTGATGCATGCCTCGTTACCTGATTTTCGCGCAGGATCAGTTCGGCACACCCGCCTCGAAGACCGGCAACTCGGTCATCCGCTACTCAGCCGCGCACGTCGCCGCGGTACTCGATTCCAGCCGCGCGGGCCGAACTTCGGAAGAGATTCTCGGCTATGGCGGAGACATTCCCGTCGTGTCGTCCGTCGATGAAGGGGTCCGGGCTGGCGCGGACAGCCTCCTTGTCGGAATTGCGCTCGCCGCCGGCGGACTGCCGACGCCGCTGCGCGAGGTCATTCGCCGATCGCTGGAGCTCGGGCTCGACGTTTGGAACGGGCTACACGGCTTCGTCGGCGACGATCCGGAGCTCGCGGCGATCGCAGCGCGAACTGGCGCGACGATCCACGACGTCCGGCGCCCGCCCGGTGACCTCCCCGTGGGCTCGGGGCGTGTACGCGAGCTCGATCAGACGGTGCTGCTCGCCGTCGGCACGGACGCCAACATCGGCAAGATGACCGTCATGCTCCAGCTACGTGCCGCGCTTCGCGGACGCGGTGTGCGAGCGGGGTTCGCGCCGACCGGCCAAACCGGGATCTTCATCGAAGGCTGGGGCCTCTGCGTGGACGCGGTCGTCGCCGATTTCATCGCCGGTGCATCCGAGGCGGTGACGCTCCAGGCTGCGCGCGACAACGACATCGTTCTCGTCGAAGGACAGGGTTCGATCCTTCACCCCGGATATTCGGGCGTCTCGCTGGGATTGCTTCATGGCAGCCTGCCCCACGGCTTGATCGCCTGCCATCAGCCGTCGCGCTCGACGTTCCGTCACAACGCGTGGCTCCGCATTCCGCCACTCACCGACGTCATCGAGCTGCACGAGGCAATCGCAAACCCGCTCCGCCAGGTACAGACCATCGCTGTATCGCTCAACACCGCCGACCTGAGCGATCGGGACGCTCGCGCCGTCATCGAGCAAACCGCCGACGAAACAGGTCTCCCGACGACGGATCCCGTACGCTACGACATCACGCCGCTCGCCGACGCCGTCGTCGAATTCGATCGCGAACGCCGCGCATCGCTCAACGTTCAAGCTGGACGATCTCCCGTCGAGAGCACGAGCCCGGCCTAGACTTTAGACTTCCCTAAATGGGTCAGACCCCACTTTCACCTGAAAGTGGGGTCTGACCTTATTCGCGAATTGATGCGGAGCGGGGCCTACAGTTGCTCGATCGTGTAGCCCTTGGAGCGGAGAAGCTCGACGACGCCGTCTTTGCCGACGAGGTGTCCCGCGCCAACGACGACGAGCGCATCGTCCTTGCCGGTGATCAACGTCTCGAGCTTCGGGATCCACGAGCGGTTGCGATTCGTGATCAGCGCCGCGAAGACACCTGGTGAGCTCTTCATGCCGCTGTTGAGCAGACTGTCGAGCGTCGCGGCGCTCCCCGCGGACCAGGCGTCGCGAATCGCCTTCAGCTGCTTGGCCGCTGAATCGGGCGGGGTGAGCTCGGTGAGCATGCTCTCCTGATCCTTCGGCGACAGCGAATCGAACAGGCCGAGCTGAAAATCAACGCTCTCCAGCCCAAACTCGGGCTTGCTCGCTGCCTTGGCCTTCGCGTGGAGCTGCATGTCGACGCCGAGCTCCGCCTTGAAGTTCATCTTTTGAAGGACGAGCTGCGTCAGCACCACCGAGACGAACCATGGCTTGAAGCCATTGAGCTGATCGAGGCTCAGCCCATAGCTCTTGATGAGCGAATCGGCGTGCGCCGCGGTCGCGGGAGAAATGGATCCGCGAAGCGTCGCGCCGTTGCTGTACTGCGCGCGCGTCATCAGCTCCATGCCGCGCATTTGCAACGTGTCGATGCTCGTCTCGAAGCCCACCGACTTTGCCCGCGCGAAGGCGGCGTCCACCTCGGGCGGAAGCGTAGCGGATTCGGCTGACAACAGATGGACGGAGCCGAGCAGGTACACGGTCGCGCCGTTCGGGCCGCGAACCCGGAACAGCATGTGCTTTTCCGCGGGCGGGCTCCAACGGGGGCGCGGCGAGGGCGCGGCGGCGCGAGCAGCGCCGGTCGTCAGCAGGACGGCGGCCGCCGCCGCGAGGGCGGGCCGGAAAAATTGTCTCGTCATAGTTAAAATTTTTGTCGTCATAGCATTCTTATGACGACTCGCGGGCCGGTGACGTTACGACGCTTACTTGTCCTTGATCTTGGCCCAGCTATCTCGGAGCGTCACCGTTCGGTTGAATACCAGCGCTCCCCCCCCTCCCTCCGGGCGCGAGTCTGCCGGATCGCTGATGAAATACCCCGTTCGCTCGAACTGGTAGCGCGAGCCAAGGGGATCCGATGCCACACTCGGCTCGATCTTCGCCCCGCGGATCGCGACCAGCGATTCGGGATTCAGCGCGCTGAGAAAATCCTTTCCCTCTTCCACGGCGTCCGGATCGGGGATCGTGAAGAGCTTGTCATACAGGCGGAGCTCGCAGTCGGCGGCGTGAGGGGCCGAGACCCAGTGAATGGTTCCCTGCACCTTGCGCCCGTCGGGAGAATCGCCGCCGCGCGTCGCCGGATCGTACGTGCAATGCAATTCGGTGATTTCGCCCGACGAATCCTTTACGACGTTCGTACACGTGATGAAGTAGCCGTATCGCAGCCGAACTTCTCGTCCGGGCGCGAGGCGGTAGAACTTCTTCGGCGGGTCTTCCATGAAGTCGTCGCGTTCGATGTACAGCTCGCGCGAGAACGGCACCTGACGCGATCCGGTCTTCGGGACGTCGTGCGGATAGTACGACGCGTCCAGCATCTCCGATTCGCCTTCGGGATAGTTCGTGATCACGACCTTGAGCGGGCGCGTGACGCACATGACCCGCGGCACGCGCATGTTCAAATCATTGCGCACCGCGTGCTCGAAGGTCTGCAGCTCGGTGCGCGCCGGCTTTCGCGCCACGCCGATTGTCTCGCAGAAATCACGCAGCGCTTCCGGCGTCACGCCGCGGCGCCGCATCCCGGCGATCGTCGGCATTCGCGGATCGTCCCAACCCGAGACGAAGCCTTCGTTCACCAACCGCAAAAGCTTTCGCTTGCTCAAGACGGTGTAGTCGACCTCGAGCCGCGCGAACTCCGTCTGCTCCGGCGGACGCTCGAACCCGCACTCGTGCACGAGCCAGCGATAGATGTCGTTGTTGTCCTTGAACTCGAGCGTGCAGAGCGAGTGCGTGATCCCTTCGATCGCGTCCGACAATGGGTGCGCGAAGTCGTACAGCGGGTACACACACCACTTATCGCCCTGCCGGTAGTGAGACGCGTGCCGAATCCGCAGCAGCAGCGGATCGCGCATGATCATATTCGGATGCGACATGTCGATCTTCGCCCGAAGCACGTGGGTCCCGTCCGGGAACTCGCCGGCCTTCATACGGCGCAGCAGGTCCAGATTCTCCTCGACGCTTCGCGAGCGGAACGGACTGTCCACACCGGGTGTGGTCACTGTCCCACGATTCTCGCGGATCTGCTCTTCGTTCTGTGAATCGACGTACGCCTTGCCCTTCTTTACGAGGAGCTCGGCGAAATCGTAGAGCTGCCCGAAGTAGTCGCTCGCGTACAGCTCGGCGTCCCAGTCGAAACCGAGCCAGCGCACGTCCTCCTGGAACGCCTGGACGTACTTCACGTCCTCGGTGAACGGATTGGTGTCGTCGAAACGGAGATTGCAGCGCCCGTGAAACTCGTCACGGATGCCGAAGTTCAGGCAGATGGACTTGGCGTGGCCAATATGGGCGAAGCCGTTCGGCTCGGGCGGAAAGCGCGTGGCGATCTGGCGGCCGAACCGGTTGGTCGCGACGTCGTCGGCGACCATCTCCCGGATAAAATCACGCCGCGTCGCCGGAGCAGGGACGGGCGCGGTTGCTTCGTTCGTTGAATTTGACACCCACGGAAGTTACGCGGGCGGTAACTCGATTCGGAAGGAAAAGCGCGTTCCTGCGTCCACAGCCGTGTCCACCACCAGCCGGCTGTCCATCTTCTCGATCAGGTTACGGCAAATTGCCAGGCCAAGACCGGCGCTCGAGAAGCGGATGCCCACCGAACCCGGACGGAAGCCGTCGAACAGCATCGCCAGCACGGAATCCGGAATGCCTCGCCCGGTATCCTCCACCCAGAACTCGACCAGGGTCGATGAGTGCTCGGTGCAGCCGATAGACACCGATCCGCGCTCGGTATACCGGAGCGCGTTCGTCGACAGGTTGAGCAGCACGCGGCTCAGCGCCGACGGATAGCCAAGTCGGCCGTCGACGTTCGGGAAAACCGTGTTCAGAACGAGGTTCTTTTCCTCACCCAGTGGGCGCACGATGGCGCACACACCGAGCATGACCTCGGTGATCGAGAATGGAGTGCGTTCGCCGTCGAGCAGCCGGTCGCCGTTGATTGCGTCGACCACGTCGGACGCCAGCGTGCTGAGACCAAGCGCCGCGCCGTAGATCAGTCCGAGCTGGCGTTCCTGAACCTGTGTCACGCTACCGCTCTGACCGCGGCGAATCGTGTCCACGAGGAAGAGAATCGAGCCGAGCGGCGAGCGCATGTCGTGCGCCATCTCGACGACGGCGCGAAGTGCGTCCGGGCTCGCCAAACGCTGCGTGAACTCGGTGCTCGCCGGGCGAACCCGTCGCTCGGTCAGTTCCTCGAGGGAGGCCAGGACGCGCGCCAACTCGCGCCCGTCGACCGGGCGATGCTCGCTCGACACCTTCTGGAGCAGGCGCACACGGAACGCGTTGACTTGTTCGCGCGTGAGCTCGAACGAAGCGTGTGCTCCGTTTCCATTGCCGTTGCCGTTGCCATTCCCATTCGACGATGGGCCGCCCGCACCGAGGGTGGCCGCGAGGTCACGGTACTGGAGACGCAGATTCGCGACATCCGATTCCGGTAACGGACCGAGGTCCTCGACGACAGCTTCCGCTGCCTTGGTGAGGACCTGACGCATGACGGTGCTCTCGCCGCCGAGCGCGATGCGAGCCGACGTCAACCGGACGCCGGAAGGGCGAGTTCCGTCCAATGTGCGGGCGCTGCGACTTCGTTCACGTGGAATGGGACCAGAGCCCCCGCCGCTGACTACGCCTGTGACGAGCCAAGCCCGTCACGGCGGAATCCGTGGCGTTCGAGAAGACGATACAGTGTGGTTCGATCGACATTCGCCAGCCTTGCCGCTCGTGACATGTTCCCCGCCGCGCGGGCAACCAGTCGCGTGACATACTCTTTCTCGAACGTCGCCAAGACCTGCTCCTTCGCGACATGATACGCATCGTTATGGAGCGCCGCCATGCCAAAGCTGTCCGTCGGCTTCGTCCAATCTTGGTGCACGGGGATCTCGTCGGGAAGGATCTCGGCGCCCGGCTGAGCGAGCACAACCACGTGTTCGATCACGTTCTGCAACTCGCGCACGTTTCCACGCCAGGGACGCGACATCAGGAAATCCACCGCCGCCTCGCCGAAGTGTGGGACCGGATCCTTCGGCGCATGGTGGCGCGCCCAGAACCGCTCGAGGAAGAAGTTCGCCAGCACGGGGATGTCCTCGACGCGATCGCGCAGGGGTGGCAGCGTGATCGGGAAGACGTTGAGACGGAAATACAGATCCTCGCGGAGGTTCTTGTTACGGATCGCCTCGCCGGGATCACGGTTCGTCGCGGAGATGAACCGAACGTCGACCACGGCATCCTGCTGCTCGCTGCCGACACGGCGCAGCACGCCGTCCTGCACGACACGCAGCAGCTTCGCCTGGAGAGGAAGCGGCATTTCGGTGAGCTCGTCGAGGAAGAACGTCCCGCTGTTCGCCATCTCGAGCAGACCCACCTTTTCCCGGTCGGCACCGGTAAAAGCACCCTTCCGGTGACCGAACATCTCGGACTCCAACAGGTGCTCCGGGATTGCGGCGCAATTCAGCGGCACGAGCGGCTGGCTGGCGCGGTTGCTGTGGCGGTGCACGAACTGCGCAATCATCTCCTTGCCTGTTCCGCTTTCGCCGACGAGCATGACCGACGCGTTCGTCGACGCAACTTTGCGGGCAAGCTCGACGACGCGCCTGAAAGACGCCGACGCGCCAAGGAGCGTGAGCTTGTCGCTGTTCCCGTGACGCTTGCGCGCTTCGGCCTGCGCGGTCTCGCGCTCTCGGCTCGAGAGCACCGCATGCGCGGCGCGGCCCAGCAGCACCTGGAGGTGCGTCCCGGAAAACGGCTTGGGCAGATAGTCCCATGCGCCGCAGCGAAGCGCTTCCATACTGGACGCAACGCTCGGATTCCCCGTCATGACGAGCACGATCGTCCCGGGACGAATCGTCAACACGGACTTGAGGATCTCCATCCCCGGCACGGGCGTCATGTACAGATCGACCATGACGATGTCGTACGGGGCGCGTCGCACCATGTCGAGCGCCTCGTCGCCGCGTCCGCAGGTCGTGACGTTGTAACCCTCGACCTGAAGAACGCTGGCACATCCTTCACGGAGCGTACGGTCGTCGTCGATGATCAAGATCCGGATCGTGTTCCGATCCGCGACCGTGATATGCGCGTCCGTGCTCGCCTGTTCGTCAGCGCGTTGAATAGAAATCTCCGACTCCACTGGATCCGATGCCGAGAGCCCCTTTGACGGCATGAAGAGGCCGTTGTCGTCGTACCGCGTCTTCATTGTCTGTGCAGTATGATTGTGGAGACTGCGCAACAAGACTGGTGCACCCTTGGGGGGAAGGACAAGTTGCCCCTCCGGGAGTACCTGTCAAGCCTTGACAGATGGGCCTCAGATAATTCGTGAATGCAAGTATCATCACGTATAAGGACGCGCACTTGACCAGCAGGGCACGTCAAATCCGAAGAGTGCAGCGTGAAGTCCACACCCATAGACTGCACTACGTGGCATAAACGCCACACAACCTGTTGGCACGGCAATGCTTCGCTGACCTCGGTAGGTCAGCGAAGCGAATGAACCGGCAAATTGTTTAGTTGCTGGTTAGGTCGTCAAAATTTGTAGCAGCGCGCTCCAGCAGGGGCGCTGACGAATGGGCCAGCGCCAACTCGGCGCGGCGGAGCAGCTCTACCGGTTCGATGCCGGCCGACGACAGGTCGTCGATCGCGCAGTATCCGGCATAGAGGGAACCAACGGTGCGCCGTCCCTTGTCTCCCCCACCGGCCATTCCGGTCTCGAGCGCGCGCGCGAGACGGCCGACGAACCGCTGTGCCCCGAGTGCATCGGTATCGGGGGCCAGAATCGCCAGGCGCGAGTCGCCAAGGTAGCCGATCACGTCGGAACGCCGGCTCTCTTCGCGACAGAGATCCATGACTTCCGCGAGCGCCCCATGCGCGAGGATATCGCGCGTGACTTCCTCGCTCGCATACTCCCCGCTCGCTAGCAGCCTCGCATCGGCAGCGGTTTGGGGACGCACGGCGACGCACGCGATCGGCTCGCGATTGCGAATCGCTCGCGCACCCAGCTGTCGTGCCCAATGCTCGAGGCCCTTCGCGCTGTAGAGGCCCGTCGAGGGATCGAGAAGCGCCGACGCGCGCGCCTCTCGCACGTCGCGACTGGCGCGGACGAACGTCGCCAGCTTGAGCATGAGCGCTTCGACGTCGATCGGCTGGCTGCAATACTCCCACGCGCCGGCGGCGTACGCCGCCGTGCTCGCGCGGTGCGCGGCCGGGCCAGCGCTCGTCACGATGATCGGCGTCGAGTGATCGAAGAGCGGGTCATCGCGCAGGGCGCGACATACCTCGATGCCACCCATGTCGGCGAGGCCTGCATCGAGAAAGAGCGCGCCCAACGGAGTACGGCGCGCCAGCTCGAGCGCGCGTCGTCCGCGCTCAATGCGGATGACGCTGTAGCCGTTCAGCTCGAGAACACTCTCGATGGACCGACCTTCCCATTCGCTGTCGCTCGCGATGAGAACGGGGAGGCCGCGGGTCTGTGAGTCGACCATGTCCGATGAACCTAGCCTTTTACCGCGGGTTGACTTCGGTTTCACGCGCCTGCGCTACGTACCACTCTAGTGCCTCACCGAGCCCTTCTGCCACGGTCATTTGCGGCTCGAAGCCAAGTCGTCGTCGCGCTTTCGAGATGTCCGCCACTGAACGACGAATATCGCCGGGTCTGAACGCCTCGTATACCGGCTCATGCGACGACAGTTCTGCCTCGTGGCCGGCCAGTCCCAATCGGATCATGCGAAACAACTCGTTCAAGCTCGTTTCGGTACCACAG
>Ga0157375_10003947_pt1 | contig 12860 bp, 11 predicted proteins | sample M35metaG_FD_115311 | JGI IMG/M metagenome (GOLD analysis project Ga0157375, IMG submission 115311) | Miscanthus rhizosphere microbial communities from Kellogg Biological Station, Michigan, USA - M3-5 metaG | ecosystem: Host-associated > Plants > Roots > Rhizosphere > Soil | place: USA: Michigan...
CATCTCCGACGTCGGCGAATGGTTCGGCAACGACACCCGCGCCCCGCACACGCAGGAGTACCTCTGGCTGGCCCTCTCCTTCGCCTACATGGTCGTGATCACCGGCATCTGCCTGGTCGCCCAGACCGACGTGGTCCGCTACCGGGCGCTGCTGCTGGTCCTGGCCGCCGGCAAGACCGCCTCCTCCCTCGGCTCGCTCGCCTTCTTCCTGATCCAGGAACACGTCTTCATCTACCTGCTGAACTTCCTCGTCGACGGCTTCCTCGCCCTGCTGGCGCTCTGGCTCTGGGCCCTGGCCGGGCGCATCGGCCGCCCGGTCGACCCCGGTTGACAGCGCCCGCCGGGGCTTTCGGCCGCTGAGCAGCGCACCCTGAGCGCGATCTGCGCGGCGATGGCGCCGGGCATCGACGGCCTGCCGGCGGCCGAGCGCGACGTCGACGTCTCCGGCCCGGTGGCCGACTTCCTCGGCTCGGTCTCCCCCCGGGTCCTGGGCCGGCTCCGGCTCGGCCTGCGCGCCTTCGAGTGGCTGCCCTTCCCCTGGCGCTTCAGCCGCCTCGACCGCGGCGCCCAGGAAGACTTCCTGCTGAAGCTCGAGGGGTCGCGCTTCTCCCTCCACCACGATCTGCTGCTGATGGCGAAGCTGTTCTCGACCCTCGGCTACGCGGTGACGCCGGAGGTGCAGGAGCGGATCGGGTTCGAGATCCGCTGCGGGCTCGCCGACGGCTCGCTGCCGGAGCCCGCCGGCAGCCTCGGCGAGACCGAGCCGCGCGGCGAGGGCGAGGAATGCGACGTCGTCGTCGTCGGCTCCGGTGCCGGCGGCGCGGTCGCCGCCGCCACCCTGGCCGAGGCCGGCCTCGACGTCGTCGTGCTCGAGGCCGGCGGCCACTACAACCGCGAGAACTACCCGAGCGACCGGCTCGAGGCGATCGCCGAGCTCTACCGCGACGGCGGCCTGACGATCGCCGACGGCCGGCCGCCGATCCCGATCCCGGTGGCGCGGATGGTCGGCGGCACCACGGTGATCAACTCCGGCACCTGCTTCCGCGCCCCCGAGCCGGTTCTGGAGGACTGGCGGCGGCGCTTCGGGATCGGCTGGGCTGGCGAGCTGGACGCCGACTACGCCGAGGCCGAGCGGACCCTCCACGTCCAGCAGCTCGACCCCGAGACGATGGGGCGCAACGGGCAGCTGGCGATGGAGGGGGCGGCGGCGATCGGCGCCAGCGGCGCCCCGATCCACCGCAACGCCGGCAGCTGCGTGCAGTGCAGCTCCTGCCCCTTCGGCTGCGAGATCGACGCCAAGCGCGGCATGCACGTCAGCTACCTGCCGCGCGCCGCCGCCGCCGGGGCGCGGATCCGCGCCGGGGTCGAGGTCGAGCGGGTCCTGGTCGAGGACGGGCGCGCGGTCGGCGTCCGCGGTCACGCCCGTGCGGGCTCGACGCGCCGCCCCTTCACGGTCCGCGCCCGGCGCGCCGTGATCGCCGCCGGCGGTGCCTTCGGCACGCCGGAGCTGCTGCTGCGCTCCGGCCTCGGCGGCGGCCAGGTCGGTCGTAACCTCCACATCCACCCCGCCTGCTGGGTCGGCGCCCGCTACGAGGAGGAGGTGCGGGGCTGGGACGGCGTCATGCAGAGCTACTACGTCGACCAGTGGGAGCCGGCCGGGATCCTGCTCGAGGCCACCTTCACCCCGCTCGCCTTCGGCGGCGCCTGGCTGCTCGGCGCCGGTCGCAGCCACCAGCGGGCGATGCTGGACTTCGGCCACGTCGGCTCGATCGGCGTCCATCTCTGCGACCGCTCCTCGGGCCGGGTCGGCCTCGGCCCCGAGGGCTCGCTGCGGGCCAGCTACAAGCTGACCGGGGACGATGCCAGCCGCCTCTCCTTCGGGATCGCCCGCGCCGCCGAAGTCCACTTCGCCGCCGGCGCCACCGAGGTCTACCCCAACATCGCCCGCGTCGGCGTGCTCAAGCCCGGCGACCTGGCCGAGTTCGAGGCGACCGCCTTCAAGCCGGCCGAGCTGCGGCTGGAGGCCTTCCACCCGATGGGCACGGCCCGCATCGCCGCCGACCCGCGCGAGGGCGCCTGCGGCGTCGACGGCTCGGTCAACGGCACCCGCGACCTCTACGTCGCCGACGCCTCGCTCTTCCCGACCTCCGTCGGCGTCAACCCGATGATGACCATCATCGCCTTCTCGAAGCGGGTCGCCCGCGGGATCGCGGCCGGGGGGCTTACCGCGTAGGTGGTGCCGGTGGAGGCGGGGGTGAGCCCGATCCCCCGCTTCCGCCAGATGCCGGCGGTCCGTCTTCGCCCGGCGGCGGCGGTGGTGGGGTCGCGGCCGAGGGCGGCGGTGGCGGAGGCGGCGTCGCGCTGGGGGGCGGAGGCGGCGTGGCCCCGCCGGAGCCGGAGAGCCTGTCGGCGGTGCCGCTGAAGGAGGAGCCCTCCTCCTGCATGCCTTTGTAGCCGCCGAAGGCGATGCCGGCCGCAGTGAGCAGGCCGAGGAAGATGCCGAATTCGAGCGTGCCGTCGACCGAGACGCCGCCGAAGGAGCCGAAGCTGGGCGGGTCGACGATCCGGAACAGGACCAGCAGGGTCGAGAGGCCGCCGAGCACGGTCACCGCGACGTTCATCGAGATCGGCGGCTCGTACTCGGAGTCGCTGAGGCGGAGGAAGACGTTGACCAGGGCGACGACGATCGTCACCACGAGGACGATCGGGATGAAGTCGAGCGCGTCCCAGGCACTGCCGCCGGCGCCGGGCACGGTGCCCGAGAAGCCGGCGCTGCCGGAGACTTCGACCCCGAACCAGTCGAAGAACATGACGATGAAGAGGAGGACGGCCGATACCCCGGCGATCTTCTCCCCGGTGTTGAGCTTGTCTACGTCCATCCGGGCTTCCCTTCTCGAGGCTTGCGTGGCCGGCAGTCCGACCCTGATTCCACCGGCGGTATTCGCCGCGGGAACGGCCGACCCTTCTAGGAAGGCGGGGGCAGGCGACGCGCCCGGGCCGCCTGCAAGGTGTTGACCATCAGCATCGCGATCGTCATCGGCCCGACGCCGCCGGGAACGGGGGTGATCGCCGCCGCGGCCTCGCTGGCGGCGGCGAAGTCGACGTCGCCGCGGAGGCCGTCGTCGGTGCGGTTGACGCCGACGTCGATCACTACCGCGCCCGGCCGGACCGCGTCGGCGCCGAGCAGCTCCGGCACGCCGACCGCGGCGACGAGGACGTCGGCGCGGGCGCAGGTCGCGGCGAGGTCGCGGGTGCGCGAGTGGCAGACGGTGACGGTCGCGTCGGCCGCCAGCAGCAGCCGCGCCACCGGCACGCCGACCAGCTTCGAGCGGCCGACCACGACCGCCTCGGCTCCCTCCAGCTCGACCCCCTCGTGGCGCAGCAGCTCCATCACCCCGGCCGGCGTGCAGGGCACCAGGCCGGGCACCCCGTGGGCGAGCAGGCCGGCGTTGAGGGGGGTCAGGCCGTCGACGTCCTTGCGCGGGTCGATCGCCGCCACCACCCGGTCGGGATCGATCTGCTCGGGCACCGGCAGCTGGACCAGGATCCCGTCGACGTCGTCGTCGGCGCCCAGCGCCGCGACCAGCTCCAGCAGCTCGGCCTCGCCGGTATCGGCCGCGAGCCCGTGGTGGGCCGAGCGCATCCCCGCCTCCTCGCAGGCGCGGTGCTTGCTGCGGACGTAGATCTCGGAGGCCGGGTCGTCGCCGACGATCACCGTGACCAGGTTCGGCACCCGCCCCGCCTCGGCCTCGTAGGCCGCGACTTCGTCGCGGACGCGGGCGCGGACCGCGGCGGCCACGGCTTTGCCGTCGATCGTCCGCGCCGCCACCGCTAGCGCTTCCTGATCGGGGCGTAGTCGGCCATCAGCTTGCGCTCGGAGCCGTCGCCGGAGAAGCGGACGACGACCACCCCGCCCGGCTCGACCGCGGTGACGACGCCGTCGCCGAAGCTGGCGTGGACGACGTCGTCGCCGACCCGCATTTCCAGCGCCGGGCCGGGATCGAGCGGCTGCGCCGGGTCGGCCCCGGGGGTCGGGGTGTTCCAGGAGGTGCCGCCGCCCGCGACCGATTTCTGGTGGCGCTCGGTCAGCTCCGCCGGCAGCTCGTCGATGAAGCGCGAGGGCAGGTTGTGCTCGGTGCGCCCGAACAGGCTCCGCTGCCGGGCCCAGGTCATGTAGAGGCGCTGGCGGGCGCGGGTGATGGCGACGTAGCAGAGCCGCCGCTCCTCTTCTTCGCTGCCCTCTTCCAGCGCCCGCATGTGCGGGAAGGCGCCGTCCTCGCAGCCGACCACGAAGACGGTGTCGTACTCGAGACCCTTGGCGTTGTGCAGGGTCATCAGCGTCACCTGCGACTGGTCCTGCTCAAGCGAGTCCTGGTCGTTGTAGAGGGAGATCTGCTGCAGGTACTCCTCCAGCGGCGGCACCTCGCTGTCGCCCTCGCGCTCGCGCTCGAGGTCGAACTCGGCGGCGCCGGCGACCAGCGCTTCCAGGTTCTCGGCCCGGCCCTCGGCCTCGACCGTGCGCTCGGCGGCCAGGGCTTCCAGGTAGCCGCTCTCGTTCAGCACCGCCTCCAGGAGGCCGGCGACGGGCGAGCTGTCGGCGCGCGCCCGCAGCCCCTCCATCGTCTCGTAGAAGCGGGAGACCGCCTTGATCGCGGCGGCGCTGAGGCCGGGCACGTCCTCGGCCCGTTCCATCACCTCCCAGATCGCGATCCCGGCGGTGTTGGCGTAGGCGGCGAGGCGCCCCTGGCTGGTGTTGCCGATCCCGCGCCGGGGCGAGTTGACGATGCGGGAGAAGGAGACCAGATCGGCGGGGTTGACCAGCAGGCTGAGATAGGCGACCGCGTCCTTGATCTCCGCCCGCTCGTAGAACTTGGTGCCGCCGATCACCTGGTAGGGCACGTCGTAGCGGTTGAGCGTGTCCTCGAGCACCCGGCTCATCGCGTTGGTCCGGTAGAAGACGGCGACGTCGGCCCGGGAGACGCCGTGCTCCTCCCCCAGCCGCTCGATCTCGCCGGCGACCCAGCGCGCCTCCTCGTGCTCGTCGGTCAGCTCCGCCAGCTGCAGCGGCTCGCCGCCCGCGGTTTCGGTCCAGAGCTGCTTCGGGCGGCGCTGCCGGTTCTGTTCGACCACCGCGTTGGCGGCGGAGAGGATGGTCTGGGTGGAGCGGTAATTCTGCTCCAGCTTGACCGAGGCCGCCTCCGGGAAGTCGGCCTCGAAGTCGAGGATGTTGCGGATGTCGGCGTGGCGGAAGCCGTAGACCGACTGGTCGTCGTCGCCGACCACCATCAGGTTGCCGTGCTCGGAAGAGAGCAGCTGCAGCAGTCGGTACTGGGCGTGGTTGGTGTCCTGGTACTCGTCGACGAGGACGTGGCGGAAGGTGCGGCGCCAGCGCTCGCGCACCTCCTCGAACAGCTCCAGGGCGTTGACCGTGCGGACCAGGAGGTCGTCGAAGTCCATCGCGTTGGCCTCGAGCATCCGCTTCTCATACAGCGGGAAGGCCTCGGCGACGACTTCCTCGAAGACGCTGCCGACCGTTTCGGCATACATCCCGGAGTCGATCAGCTGGTTCTTGGCGCCGGAGATCTGGTTCTTGATCGCCCGCGGCGGATAGCGTTTGGGGTCGACCCCGAGCTCGGCGAGGCAGCGCTTCAGCATCCGCTGCGAGTCCGACTCGTCGTAGATCGTGAAGCCGCGCGAGTAGCCGAGGCGCTCGGCGTCGGCGCGCAGCATCCGCGCGCAGGAGGAGTGGAAGGTCGTCACCCACATCGCCCGCACCGAGCGCCCGACCAGCTGCCCGACCCGCTCCCGCATCTCCGCTGCCGCCTTGTTGGTGAAGGTGATGGCGAGGATCTCCCCCGGGCGGGCGGCGCCGGTGGCGAGCAGGTAGGCGATGCGGTGGGTCAGCACCCGGGTCTTGCCGGAGCCGGCCCCGGCCAGGACCAGCAGCGGCCCCTCGCCGTGCACGACCGCCTCGCGCTGGGGCGGGTTCAGCCCCGCCAGCAGCCGCTCGAGGCGGTCGGCGCCGGCCTCGGTCGGGGCTCCCGCGGCCGCCCGCTCGGCGTCCGGGTGCATCTCAAACTCGCTCTGCAGCATCTCCTCCGAGCATAGAGAGGCCGGCGGCTGGCGCCCCCATGTCGAGTTGGGGGCTCAGGAGACCCCTAACTCGACAGACAAGCCGCTCAGCCGCCGGCGGACGAGCGACCGGTGCGGGGGCGGATGTCGGCCGCGCCGGGGTCGCCCGGGCCGTCGCCGTCGTCGAGCTCGGAGAGCCGCCGCTCGAGGTCGGCGATCCGCTCCGAGAGGCCCTTGATCGCCTCGGCGATCGGGTCCGGCAGGTGGATCCAGTCGGCGTCGGGCCCCTCGACCCGCTTGCCTTCCACCCGCACCGGGTGGCCGGGGTTGCCGACCACCGTCGCCCCCGGGGGCACGTCCTCGACCACGACCGTGTTGGCGCCGACCTTGGCCCCGGCGCCGACGTCGATCGGGCCCAGCAGCTTGGCGCCGGAGCCGACGGTGACGTTGTCCCGGAGTGTCGGGTGGCGCTTGCCGCGCTGGAACCCGGTGCCGCCCAGGGTCACCCCCTGGTAGAGGGTGACCCGATCGCCGATCACCGCGGTCTCGCCGATCACCACGCCGGCGCCGTGGTCGATGAAGAACTCGCGGCCGATCACCGCCGCCGGGTGGATCTCGACCCCCGTCACGGCCCTGGTCGTGTAGGCGATGGCGCGCGGCAGCACCGGCACTCCCGCTTCATGCAGCGCGTGTGCGGCCCGGTGCGCCAGCAGCGCCTGCACGCCGGCCCAGCTGCCGAGGATCTCCAGCGTCGAGACCCCCTGGGCGGCGGGGTCGCGGTCGCGTGCCGCGGCGACGTCGGCCCGCACCTCCGAGACCACCCGCCTCCACCGGCTCATGGCGAGAAAAAGGGTAGGGACATGTAGCGCTCGCCCGAGTCGCAGACTATCGTCACCACCCGCTTGCCGGCCATCTCCGGCCGCGCCGCCACCGCCAGCGCCGCGGTGATGTTGGCGCCGGCGGAGATCCCGGCGAGGATGCCCTCCTCGCGCGCCACCAGGCGCGCCGTCTCCAGCGCCTCCTCGTCGCCGACCGGCAGCACCTCGTCGATCACCTCGCGGTCGAGCACCTCGGGGACGAAGCCGGCGCCGATGCCCTGGATCTTGTGCGGGCCCGGGGCGCCGCCGGAGAGAACGGGTGAGCTGGCCGGCTCGACCGCGACCACCAGTGCCTCCGGCGCCCGTTCGCGCAGCATCCGGCCGACCCCGGTGATCGTGCCGCCGGTGCCGACGCCGGCGACGAAGGCGCCGACCTGCCCCTCGGTGTCGCGCCAGATCTCCTCGGCGGTGGTCCGGCGGTGGGCCTCGGCGTTGGCCGGGTTGGAGAACTGCATCGGCATGAAGGCCTTGCGCTGCTCGCGAATCTCTTCGGCCAGGGCGACGGCCTCGTTCATCCCCCCCAGCGAGGGCGTCTCCCGGACTTCCGCCCCGTAGGCGCGCAGCAGCTTCGCCCGCTCCCGGCTCATCCCCTCGGGCATGGTCAGGATCAGCTCATAGCCGCGGGCGGCGCAGACCATCGCCAGCGCGATCCCGGTGTTGCCGCTGGTCGGCTCGACCACGACCGAGCGCCCCGGCTTCACCAGCCCCTCCTCTTCGGCGGCGTCGATCATCGCCACCCCGATCCGGTCCTTGACCGAGCCGCCGGGGTTGAAGTACTCGAGCTTGGCGCAGAGCAGCCCCCCGACCTCGGCCCCAAGCCGGTCGAGCAGGACCATCGGCGTGTTGCCGACTACAGCGGAGGCCTCGGCGCCGACGTTCATCAGATGAAGTACATCCCGCTGCCCGACTCTTCCGCCTCGCGGCGGGCGACTTCGGCGATCGTGGTCTGGCCGAAGACCTTGCGCAGCGCCGTCACGCCCTCGGCCCAGATGCCGCCGGCCTCGTCGGCCTCCTGGCCGACTTTGCCGTCGAGCGCCTGCACGACCTCGAGCACGGTGATCTCTTCGGCCGGGCGCGAGAGCGTGTAGCCGCCGCGCATGCCGCGGTGGCTGGTCAGCAGGCCGTCCCGACGCAGGGTCGAGAACAGCTGCTCGAGGAACTGCTCCGGGATCTCGCGGCGCTCGGCCAGCTCCTTGATCGGAACCGGGCGATCGCCCGAGCGGGCCAGCTCGGCGAGGGCAACGACCGCATAGCGCGACTTCGAGGTGATCGAGATCAAGCTGCCTTTCTACCGCACCGCACCGGGCTGGGCTAGGATCGGGAAAGACGGGGTCGTTGCCGGCAAGCGGACCCGAACCCGCAAGCGAGTGATCGGAAGCAGTCCTGAGCGAGCGCCCTAACTGCCTGGTGATCGACGATCACCCGCTGGTCCGGATCGGAGTCCGCGGGGTGCTCGAAGACAGCTTCGAGATCCACGAGTCGAGCAGCCGCGAGGAAGCGATCGAGCTGGTCCGCGACATCGGCGACTTCGATGTCGCGATCGTCGACATGCGCTGGCGCGGCAACGGCAGCGGCGCCGCGATCAGCGGCCAGGAGACGATCCGGGCGCTGCACCGGACCTCCCCCACGCTCGGCATCGTCGCCCACGGCGAGCGCCCCGAGCGCCACCTCGCCAGCGCCGCCCTGCAAGCCGGCGCCAGTGCCTACGTGGCCCGCACCACCGGCCCGGCCCAGCTGCGGCTCGCGGTCGGCGCCGCCTCCGCCCAGGAGAGCTTCGTCGACCCGTCGGTGCCGCCCAAAGGCAGCCGCGGCAAGCTGACCCGCCGCCAGCGCCAGATCCTGCAGCTGCTCGCCGACGGCGAGTCGACGACGGTCGCGGCGCGCGAACTCGACCTCAGCGAAGAGACCGTGAAGACGCACATCAAGACGGCGCTGGCCCGGCTCGGCGCCCGCAACCGCACCCACGCGGTCGCGATCGCCCTGCGCGAGTCCCTGGTCGACTGAGAGGGCCTAGATCCAGCCGCGGTCGCGGGCGGTGAGCACCGCCTGAGCGCGGTCGACCGCGCCGATCTTGCCGTAGACGTTGTGCAGGTGGGTGCGGATGGTCGAGACCGAGAGCTGCATTTCGCCGGCGATCTGCTTGTAGACCATGCCCTCGGAGAGCAGGCGGAGGACGTCGAGCTCGCGGGCCGAGAGCGGACAGGGCTCGCTGATCCGCGAGGAGTCGGTGCGGGGCAGCGGCAGCTCGTAGAGGAGGTTGCGCAGCGCCTCCGGCCCGAGGCCGCAGCGCTCGGAGCTGGCGCGCAGACGTTCCGGGGAGATCGCCTCGCCCTGGGTGTAGTGGGCGACCATGTCGGCGGTGGCGACCATCGCCGCCAGGCCCTCGGCGTCTTCGGCGTGGTGGCGCTCGATCGCGATCGCGATCCGCTGCGGCAGGTTCCAGCGCCGGGCGAGGACGCCGCCGACCAGGGTGTGGTCGATGCCGAGCTGCTCGCGTTCGTCCCGCAGGCGCTGCTCGGGGCTGCGCGAGCTGGCGTCGAAGTAGACCTTGTAGCCGGGGTGCAGGCGGGAGATCACGAGCCGGCCGACGTCGTGCAGCAGCGCCGCCACCGCGAGCTCGTCGCGTTCGGGCCAGCCGACGACACGGCCGATCTGGTCGGCGGCGCGCTGGGTCGCGAGGGCGTGGACGCGGAAGCGCTCGGGCTTCAGCTCCCAGCCGCCGTTGGACTCGAAGAAGTCGAAGCTGGGGGCGGTGCCGGCGATCGCCAGGACGCCGGAGGGCTTCAGCACCTCGATCGCCCCGGGGACGCCGCCGACGCCGCCGGCGGCGACGCCGCTGCGATTGGCGAAGCGGAGCACCGAGATCGACAGCGCGACGTCGGACTCGACCGCTTCGACGAGGTCGCCGATGCGGGCGTTTTCGGCCGTGGCGGCGGCGATCACGCGCTCACGGGACTCGATCAGGACGGGAAAGCGCTCGACCGCCTCGAAGGCTTCGGCGAGGCGGCTGCCGGGCGCGGCGCTGGCGCGCGAACCGTTGCCGTTGGCGCCGTTCGCACTCTCGTGCGTGGGCGCATGGCTGCTCGCCTGAGTGGTGGTCGTGGCTGCCATTTGGCCACCCATCGGCAGTTGAAGACGTTTGGTTTAGCCGAAAGTACCCGCGCAAAGGGCTCCCGGCCTCGGTCATTCGTCCAGTCTGGTGACCGAAAGCCGCTCCAGCGCCGTTTTCAGTCGGCCCAGGCTCTGCTCGCGGCCGAGCACCGCCAGCGACTCGAAGATGCCCGGGGAGACGGCGGAGCCGGTGATCGCGACGCGGATCGGTTGGTAGAGCTTGCCCGGCTTGACCCCGAAGCGCTCGGGCAGCGGCGCCAGCGCTGCCTCGATTCCCTCCGCGTCGAAGGGCTCGACCGGCTCCAGCGCCGCCACCGTGGCCTCCAGCAGGGCCCCCGAGCCCTCCTTCATCACCTTCGACCAGGCCTTGGGATCGTCGACGGGCGGCTCGAAGAGGAAACGGATCAGCGGCCAGACCTCGTCCAGCGTCTGCGCTTTCTCCTGCGCGATCTCGACCGCGGCCCGCAGCGCCTCGTCGGGCTCGCGCCCGAGGTGGCGGGCGACCGCCGCGGTGTACTCGTCCAGCGGCAGCTCGCGCATGAAGCGGCCGTTCAGCCAGCGCAGCTTCTTCTCGTCGAAGATCGCCGCCGCCCGGCCGACGTCCTCGACCCGGAAGCGGCGCACCAGCTCCTCGGTCGACATCAGCGTCGTGTCGTCGTCGGTGCCCCATCCGAGCAGCGCCAGGTAGTTGCGGACGGCGGCCGGCAGGTAGCCGGAGTCGCGCAGCTCCTGGACCGAGGCGGCGCCGTGGCGCTTGGAGAGCTTCTTGCCGTCGGGCCCGTGCAGCAGCGGCAGGTGCGCGTAGCGCGGCGCCTCGTGGCCGAGGGCGGCGAGGACGAGCAGCTGCTTCGGCGTGTTGGAGAGATGGTCGTCGCCGCGCACGACCTCGCTGATCCCCATCTCGGCGTCGTCGACCGCGACCGCGAAGTTGTAGAGGACCGAGCCGTCGCCGCGGGCGATCACGAAGTCGTCGTAGCTGGCGTTGGGGAAGGCGACCGGGCCGCGCAGCAGGTCCTCGACCACGGTCTCCCCCGTGTCGGGCACCCGCAGCCGGATCGCCGCCCCCGGCTCCTCGGTGGGAGTGCCGCGGTAGCCGCTGCCCGCCCCGTGCTCGGCCTTCCAGGCCTCGACGTCCTTGGCCGTGGCCGAGTCGCGGTAGGCGGCGCCGGACTCCAGCAGGCGGGCCAGTGCCGCCGCGTGGCTCTCGGCCCGCGCGGCCTGGGAGACCGGCCCCTCGTCCCAGTCCAGCTGCAGCCAGCGCAGGGCGTCGAGGATCTGCTCGACGTTCTCCGCGGTCGAGCGCTCGCGGTCGGTGTCCTCGATCCGCAGCACCATCGCGCCCCCCTCGTGGCGGGCGATCAGCCAGTTGTAGAGTGCCGTCCTCGCGCCGCCGATGTGGAGCGCGCCGGTCGGCGAGGGGGCAAATCTCAAACGGGGGTTATCGCTTGTCATGTTCGTAGGAGCGCACGTCTCCACCGCGGGAGGACTCGAGAAAGCGATCGAGCGCGGCGAGGAGCGCGGTTGCGAATCTATCCAGATCTTCAACCAGAGCCCCCGCATGTGGCGGCCGACCAAATACGGCGAGGAGGATTTCGCCGCCTTCCGCGAGGCCATGGACGGCTCCGGCGTCGAAGCGGTGATCATCCACGCCGTCTACCTGATCAACTGCGCCAGCAAGGACAAAGAGCTGCGCAGAAAGTCGCGGGACTCGCTCACCCACGCCCTGCGCATCGGCGACGCGATCGGCGCCGCGGGAGTCGTCCTCCACCCCGGCTCGCAGAAAGACGAGCCGCTCGCGCCCTCGATCAAGCGGGCGGCGAAGACGATCGCCGGCGCCCTCGGGGACAGCGACTCCTGCCGCCTCCTGCTCGAGCAGACCGCCGGCCACAAAGGCCTGCTGGCCCGCGACTTCGACCAGATCGCCGACCTGATCGACGGCGCCGGCGGCGACAAGCGCCTCGGCCTCTGCCTTGACTCCTGCCACATGTTCGTGCAGGGCTACGACGTCACCGACGAGGCCCACCTGGCCAAGGTCCTCGACGAAGCCGACGCCAAGGTCGGCATCGAGCGCCTCGGCGCCGTCCACGTCAACGACGCCGCCGCCCCGCTCGGCTCCTGCCGCGACCGCCACGCCAACGTCGGCAAGGGCGAGATGGGCAAGAAGGGCCTCGCCGCCTTCCTCTCCGAGCCCCGCTTCGAGGGCCTCCCCGCCACCCTGGAGACCCCCGGCCCCGACAAGAAGGGTACGGACAAAAAAGAAGTCACCCTGGCCAAGAAACTGCGCCGCGAAGGCCTCAAACGCCGCCCCGGCTAACCGGCGAGCCGTACCTGTCGCCTGCCTCCACGCGTCCCCACTCCTCTAATCGCCATCCAAGGCAGGCGACAAGGACCGGACGAGCCGGCCCTTGCTCTCCCGCCGTAAGTTCGCTATTTGACGTGGACGCCGGAGATCGCGCGCGAGATGACCAGGCGCTGGATCTCTGAGGTGCCCTCGAAGATCGTGTAGATCTTCGAGTCGCGGTGCATCCGCTCGACCGGGAACTCCCGGGTGTAGCCGTTGCCGCCGAGGATCTGGATCGCCCGCTCGGTCACCCAGACGGCGACCTCGCCGGCCTTCAGCTTCGACATCGAGCCCTCGGCGTTTTCGAACTTCTGGCCGGTGCGGCCCATCCAGGCGGCGCGCCAGACCAGCAGGCGGGCCGCGTCGATCTCCATCTTCATGTTCGCCAGGTCGAAGGCGATCGACTGGTTCTCGATGATCGCCTTGCCGAACTGGCGGCGCTCTTTGGCGTACTCGAG
>Ga0157375_10003949_pt1 | contig 12858 bp, 11 predicted proteins | sample M35metaG_FD_115311 | JGI IMG/M metagenome (GOLD analysis project Ga0157375, IMG submission 115311) | Miscanthus rhizosphere microbial communities from Kellogg Biological Station, Michigan, USA - M3-5 metaG | ecosystem: Host-associated > Plants > Roots > Rhizosphere > Soil | place: USA: Michigan...
GGGCCCGAGAACATACCATGGCCTAACGAATGTCGTCGGGAGGCCGGTTGCGCTCAGCAGCGCTTCGCCTTTCTGCCGGACCTCGATGAAGGCCTGCATCATCCGCGCCGGATGGGCCACACTCAGGTAGACGAAATGACCCACAGGCGCCGCGCATGCAGCTTGTACCGCCACCTGAGCCGAAACCAAATCGATCTCCAGGAACTGTTTCGCTTTCGCCGGGCTCGGGTGGGGCGTGCCGATTAAATGCACAAAGGTAGCGGCGGGCGGAATTTCCTTTGTGTAGGAGTCCATCCGCAGAGCATCACCTGGCACCGGCTCCGCGCCGGGGGGCAGCTTCCTCTCCGATCCTCGGCGGACGAGCGCCCGCACGCTGTGTCCATGGGTGCGGAGAGCAGGAATGAGACGCGACCCGATGTAGCCAGTGCCGCCAGTCAGGAAAACGTTCACATCAGCCAAGCAAATCGATCATCTGCCGCGCCAGTTTCGGGCCGATGCCCGCCTCTTCGTGCTTGAAATAGACGAACGCTTCCTGCCAACGATCGGCCTGTTGCCTGATGAACTCCGCCCAGCGTGTCACATCGGCACTCGTGTAATCTTCCCGGCGCAGGCGCAGGTAACCGTAGTCGGCGGTGATCTCTGTCGACGCCGCAAGCTTCTCTGTGTCGGCGAGACAAAGCGCGATATTGCGCGTCTTGAGCAGATCAAAAATTTCCTCGTCGAACCAGGAAGCGTGCCGGAATTCAAAAGCGGCCCGGATCGCCGGCAGCTCACGCAAAAACGAATTCAGCACCTCGGCGTTCTTCTTGAACTGCGGCGGCAGTTGAAACAAGACCGGCCCGAGGCGATCGCCGAGTTGCAGAATGACACGGCAAAAATAATCGAGCGTGTCCTGGCAATCACGCAGCTTGGCGAAGTGGGTGATTTTCTGCGGGGCCTTGAGGGCGAAGCGAAAATTTTCCGGCGTCTGCGCTTTCCAATTCTCGATCGTCTTGGGGGAGGGGACGCGGTGGAAAGTGTAATTGATCTCGGTCGTCGAAAGGCGCTCCGCGAAATACGGCAGCATTTTGGCCGCGGCCAAATCCTCGGGGTAGAAATTGCCTTTCCACTCCGCATATTGGAAGCCCGACGTGCCGATCGAAGTTTTCATCGTTGCGTTCCTGATGATGCGATGGCGCGGGCGTGCTGACAACTTCTCCTCGCTCGCAAAACTTGTCATCCGGATGCGGCGAGCGCGGAGGGACCTCATGATTGCGATCAACGCTTTTCCCTTCAGCGGTCGACGTGCATTGCAGATGTGAGATCTCTCTCCCCGAAAGCTTTCGGGAATCGGATGACGAATTGGGGAGAGCGGCGGATCGCGGGCGCTCATTAGCACTCGTTAGGCGACTTCACCGGCAGCGTGGCCGCTGGCCCAGGCCCATTGGAAATTGTAGCCGCCGAGCCAGCCCGTCACGTCTACGACTTCGCCGATGAAGTAAAGCCCGGGCACGCGCCGAGTCTCCATCGTTTTCGACGACAGCTCGCTCGTGTCGATGCCACCGACGGTGACTTCGGCTTTGGGATAACCTTCAGTCGCGTCCGGCCGAATCCGCCAGGCATGGACCAGGTGAGCGACCTGCTCGAATTCCGCCTTGTTCATCTGTGCGAACGGCTTCGGCGAAACGTAGCGATCGCACCAACCCTCGGCGAACCGCGAAGGCCATTCGCGCGCGAGCAATGATTTCGCAGTCGCGTTGGTGTTTCGGGCGGCCTGCAACCAATCGTCGCCCGGGCGCTGCGGAAGGAGGTCGAGCGCAATCGTCTTCCCTTCGCGCCAGAAAGAAGAGATCTGCAGAATCGCCGGCCCGCTCAGGCCGCGGTGGGTGATCAGCATGGCCTCGGCAAATGCGACGCCGTTCGCGCATGCCACGACCGGCAACGAGACTCCGCTCAAAGGCGCAAATACGGCCAGCTCCTCCGCGGAGAAGGTGAGGGGAACCAAGCCGGGCCGCGTGCCGCCGGCTTTGATTCCGAACTGCTCCGCGATCCGATAACCGAAATCGGATGCCCCGAGCCGCGGGAGCGAAAGCCCGCCCGTCGCGATCACGAGCGCGTCGCACTCCAGCGTCCCGAGATTTGTCCCTAACGAAAAGTGTTCTCGCTTCTCGACCGAGTTGACCCGACAACTGCAGCGCACGTCCACCTCCGCGATCGCGCATTCCGCCAGCAGCATCTCGATGATCTGGCGTGAACTGAAATCGCAAAAAAGCTGCCCGAGCTTTTTTTCGTGGAACGCGATCCGGTGTTTCTCGACCAGGGCGATGAAATCCTGTGGCGTATAGCGGCTGAGGGCCGAGGCGCAAAAACGCGGGTTGCCGGAAAGATAATTTTCTGGCGTCGCGAAAAGGTTGGTGAAGTTGCAGCGGCCGCCGCCGGAGATCGCGATCTTGAGGCCGACCCGCGCGTTGCTCTCCAGGAGCGCGACCCGCCGGCCGCGCCGCCCGGCGGTGAAGGCGCACATCAGGCCGGCTGCGCCGCCTCCAATCACGATAACATCGTATCGCTGCAATTATTTCGGTGGCTCGCTGCGCCGGAAATGACGCTGGTTTACGAAACCGATTGAGGCTGGCGGCGACTGCATGTAAAAGACCATTCGCTCCTTAGATCAAATCCAAAATTACTAATCCAAAACCATGAAATTCCCGATTCAATTCCGCGGTCTTCTTTTTGCCGGCGCGATTCTCAGCCTGCTCGCGGCCTGTCAGAGCACACCGACGACGTCGTCCAATCGTTTCGACGGGGCTGATACTGATCACAACGGGTGCCTGAGTCGCGCCGAAATCAGCGACATGATTGTGACCGATCTCTTTAACTCTCGTAACACGAAGAAGGACGGCCGACTGACGAGAGAGCAATGGGTCGTGCCCGGCGACGATGCCGCCAACAAGGTGTTTAGCGGAGCCGATGCGAATCATGACGGGGTGGTCACGCTTGAAGAAGCGAAAGCCTACGGGACGAAAATGGGAGTGGGTAAAAAGCTCGCGAAAGAAGCCGACAAGAATGGGGACGGCTGTGTCGATCGCGCCGAGGTCCAGGCCTATTATGCCTCCAAAGAGGGGCCGGTCCGATAGCAGCCAATCCGGTTACGACCTCGGCCCTTCCAGTTCCCAGAGCAACCAGTCGTCGTTAGGCACATATTTTTTCAGGCGATTATCCCAACGCTGCGGCAATTCGTGCGTCAGCCTTTCCAGGAACGGGAGGAGCGGGTTTTGCGGCGCCTGCTCCTGCTCGCGCAAGTCCATCGGAATGTCGGCCCAGTCGAATTTGTTGCGGTAGTTGGCAAATCCGAAGCCGTCAAAAAAATTTCCGCTTCCCACCAACGGCATGTACCACAGGCTGGGGATGGCGCGCGGATTGGGCTTAATCGGCACGTCCGCGCTCAGCCGATCGAGAAGTTGCAGGGCGTGAGTGTCTTTGCGCTGCTCGAGATGGGCGCGCAGAAGGTCGAGCGCTGGAAAAGTCACTGGCGGACTAACGAACAGGACCGGCTTTACCTGGAGGCGCGAGAGCACGATCTCGTGCACGGTGCCGACGCTGTAAATATTGGTGGGCACGTAGGCGATGGTGAAATCGCTCGTGTCCACCATGCGCAGATCGATGTGGAGGGTTTCCCAGAACTTTTCGGCACAGAGCGACCTGGCTTCGTCGCCCGCCTGTCCCTGCGCGAAAGTCCACTGCTCGCGCACATCGATCGTGTTGACGTCCTCGAGGCCGTATTGCTGTGCCCCGCGCACTCCTGGTTTGAACCACGGATCGAACACGATCGCGCCGTGGGCGCGCAGGAAATCGCCGATCCGATTGCGCCAGCCCAACTTCTTTTCGTCCGCGCGCGAAGCGACGAAATCCATGGGTCCGGAAAGGTAAACGCGCGCTCCGCGCAGAAAATGATGCTCCATCGCGCGAGCATAGTGTGCCCGAAAGGGAAATTAAAGCCGCGCCTCGCGCCCTTATTGGGAGGGGCGAAAGCCGGTCGAAGAAAAGCAGTCCGGCGTTGGCTTGGGCGCTCTGCCATGATTCCACCGACGCCAACGGAGTGTTGATCTTCGAGGACACGACTGCCGCTGGTTTGCCCAGGCGCTTTTATCGAGCGACATGGCCGCTGCCTTGATGGTTCCCCAGGCGCGGCCAGGGTTTTTGCCGATCGGTTTTCGCAAGGGACCTCGGCTCGGTGCGTTGGAAGCGATCGCGAAATTTCGGCGGCGCCATGGCCGGCGCGCTCACGCAATCGAGCCCTGTGACTTGCCACGCCTGACCTTGGGCCGGATTGTATGACAAGAATTTGACGAGGCTTGCGCTTGCCTAAGGCTTCCCGGCACAGCACACTGCCCCGCCAACACAAATGGCAGGATCTACAAAAATCGATTTCGCAGTTGGCATCGGGGGCGAGAACGGCCAGGGCATCGCCTCGACCGGGGATATTCTCGCCCGCATCTTTGCGCGGCGCGGCCTGCACCTCAACGCTTACAACGCCTACCAATCGATCATCCGCGGCGGGCACACTTTCCTCACTATTCGCGCGAGCGACGCCCCCGTCCGTAATATGGGCGACAAGATCGACGTCTTCATCCCGCTCAATCAGGACACGATGGATCGCCATCTGCGCCTGTTAAAGGCGGGCGCCTGCGCCATCTACGACAGGGAGAAGGTTACGCCCGGGCAGCCCGCGGCTGGTGTTCAGCTTTGCCCGATGCCGATGAAAGATTTGATCAAAGGCAACAAGCTTGCGATCAACACCGCCGCGCTTGGCGCCACCCTGCAATTGCTTGGGATCGAATCCGAGCCGCTGGAGACTGTCGTGGCGCGGCAGTTCAAGAAAAAAGGCGAAGCGGTGGTTGCGGAAAACATCGCCGTCGCGCGCGCCGGTTACGATTATGCCGCGCAAAATTTTACCGCCTTTTCCTGGAAGGTGCCGCAGGGCGCGAAGCCGTTAGGCGTGATTACCGGAAACCAGGCGACGGCTATGGGCGGCGCGGCCGCAGGAGTAAAATTTTACGCTGCCTACCCGATGAGTCCTTCGACGGGCGTGCTCATGTGGATGGCGGCGCACGCCCGCCAGCTCGGTATCATGGTGAGGCAGGTCGAGGACGAGATCGGCGTTATGAACATGATCATCGGCGCGGCCCACACCGGCTGCCGAGCGATGTGTGCGACAAGTGGCGGCGGCTTTGCCCTTATGACCGAAGCCGTCGGAATGGCTGGCATGATTGAAGCGCCCATCGTCTGTGTGGACGTGCAGCGCGCTGGCCCAGCCACAGGCGTGCCGACTAAAACCGAGCAGGGCGATCTCTGGCAGGCGCTCGGCGCCGGGCAGGGGGATTATCCGCGCCTGATCGTCGCGCCGACGAGCCAGCTCGATTTGTTCGAGACGATTCCGGAGCTGTTCAATCTCTGCGACAATTACCAATGCCCCGGTCTTGTCCTCGCCGACCTACTCATCTCCGAGGGCACCTCCAGCATCGATCCGGACGCGCTCGACTTCGACGTCAAGATCGACCGCGGCGACTTGATCTTGCCTAACGGAGAGAGCGGAGGCACGAATACTGGCAGCGGTTACAACGACAAGGCCTATCTTCGTTTCAAGAACACCGAGAGCGGCATTTCGCCGCGGGCTGTGCCGGGCGTCCCCGGCCACATCTTTACTGCCGCGACCGATGAACACGACGAAGACGGCACGCTCGTGAGCGATGAATTCACCAACCCCAACATCCGCCGCATGATGGTGGAGAAGCGCGCGCGCAAAATGCAGGGCGCCGTCAATGCCATCGCCGCCCCCAAACTCGTCGGTCCCGGCAGCGCCGACGTCACTTTGGTTGGCTGGGGCTCGACCGATGGCGTTATTCTTGAGGCGATCGAGAAGCTGGCCGGCGAAGAGGGGATCGTGGCCAACCAATTACAGATTAAATGGATCGTGCCTTTTCATGCCGCGGAGGTCAGTCGCATTCTCGATAGCAGTAAGAGAGTTATCGTGGTCGAGAATAATCACAGCGGGCAATTTGCCCGTTATCTCCGCAGCGAGACCGGCTTCGAAGCGAGCGGTCACATCCGTAAATACGACGGCGAACCCTTCATGCCCCACCACATCGTCGAGGCTGTCAAAGACCAACTGGCCGGTAGGACGAAGCTGTCAGTTCCTATTCACGAAGTTCTTGCCTAACGATTATGAGTGCACCTGTGGCATCACCCGAAACCAGCGTTCAACCCGGCCAGTTGACAAAGGATACCTATCGCGGCCGGATCCACCCCGACTGGTGCCCGGGCTGCGGCGACTTCTCCGTCCTCGCTGCGCTCCAGACCGCGATGTTCGAGCTGGGCCTCGCGCCGCACCAGGTCTGCGTCATCAGCGGCATTGGCTGTTCATCGAATTTGCCGGGCTACGTCAACACTTATGGCATGCACACGCTGCATGGCCGCTCTCTCGCAGTGGCTACGGGCGTGAAGCTCGGCAACCATGAGTTGAAAGTCATCTGCACGGGCGGGGACGGCGATGGCTACGGTATCGGCGGCAACCATTTCGTCCACACCATGCGGCGTAATGTCGACCTGACCTATGTCGTGATGGACAACCAGATTTACGGCCTAACGACCGGCCAATGTTCGCCCACCAGCATCAAGGGGATGAAGACCAAGAGCACCCCCAACGGCAGCGTGGAAAACCCGATCAACCCCATTCCGATGGCCATCGTCGGGGGCGCGACCTATGTGGCCCGCGCCTTCAGCGGTAAACAGAAGCACATGGTCGAGATGTTCAAGGGCGCCATCCTGCACAAGGGCTTTGCTCTGGTCGATGTCTTTAGTCCCTGTGTTACCTACAACAAGGACAATACCTACCAGTGGTTTAGCCCGCGGGTGAAATTCCTCGAAGACCAGGGACACGATCCAACCGATCTGCATCAGGCGATCGACCGCGGCTACCAATGGGGCGAAGAAATTCCGATCGGACTCTTTTGGCGCAGGACGGACTTGGAGACGCTGGAAGAACAAGAGCCCGTCCTGCACACCGGCGAAGGCCCGCTGGGTTATCGCAAACTCGGCATTTCTTCCGACCACGCCAAAGCACTCATCCAGGAATTGCTCTAGTCTGGGAGGATTGACGAATCCTGCCAAGCCTTGTGAGCTGGGATCAATCTCGTGCTGCGACCTGGCGGCTCCAGGAATCCTGTGCCGTCATCAGGGCAGGATTGTAAGCGCGATACTTATGCCCGCCCGCGAAGGCATAGAGCGGGATGTAGGTTGATCTGTCCTGGAGGTCGGTCAGGGTTGCCGTCCAGTTCAGGGTTGGGTCGAGCAGAAATGTTCCTTGCGGCGTTTCCCATTCCACCCAGGCATGGGTTTTATGGTCACGCAGGCGATGTTTGCCGATGACGAGTCGGACGTTGCCAGCGCCGTTTTCCTGCAAAGTCTGGTAAAGCGCGACCGCTTTGCCTTTGCAGTCGCCCCATTGGTCCGAATTTACTTCCGCCGGCGTTTTCCATGTTTTGGAAAAACGGTACGGCATTTCCCGCAGTTGCAGCACCCATTGGTTGAGGGCGACCAGCGAAATGAAACTCGGCCTTGGGTTGGCGCTGGCGTTCAGTATCAGCGTGACGGGCATCATCTGCCTGTCGTAGGGAGTGCGGTCGACCGTCAGGAATGTCGTTTGCGCAAAGCACGAGGTTGAGACCAGGAAGGCGCAGAGGATGAGAACTGGAAGGCGCCTCTTCAAGTGAAACAGCGTGAGAGATTTCGAAGCCATGCCGAATGGCTATGAAGCATCGTCCGTGCCTTTCGCGGGAAGAGATCGCTTTATGTCGTCGATCATTTTTCGGATCCCGCAATGATCGGACTGCGATCAAGGAGATCTGGGAAATTGCACGCGCCAAATTCCCGTACCCGCGCGGGAGATTTGCCCGTCGTTGCGCAGGGGAGTCGAACCCGGGGCAATTGCAGAGAAACCACGCTTGACCGCTGCTTTCGGCAATGATGCCGGATGGCGCGCTACTCGCGAATGAGGGGGCGATTCGGTCACTACGCCATCGGTTGTGATCTACGCGATCGTGTTGCCGTGAGCGAATTGTGCTTCCAGTTTCGGCGATCCCCGCGATTGGCGCGCAATGTGTCGCCGATTGTCTTGCTCACGACAGGAATTTCCGCCAGCAGGATTCCTGAGCTCAGGGGGGGTAACGGAATTGTTACAAAGTTCTATGTTCGATACGAGCGCGCGGGACAAGGCCCAACCGTATGGATATTACAAAATTCAGCGGGAGGAGCTATGAAAAGAAACGAGATTGTATGCACTGCTATCGGGGCGTTTTTGAGCGCCGTGTCCTTTCTTGCCCCAACCCAGGCATGCGCCGCAGCCGGCGATCTCGATACTACCTTTGGGCGCACCGGCGTCGTACGGACCGATTTTTCGGGGACGGATGAGTACGGGTTCGCGGTCAAGGTACAGTCGGACGGCAAGGCTCTTGTGGGAGGACAGAGCGGAGTCTACCCCGTCTTCCATGCCGCTCTCGCGCGCTATACAGCCAACGGTCGGCTTGATCGGACTTTTGGTATGGGCGGCAAGACAACCGCCGCGCTGGACCCAGGCGGAGATGGGGTCCAAGCAATCGCCCTCCAATCTGACGGCAAGATCGTCACCGCAGGTTCGGTCATTCATGATAACTTCTTGCTCGCTTTCAGCGTCGGACGCTTTAATCCCGACGGAACCTTGGACGTGACATTCGGCAACAATGGCAGTGTTCAAACGACGTTTGGCGACTCCGCCACGGAGGGCAACGATGTAGTCCTTCAAACTGATGGCAGGATCATTGTCGTCGGCAGCACCGGCGCTGGTTCGTATAGCGCCTTGAATGATTTTGCCTTGGCGCGTTATAACCCCGATGGCAGCCTCGACCAGAGCTTCGGCGTCGGTGGCAAGGTGACGACCCACTTTCCGGGGGTTGCTAATACCGGCTCGCGCGCTTTAGCCGGCGCCCTGCAGCCTAACGGTAAGCTGGTCGTCGTTGGAACCTATGTTAATCAAAGCACTCCCAACGCTTTTGCGTTGGCACGGTATAACGCGGACGGCAGTCTCGACACTTCGTTTGGCAATGCCGGCTTGGTGACCACGGCTATAGGAGGAGGCAATGGCTTTGCCTTCGGCGTTGTTGTGCAACGTGATGGGCGGATCGTCCTAGCCGGATATTCGGACGGTGAGGATCATGATTTCGCTCTGACCTGTTATACCGCCGACGGAATGCTTGATTCGACATTTGGCACCGCGGGCGTCGTCACAACGAACTTTTCCTCCAACTCAGATGACATTGCCTATGCGCTTGCTCTGCAACGGGATGGCAAACTGCTTGTTGGCGGTCGCGTCGGCCAATATCCCGTTTTCGACTTCGGCGTTGCGCGCTACAGCAGCACTGGGCAACTCGATCAAAGCTTTGGCGTCGGAGGCAAAGTAACGACCGATTTGGGTAACGACGAACTGGGCTATGGGCTCACGGTGCAGCGGGACGGCAAGATTCTTCTTTCGGGCGGCATTTTTAACGGCAGCACCTTCGACTTCGGGGTCCTACGCTACCTCGGCCAGTAGAGCAGACAGTCGCGGGAGTAATCAAATATTCTGTCAACGGACACCCGGTGCGCATGGTGCGCGATGCAGGGTTCGAACCTGCGACTTCTTGCGTGTGAAGCAAGCGCTCTACCACTGAGCTAATCGCGCCTTCGCGGAATGATAAGTGATCAGTGACGAGAGACGAGTCAAGCGGATGCAGCGACTCGCTCCCAGGGCGCGCGGCTCTTTCTTGATCGGCACGAACGTTGGTGCCTTGTGACGGCGCTCAGGCGGTGGCGAAGATTTCGTCGAACATGCAAAGGAAGCGACGAATATCGAATGGTTTGGTCAGGTAATTGCGCGCGCCCGCTGAGAGCATGCGTTCGATCTGGCTCGGGTTGGCGTCGGAGCTGATGACTATGACGGGCGTGCGGGCCGTCTCCGGCTGCGCCTGCAGGCCTTCGAGCACCTTGCTCCCATGGATGTCGGGGAGATCGAGATCGAGAAGGACGAGCTGCGGCGTCTGCGCCCGTGCCATCTCGAGGCCTTTTTTGCCGGTGTCGGCCCAGACCAGGTCGGTCCCGGGCCGATCGCGCAAGATATCTTGGAGGAGGCGAAAATTCGGTTCGCTGTCTTCGACACAGAGGACGCGGGGTTGCCCATTGTTCCCCGGCACGGCATGCAATCCGTTCGGAGCCGGGGAGTCGTTAGGCACCATCGGCACAACAACCTTTTTCTCGGTCGGCGGGGGCGCGACGCGTTCCGCCAGTTCCTGCATTTCTTCCTGTGTCCGCTGCGCTTCCTGCGCGGACTTGTGCAATTGCTCGCGCAGGACTTTTATCTCCAGCTGAGCAAGGCGGAGCTCCTGCTTGAGGCGATCGTCGTTCTCGGTCTTCATATTTTGTTTCTAGAAGGTCGCTATTTTCAGACCCGAAGGCTCGTCGTCCGCGGGGTAGCGAAGTTTTTTCGCCATCTCGAGATCGCGCGACATTTTGTTTTTATGAGTGCAGAAAAGCAGCGCGGTCTCTTCTGTGATGAGGTCTTCTTCAAAGGCGCGCATAAGGGACTGATCGAAGCTGTGCCAGCCGAGGGTGCTGCCCGCTTCGATGATCTCCTGGAAGGTGCGATTTTCCCCTTCGCCGTAGAGCAGGGTCTCGCGCGTGCGCAGGCTGCTACCCATGATTTCCGTAACGAGGAGGCGCCCGCCATCTCTTTTGTTCACGAGGCGTTGACTGACGACATAGCGCAACACGTCGGCCAGCCGCTCGCGCACCTGCTTCTCTTCGTCGTTGGTGAAGAGGCCGAGAATGCGGTTGATGCTTTGGCCGGCGTTGATCGTGTGCAGTGTGCTGAGAACGAGGTGGCCCGTCTCCGAGGCGGAAAGGGCGATCTCCATCGTTTCGCGATCGCGAATTTCGCCGAGCAGAATCACTTTCGGTGCCTGACGCAAGGCCGCGCGCAGCCCGGTGGCGAAGTCGTTGAAATCTTTCCCGAGCTCCCGCTGACTGAAGGCGGCCCGGCCGTGGGGATGCAAAAATTCGATCGGATCTTCCAGCGTAACGACGTGCACGTCCTGAGTCTGGTTGAGCTCGTTGAGCATGGCAGCCTGTGTAGTTGTCTTGCCGCTGCCCGTGCTACCGGTGACAAAAATGATACCGAATTTCTCCAGCATCATTTTGCGAAAAATGGGCGGCAGCCCGAGTCCTTCGAGGGTCGGAATTTCCGACTGTAGCTTTCGCATTACGATCCCGAGGTACCCGTTCTGGCGATAAATATTGACGCGGAAGCGAGCGATGTGGCCTAGCGAATAGCTGGTGTCGCAGGATCCGGTCGCAGTCAGGTCCGAGCGAAGCCGGTCACCGTCGCCAATGAGCAGGTCAGCCATGGCGTTAATGTGGATGGGGTGCAGAGTCGCGCCCGCCTCTTCCATGGGAAGTTCATGAAGCCTTCCGTAGCGTTCCACCAAGGGAGGTTTCCCGTTGATAAAAAGGCAATCCGACACGCCCTCGCCGCTTTCCAGCATGGCGGTAAGTAGCCCTTGAAGTTCTTCGTTGGTCATAGTCAAAGGCCGGGCTGACCGAGGGAGGGTTGCCCCGGCTCCGGCAGTGTTCCGGCAACCCACTTAGTGCAGGAATTGTTCCACCAAAGGGTGAAATCGGCGGCGCTTGCGATTTGGAGCCGGGCACTTATCTAGAGGTATGTCCGAACACAAAATGATCCTCACCTGGCGGCGCGCCACGCCCGATTTCGAATACAAAACCTACAATCGCGATCACAAGTGGAGCTTTGATGGCGGCCACGAAATGGAAGCGACTGCGGCGCCGGTTTATCTCGGCAACCCGAAGCTGGTCGACCCGGAGGAGGCCTTCGTCGCCTCCCTTTCCGCCTGCCATATGCTCACCTTCCTCGCGGTCGCCTGTAAGAAAAAATTCATCCTCGACGAATACGTTGATAGTGCTGTCGGCCACATGGAGAAAAACGCGGAGGGCAAGCTCGCCATCACTCGCGTCGAGTTGCACCCGAAGCTGAAATTTTCCGGCGATAATCAGCCAACAGAAAAAGACATCGAGGAGATGCACCATTTCGCGCACGAAAATTGTTTCATCGCAAACTCGGTCAAGACCCAGGTAACCGTCGCGACGATGTAGCGGGCTGTCTCAGCGCAATTCCGTCGGTTCCGCTGCGAGACCAGGACAGCGCCATCATTTGAAGTTGTCGCCGGGGCGCCGCTGACCCCGGTTCACACACCTTCACCCTACGGAACCGTGACGCGATAGAAACGCGAAGGCGCAGGCAGCCCGCCGGTCTGCGATCCGTCATCCGCCCAGCTCTGTGTCGAGCCGGTGCCGACGAAATCGGGGGTGATGGATTGCCAGTTGGCGTCCGTCAGCGCGTTCTTCCATTGCACCCGATAGACAATGCCGGGCTGCGAAGCCCAGGAGACGAGAAAACCGCCGCCGGGTTGCGGCGTCACGGAGAGAACGGAGAAGTTATTCTGTGCGTCGTTTGGGTTGGTGCCGGCGAAGTATTCCTGTCTGTTCGTTAGGCCGTCGAGGTCGTTGTCGGCATTGTCATCGCTGATTCCGTAGAATTGCCGCCACGAATCGGTCACGCCATCGCCGACCGAGTCGGGTCCGAAGGTGACAATTGCGCTGCCGCCATTGTGCTGGAATTTGACGAGAAGGAATTTTGCGACGCTGTCATAGTACCAGCCGAGGGAGGCAGCGTTGAACTCATTTTGTGTCGTCAGATGCGGCAGCCGAACTCCGTCGCGCTCGACGCCCGCGGGTGCCGCA
>Ga0157375_10003950_pt1 | contig 12858 bp, 12 predicted proteins | sample M35metaG_FD_115311 | JGI IMG/M metagenome (GOLD analysis project Ga0157375, IMG submission 115311) | Miscanthus rhizosphere microbial communities from Kellogg Biological Station, Michigan, USA - M3-5 metaG | ecosystem: Host-associated > Plants > Roots > Rhizosphere > Soil | place: USA: Michigan...
AACGGTCAGCTGGACATGGGGCTGTTGTTCATCTGCTACCAGGCTGACCTGGAGAAAGGCTTCATCAGCGTACAGACCCGGCTCAACGGCGAGCCCCTGGAGGAGTACCTCAAGCCGGTGGGCGGCGGGTATTTCTTCACCTTGCCGGGCGTCACGGGGCCCAAGGATTTCCTCGGGCGTACGCTGCTCGCTGCAACGCACCCTCAAACCACTGCCAACACCTAAAATAAACCCAGAGCGGAAACTGTCCCATGAAGAAGTCGACTATTGCGTTGTCGTTGTTGCTGTCCCTTTCGCCGCTGGCAGCCTTCGCCGCCACCGCACCGCTGGACCTGGTAGGCCCGGTTTCGGACTACAAGATCTACGTGACCGAAGAAATCGGCGAGCTGGTCACCCAGACCAAAGCCTTCACCGACGCGATCAACAAGGGTGACCTGGCCACCGCCAAGAAACTCTACGCACCGACCCGCGTGCACTATGAGTCCATCGAGCCGATCGCCGAACTGTTCAGCGACCTCGACGCCTCGATCGACTCCCGTGTTGACGACCATGAAAAAGGCGTGACCGCCGAAGACTTCACCGGCTTCCACCGCATCGAATACGTGCTGTTCTCGCAGAACACCACCAAAGGCCTGGAAACGCTGACCGCCAAGCTCAACACCGACGTCAACGATCTCAAGACCCGTGTCGACGGCCTGACCTTCCCGCCTGAGAAAGTCGTGGGCGGCGCCGCAGCCCTGCTCGAAGAAGTCGCCGCCACCAAGATCTCCGGCGAAGAAGACCGCTACAGCCACACCGACCTGTATGACTTCCAGGGCAATATCGACGGCGCGAAGAAAATCGTCGACCTGTTCCGTGGCCAGATCGAGAAGCAAGACAAGGCCTTCCTGGCCAAGGTCGACAAGAACTTCGCCACCGTGGACAAGATCCTGGCCAAGTACAAGACCAAGGACGGTGGTTTCGAGACCTATGACAAGGTCAAGGAAAACGACCGCAAAGCCCTGGTTGGCCCGGTCAACACCTTGGCAGAAGACCTGTCCACCTTGCGTGGCAAGCTGGGCTTGAACTAAGCAGCAGCGCAAAAAAAGACCCGGGCCCCTCGACAGGGTCCGGGTCTTTTTTTGCCCGGTAATCAGAGTATCCGGTACAGCAAGCGCTCAATGCGTACGCGGCTGACCCGACGCAGGAACTTGCCCACCGCTTCCGGGTAATCCAGCAGGGTTTGCAGCTGCTGGTACCCTTCGATGCGCGTGGTGTGCTGGTAAATCTGCGTCAGCTCCATGCGCCGAGGTGCCAGCCACTCACCCTGCGGGTCATCGATGAGCAAGGCGTTTTCCAGGTCGAGGCGGAACGCGCGGGGGTTGAGGTTGTTGCCGGTGAGCAAGGTGTATCGCTGGTCAACCCATATGCCCTTGAGGTGGTAGGTGTTGTCGCCGTCGCGCCACAGGTGCAGGTTCAACTGGCCGCTGTCGATCATCGGCTGATGGCGTTTGGCGAAGCGGCGCAGGCTGATTTCGTAGAGGTACGGCAGCGCCGCGATCACTTTGAACGGCTCACTCGGCGGGATGTAGAAATCGTTGGCGGTCTTGTCGCCGACGATGATGTCGATCTTCACGCCTCGCGCCAACGCCCGGTTGATCTCTCGCGTCACCGGCAACGGTAGGTTGAAGTACGGCGTGCAGAGGGTGAGCTGGTGTTGGGCGCTGGCAATCAGCTCCAGCACCACACGGTTGAGTGGGTTGTTCTTGCCCACCCCCAGCAACGGGCTGACCGACAGGTGGCCATTGGGCAACTGCCCCGCCGTGGTGTCATAGGCCGCGTGCTTGAGGCGGCTGCGCAAGTCGCCGATATCGTTGCGCAAACTGCGGGTGGTGGGCGGGTTAGGCAGATCCAGGCGATTGACCGCCTTGGAGGCCACCAGGCCGTGCTCCACCAAATGCTGCATGGAGTCTGCCAGCGGTTGGCTGTGGATCAGGTGGTAACGGTCGAAGCGGTATTTTTCGAATTTGTGCAGGTACACATTGTTCAGGCTGGCGCCGCTGTACAGCACGCTGTCGTCGATCACGAAACCCTTGAGGTGCAGCACGCCAAACAGCTCGCGGGTTTGCACGGGCACGCCGTACACCGGCACCTGGCTTACGTGGGACGCAGTCATCGCTTGGTACCACGCGCTGTTGCCAGGCTGTTTGCCGGCACCGATCAGGCCGCGTTGGGCGCGCAACCAGTCGACCACCACCACGATGTCCAATTCCGGTCTTGCCGCCTTGGCCGCGTGCAGGGCGTCGTAGATCTCCTGCCCCGCTTCGTCCTGCTGCAAGTACAACGCCACGATGTAGATGCGCCGGGTGGCCTGGGGGATCTTCTCCAACAGGCAACGCCGGAACGCATCGGCGCCAGGCAGCACCTCGATGGAATCGCTGGAAAGTGGGAAACCGCGCAGTTTGGGCAGCAGGGAGCGTTTGAAGAACGACGGCATAAGGCTCGCAATGGGTCGAATCCGAAGAGGCCCCGAGCTTACACCATGGGGGTGCCCAGGTCTCGCAGCAGCGCATGGAAAAAAGTTAATTGACCAAGAAGAATGATCGTTCTACTGTACGCCACATGAACGATATGACAGGCAACGAAACCCGCGACATCATCCTCGACGTCACCGAAAAGTTGATCTACCGCCATGGCATCGCCGCCACCGGCATGGACTTTCTGGTGAAAACCGCCGGTGTCTCGCGCAAAAGTATTTACCGTTACTTCGCCAATAAAGACGAGTTGGTGATTGCCGCCCTGCAGCGCCGCGACGAGCGCTGGATGCAGTGGCTGCGTGGCGAAGTGGAACGCAGCGAAGGCACGGGTGAGCGCCTGTTGGCGCTGTTCAGCGCCCTCAAGGCCTGGTTCGGCTCGGCGGATTTTCGCGGCTGCGCCTTTATCAACACCAGCGGCGAAACCGGCGACCCGCACAACCCGGTGCGCCTGTTGGCCAAGGCCCACAAACAGAAACTGTTCGAGTACGCACTCGAACTGTGCCAAGCACATGGCACCCCCGACCCGGAACGGCAGGCCGCGCAACTGCTGATCCTGATCGATGGCGCCATTACCGTTGCCCTGGTGATGGGTGATTCAACAGCTGCCGATGATGCGCAATGCATGGCGCGAACGTTATTGGGACTTTGAAACCGCACGCCAAGCAACTTTCGATCATCCGTTATTGTTTTCAGGAGCTGCCCGATGTCCTCTACCGCTGAAACTCGCCCTCCGCTGCCGCCGTTCACCCACGCCTCGGCCATCGAAAAAGTGCGCCTGGCCGAAGACGGCTGGAACTCCCGCGACCCACAACGGGTGTCCCTGGCCTATACGCTGGACACCCACTGGCGCAACCGCGCCGAATTCGTCACCAGCCGCGAAGAAGCCAAAGGTTTTCTGACCCGCAAATGGGCCAAGGAACTGGACTATCGGCTGATCAAGGAATTGTGGGCGTTCACCGACAACCGTATCGCCGTGCGTTATGCCTACGAATGGCACGACGACTCCGGCAATTGGTTCCGCTCCTATGGCAACGAAAACTGGGAGTTCGATGAGAACGGCCTGATGGCCAACCGCTTTGCCTGCATCAACGACCTGCCGATCAAGGAAAGCGAGCGCAAGTTCCACTGGCCGCTGGGCCGGCGCCCGGATGATCATCCGGGGCTGTCCGAGCTGGGGTTGTAACAAGAAGGGGCCGCATTGCGGCCCCTTCTTTCAATCCTGATTAAGACCGACGCGATACAGCACGCCGTTGTCTTCGTCAGTCAACACGTACAGGTAACCATCCGGCCCCTGGCGCACGTCGCGAATTCGTGCTTTCAGGCCGTCGAGCAGGCGCTCTTCATGGATCACCTTGTCACCGTCGAACTGCAACCGGATCAGTTCCTGGCTGGCCAGCGCACCGATAAACACGTTGTGCTGCCACGGGTTGAAGCGGTCGGCATCATAAAACGCCATGCCACTGATACCCGGCGACTTTTCCCACACGTGATGGGGCGGAACGGTGCCCTCCACGGCCTTGCCCTGGGCTTCGGGAATCGGCGTCAGCGAATAATTGATGCCATGGGTCGCCAACGGCCAGCCGTAGTTTTTGCCGCGCTCGATGATGTTGATTTCATCGCCACCGCGCGGCCCATGTTCGTTTTCCCAGATCGTGCCGCTCCAGGGGTTCAACGCCAGGCCCTGGGGGTTGCGCTGGCCATAGGACCAGATTTCCGGTCGCACGCCTTGCTGGCCAACAAAGGGGTTGTCTTCTGGCACGCGGCCATCCGGGAAGATCCGCACCACCTTGCCTTGCAGCTTGTCCAGGTCCTGGGCCGTGGGGCGGTCATTGTTCTCGCCAAGGGTCACGAACAGATAGCCGTCGCGGTCAAAGGCCAATCGTGAACCGAAGTGGTTGCCGGTAGACAGCTTGGGCTCCTGACGCAGGATCACTTTGAAATCCTTCAAGCCGCTCAAGTCATCCGCCAGGCGCCCGCGCCCGACAGCAGTGCCCGCCGTGCCGCCCTTGCCACCGCCTTCGGCGTAAGAGAGGTACACCATGCGGTCTTCCTTGAAGTCGGGCGACAGCACCACGTCCAGCAAACCGCCCTGCCCTTTGGCCCACACCTGCGGTACACCGGTCAGGGGCGCCGACAACTTGCCGTCCGGGCTGACAAAGCGCAGGTGGCCGGGGCGCTCCGTGACCAGGAAGCCTTGCTTGTCCGGCAGGAACGCCACGGCCCATGGGTGGTCCAGGCCGTTGGCGATTGGCGTGACCGAGAGGCTGCCTTGTTCACTGGGAAATTGTTGGGCTGGGGCGGCAAACACTGTTGTCAGGGGCAGCAACGTGCTTGCGCAGACAACGGCGAGAAGGGTTTTGCGTAGCAACATAAGGCGAAGTCCTTACCGGCACTCAAGGCCGGCGATTGCCGTTGGCATCAAAGGTGGGGGCTTTGGTTTCGGTCGCGGGACGACTGGGAGCGGCATCGCGCTTGGGATAACGGTTGCCGATACCGCCGTTTTCCACGGTGGGCCGGGGGCTGGTCGGGCCGATCTGCACACCGCGCGTGGCCGGCGCATTGGGCTGGGTGCCCTGCATGCTGTTGGGATTGGCCCGGTGAATCGGGCTGTTGTTGGAATCGGTGCGGCCGGGCAGGCTTTGCGCCTGGGCCAGTGACGTGAGTGCCATACCCAACGCCAGCACTGCTAGATGACGCACACAGCTGTTCATGACAAAGCCTCTCTGAGGAGCAATACGTGCTTTCGATAACACGCTACGCCTTGGGTTCGGCTTTCGTAACTAAATAGTTTCTCATTAGGTGTAACACGATCTGTCCGCATATCTGCTCATCGAAACTTTTGCCAGCGCCCGCCGGTCACCTGAACACTGACTCTGTTCAAGGAACCGCAGCCATGCCACGGGCAATCTGGAAAGGCGCCATCAGTTTCGGCTTGGTCCATATACCGGTGTCGCTGGTGTCGGCAACGTCCGCTCAGGGCGTTGATTTTGACTGGCTCGACAAACGCAGCATGGACCCGGTGGGCTACAAGCGCATCAACAAAACCACCGGCAAAGAGGTCACCAAAGACAACATCGTCAAAGGCGTGGCCTTCGAAAAAGGCCGCTACGTGGTGCTCAGCGAAGACGAAATTCGCTCGGCGCACCCCAAGTCGACCCAGACCATCGAGATCATCGCCTTTGTCGCCAGTGACCAGATCCCGTTGCAGAACATCGACACGCCCTACTTCCTCGCCCCGGACAAACGCGGTGGCAAGGTCTACGCCCTGCTGCGCGAAACCCTGAAGAAAACCCAAAAAGTCGCGCTGGCCAATGTGGTGCTGCACACCAAGCAGCACCTGGCCGCCTTGATGCCGCTGGATTCAGCCCTGGTGCTGGTGATGTTGCGCTGGCCCGCCGAAGTGCGCAGCCTGGATGAGTTGGAACTGGGCAGCGACGTCACCAAGCCGAAGCTGGCCAAAGGCGAGTTGGACATGGCCAAGCGCCTGGTAGAGGACATGAGTGCCGACTGGCAACCCGACGAGTACCGCGACAGCTTCCAGGAGAAGATCCTGGCGCTGGTGGCAAAAAAAGCCAAGGCCGGCAAAATCGAAGACGTGGAAACCACCCAAGGCAGTGACGAGCGCAAATCGGCCGACGTGATCGACCTGACCGAACTGCTCAAACGCAGCCTGGCCGGCAAACCGGCCAAGAAACCTGCCGCGAAGAAAGCCACCAAAGCCTCCTGAGCCACGGAACCTCCCATGCCAAAGCCCTTGAGCGAATACAACCGCAAGCGCGACTTCGAGATCACCGCAGAACCGGCGGGCAACGCACCGAGTCGCCAGCGCAAAACGTCGGCGCTGTCGTTCGTGATTCAAAAACACGATGCACGCAACCTTCACTACGACTTTCGCCTGGAACTCGATGGTGTGCTCAAAAGCTGGGCGGTGCCCAAAGGGCCGAGCCTTGACCCCAGCCAGAAACGCCTGGCAGTACACGTCGAAGACCACCCTTTGAGCTATGGCGGCTTCGAAGGCACCATTGCCCCCGGCCAATACGGCGCCGGGGATGTCATCGTCTGGGACCGTGGCGTATGGCAACCCCATGACGATCCGCACAAGGCTTACGCGGCGGGCAAACTTAAATTCACCCTGATCGGCGAAAAACTCTCCGGCGATTGGGCCTTGGTGCGCACCCGTCTCAAAGGCAGTGGCGACAAAGAGCAATGGCTGCTGATCAAGGAAAAAGACCCTCAGGCACGCCCTGCCACTGATTACGACATCGTCCAGGCCATGCCCAAAAGCGTGCTTAGCGACGCCACAGTCGGCAAATCCAAAACCCGGACCAAACGCGAGAAAAAGCCAATCACTCTCCCCGAGCAACTCACGCCGCAGTTGGCCACTCTGGTCGATCGCGCGCCAGACGGTGACTGGCAGTACGAAATCAAATTTGACGGCTACCGCATGCTTGCGCGCATTCTTGACGGCGAAGTGCGCCTGTTCACCCGTAATGGCCACGACTGGACCGAGCGCCTGCCGCGTCAGGTCAAGGCGTTGCAAGCCCTCAAGCTCAAGGACAGTTGGCTCGATGGTGAAGTGGTCAGCCTCAACGGTGATGGCTTGCCGGATTTTCAGGCGTTGCAGAACGCCTTCGATATCGGCCGCAGCCTGGACATCGTGTATTACCTGTTCGATGCGCCATTCCTGGGCGGAGTGGACCAACGCAAGGCGCCCGTCGAGGAACGTCGGGCGGCGCTGAAATCCGTACTCAGCAGGAGTCGCAGCAAACTGCTGCGGTTTTCCGAAGCCTTTGTCGCCAACCAGCGCGACATCATTGAAAGCGCCTGCGACCTGGCCCTGGAAGGCGTCATCGGCAAGCGCCTGGGCAGCCCGTATGTGTCCAACCGCAACACGGACTGGATCAAGCTCAAATGCCGTTTGCGCCAGGAGTTCGTCATCGTCGGCTACACGCGCCCCAAAGGCTCGCGCACCGGGTTCGGCGCCCTGCTGCTGGCGGTGAACGACGCGACGGGCCTGGTGTATGCCGGGCGCGTCGGCACCGGGTTTGATCAGCCCTCGCTGAAAGCCATCTACGCGCAGCTCACACCGCTTGAGTGCAAGGCCTCACCGCTGGCAACACCGCTGAACAGCGCTCAAGCACGCGGTGTACATTGGGTGGAACCTGCGCTGGTCGGCGAGGTGCACTTTGCCGAATGGACGCGGGAAGGCATCGTACGCCAGGCTGCATTTGTGGCATTGCGCACCGACAAGCCGGTGTCACAGATCATTCATGAGCAACCGCGTGCGGCGAAGTCGCTGAAAGCCTCCAGGCCCCAAAAAACGGAGGCTGGCGTGAACATCACTCACCCCGACCGGGTCATCGACCCGCAAAGCGGTACACAAAAGCAACAGTTGGCGGCCTTTTACGAGGGTATCAGCGAATGGCTCTTGCCCTTCCTGCGTCATCGGCCTGTGTCACTGCTGCGCGCACCGGAAGGCATCGAAGGTGAGCAGTTCTTCCAAAAACATGCCGAGCGCCTCGCCATTCCCCACATCAAGCAGCTGGACCCGGCGCTGGATCCTGGCCATGCGCGCTTGATGGAAATCGACAGCGTGAGCGCCCTGGTCGGCGCCGTGCAGATGGGCGCCATAGAGCTGCATACCTGGGGCGCCACCTCGGACAAGATCGAAACGCCAGACCTGTTTGTGCTCGACCTGGACCCTGACCCTGCGCTGCCGTGGAAAACCATGCTGGAGGCGGCGCAGCTCACGCTGTCGGTACTCGATGAGTTGGGGCTGGACGCCTTCGTCAAGACCAGCGGTGGCAAGGGCTTGCACCTGGTGATTCCGCTGGCGCGCCGGGATGGCTGGGACACGGTGAAAGCCTTCGCCAAAGCCATCGCGCAGTTCATGGCGCAGCAATTGCCCGAGCGCTTCACCGCCACGGCCGGGCCGAAAAACCGCATCGGCAAGATCTTCATCGATTACCTGCGCAATGCGCGCGGCGCGAGCACGGTGGCTGCGTATTCGGTGCGGGCGCGGCCGGGCCTTCCCGTGTCAGTGCCGGTGAGTCGTGAGGAGTTGAAAGACGTTCGCGGTGCCCAGCAGTGGACGGTCGCCAACCTGCAGGAACGCTTGAAGGGTTTGAAAGCCGACCCGTGGGCCGGGTATGCCAATCGGCAGAAGCTCAGCAAAAAAATGTGGGACAAGCTGGGCGCGCGCCCACCCGAGTGAGCGGCGCCCGATCGCGCTTCAGATCAGGATGAAGATCAGCGCCAAGCCGGCGAAAATCGCCCACTTTTCCAGGTAGTAGCGCGCACGGTTGCGTTTTTTCAGTTCCTTGCCGCGCAAGCGAATCTTGTACAGGCGGGTAAATGCCCGGTTCAAACCTCCGGTCTTGTCGCCATCATCGTTCGGCGAACCGGCTGCAGCCATCACATTGCGGCTGAACCAGCGGTTGAACGCCGCCGCCCAGCGGTACTTCATCGGCCGCTCGATATCGCAGAACAGGATGATGCGGTTTTGCTGAGTGGTGTTTTCAGCGTAGTGGATGTAGGTCTCGTCGAACATCACCGGCTCGCCGTCGCGCCAGTAGTAACTTTCGCCGTCCACGTTGATGTAGCAACCCGGGTCATTCGGTGTGTCCAGACCCAGGTGGTAACGGTAGGAACCGGCATACGGGTCACGGTGGCGGACCAGCTTGGAGCCCGGTGGCAACTCGGCGAACATCGCGGCCTTGATCGAACCGATGCTCTGCACCAGTTCGGTGGTGCGCGGGCACAGCTTCATGGCCGACGGGTGGCTGTCGCCGTACCACTTGAGGTAGAAGCGCTTCCAGCCCGACTTGAAGAAGGAGTTGAAACCGACGTCGTTGTACTGGTCGGAGCGCTTGATCGCCCCGGCCTGCATCAGGTTCTGGCCTTCCTGGCGGATCTCTTCCCAGTGTTCCTGCAACGGTGCCAGGTCGGGAAAGTCGCTTGGCGACAGGTACGGTCGGCTGGGTTGCTTGGAGAAGAGGTAGAGAAAGCAGTTGATCGGCGCCAGGAATGTCGAGTGATCGCTAAGCTGGCGACCCAGCTTGTGTCGCACCCGGCCACGCAGGTGTACATACGCAATGGAGGCAACGTAGAGAGCAACAATGATGAGTTTCAAGGGATTCGTCACACGTCAGTAGAGAGAACAGGCTGCTCCTGCGTGCCCACGACGGCCGAGGATTGAATAAGCAGCACCTGAAATCACAATTCACATTTATGCGGCACGACCGGCTAAATGAGCACCGGTTCATCACCATTGGCAGTTATTTAGCCACAGTTTGTAACCAAAGGTTAACTAAGAATTGTGAAAACCTGTCCATTCAATGTGCTGGATCAATGCCAACGCTTGCCTTGCAACGCCGCGATGCGGCACTGTCCGCAACCCCTTACTGCAAAAAGGAATTTGTATGTCGTCCCGCACCGACGTGGATTTTCAAGCCCTTCAGGGCACTTGGGAACAGACCGCTCTCGAAGACAGTGGCGTGCTGAACCCGGTCGACGCCCATAGCGCTCCCGGCGCCGTGACGATCATCAGCGGTGACAGCTTTGAAGTGCTGACTACCGAGGGCAAAGTGTTGTTGGCCGGCCGTTTTTCCCTGGACAGCACGACAACCCCCAAGAGCATTACCTGGGTGGACGCCATCGGCGAAGACGCCGGCAAACACCTGCCCGCCAGTTATCGTCTTGAAGGCGACGACTTCGTGTTCATCGCCGCCGATGAAGGTATGCCCAGGCCGACCGAATTCAGCACCGGGCCGGGTCAGACCATGCGAACATTCGTACGTCGCCGGTGACCCATACACATCCGAATTTGCGACACGCTTTTCACAAGGCCTTCACTTTCCCACCTATAGGGTGAAGCCTACCTACTCCAGTGAATCCCTTGGCCCGCCACTCTCGCGGGCTTTTTTTTGCCTGCACGCCAGTGGATTACACGGACCGTTTAGTGGCGGTCAGGGTGAAACACATTGGCAGTTGCGCGCTCTGGTGCTCGTACTGATCGTAGAGTTCTTCACGATTGGAGTGCGGGTATTCCTGCAAGTGGCTGATCTGCAGCTGCGCCGCAACCGCGCCGCTGATGATGCTCCCCAGCGTATGCACATACCAATAGGACGTCGGCCCGGTCTTCTCGGCGGTGCCTTCGTAGACAATCGACTCCTGCAATACGAACGGATCGCGCTGGAAGTACGAACTGGCCGGCAACAGCGGGTTGTCGGCCCTGGGGTCGAACACCTCCAGAAACGGATGGGTTTCGTAGATCACCAGTGTGCCGCCCGGCTTTAAGGTGCTGGCCGCATGACGCATGAACAGCGCCACGTCCGGCATCCAGCCCAGCACGCCGATAGTCACCAAGGCGACATCGAACTGGCCGAGCAAATGCTCAGGCAAGTGGTGAATATCCGTCTCAATGAATTCAGGTGTGTGGGGTGAAATATGAGCCAGCTCCTGGGCCTGCTGAAGAAAAGCTCTAGACTGATCCACGCCCACCACAGAACGAGCGCCAAGCCCAAACAGCGACAGGCTCTCACGACCGTTGTTGCAGCACAGTTGCACCACGTCCTTGCCGGCAACGCCGACGTCTTGCAGCAGTGCGGTAATGGTCGGGTCCAGGCACGAAAAACCCGGCTGGGCAACCGACGCCACCAGCGCATTCCAAGTGGCGGTGCCTTTGTGCAGCGCGGCCGAAGCGTCCCAAGCGGCCTTGTTGCGGGTGATTGCCTGCTGGGCTGAGGGCATGTCCATTGCGACTCCAGGATTTGAATAAAGCGGGGTTCGGAAAATAAGCCAATTGCCTGCCAGATAAAACCCTCATGCATGGCGAAACTAATCCCCGGGCCTACAGGTCACTAAGCCAATGAGCGCTCAGCCCCTGAGTGCCGCCCCCTGAAGACCTCGCCGTGGCCCATCACACCGACCTGCGTACCACCTTGTCCCTCGACAGCCTGAATTTTTTCCTGGCGGATGTACGCGACGGCCTCGGGCCTTATCTGGCGATCTACCTGTTGGCGGTACACAAGTGGGACCCGGCCAGCATCGGCGTGGTCATGACCCTGGCCGGCATTGCCGCATTGATCACCCAAGGACCTGCCGGCGCGCTGATCGACCGCACCCGCAGCAAGCGCGCAGTGATCGCGATTGCCGCAATCCTGGTGACGCTCAGTTGCCTGGTGCTGCCGTTTGTCAGCGCATTCAGTTGGGTGGCGTTGACCCAGGCCGCCAGCGCGGTGGCCGCATCGGTGTTCGCCCCAGCGATTTCCGCCATTTCCCTGGGGATCACCGGGCCGCGCGCCTTTACCCGCCGGACCGGGCGCAACGAAACTTTCAACCATGCCGGCAATGCCGTGGCCGCCTTGCTGGCTGGCGGCCTGGCGTACCTGTACGGCCCGGTCGTGGTGTTTTACCTGATGGCGTTCATGGCAGTGGCCAGTGTCGTGGCGGTCAGTTGCGTGCCGGCAGCGGCCATCGACCATGACGTTGCCCGAGGCTTTGACCCGGCCCATGCTCACGACCACGAGCAGCCCTCCGGCATCAAGGTATTGCTGGGCAACCGCCCCCTGCTGCTGTTTGCCGTGTGCTACGCCCTCTTCCACCTGGCCAATGCGGCGATGCTGCCACTGGTCAGTCAGAAGCTGGCGCAGATCAACCTGCAGATGGCCACGCCACTGACTTCGGCGTGCATCGTCGCCGCGCAGCTGGTGATGGTGCCGATGGCCTGGCTGGTGGGCGCCCGGGCCGATGTGTGGGGGCGCAAGCCGTTATTGATCGCCGGATTCCTGATCCTGCCGTTGCGCGGTGTGCTGTATACCTTGTCCAGCGACCCGTACTGGCTGGTGGCGGTGCAGATGCTCGACGGCATCGGCGCCGGGATCTTCGGCGCGCTGTTCCCGGTGATCGTCAAGGACCTGACCCAGGGCACCGGGCGCTTCAATGTCAGCCTGGGTGCGCTCTCGACCGTATTTGGCCTCGGCGCGGCCTTGAGCAGCAGCCTCGCGGGTTTTGTCGTGCAACTGGCGGGCTACAACGCAGCTTTCCTGACCCTGGCCGGCGTGGCCGCCCTTGCCCTGGCGCTGCTCTGGCTGGCCATGCCGGAGACCTTGGCGAAACCTTCGTTCGCCTGCCATACAACTGTCGCCTGACATATGCGACAATGCGCGCCAAATTCCAACACACATCCAAAATCTTCTGCTCAGCGACCGGGTTTCGCGCCTTGATGTCGCTGTTGACGCATGCCTGAAGGCTCCTGCCGCCACGCTCGCAACCCATTGATAGGTAAAGTAATTGATCTCCACAGCTAACATCACCATGCAGTTCGGCGCCAAGCCGCTCT
>Ga0157375_10003952_pt1 | contig 12854 bp, 10 predicted proteins | sample M35metaG_FD_115311 | JGI IMG/M metagenome (GOLD analysis project Ga0157375, IMG submission 115311) | Miscanthus rhizosphere microbial communities from Kellogg Biological Station, Michigan, USA - M3-5 metaG | ecosystem: Host-associated > Plants > Roots > Rhizosphere > Soil | place: USA: Michigan...
CGGAGGCGCTGGGATCCGTGCTGCCACGTGAAGGCGTCCAGAACTCGATCGCGCCCTCTCAGGCCAAGACGACGCCGGAGCTCGGGGGAGCAGGCCAGCTTCCGCATGCACTCGAGGAGCTCTTCGATGTTAGTACCACTGACCAGCAACCCGGTTTCGCCATCAAGGATCGCCTCGGGCGCACCTCCGCTGTTTCCAGCGATGCATGGGAGCCCGGCCGCTGCCGCTTCCAGGAAGACGATCCCAAAACCTTCGAAGTCCACGCCATCGGTCCGGTTTGGCATGACGAAGATGTCAGCAGCCGCATAGAGACCCGGCAGCGCGGCGTCATTCAGCGCACCCAGAAACGTGACCTGAGTGCCGAGGCCGGCCTCGCGCACTTGCTGCTCGAGCTCGGCCCGATAGTCGCCGTCACCCGCGACCAGGTAACGCACTGACGGATCCGTCTCGCGCCAGTGTGCCAGTGCCGACAGCACCAGATCGTGGCCTTTACGCCGCTGCAGGCGACCGACCGATAGGAGCAGGATCTCGCCGTTCGGCGCAAAACGGCGGCGCCAGTCCGCTGGATCCGCGTCGGGACGGAACCGGTCGGGATCGACTCCCGGGTGGATGACCGTGATCGCGTCCTGGGCGACGCCCCACTCGTGGAGCAGCCGGGCCGAGTTGTGCGAGTTGGCCAGCACCGCGCGGGCGCGACGGTACACGCGAGGCAGCAGCCACGTCAGTTCCCGCGATGTAGAGACGTAGCCGAGCTCCTCCCCATGTGTCCAGCAGACGAACCGGCGGCCGGACAGCATCGCACTCAGGCCTTCCGGCAGGCCACGCCCGCAGTGGACGATTGCGTTCGGTGCGCTGAGACGGCGAACCGCGCGCGCCACGCGGAGATGGCGGGCAAGGCTGGCCGCGCGAATCACGCCCCAGTCGGGTGCGGCCATGGGCATCGCTGTGACGGGAAGGCCGCGCTGGCACCGGGAGCCGCCCGCGCCGGTCAGGACCTGGATCGGGACGTCGTTCAACTGGCTGTAAAGTGATTCGAGGAGCACGCCGCTGCCGCCAATTGTGGGCGGATACAGCTCCGATAACAGCACGATCCCATGCGGCGCCGCCGACATTGGCGGGATCTTACTACCCTCCCCTGGAACCCCGCGGAAGTCACGAAGTCTGGTCCGCGGCAGACAGAAGCCCCGCCTGGAAGCGAGGTTTCATGCGATCATTCTGGAGGGGCAGCCCGACCGAGCCGAACGTCCGGATCGCGGGCAGTTCCACCGCCACCGCGCGCGCGGCTCTGGCGGGAGTCTTGCTCCGTTTCCTCCCCTGATCTGAATGACGGACTCTCCAGAATCACCGGCATCGCGCCCGGCGCTCCCCGTGCGTCTGGCGTGGGTGCTCGCGGGCGGGCTTCTCCTTCGGCTGCTGCTGCTCACCGGCACGGTCACGTTGGGTCCCCGGATCTCCGATGAGCGGGACTACGTGCAGCTGGCCACCAGCCTGGTCAACGGCGGCGGCTTCTCCTTTGCGTCGGGCCCGACGTCGCTGCGGCCGCCACTCTTCCCTGGCTTCGTCGCAGGCCTGTGGCTCGTGAGCGGCACAGAGAGCCTGCAATTGGTCCGCCTGGCGCAGGCCCTTCTCGGGCTCGTGACAGCGTGGCTGGTCTTCGAGCTGGCGAGCGCCGCTTACGACCGCACGGCGGGGGTCGTCGCCGGCGCGCTCACGGCGCTGTACCCGTCGCTGGTGTTCGCCAATTTCCTGATTCTCTCGGAAACGCTCTTTACGCTGCTCCTCGTGGCGGCGCTGCTCGCGCTGATTCGATTGATCCGGACGCCGAGCCTGCTGCGAGCGTTGTGCACGGGTCTCCTCATCGGATTCGCAGCGCTCACCAGAAGCGTGCTCTGGCCGTTTCCGCTCGTCATCGCGCCGCTGGTGGCCTGGTGGACACCGGGCCGCGTGACCAATCGGCTGTCGATCGCCGCGGCGCTGCTCGCAGGCAGCGCCATCGCGATCGGACCATGGGCCGTCCGCAATTCACGGCTGCAGGGCGTTCCCGTCGTCGTCGACACGATGGGCGGACTGAATCTGCGGATGGGGAACTACGAGTACACGCCACACGACCGCATCTGGGATGCGGTGTCGATGAGCGGAGACAAGAGCTGGATCACCGGGATCCCCCGGGAGCCGCCGGGCGGCGGCACGTGGACCGAGGGAACGAAGGAGCGCTGGGCCCGCGGCGAAGCCGTGCGCTACATCACGGCGCACCCCGTGCAGACGCTTTGGCGCAGCTGGATCAAGTTCGGCGATTTCTGGGCGCTCGACCGCGATTTCCTGGCGGGGGTGATGCAGGGGCTGTTTCACCCGCCGGCGTGGTTCACGGTGATTGCCGGAGCGGCGTCGTTCGCGGCGTACCCGACAGTCCTCGCGGCCGCGCTTGCCGGGATATGGCTGGCGCCGCCGGCCGACCGCCGCGTGCACTGGGCATTGCTGCTCGTCCTGGCTTTCGTCTGCACGCTCCACAGCCTCGTGTTCGCGCATCCGAGGTACCGGCTCCCGCTGATGCCCGTGCTGATGGTGTATGCCGCGGCGGCGCTCACGCGGCTCAATCGCGAGAGCCTGGCGGACCTGCGGCGGGCGTGGCCGATATTCGCGTGTCTCGCGCTGGCGGCAGGCATCTGGACGGCGCAGTTCTTCGTGCGGGACGCCGCGTTCATCTGGCGGCTGATGGGACCGAGCGCATCGTGATCGAGGCCGTGCTCTTCGATGTCGATGGGACGCTGTACCTGCAGTCGCGGCTGCGAGCGCTGATGGCCGGCGAGCTGGCGACCGTACCCTGGCTGCAGCGCGCGCCCTGGCGAGTGGGACGGCTGTGGCACGCGCTGAAAAGCTTTCGGCACGTGCGTGAGGAGCTGCGGGCACTCGGGCGCCCTGCGGCGTCGCTCGAGCGGCTTCAGTACTCTGAGGCTGCCGCCCGCGCCGGCGTGTCAGTGCCGGAAATGGAGGACGTGGTGGCCGAATGGATCATCCACCGGCCGCTCAAGTATCTTCCCAGCGTCGTAAGGCCAGGCACTCGTGAAACATTCGAGGCGCTGGCAGCCAGCGGGATGAAGGTTGGCGTGTTTTCGGACTACCCGGCGGAGGACAAGCTGAAGGCGATGCAGCTCGATCATCTGGTGTCGCTGGCGATCGACGCGACCGAGTCGGACGTCAACGCATTCAAGCCTCATCCGCGCGGCTTCCTGGCCGCGGCGGAGCGCTGGGGCCTCGCGCCGGACTCGATTCTGTACGTCGGCGATCGGCCTGAGGTGGATGCCGTCGGCGCCGCAGCGGCGGGCATGCGCTGCGTGGTCATCGGCGCGCAGGCGGCGCCGATTGCTCACCAGCCGCCGTATCTGGCGGCCCCGCGGATGGCCGATCTCGCCAAGCTCGTCCGGCAGGAACGGAGTCGGCAGTAATGGGGCTCGTGTCGAGGATTCGCCCGTACGTCCAGATCGCGCGCATCGATCACTGGTTCAAGAACGCCTTCATGCTGCTCGGCGTGGTGCTGGCGATCTTCTACGCGCCGCAACTCGCGTCGTGGAGCAGCCTGTGGCCGCTGGCGCTGGCCTTCGCCGCGACCTGTCTCACCGCGTCGAGCAACTACGTGCTGAACGAGCTGCTCGACGGGCCGACCGACAAGCTTCACCCGAAGAAGCGGTTCCGACCGGTGCCGTCGGGACAGGTCGTCCCTGCGGTCGCGTACGCTGAATGGCTTGCGCTTGGCGCCGCTGGTGTCGGCCTGTCGTTCACGATCAACAAGTACTTCGGGATGTCGGCGGTGGCGCTCTGGCTGCTCGGCGTCTCTTACAACGTGCCGCCGGTCCGCACCAAGGAGTGGCCGTACCTGGACGTGATCAGCGAGTCAGCCAACAACGCCGTCCGGCTGCTCCTCGGCTGGTTCGCGCTGCTGACGACGGCCTTCCCGCCGGTGTCGCTGCTGCTGTCGTACTGGATGGTCGGCGCTTTCTTCATGGCGACCAAACGCTACGCCGAGTACCGGCACATTGCGAATCCCGAGGTGGCGGCGGGCTACCGGAAGTCGTTCCGCCACTACACCGAAGAGTACCTGCTCCTGAGCATCGTCTTCTACGCGACGACGTCGGCGCTGTTTGCGGGCATCTTCATCGTCCGCTATCACCTCGAGCTGATTCTGTTCGTGCCGCTCGCGGCGGGCATGTTCACGTATTACCTGCGGATCGGGATGCGTCCGAACAGCCCGGTGCAGAACCCTGAGAAGCTGTACACCGAGCGCGGGTTCTTTGCATATATGGTGGTCTGCTTCACGATCTTCGTGCTGCTGATGTTCACGAGGATCCCCGTGCTGTACACCTTGTTCAACGTCGAGCAGTCGCAGACCAGCCCGCTCTGGGTTCTCGGTGGGGAGCAAGGCCTGAAATGAAGGGCCTGATTCTCGCCTATCTCCTGTCCTACGGTGGCGCCGTTGTTGCGCTCGTCTTCCCCGTCGTAGGCGTGTGTATCTACGCCGCCTTCTCGGTCGCCCGGCCCCAGATGCTGTATGGCTGGGCGGGCGACATGTCCGGCCTCAGCCGGATCGTCGGCGTGGCCCTGCTGCTCGGGTGGAGTTTCAAGGCGTTGGGCCGCTGGAAATTCAAGCAGGTGCGTACGCCGGTCTTCGCGTTGTGCTGCTACTTCGTCTGCCTGCTGTTCTCCGCCTTTTCGGCGAGCAACCAGACCGTGGCCTGGGACTCCGTGATCGAGCAGTCGAAGTACTTCCTCATCTTCCTGGCGGGCGTGACGCTGATCCATACGCGCCGCGAGGTCACGGCCCTCGCCTGGACCATCGTGCTGGCACAGGGCCTGGTCGGGGTCGAGATGAACCTGAGCTATCTTCGCGGCTTCAACCAGGCGCGCGAGCTCGGTCTGCTCGGCGACAACAACACGTTCGCCGTCAGTCTGGTCGCGGTCATCGGGCCTGCCCTCTTCCTGAGCCTGTTTGCCGACAAGCTCTGGCAGAAGGCGCTGGCCTTTGCCTGCTCCGCCATGATCCTGCACACCGTGCTGCTCACGTTCTCACGAGGCGGGATCCTCTCGCTCATCGTGGCCGGAGGCGCCATCGTCTTCGTGATGCCCAAGCGGCCGATGTACCTGGTCGCGATGGTGCTCGTCGCGGCGCTTGCCATCCGCCTGACCGGACCGCAGGTCCTGGGACGGTTCCAGACCACCTTCGCCAAGGCGGATGAGCGCGACTTCTCGGCGCAGTCACGTCTGGATCTCTGGAAGGACTGCTACCACGTCATGATGGCCAACCCGCTCACCGGGATCGGCCCCCGGCATTGGCCGCTGGTCGCCGAGAGCTACGGGTGGACGAAAGGCAAGGCGGCGCACACCTTCTGGCTCGAAGTGGGCGCCGAGACGGGTGTTCCGGCGATGCTGTCGCTTATCGTGTTCTTCGTCTCCTCGCTGGCGTGCGCCTGGCGACTCGCCAGGCGGCGGGACGACCCCTGGCTCGCCTGCATGGGCGGCTTCGCGTTCACAGGCCTCGTGGGCTTCATGTTCGGCGCGCAGTTCGTGACCTCGGAAGGCAACGAGGTCCCCTTCTTCGTCGCGCTGGTGGGCCTGACCGCCCTGGAGCTGGCGAGTTCGACGACCGCCATGGCTTCCGAAAAGGAACAGTCCACGAGACAGTTCCCCATGATGGCGAAGCAGGCGATGCAGGCACAGGGATCGCGGCGTGCCGCCCGTTGAGCCTTCCGTGACGGTCATCGTGCCCGTGCGCGATGGCGCCCGCTATCTGGCCTCCTGTCTCGCGGCGATCGAGGCGGACCCGTACCCGGGTGCGCAGCGGGAAATCCTCGTGGCCGACAACGGCTCCACGGACGGCTCGACGGACATCGCGCGGTCAATCGGCGTCCGGGTCATCTCGAAGCCGGGCGTCCGCGTGTCGGCGCTTCGCAACGAAGCCGCGCGCGAGGCGAAGGGCGACCTGCTCGCATTCATCGACGTCGACCACCAGATTGCGACGGGATGGTTTCGCGCCGCACTCGCGGCACTCGCCGATTCGCAGGTGGTTGCCGCGGGGGCACCGTACAGGTCTCCGGCGCATGCGACATGGGTGCAGCTCATGTACGACGCCATGCGCGAGCATCCGAGCGAGCCCGCGACGACACGCTGGCTTGGATCGGGCAACCTGGTAGTGCGGCGGGCCGCGTTCGACGCCGTGGGTGGCTTCGATTCGCAACTGGAGGCCTGCGAGGACGTCGACTTGTGCCGAAAGCTGCGTCTCCGCGGCGGGACGCTGGTGAGCACGCCAGGGATGACCAGCATCCACCTGGGTGATCCGCCGACGCTCGGGGCCCTCTTTCGCGGCGAGCTCTGGCGCGGACGTGACAACCTGCGCGTGAGCGTTCGTGGGCCGCTCTCCTGGCGAGACGTTCCAAGCGTCGTCGTGCCGCTGTTCTGGCTGGCCGTGCTCGCGCTCGGTATTGCCGCTTTTCTGACGTCATCGCGCAGCGTGACGTCGTTGGCCCTGACTGGCGCCGCGCTGCTCGTCGCCGCCTCCGTTCTGCGCGCGGCTGGGATCATCCGCCGAGGCTCGCTTCGCGGCGCGACGACGTGGCTTCAGGCGCTCGTCGTGGCGCTCGTCTACGACGCGGCGCGCGGCCTGTCTCTGCTCGGGCTGGCGACCCATCGGACGCGGCGCCAGGCGGACGCCGCGTGAGCACGCGGCCGGTGCACGTCCTGGAGTTCCGCACGGTGCGCGGAACCGGGGGCGGACCAGAGAAGACGATCCTGCTCGGAGCACGGCTCGCCGACCCCGCGCGCACGCGCGTGACCGTCTGCTACCTCCGCGATGCGCGAGACGACGTCTTCACGGTGCACGAGCGCGCCCGGGCGCAAGGCGTTCCGTATGTCGAGCTCGTCGAGCGGAACTCGTGGGATTGGCGGACCGTGGGTGGGCTGTCGCGCATGATTGCCCAGCACCGCATCGACCTCGTGCACTCGCACGACTACAAGACGGACCTGCTCACCTGGCTTGCGGCGCGGCGCACCGGCGTCCGCGTGCTCGCGACCGCGCATGGGTGGACGGGCCATAGCTCCCGGGAGCGCTACCTCTATTACCCCGCTGACAAGAAGCTGCTGACGCGCTTTCCGATGGTGCTCGCGGTATCGGGGGAGATCCGGCGCGAGCTGATCGCTCGAGGCGCGGAGGCCGATCGGGTCCGCACGCTCCTCAATGGCATCGACCCGGCGGCGTTCCTCCGCCGGCGCGACGAGGAGCCTGCGGCACGCGCACGATACGGCCTCTCGCCGGGAGCCTTCGTGCTTGGAGCAGTCGGGCGGCTGGAACCGCAGAAACGGTTCGATCTTCTCATCACCGCTTTCGCCGGGCTGAGCCGGCGGCACCCGCAGCTGCAGCTTCTCATCGCCGGCGAGGGCAGCGTACGCCGCTCGCTGGAACAACAGATCGCCTCGCTTGCCCTGGGTGAGCGCTGCCGCCTCGTCGGGCAACAGGCCGACATCGTGGCCTTTCATCACGCCCTCGACTTGTTCGTGCAGTCGTCCGACTACGAGGGCACGCCGAACGTGGTGCTCGAGGCCATGGCGCTCGAGACGCCCGTCGTGGCCACCGACGTCGGCGGCACGCGCGAGTTGTGCGAGGATGGCGTCCACGGGAGGATCGTGCCGTCCGGCGATGCGGACGTATTGGCGGCAGCCATCGAGCCGCTGATCGAGGATGCCGCGCGGCGCGCCGCGCTGGCGCGGGCCGCGCGAAATCACGTGGAACAGGATCTCTCGTTCGCACGCCGCGTGCGAGCGCTCGACGACGTGTATGAGTCGATGACGGGAGAGCGGGCGTGAGCGTCTTCAAGCGGATCGCGTTCATCGCCGCCACGATCTCCGTTGCTCCCTCGCTGCTGTCGTACGCGATCAAAAGTGCCATGTTCGGCCGGGATCGCGCGCTGCACGGCTCGAGCCAGGCGCTGTCGCTCGTGCCGGGTATTGCCGGCCAGTATCTCCGGCGCGCCTTTTACTGCCTGGTCCTCGACGAATGCCACGCCTCGGTGACGATCGAGTTCGGCACGTTGTTCTCGCAGGCCGGCGCGCGGCTGGGTGAGCACGTCTACATCGGTCCGCATTGCCACATGGGGCTGGTACACCTCGAGCGCGATGTCCTGATCGCCGCCGGCGTCCACGTGCCCAGCGGACCGGAAACGCACGGCATCAGCTCGCTGGATCGGCCTATCCGTGAGCAGCCGGGCAACTTGCGAATGGTACGCATCGGCGCCGGCAGCTGGATTGGGAGCGGCGCGGTCGTGATGGCCGACGTCGGACGCGACAGCGTCGTGGCGGCCGGCGCCGTCGTGACGGAAGCACTGCCCGACCGGATCATCGCAGCTGGCGTGCCCGCGCGGGTCGTCCGCCAGCGCGGCGCCGGCGATCGGGCCGGCGCGTGAATCTGCTGTTTCTCACCCACCGGTTGCCGTACGCCCCGAACCGCGGGGATCGGATCCGCGCGTATCACCTGCTCAAGGCACTCGGCCGGTTCGCGGAGGTCACGCTCGTCTCACTCGTCCACGACGCCGACGAAGCGAGCCACGTCGCGGACGTCGCGCGCGTCGTGCACGAAGTCCACGCCGTGCCCGTGGCGCCGTGGCGCAACAAGCTCCGCGCGCTGCCTGCCCTGACGACCAGCCGGCCGCTGACCCACGTGCTGCTCGACGGCCCGGCGCTGGCCGAGACGATCGATGCCGCGGCGCGCAAGCCTTTGTCCGTGGTCTTCGCGTTCTGCTCGGGAATGGCGAGGCTGGCCACCCGGCCCTCTCTTCGACAGATTCCGCTCCTGCACGACATGGTGGACGTGGACTCGGCCAAGTGGGCCACGCTGGCGCAGGACGCGCGCTGGCCGCTGTCGGCCATCTACGCGCGGGAATCGCGAACGCTGCGGCAGTTCGAAGCCGAAGTGTCCATGCGGGCCCGGCAGACGTTCGTCGTGAACGAGCGCGAGCGCGACCTCCTGCTCCGGATTGCCCCTGAGGCGCCGGTGAGCGTGCTCTCACAGGGCGTCGATATCGCGTCGTACGCGCCCCCGGGGCCGCCTGCCGATCGGCCCGCGGTCGTCTTCACGGGCGTGTTCGACTACGGCCCCAATGAGAAAGCGGCGCACTGGCTGATGTCCGAGATCTGGCCGCGCGTGCTGGCGTCGCGGCCCGATGCCACGTTGACGCTCGTAGGCGCGCGGCCATCCGGCGCCGTTCGCCGGCAGGCCGAAGCGTCAGGCGTCATGGTGACCGGGGAGGTGGCCGACGTGCGGCCCTACCTGTGGGGCGCGGCCGTCGCCGTGGCCCCGATCTTCATCTCGCACGGGGTCCAGAACAAGGTGCTCGAGGCCGCGGCGGCACTCGTGCCTGCCGTGATCACCAGTCCGGTGCTGAAAGGCCTGCCAGCCGAAGTGATTCCGGCCTGCCGCGTCGGCGATACCGCCGATGCGTTCGCGCGCGAGGTGCTGTACCTGCTGAATCGGACGCCCGCCGAGCGGCGGGCGCTGGCCGCGAGCGCAGACCTGGAAGCCTTCGGCTGGGAGTCGACGCTGGCCGGACTCGAAGGGATCGTTACCGCCGCGGCGAGGACCTAGGTGGAGGCGGGGGCCATCTCGAACAGCTCCTGGTGCGCCAGCTCGAGGATCAGCATCCCCATCAGCAGGAACGTGTGGTTCCGCTCGCGCGACTCGTGCTGGGCGACCGCCTGCCTGACGCGATCGGCATCGAAGAGCCCGCGGTCGAGAAAGCGCTCGGAGAGGATCGTGCTCTGCAGGAGCGGCTTCAGCTCTCTCGTGAGCCACAGCCCCAGGCGTTCGTACGGCTGGTAGCCGGGGACACCCATCTTCGCGAACACCTTCATCCGGAGATGCCCTAGCTTCGATCGCCAGGGGCCGGCGTTCATGGGCGCGCCCGTGTTGGCATTGGTGACGTGCAGGAACTCGGGCCGCACCCTCTGAAGGATGTGCGACTGCAGCGTCGCGTCGAGCTTCATCTCCGGCGGCAGGCTGAGCAGCAGATCCACCAGCGGGCCATCCAGGTATGGCACCCTGACCTCGACGAAGTTCTGGAACATGTGCAGCGATGCAACCGTTTCGCGTCGCAGCCGCTCGCGGACGAACAGATGCCAGACGCGCTGCAGCGGCGGCTGAACCGACTGCAGGGGCGCCAGGGCTGCATCCACGGCCGCGGCGGCGACATCCCGGACATCAGTGCCCATCCGCGGCGAGAGGACGGGCAGATCAACCGATCCGATCATGTAGTCGGTGAGGTGACCGAGCAGCCACGTCCTGAGCGCCGCATCGCTGCGGATCTGCTCGCTCTCGGCATCGAGTGAGTACGCGTACGCCTTGCGCATGTGGCACAGCTCACCCGCGTGCCCGCGCAGCAGCGTCTTGATCCCCAATTCGCGGTACAGCGGGAGCGTCGTCATGACGATGCCCTGATCGAGGTAGTGGCCGTCGGTGAGCCGCACCATCTGGCGGAGGTTCTCCTCGAACGTCGTGAGGAAAGCCTGGTCGAGCATGTGCTGGTGGTGGCGCCGACCGGCGATCGCCGAGAGCACCGCCGCCGCATCGTGGTCCATGCTGCCGGGCATGCCCAGGCTGACCGTCGTGAGCGACACGTGGCTCGGGACGGCGGCAAGAATCGTCCGGGCGTCGAGGCCGCCCGACAGCGAGAGCCCGTAGGGCCCCGTGGTGTTGTCGTCGGTGCTGCGCTGGACGGCGTGCACGAAGCGGTCGGCCACCAGGTCGAGCATCTCCAGGTGCGACACGTCGCTCGCCTCGTCTTGCACCGGCGCGTACTGCGTGATCGAGAGTCGATCCTCGGCAGCGTCGTACTCGAGGACGGAGCCCGCGGGCAGCAGCCGCACGGCGTCGAAGAAGGTCGCATCGCCGAAAAAGTGGCCGAAGGCCATGAACTGACCCAGGCCGGTTGGCGAGATCGCGCGGTCGATGGTGGCGTCCTGCAGCAGCGCGCCGATCTCGGAGGCGAACGTGAGACGGCCGTGCGCGTGAACGTAGTAGACCGGCCGCAGGCCGAACCGGTCGTTCACCAGTGTCAGCCGCTTCTTCTCTCCGTCCCACACGGCGACGGCAAAGCTGCCGTGCATGCGCTCGAAGAACCGCCGGCCCTCGAGCCACACGCCGCGCACGAGCAGCGTGGCCATGCGATCGTCCTCGACCCGAAGGCCCTGCCGGACGAGCGTGGCTCGCGCGTCAGCCGCGTCGTAGACCTCGCCTTCGAACACGCACAGCGTGCCGTGGTCGGACGACAGGCCCGCCTTACCGGCAGCCTGGTCGAGCAGCACGGCGCCAAGGCCGACGGTACCGTCCGATGAGATCTGTTCCGACGCCCGCTGCCACGGGTAGTGCGTGAGCCGATGGCACATCGCGCCGAGCAGCGGCTGAATCGGGCCAGGGGTATGACGGGCAATTCCGCAGATTCCAGGCATGGAAAGATTCCTGCGGCGTCAGGACGGCGACAGTCCCGGCGAGCGCCGTGAGACCGCCGCCGCTGTCGGCCGCGTCAGGGAGATGGGCCGCGGGGTATTCAGGAACCGGCGCTCGATGGTCTGATAGCAGAGAGCGCCGGCGAGTACTGACATCGCGAGCGAGACCGGGACGACGATGGCCAGCGTGGCGATGGCCGACTGCACACCCGAGTTCCAGAGCGAAGCAGCAATGGCCTTGACGATCAGCTCGTGCACGAGATAGAGCGAGTAGCACATCTGCCCGCAGAAACTGAGCGGCCGCGCCCACGATGCCCTCATCAGCGCCGTGTCCAATGGGTAGAGGACGAGCAGCAGCGCCGCGAAGACGAAGGCGACAGACGATCCTGCCGGGCCCGCGGGCACGATGATCGCAGACACGACGAGGATCGTCCCGGCCCACCAGCGCGCGCGCGGAGTGCCGTAGTGGAGCGTCCAGTACACGAGCACACCGCCCGCAAAGAGCATCCAGGCGCCGTCGAAGAAGAACCCGTCGATCGGCCATCCCCACAGCGCACCGCCGGCCATCATCCCCAGGGTGAACACCGTGGCTACTATCGCGCCGCTGAAGAATCGGCGCCGGCTGATCGCCAGCAGCAGGCCGACGACCGCGTAGAACTGCTCCTCGTAACAGAGCGTCCAGGCCTGCGCCGGAAAATGCGCGCGCTGATCGCCGATGGCATGCCACCGCCAGCTCTCGGTGAGCGTGAGGTTGCCGAGCCACTGCCAGCCGCTGTACCACCAGGGTCTCGGATGGAACCACGGCTCACTCGACAGCAGGCGCGGCCAGACCACCACGTCTACGGCGGCGAAGAACAGACATGACAGGCCGATGACGGCCCAGAGCGGCGGGTAGATGCGCCGGAAACGGCGCAGGAAGTACCTCGGCACGGAATGGCGGCCGGACCTCACGCCGTCGCCGGCCGCGGCGATGCAGTAACCGCTGATGACAAAGAACAGGGCCACTCCGGCGTTGCCGTGCGCGGTGACCTGAACGATCCACTGCGCCAGCGTCTCCAGCGTGCCGGCCCCGGCCGTTGCCGCGTGGCTGCGCTGCATCAGGGTCGAGTGGTAAACGATGACCATGAGGCACGCGACGCCTCGCCAGGCATCGAGTGAGTCGTAGCGCGTACGCGCGGTGGCCGGCGCGCCGGTCATGGGATGTTCCGGACGAGCCGCGGCCCGACGCGATTGGTGACCCACAGCGGCAAGCGCTGCCACACGGCGATGGCGGCCTGGAACTTCGGGTTGGCGGGACTCTGATCGGGCATGGCGCCCGAGGCCAGCCAATACTCCCAGTGCATCGGGCCCGGCTGCGCGCCCCACTGCGCCTTGAA
>Ga0157375_10003953_pt1 | contig 12852 bp, 10 predicted proteins | sample M35metaG_FD_115311 | JGI IMG/M metagenome (GOLD analysis project Ga0157375, IMG submission 115311) | Miscanthus rhizosphere microbial communities from Kellogg Biological Station, Michigan, USA - M3-5 metaG | ecosystem: Host-associated > Plants > Roots > Rhizosphere > Soil | place: USA: Michigan...
GAACTCTGAAGCGCGGGACTGGCCGTTTTGTACTTAACCTGCTGGCGGCCTTTGCGAACAAGCTGATTTATAGTCGGCACGTGTTTCCTCTTTAATGCTGGCGCGTCAAGCGCGCAAAAAGGCGCACTGCCTACCTCTTTCCGGAACCAGTCCGGCAGTCAGCGCAGGCGGCTGCCCTGTTAAGAATTAGTTTAGGGACGTTCTGACTTCGCTATTTACGCGGTGGGCGTGGATCGTGGCTTCCCTTAAGCCGAAACTTTTCTGTGGCGTCGCAATTAATGGCGAGAAGTCTCCTTCTGCGCGAGCACGCGTTGGAGCGCGTACCATTTACGCCACAATAATTGTCAAACGACCGAACTGCCTGTGGTCGAGCAACGCCTCCACACCTACAGAACCAACTGGACGTTGCTTTGTTTGCTTCAGACTGCTAAGTCCGAAACGGGAGACTATACGGGCGTGATTGCGTCGTGTCAAGCCATGGACAGGATTTACATGATTTTCAGGATTTCAAAATGAATCTTGCAAATCATGAAAATCATGTAATCCTGTCTAAAACAACCATTTGATCAAATGCCACAGGCCATACCCAGCGGCGCCGATGACTACTACCAGCAACAGTGCCAACAGCGTCATCAGCAGCTTGAACTTCCGGTAGCGGTTCTTGTCGGGCGGAGCTAACGAGCTCTGCGGGAAATATGGTGGTGGTGTGTATGTAGCCATACTAATCGTTCGGAGTCGGCGAGGCAGAGCCCTCTGCGGCTTTCTTCAACTCCTCTTCCTTCTGTTTTTTCAGTAGTTCCGCCTGGTGCTTGCGGCCGTCGCGAATTCGCTGGATGCCTTCCTTCGCCTCATCAAGAGCATCCTGCGCCCGGTAGTTCTCCGGATCGATCTCCAAAGACTTCGAAAACGCTGCCGCGGCTGCATCGTATTGAGCTAGCTTCGTTAGAGCAACTCCCAGATCGTAGTACATGTCCGGGTCATCCTCTTTTAGCTTCGTCGCTTCGCGATATTCCCGTATCGCCTCGCTGTACTGTCCCAAAGCCGCATAGGCCTGCCCGAGATCGTAGTGAGCTTCGGCATCATCGCGGTTATCTTCGAGATACCTCTTGTACGCCGCGATCGCCTTCTTGAACTCCGATTCGGCCTCTTCCCGCTTGCCAGTCGACTCGTAGCCGAGGCCAAGCCGGAAGTGGGCCTCCGCAAGGTTCTGGTCGAGTTTAACCGCTTCCTGGAACGCCAGGACCGCCTCAGCATCCTGGTCATTCCGGTACAATTCCTTGCCTTTTTCCAACTGCTCGCGAGCTCGCGTGCGATCCCCGGCCGAATTGTTGGACACCCCGGGGGTTCCGGCACTATTATTCGTGCTTTGCTGACCACTGCGCTTACAACCACTGGCAAATATCAGCAGCCAGACAGCGCAGATTAAGAGAATCGATCTCATCTTCCAAAGACTCTGCTGTGAAAAAGACAGGTTGGACGCAGCAGCGTTATCTAACGCCAACTTGGGCCGAGAGTCAAACAACGCGAGTCAAACAAGCGGACACTATGGAAGCTCAAATTGATTGCGAGTTTCTTGTCTCATAAGGAGTGCAAATGTTCAGAAATCAATCCCGGCTAATCGGATACCTGGTGCCACTTGCCCTGGTCGCCTGCTTATCCGCGCCACAGGTTACCGCCCAGAAATCAACGGTAAAAGTAGCCGCAACGAACGCTCCGCTCAGTCTGAATTTGACTTCAGACAGGAACATCGTAACCGCCTGCGCTGACGGAGGTGCGCCGCAAGTACGGCTGACCGCACAGGCAGTTTCGCCTCATGGCAATCCAATCACGTACAAGTGGTCTGCGAGCGCGGGAGTGATCAGCGGTGAAGGTCCGGTCGTGACGTGGAACCTCGCGGGGCTGAAGCCGGGTTACCACAAAGCATCGCTCAATATTCAAAGCAGTGACACCGAAGGATCGTGCGAGGCGTTCTCTTCAGTGAGTGTGCTCGTGAATCCTTGCGCGGTAGTTCAACCTGTTTGCCCGGCGATCGAGATCGTCTGTCCGACGACTATCGCCGTCGATCAGCCGCTTACCTTCAGCTCCCGTTACTCCGGTGGAGTACCCGCCAACGTCAATCCCGTTTACAAGTGGACTGTGTCGGCAGGAAAGATTATCGAAGGACAAGGGACCAGCACGATTAAAGTGGACACAACCGGCCTCGCCGGTCAAACTGTAAGAGCGTCGCTCTCAATGGATGGGTATACGCTCGAGTGCTCCGCAGACTGTGCGGTCACCGTTCCGCTGCCGAAACTGGAGAACCGTAAGTTTGACGAATTTCCAGACATCTCTCGCAACGACGAGAAGGCGCGTCTCGACAATTTCGGAATCGAACTGCAAAACGATCCGACCGCGACTGGGTACGTGATCGTCTATCCAGGAAAATCGGGAAAGCGCGGTGAGGTCCAACAGCACGCCGGCCGCATTGTCGACTATCTCGTTAACTCTCGTGGACTCGATCAACGTCGCATCGTAACTCTGGTCGGCCCGCAACGAGATCAACTCTTCGTTGAGCTTTGGCTCACACCTCAGGGCGCAACACCGCCAAACCCATAAAATAAACCGCAGAAAAACGCAGCTTGACGCAGATCAGAAAATCTGATCTGCGTCAAGCTGCGTTTTTCTGCGGCTATATAATTGCTTTACAATCTGTCGACCCAAAGGTTTGTACCAGAAATTTACAAGTAGGAGACGCATCTTCATGTTCTGTACTAAATCACGCCATTGGTCGATATGGTTAATGGTTCTGATATTGGCACTCCCCTATGCCGCAACCGCTCAAGACAAAGACAAGAGCGATAAAAAAGAGAAGAAAGAACTCACCGGCACACCGGTTTTATGGCATGGGCCTACCGACATCGAGAGTCGCAATCTACTGCTGGGCGCGGGCGGCGAAGAGATGAAGCCCGACCTCAGCAAGTTGACATTTATCGAGGAGAAGAAGGGTGGCTGGTCTACGAAATATCGCGTTCGCGACGGCAAAGGAAACGAGTGGATCGCGAAGCTTTCAAAGGAAGCGCAGCCTGAAACTGCTGCCAATCGTTTGTTGTGGGCGCTTGGTTATGAAACTGAAATCGCCTACCTCGTTCCCAAAGCAACGATTGAAGGCAAGGGCGACTTTGAAAACGTACGGCTTGAAGCAAGGCCGGCGAACGTCAAGCGAGCCGGGAATTGGATGTGGGAGAGCAATCCGTTCCTGGACAAGCCCGAGTTCCGCGCGCTGAAGATCCTGATGGTGATGATCAACAACTGGGACATGAAAGACGAGAACAATGAAATCCTCGCAGAACGCGGCAATACCACTGGGGAGGGAGAGCTACGCTACATCATCAGCGATCTGGGTGCGACGTTCGGCAAGACTGGCGGTGTTATCTCGCGCAGTCGCAACAAGCCTTCTGATTATGTGAAAGCCAAGTTCATTGAAAAGGTGAATGGCGACGTAATCGACTTCAATTACGGCGGAAAGAACAAGAAGCTCTTCGAGAACCTAACGGTTGCGGACGCGCGCTGGTTAAGCAATCTGCTGAAGCGTCTGAGTGATGACCAGATCAAGGACGCTTTCCGAGCGGCGAATTATTCAACAGAGGAAGTGGATGAATTGGCGGGAGCATTCAAGGAGAGAATTAACGCGCTCGCGCAGCTGAGCTAAAACGAACCACGGATGACACGGATCTGTGGTTTATTACCTTACGACATCAATCGCGATGAGTTGCTGTCCGGAGATCACAAACTCTGCAGGCGGCAACTCCATTTCATAAACTGGAGAAAGAACGGTAGGCGTATAGCCGCCCGACGTGCGTTCGCTGTTCAAAGTCGCAACCATCGATGGCGGCAAACTCGGAAGCTCGCTCGTTCCAATCACCGCTCCGGGTGTAATCCGAAACAGTTTTACGTACAGCCGATCACTCTTCTTAACCGTATTGATCGCTCTCACCAACTGGCCGAGATCCTGCGGCACAAACGCTTTCGCTGCCGATCCTTCCTGCAACGCGCCTCCGTCGCCGACAAACACCAACAACTGGCCCAGTGCAGCATCCTCGGGGATCTGGACCGGAATCCGTTGCACAAACTGTTTTCCAGACTCGGTGCGCACGAAAGCCTGCACTTCGATCTTTTCTCCACGGCGCACTTCCGTGCGGTCAAGAGTAATGCGCTCGAGAGTGCCCGCGTACTTAGTCTCGGAAGAGGAGATATCCAGGGTGATGCCGTCGACTTGGACGTCGTCAAATCCGCTCGTCAAAAGAGAACTCACGGGCGCGGCTATCGAACCGGCCGCCATAATCGGCGAGTTGTTTGCGGAGAAACGACGATCGATCTGAATGGCTTCCTGTCCCTTAACTTTTATCTCGCCTTTCACCGTAATCGTGGAATCACCCAACGCGCGCTCACTCGAAGTGATCGTGTTGAAAAGCGTGATGTTGAGCAGCAATGGCGTTAGAAACGAGTCGTTGGCTATTTCGTAGGAATAGGTTTCGGTTCGATCGCGGCTGGTGTGCAGATTAACTTTGACCGGGATCATCTTGGGCGCACGGCGCAACAGGCCAAAGATGCCGGAGGCTCGATCCTGCGAGATGGCGCCAACCATGCGACCCGGCACCGACAGCTTGAACGAATTGTTCATGTTGGAGATCACGGTCACAACCGATGCTTCCGTCATCGGCATATCCGACGCACCCAAACTCAGAAAGGGATGACCAAAAGCGTAGATTCGATCTTCGTCACGCAAGGTTACCGTTCCTGCCGCCGCGAGCGAATAGTCGCCACGCACCAGTTGAACGCTGATCGAGCTGCCCGGCGGAAACGTATTTCCGTTGACTTCTGCGAGTGGCGTGATCGCTGCCGATCCACCAACACCCGACACCGGCAACAGTCCACTCGCGACCAACTGCGGCGCGAATGCCGACAACGATTCCTGGCTGATACCGCTGAACACGAGTGGGGTTGCGATGGGCGTCATCTGCTGGCCCAACAGTGGCATTAACGGCGATCCCGCGGAAACCGGAGCTAAAAGTGAAACCGAAGAGACCGCAGGCTTCGGCAGATTGGGTTTCCAGTCAGTACCTGCGAGCTGCGCAAATGAAACCGGCCGAGGTTCTTTTGGTTTTATGTTTTCCGATCCCTTGTTGAAGAGATCGATCATCTGCTTGATCGGCGTGATCCCGGCAATCGGTTCTTTCGCGAAAGGAAAACTGAATGCGATCGCGCCGACGATCTTGCCGTCGATGTAAACGGGCGACCCGGACATGCCGGCAAACACACCGGTCTTATCGACGTTCGCACCACTCAGCCTCGCGATGATTGCGGACTGGCGCGGTCCCGGAAATCCAGGCAGGACGCCGAGTATCTCGACGCCGAATTCCTCAGTTTCCGTCCCGCTAAAAACTGTTCGCGCGGTCCCTTTCATGCCCGGACGAAGATCTTCAAGAGCGAAAAGCTGCGGTCCGTTCACCTTGGGTGCAACCGGTGTTTGAGCTACGGCCAATATCGCCAGTACGGCGATGAGTATTGCGCTGAGAATGGGGGTAAATCTGTTCATCGGTTAGGACTATAATCTTCGCCGGAGAAGCCGGTCAAGGTTTGACAGGATTTCAGGATTTTCAAGATTTACAGGATGGTATATCTTGAGAATCTTGAGAATCCTGAAATCCTGTCAAGCGTTTATCCTCGCCGGCGGAGCCTCGAGCAGAATGGGGACCGACAAGTCTCAACTGCGCATCGAACAACAGACCTTCATCGAACGAATCACCGAAACCCTGCTGAAGCTCACCGACTTAGTTACCATAGTCGGCCGTAACGATGCCCGTCTCCCGAGCGTCGCTGATATTTATCCACAATGGGGCGCGTTGGGCGGTCTGCACGCGGCGCTCACGGCGTGCGCACGCGAATGGGCCATTGTCGTAGCTTGCGACCTGCCGTTCGTTACGGCGGAATTCTTCCAGCAGCTCGCGGAACTGCGCATGGACCACGAAGCAGTGGTTCCGGTGCAAGCAGACGGCCGTCCTCAACCACTCGCGGCGCTTTATCGCATTGATCCCTGCCGCCAACGCGCGACCGAGCTGATCGAAGCCGGCCGGCGGCGGCCACTCGATCTGCTGGACGCAGTCAAGACGCGCTGGGTGGAGTTTGATGAGATCAGGAATCTCGCTCAGGCGGAGAAATTTTTTGTTAACATCAACACGCCGAAGGACTATGATGACGCGATCCGAGGTTACTCACACTGATGCCGCCCCGACGAAGAATTGGTAAAAGACTTGTCAAGTCTTTCCTGCCAATCGTGCTCGTAATCGTGCTCGCCATCGTGGGTGCGCTTTCATTTGTCGTCTATTGTGTTTCACGTCCGGCGAAGCGACCTTATGTCGTTACCCCTGATTCGTTCTCACGCATCAGCGGGCGCGCCATCAAGGTCACTGACGAGACCTGGACCAACGGCGACGGCCGTCGTGGGCGTGGCTGGTTACTTAAAGGCGCCGAAGGCGCTCCGGCTGTAGTGTTGCTTCATCGTTACGGTGGGGATCGTTCGTGGCTCTTCAATCTCGGAGTCAAAATTAACGAAACCACCAACTTCACGATCCTCTGGCCCGACCTGCGCGGACATGGCGAGAACCCGCTCGTAAGTTGGACCAGTCTCGGCGCCCGCGAAGGAGACGATCTGCTGGCTGCTCTCAAACACCTCCGCACTCTGAAATCAGAAAAACAGAAGACACTCGTCGGGGAAAGTTTCGGAGTTTATGGAGTGGAGCTCGGCGCGTACAGCGCGCTCAAAGCGGCGCGCGCGGAACCGCAGATCAAAGTACTGGTGCTGGATTCGATTTCGAGATCGCCGAGCGAGTTACTGAACACTGCCGTTTCCAACTGTGTTGGTTTGGATAACAGTTTCGTGCAGTACTTTTCGCGCACGGCGATGAAGCTCTATTTGTTCGGGACTTACGACGACACCAGCGCGTGTGATTTTGCGCACTCGATACGCGACCAGCGCGTGCTTCTTCTCTCGGGCGCCGAAGCCGGACACCTGCGCGACGCGACGGCTTCGCTGCAAAGTTGTTTTCCGGTCCCGGCAAATGTGGAGACGCGAACCGATCTTCCGTTAAGTGGCTTTAGTCTGCCTTCCGCCACCGGAGAACAAGGCGAAGCCTACGACCGCGTCGTGATCGATTTCTTCGATCGCAACTTGCGCTAATCTCAGTGTTTGACAGGATTGACCGGATTTTCAAGATTCCAGCCGAGAATGGCGGTGTGGCCGTTGTCGCCGATGATTTCGATGTTCGGCGATCCGCGGAAATTTTCGACGTACCGGACGGGAATCAAAACGACAAATTTTCCGCCACGCCGGCGCGCCTCATCCATTGAAATCTCGTCAAACGTCACCGGTTCACCATACGCGTTATAAACGACCCGGCTGTACGCATAAAACTCGGCTGAGCGATCGTCGCTGCGTTGAGTAAGCACCGGTGCGTTTGCGTAACCACGTGCATCGGCGAGCGCAAGCAAGTCCCTGACTGACTCACGGTTCGCGAATCGCTCCGCCGCAAACGTCAGAGTAACCAGCACGAGCACCACAGTCGTACAGGCGATCGAAATTATCAGCGCCGGTCTTCTCTTGCGCAGCACGTCAGCAATGAGAAGTGTCGCCCCAGGCACCGCGGGCAGCACGTACCCCGGTAGCTTCGATCCGGAAAACGAAAAGAACAGGACCGGCACTAACAGCCATGCCAATGAGAACACCCGCACAATACTTTCCTTGTCGGCGCCACGCCATACCCAACCTCGCATCTTTACCAGTGCTTCCACGAAAAACACGGTCCACGGCAAGGTGAACATCAGAATGATGATGGGATAGAAATAGATCGGCTGCGGGTGGTGGTACTTGTTCGATACGTACCTGGCGAAATGATGCTGCACAAAAAACTCGTCGATGAAGGTCCAGCCATGCTTCGCGATCACTGGGCCATACCAAATCGCCGACACCGCGAGCGCCAGTGGAACGCCCCAGAGCAAACTCAACATAACTGAGCGCTGCGGCCACGTGCGCCTTAACAAATAGTAGAGGCCGGCAACACCAAACGGGATCACGATTCCGATCAGGCCTTTCGCCAACAGCGACAAGCCCACGAACGAGTAGAAGCCGATTAAAAGGGAATATCTCCTCCTATTTTTCAGTTCGTGCAACAGAAAGAACGCCAGCGACCACGCCGTCGTCATACTAATGACCACATCGAAACTCGCCGCGCGTGAAAAAAAGATCAACGAGAGGCAAGTAGCGGTGACCAGCAGACTCTGAAAACCGAGGCCAATCTCACGTCCGACCCACCAGACGGCAACGATCGTCAGCACACCACAAATTGCTGGTCCAAGACGTGCAGACCATTCGCTTACGCCAAAGACTTTGAAGGCCGCGACCATCATCCAGTAGAGCAGCGCAGGCTTCTCAAACCACGTGTGGCCGCCCAACCGCGGAGTGACGAGATCGCCACTTAGGAACATCTCGCGCGCCACCTGTGCGTAGCGCGGCTCATCTGGTCCAAGCAGCGGCAGCCGGCCAAGCCCGTAAAGGTAGAATGCGATGATGAGGACGAAGAGGAAAATGTAGACTCGCTTGGCAAGCGTTGAAGGTTGCAAGTATATTCGGCTCATTAACAGGATTTACATGATTTTTCAGGATTAACATGTAAATCATGTCAGACTAACACATAATGTTACGCACAGCAGTCATCGGAGTCGGCAGCCTCGGTCGCCAGCACGCGCGCATCCACGCGACTCTCGCCACGGAAGGCGCGTCCCAATTCACTGCCGTCTGCGATCTCAACGAGGAAACCGCGCGCTCAATCGGCAGCGAAAGAAAAACTGATTGGACCAGCAACTGGCGCGAACTGATCGGACGCATTGACGCTGCGAGTGTGGCGGTGCCGACTGAGGTCCACTGCGAAATTGCGTGCGGCCTGCTCGAGGCAGGCATTCACGTCCTGGTTGAAAAACCGATATCGAGAACGCTTGAAGAGGCTGACCGGATGATACGCGCGGCTGAAAAAGGCAACGCCTTGCTTCAGGTTGGACACCTCGAGCGCTTCAATCCCGCCCTCGTCGCGTTGCGGCCGCATGTTCGTAAGCCGGTTTATTTTGAAATCCATCGTGTGGGTGAGTTTACGGCGCGCTCATTGGATATCGACGTCGTGCTCGACTTGATGATTCACGATCTCGATATCGTGCAGTGGCTGGTGGGTGAAGATGTTGAGGTTACGAATATTCATGCAGTCGGAATCCCGATACTTACGAATAAAGTTGACGCCGCGAATGCGCGGCTCGAGTTTTCATCCGGGGCGGTAGCAAACATAACGGCTTCGCGAGTAGGGACGGAAAAGATCCGGAAGATGCGTTTCTTTCAACCGCACGATTATGTCGCCGTGGATTACACAACTAAACGAGCTTCGGTGAGCAGCCTGGAACGGCCGACAGCGAGCGGCGCATGGCCGGGCGTGCACGTCAAGCACCTCGATATCATCGACGTCGAACCATTGTGCGCTGAGATCGTCTCGTTTTTAGAGTCGGTAAGGAATGGCGCGCCACCGGCGGTGTCCGGCTCGGAAGGCCGGAATGCGCTGAGTCTCGCGCTGCGAACGCTCGAGAGGATCCGTGAACACGCGGAACATCCCGGAGTGAAACCACAGATAACACGGATGTGAAATGCCGATTCGGAACGATCAACTTTCGGCGCTCCTGCAACAGCACATCGATGCGGGGGAGTTTCCTTCCGCTGTTTATCTCGTCGGCGAGCGCGATGAGATCGTTTACGAAGATGCGCTGGGCTATTCGGTTGTTGAGCCGTATCGCGTCGCAAACAAGCTCGATACGATCTACGACCTTGCTTCACTGACAAAGCCGCTGGTCACCACCCTGCTCTGCTCGCGCCGAATCGAACTCGGCGAGCTAACGCTCGACAGTTCTGTTTCTCATTACCTCGCCGAATTCGATCGGACCGACAAGCAAATGATCACCATACGCGAGCTCCTGACTCACACGTCAGGTCTTCCCGCGTGGCGACCGCTTTACCTCCTCACCGACGACGAACCGGAGCGAGCAGCCGGCGCAATCGCAAGTCTCGATCTCGAGTACAAACCGGGCACGCGTGTGGTGTATAGCGACCTGGGCTTCATCGCATTGGGTATCTTGTTGGAACACCTGACAGGTCAGCGTCTCGCGGAACTGGCAAAGCACGAGATTTTTGAACCACTAAACCTCACGCAGACGTTTTTCAATCCGGAGGTTGCGCTGCAAACGGGCATCGCCGCGTGTGAGACCGGCAATGCGTACGAGGTTGATATGTGTAAGCAGACAGGCGCCGGTGAATACCAAAACTCACGCCAGCGATTGATCTGGGGTGAAGTACACGACGGCAATGCTTATTTCCTGGGCGGCGCCGCAGGCCATGCCGGACTGTTTTCAACTGCACGTGAAACTCATTTACTCGCGCAGCAATTTCTCCCTGATTCAAGTAAGCTGCTCAACCGTGAGACGTGCAGGATGTTTCGTGAAAACATGACGCCGGGTCTCGAGGAGGCCCGTTCGATTGGCTGGCAACTGGCAGCGACGAAAGCTTCCAGCAGCGGACTCGATCTGTCTCCAGACAGCTTTGGGCACAACGGATTTACCGGAACATCTCTCTGGATCGACCCGCAGCACCAGCGAGTGTTTGTTCTGCTCACGAACCGCACTCACGCGCACGCATTACCGTTCGCAAACATCCATGCTGTCAGGCGCGAGTTTCACAGCCTTGCGGTGAAGTCTCTATAGTCTGAATCACGAGGTCCTTTGTGGTGGCAGTATGGTGAACGATGTTAGTGCGACTACGACTCGTTCTCCAACGTACAACCGTGTCGCAGCCGCTTCCGGCTTCGGACGACTTGCAATGATCGATTTCGTAGTGCGGCGTTCGGGCGTTTCGGTCGTAAGGTAGTAAGGAGTCTCCTCGGTTTTACATTCCTCGGGATGGTCTAAGCGCAGGCGTAGACGTTCGTACGCGCCGACAAAAGTGATCTCTTCAATGCTGGCAGTCGAAATTTTAGTGTGTCCCGGTCGCAGAAACTCTCCGCGACTCAACGAAACGTCTTCCGGCCGGAAAATTATCTTGACGCAATCACCCGTCTTAAACTTGTCTCTGTCGAAAGTCGCCGGAATCTGCGCCGAACCAACCTCGAGGAAGTCGTTCCTTATAACTGCGTCGAGAACGTTAGCCGCGCCCAAAAACGTTGCCACGTACTCCGTTGCCGGATGGTTGTAAATCTGAAACGGAGTGCCGATCTGTTCGATATGGCCCACATTGATCACGGCGACGCGATCGCCGAGTTCGAGCGCCTCCTCCTGATCGTGCGTGATGAAGATCGACGGAACGTTGACCTTTTTTAGTAAGGCCCGGATCTCGCGCCGCAGGTGAGCGCGCGTTTGCGTGTCGAGCGCGCCAAATGGTTCGTCAAACAACAACACTTCAGGTTTGTAAGCGAGCGTCCTGGCGATGGCGACGCGCTGCTGCTGGCCGCCCGAAAGTTGCGATGGATATTTTTTACGATGGTCGGTGAGTTGGACCAGCGACAGCAACTCATTCACCGTTTCGCGAATCTCTTTGCGTTTACGCTTGCGGATGCGGAGGCCATAGCCGATGTTCTTCTCCACCGTCATCTTGGGAAACAGAGCATACGACTGGAAGATGACTCCCACACCGCGCTCGCGCGCCGGCAGTTCGGTCACGTCCTTGCCGTGAAGAATTACTTTGCCGGTGTACGGCATTTCCAGTCCCGCGATGATGCGCAGGATGGTCGTCTTGCCGCTGCCGGACGCGCCAAGTAAAACGAGCACCTCGCCCTCAGCGACGTCGAAACTGATGTTTTCGAGCACACTCGCCTTGCCGAAGCGCTTGCTGATTCCAACCACACTTGCAGCAGCGCGCGGCGCGTCGCCGTTGGGTGCCGGCGGGTCAGGTCTTGGGAGCAGTGATTCTTTGGCTTTCACAAGATGCCTCAGTCAACGTCGAGCCAGTCGCGCGCGAAGAACAGAACGCTAAAGATTAAGAATGAGAATAAGGCCAGCACGATTGCAATTGCGTTCGCCGCTTCGATCTGGCCTTCGTTGAACTTGGCGAAGATATAGAGCGGCGCAGTCTGTGTTCGTCCCGCAAGATTTCCCGATACAAGGATCGTCGAACCAAACTCGCCGACCGCGCGCGCGAAAGTCAACAGGGCGCCCGAGACGATCGCGCCCCGTAATGACGGCAGCGTTACATGCCAGAAGGTTTGCCAACGAGTCGCGCCGATCGTCGCCGAAGCCTCTTCAAGCGATCGGCTCATTGTGTCAAACACCGGTTTGATGACGCCGAACGCAAGCGGAAACGTGACGAAGATGTTCGCCAGAATGATGGCGCCCGCAGTGAACATGATTTGAAAACCGTGCGGCGCGAGGAGCCGGCCGAGCGTGCCGTATGGTCCCCAAAGCAGTAGCAAAGCAAAGCCTGCGACGGCCGTGGGGATTGCAGTCGGAAGCGAGATCGTAACGATGAGAGCATTACGGCCCCAGAAGTTGTAACGCGATAAGACGTAGGCGGCAAAGAGTCCGAAGATTACGTTGAAGACTGTGGCCCAGAAGCTCGTGGCCATCGAGAGCTTTAGCGCGAATACAGCTTCGGGCGCTGTGAGTGCTCCCCAGAACTTATCGAGACCATTGCTGGTGCCGAAGATGAAGATCGATGCCAGCGGAAGAAATACGAGGGGCAGCATCATGAACACGAGCACGCCGATACTGAGCGGTCGAGCGACGTCGAACCCGCGCACA
>Ga0157375_10003954_pt1 | contig 12849 bp, 13 predicted proteins | sample M35metaG_FD_115311 | JGI IMG/M metagenome (GOLD analysis project Ga0157375, IMG submission 115311) | Miscanthus rhizosphere microbial communities from Kellogg Biological Station, Michigan, USA - M3-5 metaG | ecosystem: Host-associated > Plants > Roots > Rhizosphere > Soil | place: USA: Michigan...
CAACCGGGCGTCGCAATCAGGCCGTGGTGACCTGGTCAATTGCGATGGACTTTTAGGCCCGACCTCCGTCCGGAGCTCCTCGTTCTCTGATTACTGTCGGGATCATCTCGCAGGGTTCTTCTCCCTGTATCATCCCGAAGCTGGTCCTCTCTCGGTCGATGCTTATTCCGAGGCTTACGCTGTCAAGGAAAACGCTACATGGATGTCATAAAAATCTTGACATTACGCGTTGCGATCTCCGTAATCGCGGTGTGCCAGACTCGCAGAAAAGTCACTCCCCCACCCGCAATCTTACCAAAGCCGAGATCCGAATACAATGACATAGAAAGCGGTGGAAAATCCAATGCACTCAAATGAACTTCCTGGATCCGTTTCGACCTTGCCAAGCTGGACGCGACGAATGTCACTCGTGGCTCTTCTAAAATCGAAGCCAGACAAACAAACTCCCATGCAAACGAAACTCTCTTCCATACTCGCTAGGCTTGGTCTTACTCTTCTCCTCGCAATCTCCTTTGCTCTCTCAGCGGCCGCCCGCATTGAGAGCTTTTTTGCCGGCTACGGTCCAAACGAGTTAGCCGCGGAAGGTGAAAGCATTTGGGTAACAGACAGCAACGGCAACACCGTCAGCAAATTGCGAGCGAGCGACGGGTCCTTCCTGGGTGTCTTTCCCGTTGGCACAAGTCCGGAGGGCGTTCTTTTCGACGGAACCAGCATATGGGTGGTAAACTACGCCTCCGATACGGTGACGAAGCTCCAGCCAAGCGATGGCAAGGTGCTTGGCACCTTTCCGGCCGGTGATGGTCCCGTGCAGGCCGCTTTCGATGGCGCCAATATCTGGCTGAACAACGTATATTCGGACAGTGTCACCAAGCTGGACGCGCGTGATGGCACCCTTCTGGGCACGTTCAAGGTAGGGCTAGCCGCGTATGACATCACGTTCGATGGCGCCAACATTTGGACGGCTAATTCGCTCAGCGGGACTGTCACAAAATTGCGCGCCAGCGACGGTGTCGTGCTTGGCAGGTTTAGAGTTAGCGGTGCGCCACAGCACATTCTCTTCGATGGAACCAATATTTGGACGGCCAGCTCCGAAGACGACATGTTGACGAAGCTGCGCGCGAGTGACGGTACTTTCCTTGGCAAGGTCCCGTTGGGCTCAACCGTATACGGGATGGCCTTTGATGGTACCAACCTATGGGTCTCAACACCCGCCAATAACAGTGTCTTAGTGCTATCACAAGGTCGAGGCATTGTGCAGCGTACCTACCAGGTCGAATCCGGACCGAACGGCATTCTTTTCGATGGTACAAGCATCTGGGTAGCGTGCACTGTCAGTAACACGGTTAACAAGATCACTCGTAGCGAACCCTGAGCTGCACCTTTGATGATATCGAAATCAAACAAGCAAACTCCTATGCAAACGAGACTCTATTCTGTACTCGGAAAGTTGGGTCTTACTCTTCTCCTCGCAACCGATGTTGCTCTTTCGACAACGGCCGCACGCCAGAGCCGAAGCTTGAGCTTGGCCTATCAGCGGGCGATCGAAAACGTTTACCGGCAGCATCGCATCTGGCCGCAAGAGCGACCTGATTCCAAGCCGTCATCCGGTGCGGTGATGTCTCAGGCACAGCTGCAGGAAAAGGTCATAAAATATTTGCGCAACTCCCAGACGCTGGATGACTGCCAACGGCCGATTACGGCTGACCAGTTGCAGACGGAAATGAACCGTATGGCAGAACACACCAAACAGCCCGGGGTGTTGCGCGAACCTTTTGCTGCGCTAGGCAACGATCCTTTGGTCATTGCGGAGTGCCTGGCCAGGCCCATCCTATCGGAGCGTTTGATAAGAGATTTCTCTCACACCGCGACGTTGCTCCGAAGCGGAAAAGTCTTGGTTGTAGGAGGATTTCACAGGCCTAGCGAATTTTTGTCGAGCGCCGAACTGTACGACCCGGCGACCGGAACCTGGATCGTTACGCGCAGCCTCAGCACCGCACGCGTTGAGCACACAGCGACATTACCAGAAGACGGTACGGTCCTTGTCGCTGGAACGCTCTTCAACGGGGGAACTGCATCCGGTAGCGTGGAACGGTATTTTCCTGCGAGTCGAAGTTGGGCTTCCATTAGCAGCCTGCATACCGCACGTTATTTGCACACCGCGACGTTGCTACAAGACGGCAACGTCCTGATTGCCGGAGGGGTAAACGAAGCCTCTCCTGATCCTCTGAGTAGGGCGTAGCTGGGACACTTACCTTGAGATGGCATACAGACTTAAGAAAACCCAATCTCCTCATACAAACTCCTTGAATTCTGACATTAGTAAGTTGGACATGACGAATGTCATTCGCGACTTTTGACGGTCGACGCCACAATCCTATGACAACACGCCTCACAAACTCACGTTCTCATCTTCGGCTGAACTCCGCGATCGTTTCGCGACGAATCTGGTGCTCGTTTATTGTGACCGTCGCCACACTTTTAGTCAGCCAAGCTGCAATCGCAGATTCGGCTCAATGGGTGTTTACCGGTAGCCTTAACGGCGCGAGAAACCAGCATACCGCCACGCTTTTGCCCAACAGTAAAGTGCTGGTCGCGGGCGGCGTAAACGGCGTCCAGGTCGCGACCGCCGAACTCTACGACCCAACTACCGGCACTTGGTCGCCAACTGGTAGCCTCAACACTGCTCGAAACTACCACACCGCAACATTGCTGCCCAATGGCAAGGTACTCGTCGCGGGCGGTCAGGGCGCCGGCCTCGTTCACCTCGCAAGCGCCGAACTTTACGATCCGGCAACCGGAATTTGGACACTTACCGGCAATCTCAAGACTGGAAGAAACAACCACACCGCAACTCTTCTGCCCAACGGCAGGGTGCTGGTCGCAGGGGGAAACTCGGATAGCGGCGGTAGCGCAAGCTCAGAAATCTACAATCCAACAACCGGTACATGGTCAGCCACTGGCAGTCTAAACACCGCGCGCGTTTATCATACGGCAACTCTGCTACCTAGCGGCACGGTCCTCGTCGCGGGTGGCTTCAATGCCTCCCTCATTGTGAGTGCCGAACTCTATAACCCGGCCAGCGGTGTCTGGTCGTTTACAGGCAGCCTCAACACCGCCCGATATTTCCATACCGCGACCTTGCTGTCCTCCAGCGGTGATGTGCTCGTTGCAGGCGGTTTCGGTGGCGTCGGTGATCTCGAAAGCGCTGAACTCTACGACCCGGCGACGGGCATCTGGTCGAATACCGGTAGCCTCATTACTTCCAGATACACCCATACCGCTACTCTTCTGCTCAACGACAAAGTGCTCGTTGCGGGCGGACAAGCTAATCCAGGCAATCTCGCGAGCGCAGAACTTTATGACCCGTCAGCCGGCACCTGGTCCGCCACCGCGAGTCTCAACGCCGCGCGTTTTCTTCATACGGCAACGTTTCTACCCAATGGCGTGGTCCTCGCCGCCGGAGGTTACAATAGCGGTTACCTTGCGAGCGCAGAACTCTACGATTTCTCACGCTCGACCGAGGTACAAGGTAACGGCGCCGTCGATAACCAAGGCAATGAAGTCAGTTTCAAGTTCCAAGCGAGCCAGGGCGACGCCGGCAAACTCGGTGTGTTTTCATTTTGCGACCCTGCTGCCGGTAACTGCGTGTCACGTGCCGGAATTTACCACCTTTCCTTTACCGCCAACACGGGTGACTTCACCGGCTCAGGTCATTTAGAAGATGGAACCATGGTTCGATTCAATGTGAGTGTTAATGACAATGACTCCTCCGGAACTGCGGACACTATTTCCATCCGTCTCGACAATGGTTATTCCGTGAGTGGTGAACTCACAAGAGGCAACATCCGAATCCACTAATCTTATGACAACACTCCCTACAAATTCACGTTCCGCTCTTCGATCACAGTCCGCGATTCTTTTGCGACGGATCTGGTGCCCGGTTATTGCGACCGTCGCCACACTTTTAGTCAGCCAAGCTGCAATCGCAGACTCACGTCCGATAGTACAAGGGCAACAACTGGACCAACCCGATACCGTCCAGAGCTTCCCCGTCGGAGGCCGTCCTACCGGCCTGTCCTTCGACGGAGAGAACATTTGGGTTTGCAGCGGATCCAGCAACATCGTAACGAAATTGCGCGCGAGTGACGGGACTCAAGTAGGCGCCTTTGACGTCGGGAAACCGACTGTCTACTCATGCTTCGACGGGACTTACATCTGGCTATCAATGTATGATGCCGATTATCTCACCCGGATAAAAGCAAGCGACGGCTCGTTGCAAGGCACCTTCACGGTAGGTTACACCGTCCGCTACGAAGCTGTAAATGCGATGTTGCTCAATGAGTTTCTCAAGGCGCACAAGAAGGTTGAGACTCAAACCAGCGAGATCGCGGATTTGAAGGCTACCGTCGCCGAGGTAAAAGCCGCGCTGCAAGCACAGGCGGCCCAGCTCCAGAAGGTGAGCGAGCGCCTCGAAGCGAGTAGGCTCGCACCGACTGTGGTCGCCAATAATTAGCCCAGCACAGGGCTACCTCCAACTAGGAATTTCGACACAGTCAATCCGAACTGGAGGAGATCGGGTCTGGGACGATACAAAAGTCTTGACCCCTTTGCCATATCCCACTCATGCTCGATGCATGAAAACCCTCAAGCGTAAATCAGCAACCATTCCAAACTCTCGTTGGTTAGCTTATGCGACGGCAGGCGTGGCAAGTGCATTCACTTACGCCAATTCCGCACAAGCCGCCATCCACTATTCGGGCGATCTGCACGAGCAATTCGGACCGCACAAGGAGAAGCTCAAGGCGTTTCCGCTGGATCAGGCCGGTGATGATTTTCAGTTTGAACGTAATTCTGGATCAAACTCCAGCCAAGCCGCCTTTTTTTGTCACGGAATCGTTTCGAATGCTTTCAGAGGTTTTGGGCCCAACTATCTAACAATTAATAGGTTTTATGTTTCGAGGTTGCCCAAGGGCGAGAACATATCGTCGGGTCATTTTACCCACGTTGGACTGGCGGGCTACCCTTCGTATGGCATCTTAGATAGTCGTTTCGGTATTTACCAGTCGTGGACGGCTCCTGGCATCGGCTTCGTCGGTTTTAGGTTCAATAGCGGCGCGGGCGTCCAATATGGATGGGTGCGGGTCAGGATGTCGAAGCTTACGCAAAATGCTTTCACCGTGCTGGACTACGCTTACGCCGATCCCGGTGAACCTATCTCAGCCGGGCAGAGGTCGAGTGCTGAGAGGGCGCCCGACCAGGGTTCTCTTGGCTGGCTCGCCCTGGGAGCCGCGGGGCTTATGGCCTGGCGGAAGAGTCGATCACGAATCCCGTGACTGGACACCGGACGGCACCAAAAGTACCACTTGCCGGAAGATCCGGTCTGCGCAAGATATGCCCCTCCGCCGGACGATCCATCCGCCTCAGGCGGATCAGTGGTAGAGCGGTCGGCTGTTGATCCGCCGGAGGCGGATCGTAGATTTAGCAACCCTTGCCAGAGCTGCCACCAAAAGAAGCACTTGCCGGGAGAGTCGGTCTGAGCAACGTATATGCCCCCTCGCCCGGACGATCCAGCGTAGCTCAGTGGTAGAGCGGTCGGCTGTTAACCGATTGGTCGTAGGTTCAAATCCTACCGCTGGAGCCAATTTCTAAGCTGCTCACGACGAGCGGCCTCTCCTGAGAAAGGCTTCGCCGGAAAGCAAAATTGCCAGCAAACACCACTGAAACGGTGCTCGAGCAGTCCACGATAAGGCTTGATTACTAAGGTAAAACCAACTTAGATCAACTTTGGTCGCGCAACTCCTGAGAGGTAACCCCACCAGAGCTCCATCCAACCATGAAAAAGATTTCCGTTCCTATCTCCAGCCTGCTCCCGACCGCCATTAAACGCCATGCCTGGCCACTCGTTGTTGCCGCCAGCCTGGGCTTCTGTTGCGAAGGCGTCGGAGCGAGCGAGCCGGTGCCAGCCGATTCCGGCGGCACCCTTGTCCATCCGTGCTATTCCCACACCACGACGCGTCTCAACGATGGGCGCGTCCTCCTCGTCGCTGGCGAGGACCAGTTTGCCGGCGACAATACCGCCTGCGAATTTTACAATCCCTCCCGGAATGCCTGGAGGGCCACTGGCCGTCTTCACCAGGGCCGCCAGTCACACCAAAGCGTCCTTCTTGCCGATGGCCGGGTGTTAACCTTCGGTGGAGTGACTGAGTCCACTGTTGCTCTCAGCAGTGCCGAGCTTTACGACCCGACTACCGGTGCTTGGTCTGTGACCGGGAGTATGAACCTCGCCCGGGCCTATTTCTTTGATGGTCTTCTTTTACCTGATGGCAAAGTGCTCGTTGCGGGAGGCTACAATTTTTCCGCCGGTGGAGCGCTGGACAGTTGCGAGCTATACGATCCGGCGACCGGCATCTGGGCGCCTACGGGTAATCTGCCCGAACCGCGCTACGGCCATCACCTTAGCCTCTTGGCGGATGGCAAAGTCCTTCTCGCTGGGGGCGCTAATGCCACCGGTCTCATCGGGAATGCCGAACTGTATGATCCGGTCACCGGCACGTGGAGCGCCACGGGCAGCCTCCTCTACCCTCGCACGAACTTCGTTCAGGTCCTGCTCAAGGACGGCCGCGTCCTGATGGCAGGAGGAATCGGAAATAAGAGCATGCCCACTCACACCTCGGAAATCTATGATCCCGCGACCGGCCTCTGGAGTTACACCGGCAATCTGAGCGACGGACGGCAAGGTATGACAGCGAACCTTTTGCGAGACGGCCGAGTCTTCATCACCGGCGGGTTCGTTACCTTCGGTGCAGTGGTTGACATTATCGAAGAATTTGACCCAGCCACAGGGACATGGCGTGTGCTTAAGACCACTCTTGCCAGCCCGCGCGATAGCCACACCGCTACTCTTCTGGCCGACGGCAGCGTTATCGTTGCTGGCGGATTAGACGATACTTTCAATCTGGTTCCAGGTGCAGAACTTTTCGTGAAGCCGCGTTGAGGGTTTTGCGGCCCTTGGCAGCTAGTTCATTAAGAGCGGTGCTCGGACCAGCCCAGAGAGGTCTTGGGCGAGAGAAATCGCTCAAATGTGGACGCGGTAAAGCGTGGGAGACATCAACTCGACTGCTAATCTGCCTCAGTCGAACCGTGGTTCCAATTCCACCGCTGGAGCCCTTTGCACCCCGCCTGACGAAGATTGCTTACGGCTTGCCGCCGAAAGTGACGTAGTCGTCGAGATCAAGCAGGTCGGCCCAGGTCTTGATGTCATCGCGCGTCTCGGTCATTTTGCGAACCGACTCGGAGAAATATTGCAAGGTCTCGGGGTCGCTATCGGGTCCGCGTCGCCCCATGTGGTCGCTCCACAGTTCGATCTCCCAAGGCGTGCGTTTGTGCTGCGCGGTTTCGTTGATCCAGTTGAGAATTTCGCCGTCGCCTTTGCCGGCCGCGAGTTGGTCGCGCAGCGCTGCCGGATCGATTCCGACGAATTCCACAAAACGTTGATCGAGTGGGCAGTTGTACTTGTATTCACCGAGTTTGCCGACAATGTCGGCCCGCCCTTTATCGAGCATGCGCGGCAGGAGGACGTAACCGCCGAGACGGTGGCGCGGGCTGCGCGGAGGGCGTTTGGTCAAATCTGGGGCAGCAATGTTTTGATTCTGAGTAGTCATTTTATCTGGCGTTGATCGAGATGGCGGCGTTTAGGCGGAAGCTGCTTTTTCGGCGAGGTTATTCAGCTTTTCTACGATCACTTTTTTGGGCGCGCCCCCCAGTAACTGGTCCTTCAACGCCCCGCCGCTGAAAAACAGGAGGGTTGGAACAGCTTGCACATTGAACCGCTGCATCAGCGCCGGTTCATCATCAATGTTCACTTTCGCGACGCGAAACCGCCCTTCATTTTCCTTGGCAATTTCGTTCAGAAGCGGGGCGATCATTTTGCAAGGTCCGCACCAGTCGGCATAGAAATCGACCAGGACCGGAATGGGAGATTTGAGAACAGCTTTTTCGAAGCTGGCTTCGTTAATGTTGATGGGTTCGTTCATATTTTTGTTTTTTGGTTAATTGTTTTTCGATCGTTTCGGCGCCACTGGGGTCAACTCCCGCGGCACAACCGTGCAGAAAAGTTGCTCAGCCCCGCGCAGGAACATCATCGGCGATGGAATTCCAATCTCGGCCGCCACTAGTTGTTTGTGCAGATCGTCAACCGCCGTAATCGGCTGGCCTTTGAAGCCGACAATGGTGTCGTTAGGACGAAGACCAGCCAGCGCCGCCGGACCTCCTGGCTCCACTTCCATCACCTGCACTCCCCGATCGTTAGGCAATCGGTGAAAACGAACAACTCGCGGATGAAGCGGCACGTTTTGTCCAGCCAAGCCAATCGAGCTGCGCCGAATCCGACCGTCCTTGATCAGCCACCCCGCGACAAACTTGGCCGTGTTGCTCGCGATCGCGAAACAAATGCCCTGCGCCGGCAGAATGACCGCGGTGTTCACTCCGATCACCTCCCCTGCACTGTTCAAAAGCGGACCTCCGGAATTTCCCGGATTGAGAGCGGCGTCGGTCTGAATGATCTCGTCCATCAACCGGCCCGACTCCGAGCGCATCGATCGCCCGAGCGCGCTCACGATTCCTGCTGTGACCGTTTGTTGGAATCCATAAGGCGACCCGACTGCCACCGCGATTTGCCCGACTTGAATTTGCGATGAATCCGCCAAGCGAACATGAGGCAGATTTGGAGCATCGATCCGGATCACCGCGAGATCGGTCTCGGGATCAGTGCCGATGAGTCGCGCCGGGTAAACGCGCGCATCGCGCAAGGTCACTTCGATTTCGCGGGCTCCATAGACGACGTGACTGTTCGTTAGAATGAATCCATCGCGCGCGAGAATGAAACCAGAGCCGCCGCCGGTTCCGCGTTCACCACTTAAAACGCGGATGTTCACCACACTGGGGGCGACTCGACGAACAACCGCTGCAATCGTCCGCGAATAGGAGTCGAGAAGTTGATTATCATCGACCGTGGCGAATGCTGGTGCGCTGTCATCGCCAAGGCTCGGGTTACCCAGCAGCAAGTCGGCTTGACCTCCTAGCGACAAGATTTCTGGCGACGACAAGACATCGTTCTCTAGCGTCGCGTTCACCATGGCAATGACTCGTTCATGTGCACGTAGCTTCCGTTCGCCCCGTCTGGACCGAGCGTGGCAAGCTCCACGCTTGTCTTGGCGCCATCGACAAGATCCATCGGGGCGTCCGCGCCACCCATCTCGGTTTTCACCCAACCCGGGTGGGCTGCGTTCACTTTGATCTTCGTGCCTTGGAGTTCGTGGGCGAGTTGCACCGTGTATGCGTTCACCGCCGACTTCGACACATTGTAGGCCGGGGTGGATTTGCTGTCGTAAACCGGAGAGCCCTTCGTCGCGTGATATTCAATCGAGCCAAGGATGCTGGACAGATTCACGATGCGACCTGCATCACTTTTCCGCAGCAGAGGCAGAAAGGCTTGAGTCGTTTCGATCAGACCAAAAACATTCGTGTCAAAAGTGCGGCGCCACATCTCAAGAGCCTGATCGCTGATTGGGCGCTCGCGATCGTCGATCATCACGCCGGCATTGTTGACGAGAATATCGAGGCGTCCAAAATCGCGTTCGACCTTGGCAACGGCGGCTTCGACGCTGGCCGGATCGCTTACGTCGATGTCGAGGGGCTGCGCGTCGATGCCTTCCTCACGAAGTTTACCAGCAGCGGCTTTGCCTTTGCTGGAATCCCGGGCACCAATCAAAACAGTGATCCCCTTTTTTCCAAGCTGGCGCGCCGTCTCGAGTCCGATGCCTTTGTTGGCACCGGTGATCAAAGCAATTTTCTTATTATTCATAAATTTGCGATTATTTGACTAGTCAACTATTTGATTCGTTCAGCCTCGTTGGCTACTCTTTTCTAATTCGGTTACCAACCCGCCCTCGGCCTTTTGCACCGAGTAGTTCGAGCGCACCTGCAGCCAGACCACGCAGAGGGCCGCAATCGTTTTCGATCCGCGCCTGCGTCAGGCTTCCTTGAAAAAATGCTACTAGGATCCGCGCCTTGGCTCTCGCATCCGGCGCGAAAATAACGCCTTGGGCGTGGGCATCGCGAATCGCCGACTCAAAGTATCTGCTGTTTCGATCGAGGATCTTTTGTATTTGCCGGCCAATGGCCCGATCCTGAGTCACGACTTCCGCTCCCAGCGTACAATAGGGACAGCCCAGGACTGAGCCACACTCGCCGTGCCTTTTCGTTTGTCCCTGGTAAACGTGTCTGAAATAAGCCCTGAGACGTTCCAGTGGCGCAACCGAGGCGGAAAAAATTTCGTCCATCCGCGCTTTCTTGTGCTGCCAATCGGCCTCCAAGGCCGCCACCGCCAATTCCGATTTGGATTCGAAGAAGTGATAGAAGCTGCCTTTTTTTGCGCCGGCCTTCTCGCAGATCGCATCCACTGAAATGCCGCCGTAGCTATTCTCCCAAATCAGATCCATTGCCGCATTCATGAGGCGATCTCTCGCGTCGCTTGTCCTCGGCATGCAAAAACAATGCTTTTGTTTACTGAATAGTCAAGTATGGTTGTGCGGAATGGAAGCACGCGCAGATGACGTCGCTTGGACGTAGGTTAGATTACAAATCATGACCACGATCCGCGGATTCAAATTGCGCTGGCTCCATCAGACGCTCGGCGATGTCACCTACGAACTGGGTCGCCTGCAACTCAGCCCGATGGGCCCGTATCGCTGGCGGCCTGCGATTAATGCTTTTCAGTGCGACAAAGGTTTGCGCATCTGCGTCGATCTCGCCGGAGTCGATCGCTCCGAGGTGGAATTGACGGTCGAGCCGCAGCGGATCGTTCTGACTGGTACCCGCTCAGCACCCGAGCCGGCCGATGGAGAAGGCCGGGCTGTCCAAATGATCGCGTTTGAGATCGATTATGGACCGTTTGAACGCGTGGTGGAGTTGCCGGTCCCAGTGGATGTGAACCAAACGACAGCCGAACAGCGCAATGGGCTTCTTTGGATCGAATTACCTTTTAGGAAATGAGTGAGGAAATACTGAGCGCTTTGCAAAGTGCGGGAGAAACACCTCCGTCCGTGAGCGATGCAGCCACTGGAGGCGGAACAGAAGATATGCCCGCGATTCCGGGGACGCTGGCCATCCTGCCGGTGCGCGGCCTGGTCGTTTTTCCGAGGACGATTTCGCCACTGAATGTTCATCGCGCGACTTCCATCCAATTGCTCAACGAGACGTTGCCGAAAAACAAGATTATTGGCCTCGTCACCCAGCGAGACGAAAACGTCGAGAATCCTACCGCCGATCAACTTTATTCCGTCGGCACTGCTGTCCTGATCATAAAATTATTGCGGCAGGCGGACAACACGGTCGTGATCATTGCCCAGGGATTGCGGCGATTCAAAATTCGCAACGTGACTCAAACCGAACCGTATTTGCGCGCAGAGATTGAGGTTCTTGAAACGCTGCCGCCGCCTGAGACCAAGGAGTTCGAAGCAGCCTTTCGCAATTTGCGTGACTCCGCCGCCAAGTTGCTCGAGCTCACTCCGGATGTGCCGGAACAAGCGCGCGCCATCGTTTTGGGGCTCGAAGATGCGGAACAGCTGACTGATTTCCTCGCCCCCAACCTGAACATCGATGTGCCCGCAAAGCAGGCGCTGCTGGAGGAAAACGATCTCGAGAAACGCCTTCGCGCCGTCCAGGCAAGTATCTCATCCCAGCTCGAGATCGCGCAGATTCAGCAGAAACTGCAGCAGGACGTGCAGTCGCAATTCTCCGATGCGCAACGCCGCGCGTATTTGCGCGAACAGGTGAAGGCGATTCAGAGAGAATTGGGCGAAGCCGATTCCGGCGCGGAAGAACAGCGCGCACAACTGCGCCAAAAACTCGACGAAGCGAAGCCGCCGGAAGAAGTGATGAAACAGGCGGAGCGCGAATTGAAGCGGCTCGATTTCGTTCCGCAAGCCAGCCCGGATTATTCGGTGATCGTCACCTACATTGAGACGATTGCGGAGTTGCCCTGGACGAAGCTGAGCGAGGACAATCTCGATCTCGATAAGGCGCAGGAAATTCTCGATCGCGATCACTACGATCTCGAAAAGGTGAAGCGCCGCCTGATCGAATATCTCGCGGTCCGCAAACTCAACCCCAACGGACACGGCCCGATCCTTTGCTTTCTCGGCCCTCCGGGTGTCGGAAAGACCAGCCTCGGACAATCCATCGCCGATGCACTTGGAAGGAAGTTCGTTAGGATGAGTCTCGGCGGTATTCGCGACGAAGCAGAAATCCGTGGCCATCGCCGTACTTACATTGGTTCGATGCCGGGCAGGATTATTCAGGAACTCCGCCGGGCCGGTACGCGTAACCCGGTCATGATGCTCGATGAAATCGACAAGCTCGGGACGGATTTTCGGGGCGACCCGGCGAGTGCGCTTCTCGAAGTGCTCGATCCGCGACAGAATTTTTCCTTCGTCGATCGTTATCTCGATGTGCCGTTCGATCTCTCGCAAATCATCTTTATCGCTACCGCCAACTATATCGATGGGGTGCCGGAGCCAATGCGCGACCGGATGGAAATTATTTCCCTCGCTGGTTACACCGGGCGCGAGAAACTGGAAATCGCGCGACGCTATCTCGTTAGGCGACAACTCGAAGAAAATGGGCTCAAGCCGGAGCAATGCGAATGGGAGGAAGATGCGCTCGTCACGGTAATCGACGAGTACACCCACGAGGCCGGCGTGCGCGAATTGGAGCGGCAGATTGGTGCTGTCTGTCGCGGCGTGGCGGCACAGGTGGCGCGCGGCAAAACTGATCATGTCAAAGTGACAA
>Ga0157375_10003955_pt1 | contig 12849 bp, 11 predicted proteins | sample M35metaG_FD_115311 | JGI IMG/M metagenome (GOLD analysis project Ga0157375, IMG submission 115311) | Miscanthus rhizosphere microbial communities from Kellogg Biological Station, Michigan, USA - M3-5 metaG | ecosystem: Host-associated > Plants > Roots > Rhizosphere > Soil | place: USA: Michigan...
GGTCGCGCGCTCGAGCTCCTGCAGGACGCGCGCTTCCATTTTCGGCGACCACCTCATCGCCCCGCCGCCCAGCGGTAGCTCGAGATCCGCGAACGCGCGCAGGCGATGTCCGGGCGGCACGAACTCCTCGCGCCGGACAGCGAACAGGAGATCGAGGACGTTCTGATCGAGCACCTCCCAGGTGCGGATCTGCTGCTCGACCATGTTGAAGCGGGCTTGCTCGATGTTCATACGATGATCGACGGGTCCATCTTGGCGGGCGGCATTATCGCACGCCGCATTGCCGCGACGTCCCCCGGTTGGGAGGCGACTGAAAGCCGGTGGACGATGAGGGCCGCGCTCCCGGGCCTCAAGGCTTATTCACGCTAGTCATCGCCGTGGACGGACGCCGCCTGCGACGCCACCGCGCCGGCCTTCGCCTCGCGGCGCGCCTTGCGCCGTTCATGGAACGCGTCGAGATACGTGAAGAGCACGGGAACGACCACCAGCGTGAGCAGCGTCGACGTGATGACGCCGCCGATGATCGCGCGGCCCATCGGCGCCTGGACCTCGCCGCCCTCGCCGTAGCCGATCGCCAGCGGCATCATGCCGCCGATCATCGCCGCCGTCGTCATCATGATCGGCCGCAACCGGACCTGCCCCGCCTGGAGCAGCGAGTCATGCAGGCTCGCTCCCGCCCGCCGGGCGCGGTTGGCGAAGTCGACGAGCAGAATCGCGTTCTTCGTCACGAGCCCCATCAGCATGATGAAGCCGATCATCGAGAACAGGTTGAGCGTCGTTCCGGTGAGCAGCAGCGCGAGGAACACCCCTATCAGCGAGAACGGCAGCGACGCCATGATCGCGAACGGCTGCGTGAAGCTTGCGAACTGCGAGGCGAGGATCAGATAGATGAAGATCACGGCAAGGCCCAGCGCGGCCAGCGCCGCATTGAACGATTCGGCCATGTCCTTCGCCTGCCCGCCCACGTCGAACCGGTAGCCCGGAGGCAGCGTGGAATCCTTGATGATCTGCTGCACTTCCTTGTTCGCATCGCCGGAAGGCCGGCCCTCGACGTTGGCGTACAACGCCACGCGCCGCTGCAGCTCCTGCCGCTTGATGATCTGCGGCGACGTCGTCTCGACGATCTCCGCGACCTGCCGCAGCGGCACCATTCGCATCTCGCCGTCAGGTCCCTTCTTCGACGTCGTCAGATAGAGGTTGCTCAAGTCCGCGGCAAGGCGCCGGTTGTCCTTCGGCAACTGCACGTTGACTTCGTAATTCTGGCCGTCGGGTCCGAGCCAATAGCTCACGGTGTCACCGGCGAGCAGCGGCCGGATCGTTGCGCCGACCTGCTGCACGGTGATGCCGACGTCGGCCGCGGCATCGTTGTTGAGCCGAATCGACAGCGCCGGTGCGGCAGCCTTCTCGGACGTCTCCAGATCGGCGATGCCCTTGATCTTGGCGACCTGTTCGGCGAATTGATTGATCAGGATCGTCAGCTGCTCGGGATCCGGTCCGAGCAGGTTGACCCACACCGGCCGGTCGAACCCGAAGGCGAGCTCGATTCCGGGAATCGGTTTCAGCTGCTTGCGAATCGCCCCCTCGATCTCCTTCTGCGTCCGCTTGCGGTGTGCCTTGTCGGTGAGCTTCAGGTTGACGCGCGCGTAATTGCGCCCCTCCTCCGACCCGACCGTGGTCATCGTCAGCGCGACGTCGTCGAACGACTTGAGCGCGGCCTCGACCTGCTGCACCTTGCTGTCCGTATATTCGAGGCTCGAGCCGACCGGCGTGTTGAGACGCAGCGAAATGAAGCCCTCGTCCGCCTGCGGGACGAACTCGGTGCCGACGAGCGGCACGATCGCGAAGCTCGCGAGGAACGTCACCACGGCGATGGCGATCACGCTCTTGCGGTGGCCGAGCGCCCACTCGAGGATCTCGCCATACAGGACGTGCAGCCACTCGATGCCGGCCTCGACCTTCTCCATGAAGCGGCCAAGCCACGGCACGCGCGCGAAGCGCGATCCCGGAGGATCGTGCCACACCGCCGACAGCATCGGGTCGAGCGTGAACGAGACGAAGAGCGACACCATCACGGCGACGGCTACGGTGACGCCGAACTGGAAGAAGAAGCGCCCGATGAGGCCGCTCATGAAAGCGATCGGCACGAACACGGCGACGATCGCGAACGTCGTCGCCATCACGGCGAGCCCGATCTCGTCGGTTCCCTCGCGGGCCGCCGTGTGGTGGTTCTTCCCTAGCCCCAGGTGGCGGACGATGTTCTCGCGCACGACGATCGCGTCGTCGATCAGGAGGCCGATGCACAGCGACAGCGCCATCAGCGTCAGGAAGTTCAACGTGAACCCGAAGGCGTACAGGGCGATGAACGTCGCGATCACGGCGATCGGCAGCGTGAGCCCGGTGATGATCGTGCTGCGCCAGCTGTGCAGGAAGAGAAAGACGATGAGCACCGTCAGGAGCCCGCCTTCGACGATCGTCGATTTCACGCGGTTGACTGCGCGCTCGGCCGATTCAGCCGTCGAGTTGGCGACGCGGATCTCGACGTCGGCCGGCAAGCGCTTCTTCAGCGCGTCGAGCGCGGCCATGATGCCGCGGCCCGTGTCGACGATGTTCGCGTCCTGCGATTTCTGGATGTCGATCGTGATCGACGGGCGGCCGTTGATGCGCGAGATCGAGGTTTCCTCCTTCTCGCCGTCGATCACGTCCGCGACCTGCGACAGGAAGACCGGCGATCCGCCCTGCTGCGCGACGATGATCCGCGCGAATTGCGCCGGATCCTTGATCTTGCCTTCGATGCGCACGATCGAATCGGTCTTCCCGCGCGTGATCCGCCCCGCCGGCACGTCCTGGTTCGCGGCGCGGATCGCGTTGATCACCTGGTCGACGCCGATGCCGAGCGACGTCACGGCGTTGGGCTTGATCTGCACGAGGATCTGCCGCGTCGCCCGGCCCAGCACATCCATCCGCGCGACGCCGGGAACGTTCTCGAGCGCCTTCACGATGGTCTGGTCGGTGAGCGACGTGAGGTCGCGCAGCGTCATCGTCGGCGACAGCACGGCAAGCGAAACGATCGGCTGCTGGTTCTCCTGGTCGGCGCGGATGACGAGCGGCTCCTTGACGTCCTTCGGGAAGCCCGGCCGCACCTGTCCGATCTTGTCGCGGACATCCTGCATCGCCTTGGTCATGTCGGTCGCCATGCGGAACTCGGCAAAGACCTGGCTCTGCCCCTCCCGCGAGTTGGAGCGGATGAGGCTTGCTCCGGAGACGGTATTGATGGCGTATTCGAGCGGCTTCGTGACGTCGGCCTCCACCACCTCCGGCGACGCGCCCGGATAGTTAGTCAGCACGAGCACGAACGGCAGGCTGACGTCGGGCATCTGCTCGACCTTCAGCCGGTTGTACGCGAAGAGCCCGAGCACTGCGATGCCGATCATCACCATCGTCGCGAAGACCGGGTTGTTGATCGAAACTCGTGTGATCCACATGGAGCGATTCCTCGGTCGGCCGCGTCTTAGCCCGCGGCTTGCATCCGGCCGGATGTCGGCGCAGGCGCCGATGCCGGCGCCGGAACGGGCGCCGGGGCTTTGACGATCGCGGGCGCCCCGTCCTTCAAGTTGTCGAACTTCGCGGCGAGGACTGGCGTGTTCGGCTGCAACGGAGTCTTGAGCTCGACTCGCCCGGTGGCGTCATCCTTGCGGCCGGTCATGACGCCGCGCTTGACGAGCTTGCCGCCTTCGACGGTCCACACGTAAGTCTGCCCCGCTTCCGTGCGAATGGCCGTTGCCGGCAGCGTCGGCACTGGAGCGCTTGCGGCGAGCGCGATGCGGCCCGTGGCGAACATGCCTCCACGGAGGGCGCCGTCCCTGTTCGGGATGCCGACATATACGAGGATGGCGCGGGTTCCCGCCTCGGCGGACGGATTGATCCGCTCGACACGGCCGGTGAACCGGCGCTCACCGAAGCCGTCGATCGTGAGCTCGACGGCCTTGCCTATCGAGAGCTCGGGAACGTCCACGGCGGGCACAGCCGCCTGCAGCTCCATGTCGGTCAGGTCGACGACGGTGACGAGCGGCGAATCGAACGCGACCTTCTCGCCGATCTGGACGTGGCGCTTGGCGACGACTCCATCGAGCGGCGACAAGGCCTGCGCATCGCGCAGCGCATTGCGGGCGAGTTGGACTTGCGCCTCGGCCGATTTGACTGTGCCTTGCGACACTTCGAGGCTCGATTCGGAATTGTCGTAGGCGTTCTGCGAAATGAAGTTCTGCTTGAGCAACGCCTGGTTGGTCGCCCGGGTCTTGGCGGCCATCGCGGCCTGGGCCTTGGCCGATTCGAGCGCTCCGTTTCGTTCGATGAGCTTCGCCTCGAGGTCGGCCGTGTCGATCCGCGCCAGGAGTTGGCCGGCCTTGACCGATTCCCCCTCGCGGATGGGCACCTGGCGCACATCGCCCGATACCTTGGCCTTGACCGTCGCCTGCCGCAGCGGCTGAACCGTACCGGAGACCGGGAGCCACCGCGACAACGGCTGGGCGTCGACCTTGGCGAGGTCGGCGGGCGAGAACTCGAGAACGACGACCTCCGCCGCTTTGCCGTCGGGCTGGTCGCCGAACTTCTTGAGCACGCGCGTGGCGACCGTGCCGCCGATGGCGCCGACGATCACCAACGCCACCGCCGCGCCCAACAGGCGCCGTCTCGTCCACCGCTTTGCCATGCTGACTCCCCGTGTTCGCACCGTCCGATGGGACAGCTGCCGCGAATCGGACTGGCGCCGGGGTATCCGGTCCACCCGTCCTGCAGAATGTTCCCCGTTTGGATGCGCGGAAACCCTGTTTCAGATTCGCGAAGGTGCGTAGTTTAGGCCCACGCCCCCGGGATCGGAACCCCGCCGCGACGGGCCGACGCCTTTTGCGACAGGCCGCAACTGGAGCGCGCGAACGGCGGAACGCCCTGGCCGGCATACGTTCGTCGGATTGACAACTCTTTGAATAGGGCCAATAATTGCCTGTTGCCCCATCGGCACACCCCTAATCGCGGAGGATTTGAATGAACACGCATAGCAAGCTCGGCCTGACGGTGTTGGCGGCCGCGCTCGTGACCTTCTATGGTTGCGGTAAGGAAGAACCGAAAAAAGCCGAAGCCCCGAAGGCTGCAGCTGCCGCCGCCCCGGCGGAAGAGACCGTCACGGTCAAGATCGGCCATGCCGGCCCGCTGACCGGCGGCATCGCCCACCTCGGCAAGGACGACGAGAACGGCGTGCATCTCGCCGTCGACGAAGCCACCGATCGCAAAGTGAAGATCGGCGGCAAGGTCGTCAAGTTCGAGATGATGAGCGAAGACGACCAGGCCGATCCGAAGATGGGTCCGACCATCGCCCAGAAGTTCGTCGATGCCAAGGTCGCCGGCGTGGTCGGCCACTTGAACTCCGGCGTGTCGATCCCCGCCTCGGCCGTCTACAACCAGGCCGGCTTGCCGATGATTTCCGGCTCGGCGACGAACCCGAAGCTCACCGAACAAGGCTTCAAGGTCGTGTTCCGCACCGTGGGCCGCGACGACCAGCAAGGTCCCGCAGTTGCCGCGTATGTGGCGAACGAGCTCAAGGCCAAGAAGGTCGCCATCGCGGATGACGCGACGGCCTACGGAGAAGGCCTTGCCAACGAAGTCGAGAAGACGTTGAAGGCTGCCGGCGTGCAAGTCGTGGCCCGTGAGAAGACCAACGACAAGGCGACCGACTTCAAGGCGATCCTGACGAAGATGAAGGGCAAGAACCCCGACGTCATCTTCTACGGCGGCATGGACGCCACCGGCGGCCCGATGATCAAGCAGGCCCGCGAGCTCGGCATCAAGGCAACCTTCGCGTACGGCGACGGCGCGTGCACGAGCGAAATGGCCAAGCTTGCCGGACCGGCGTCGGAAGGCATGATCTGCTCGCAGGCCGGAATCCCGACGCAGATGGCGTCGAAGGAATTCCAGGACGCGTTCAAGGCGAAGTACGGTGAAGTCAAGCAATACGCGCCGTTCTTCTACGACGCCACCAAGATCCTGATCGCCGCAATGCAGGCGGCCGACTCGACCGACCCGGCCAAGTACCTGCCGAAGGTCGCCGAGATCAAGTTCGACGGCGCGACGGGCCACATCGAGTTCGACGAGAAGGGCGACCGCAAGGACGCCGAAATGACGATCTTCCAGATGAAGAACGGCAACGTCGAACCCGTGGCCATCATCAAGGCTGGCAAGACGACGAAGATCGGACCGGAAGCTCCGGCGGCAGCCGCTGCTCCGATGGCTGCACCCGCGGCCGCTCCTGCTCCGGCTCCTGCTCCGGCTCCTGCAGCGGCACCGGCAATGGCGCCCGCTCCCGCGCCCAAGAAGTAAGCGCTCCAAAGTCGACAAGAACGGCGTCCTTCGGGACGCCGTTTTTTTGTCGGCGATGCGGGAATGCATCGGGGTTGCCCGCTTCCGCGCCAACCCGCACAATCCCCGGACACGAAGAACGCGGCCTCTTGGCTCAAAGGGATCGCGGCCATGTCTTCCGGCGGTTCTTGGCACGCCCTCCCGGGGAGAGGTCGCTTGGACATTTTCCTGCAGCAGGTGATCAACGGCCTGACGCTCGGCAGCGTCTACGCCGTGGTCGCGCTTGGCTACACGATGGTCTACGGCATCATCCAGCTCATCAACTTCGCGCACGGCGAGGTGGTGATGATCGGCGCGATGGTGTCATTCACCGTGATCACCCGGCTCGCCGGCGCGCAGCTCGGCCTGCCGCCGCTCGCGATCGTGGTTGCCGGCGTCCTGGTGGCGATTCCCGTCTGCATGGGCGTCGGGTACACGCTGGAGCGGGTGGCCTACCGCCCGCTGCGCAAGGCGCCGCGGCTGGCACCGCTGATCACCGCCATCGGCCTTTCTATCATCCTGCAGCACCTCGCGATGATCATCTGGAGCCGCAACCCGATCGCCTTTCCGCAGATCATCACGGTGACGCCGATCCACCTCACCGACAACCCCAACGGCGCGACGATCACCAACGTGCAGGTCGTGATCATCGCCACGTCCGTATTGATGATGGCGGGGCTCCTCGCGCTCGTCTACCGGACGAAGCTCGGCATCGCCATGCGCGCGACGTCGCAGAACCAGCAGGTCGCGGGACTGATGGGCATCAACATCAATACCGTGATCGCGATCACGTTCGTGATCGGCGCCGGGCTGGGCGCGATGGCCGGCGTCATGGTCGGCACCTACTACGGCATCGCGCAGTACCAGATGGGCTTCATCCTTGGTCTCAAGGCATTCTCGGCCGCAGTGCTCGGGGGCATCGGCAATCTCGCCGGCGCGATGCTGGGCGGCGTGCTGTTGGGCCTCATCGAAGCGCTGGGTGCGGGCTACGTCGGCGATCTCACCAACCTGTGCCAGATCGCGTCATGGTCCGACGCGATCGCACGGCGCTGCGTCGACGATCCCAACCTCACGCTGTTCGGTTCCAACTACCAGGACGTGTTCGCGTTCCTGGTGCTGATCGCCGTGCTGATCTTCCGGCCGTCGGGTCTTCTGGGCGAGCGCGTCAGCGATCGCGCGTAAGGGCGCCGCATGCAGCAATACTTCGACCGGAAGAAGCATCCGCGAGGCGCGTGGGTCGGCATCGTCCTGGTGGCCGTTGCGCTCGTCCTGCTGCCGTTCGTGCTGGCGGGGATCGGCACGGCCTGGGTGCGAATCACGAATCTCGCGATCCTGTTCGTGCTCCTGTCGCTCGGGCTCAACATCGTCGTCGGCTTCGCCGGACTGCTCGACCTGGGCTACATCGCATTCTATGCGGTCGGCGCTTATGTCTACGCGCTCCTCGCTTCGCCGCACTTCGACCTGCACCTTCCTTTCTGGATCATTCTTCCCATCGGCGCCGCCGTCGCCTGCCTGTTCGGGGTTCTGCTCGGCGCGCCGACGCTCAAGCTTCGGGGCGACTACCTCGCGATCGTCACGCTGGGCTTCGGCGAGATCATCCGCATCTTTCTCAACAACCTGTCGCAGCCGGTGAACCTCACCAACGGACCGCAGGGGATCACTCTCATCGACCCGTTCCGGATCGGCAGCTTCAACTTCGCCACGCCCGACAAGATCGGCGGCCTCACCTTCACCGGCCCCATCAAGTACTACTACTTCCTGGTGCTGCTCGTCGTCGTCATCATCGTCATCAACCTGCGCCTGCAGAATTCGCGGATCGGCCGTGCGTGGGAGGCGATCCGCGAAGACGAGATCGCCGCCCGCGCGATGGGCATCAACACGCGCAACATGAAGCTCCTCGCCTTTGCGATGGGCGCGTCGTTCGGCGGCATCTCCGGGGGAATTTTCTCGGCGACGCAAGGATTCATCAGCCCGGAGAGCTTCGTGCTCGTCGAATCCGTGATGGTGCTGTCCATGGTCGTGCTGGGCGGAATGGGGAATGTCTTCGGCGTGGTGCTGGGCGCTATCCTGTTGTCGTTCGTCCCCGAAGTGCTGCGCTACACCGTCGAGCCGATGCAGAAGGCCCTCTTCGGCCGGATGCTGATCGAGCCCGAAGTGATCCGGATGCTGCTGTTCGGGCTCGCGCTGGTGCTGATGATGCTGTACCGGCCTGCGGGCATCCTCCCGTCGGCGCTGCGCAAGCGCGAGCTGGAGATGAAGCGTTGAGCGCCGGGCACCGCCTCGCGCTGCTGACGGCGAAGGGCATCAGCAAGCGTTTCGGCGGCGTCACCGCGCTTGCGGACGTGGGATTCGAGATCCAGCACGGCGAGATCTACGGCCTCATCGGGCCCAACGGCGCCGGCAAGACCAGCCTCTTCAATGTGCTGACAGGCATCTATTCCGCCGACGGTGGCGACTTCACATTCGACGGCCTGCCGCTCAACAATCTCAAGCCGAACGAAGTGGCCGAGCGCGGCATCGCCCGCACGTTCCAGAACATCCGCCTTTTCGCGAACCTCTCCGCGCTCGAGAACGTAATGATCGGGCGCCACGTGCGCACGCACGGCAACGTGCTGGGCGCAATCCTGCGCGATGCGAAGACGCAAGCCGAGGAGAGGGCGATCGAGAACCGGGCGCACGAGCTCCTCGACTACGTCGGTGTCGCGAAGCGCGCCAATACACTGGCGCGGCACCTCGCGTACGGCGACCAGCGCCGGCTGGAAATCGCGCGGGCGCTCGCCACCGAGCCGAAGCTCCTCGCGCTGGACGAGCCCGCGGCGGGAATGAACGCAACGGAAACGGCATCGCTCAAGACGCTCCTCGGCAACATCCGGCGCGACGGCACGACCATCCTCCTGATCGAGCACGACATGAAGCTCGTGATGAGCGTCTGCGACCGCGTCCTCGTTCTCGACTACGGCAAGAAGATCGCCGAAGGATCGGCTGCCGTAGTGCAGAAGGACCCGAAAGTGATCGCCGCGTATCTCGGCGGCGAAATCCTGCTCAATCTCAAAGGGGCGGCATGAGCGCGAAGGGCCGCCCCGAGCGCGAATACCGGAGCGCGAAGCGCGAAGGTACTCCGATGAGCGAGCGTGCAAAGGCCGTGGCATGAGCGGCGGCAACGGGAACGCGCTGCTCGAGCTTTCACGCGTGGAGATCGCGTACGGCGGAATTCATGCGGTCAAGGGCATCGATCTTTTTGTGGAAAAGGGCGAGCTCGTGTGCCTGATCGGCACGAACGGCGCGGGAAAGACGACCACGCTCAAGGGGATCACCGGACTGCAGCCCGTGAAGGGCGGCACCGTGCGCTATGCCGGCGAAGACGTGACCGGCCGTCCTGCATTCGAGCTCGTGCGCAAAGGGCTTGCGATGGTTCCCGAAGGGCGGGGTGTGTTCGGCGCGCTGACCATCGAGGAGAACCTCGCGATGGGCGCCTACATCCGCTCCGACACAGCCGCGATCAAGGAAGACATCGAGCGCGTGTTTGCGCTCTTTCCGCGATTGAAGGAGCGGCGGCGCCAGACCGCCGGCACGCTGTCCGGCGGCGAGCAGCAGATGCTGGCGATGGGCCGGGCGTTGATGTCGAAGCCCAAGCTGCTGCTGCTCGACGAACCCTCGATGGGGCTCGCGCCGCTCATGGTGCAGAAAGTCTTCGAGACCGTGCTCAAGGTTTCGGCCGAAGGCGTCACGATCCTGCTCATCGAGCAGAACGCCAAGCTCGCCCTCGAGGTCAGCAATCGCGGCTACGTGATGGAGTCCGGGGAGATCACGATCTCGGGCGAGGCGCGGACGCTGCTGCACGATCCCGCCGTCCGCGCCGCGTACCTCGGTGAGGGGGCGTAGAGCTCGACGCCCATGACGGATCTGCCGCCGCCGCTCACTCCTCCGCCGGCGGCTCATCTGCATCCGCGCATCGTTCCCTGGCAGCACGCGCTCGCGTGGTACGAAGACGCAATGCGGCTCTTCAAGCGAGGGCCGGCGACGTGGCTCACGCTCGCGCTCATGACGATCGCTGCGGAGTTCGCGTTGCGGGTCGTACCGTCGCTCGGCCCGCTGCTCGCGGAAATCGTTTCGCCGCTCGTCGCCTGCGGCCTGATCTTCGCGGCAGCCTCCGCCGATCGAGGCGGACCTCCGGCGCTCGCCAACGTGACCAAGGTTTTTCGTGCTTCCGCAGGCGCATTGGCCGCGATCATCGCGTCCGCGCTCGTCACGTTCGCGGCCCAGGCTTTCGCCGCATGGTGGATTGCCGGCACGAACCTGCTCGACCCCGCCGGTTCGACGGGAGACATTGGAGCTTCCGTCCTGATCGGCATCTACGCGATCGGCATCCTCGCCTCGCTGCCGGTCATGTTCGTGCCGTTTCACGTTCTGCTGGAACCGGTGACACCGGGCGCGGCCTTTGCGGCAAGCTGGAATGCCTTCGCATTGAACACGATTCCGCTGCTGGCTTATGCCGCCGCATCGCTGATGCTTGCGGCCTTCGGACTCCTCACCTTCGGATTCGGCCTCCTGCTCGCCCTGCCGCTCTGGGTGGCGTCGAGCTACGCCGCGTGGAAGGACATTTTCGGCATTCGCGACGCGCCAGACGCCTGACGCTCATTGCGGCCTCCGGACGATTTTCGCAATGTGTTGCGTTCGCTTGTCGGCCGCTGTCAATCGCTCGGCGACGACGCCCTTCGGGCCTTGGCTCGCTTCGCTCGCCCGCCTCACTCATTCCGTCGCGCGCGTAGCGAAATCCTGCAGCGCGGGATCGACGTCCAACGCTTCGGCGTCGACTGCGGCGACGTGCGCCCCGCGCGGGCCGCGGCGGCACCATTCGATCAGTCGCGCAACGCTCGCTTCATCTCCCTGGATTACCGCCTCGACGGTGCCATCGCGGCGATTGCGGACCCATCCGGCAGCACCCTGCGCGAGCGCCGCCTCGGACATTGCGAAGCGATAGCCCACGCCCTGCACGCGGCCGCGAACGACGAGACGCCGCGCGATCACGGGATCAGCGCGAGCGAAGCCGCATGTACAGCAGCAACGCGGCAACCGTCTTGGCGTCGGTGATCCCGCCTTTGTCCAACGCCTCCAGCATGGCATCGGGAGAGAGCGTGACGATCTCGAGGAACTCTCCGGCGTCCGGTTGCGCGCCGACGAACTCGAGCCCTTCCGCGACGAACAAGTCGATCGCCTCGTCGGAGTAGCCGACGACCGAGTGGATGCGGCCGAGCGGCGTGATGCGCGCGGCGACGTAGCCCGCTTCCTCGGTCAACTCCCGGCGCGCGGTGGCGAGCGCCGACTCCGGAGGATCGATCTTGCCCGCCGGAAACTCGAGGAACACGGCACCCACCGGATAGCGAAACTGCCGCACGGCGACCAGGTTGCCGTCCGGGAGCACGGGCACGACCAGCGCAGCACCGGGATGCACGATGAATTCACGCGTCGCGAGACTGCCGTCGGGAAGGCGCACCGTGTCGCGGCGGACGTGCAGCAACGCTCCGTCGAAAACCTCGTGGGATTCGACCATCGTCTCCGTCAGATGCACGTCCTTTTCGCCCGCCTCGCTCATTGCGGCCTTCGGACCTTCGCCCGCCTCGCTCATTCGGCCCAATCCTTCGCGATGAGGAAATCCGAATAGAGCTCCGCTTCCGGCGTTCCGGCGGCGGGCGCCCAGTCGTAGCGCCATTTCACCACGGGCGGGAGCGACATCAGGATCGCCTCCGTGCGTCCGTTCGACTGCAGCCCGAAGAGGGTCCCCCGGTCCCAGACGAGATTGAATTCCACGTAGCGTCCGCGGCGATACGCCTGGAAGTCGCGCTCGCGCTCGCCGTAGGCCATTTCCTTGCGCCGCGCGACGATGGGCAGATACGCATCGAGGAAGTGGTCCCCGACGCTCCTCGCCAACGCAAAGCAGCGCTCGAAGCCGCCGTCGGCCAAGTCGTCGAAAAAAATGCCGCCGATTCCGCGCGGCTCCTTCCGATGCTTGAGATAGAAATACTCGTCGCACCAGCGCTTGAATCTCGGGTGAACGTCGTCACCGAAAGGCGCGAGCGCCGCTCGGCACGCCCGATGGAAATGGATCGCGTCGTCGGCGAAACCGTAATACGGCGTGAGATCCATCCCGCCGCCGAACCACCATCGATCGTCGTCCCCCTGCGCTCGCGGCGAACGCGCGACGAACACGCGGACGTTCATGTGCACGGTAGGGACGTACGGATTGCGCGGATGCAGGACGAGCGAGACGCCGATCGCCTCCCACGAACGGTCGGCGAGGTCCGGGCGTGCCGCCGTGGCCGACCGCGGCAGCCTGTCGCCTGTGACATGCGAATAATTGACCCCGCCGCGCTCGAAGACGCCGCCGTCCTCGATCACCCGCGCGATGCCGCCGCCGCCCTCCGGCCGTGCCCATTCATCGCGGCGGAAAGCACATCCGTCCAC
>Ga0157375_10003957_pt1 | contig 12848 bp, 11 predicted proteins | sample M35metaG_FD_115311 | JGI IMG/M metagenome (GOLD analysis project Ga0157375, IMG submission 115311) | Miscanthus rhizosphere microbial communities from Kellogg Biological Station, Michigan, USA - M3-5 metaG | ecosystem: Host-associated > Plants > Roots > Rhizosphere > Soil | place: USA: Michigan...
ACAGCCAAGCCAGCAGCCACAGCGTGAGTCGCGTCCAGCGCCACAGCAGGCCGCTCCGCAACCGGCTCCGGATTTCGACAGCTTTGATGACGATATCCCGTTCTAAGGTCTAAGACCCGCAACACCAAAGCCCCCGACCGCGAAAGCGCCGGGGGTTTTTTATGGCCCGTGATCAGGCATCCGTCGACGCGGCCGTTACCACCATCTCCTTGAACCGGTGCAATACCGCCGAGCCATCGCCGATCCGTGTTGCCAAATGCAGCGGCGCCACCAGGCTCTGGCATTCCGTCAGCGCTCGATAAACGATGCCGTCGCCACGCAGCCGCTGCATGGAGGCCGGCACGATGGACACGCCCAGGCCTGCCGCCACCAAACTGAGTGTCGCAGTCATGCGCGGCGCTTCCTGGACCACCTGGGGGCTGAACCCGGCCTCACGGCAGGCCACCAGGATTGCGTCGTACAACCCCAATCCCACTCGACGGCGATAGAGCACAAAGGATTCGGTCGCCAGGGCCTTCAAGGGCAGGGGAGAGTCCGCATCGAGTGCCAGCGGATGGTCGGTGGGCAGCGCCAGCAACATGGGCTCCACCAGGATCGGTTCATCCTGCAGCGATTGAGTGCCGCTCAGCGGCGAGCGAATAAACGCCGCATCGAGCTTCTCGTGCTCCAGCGCGTCCAGCAGTTCGCCAGTACCGGCTTCCTCCAGCACCACAGAGACGCCGACAAAAGTTTCGCGAAACAACCGCAACACACTCGGCACAAAAGGGTGCAAGGCCGCCGAACTCGTAAAGCCGATGGCCAGGCGCCCTCGTTCACCCCGTGCAGCACGGCGCACCACGTCGGCGATGCCCTCTGCCCGGGAGAGAATTTCCCGCGCTTCATCCAGTAGCGCCAGCCCGGCAGTGGTGGGGCGCACGCCCCTGGGCAAGCGCTCCATCAAGACCACTCCCAACTCCGCCTCAAGGCTTTGCAACAGGCGCGTCAACGGCGGCTGCTGCATGCCCAGGCGTTCGGCGGCGCGGGTGATATAACCTTCTTCGGCAATCGCGACAAAGGCCTTGAGCTGGCGGAGTTCCAACATGGTCATACTTTCCAGGTATGGGAGTGCTCCAATCCTGGCATTTGTTCTCATGGCTCACAAGATTTAGGCTGTAGCCAACCTCATAAAGAAGGAAAGCCGTGATGACCTGGTCTGCCAAGCAGTACACGATGTTCGAACAACAGCGCACCCGTCCCGTCCGTGACCTGGTCGCGGCTATCCCGAATACCGAAGTGCGCAACGCCGTCGACCTGGGGTGTGGGCCGGGAAACTCCACCGAAGTGTTGGCCGAGCGTTATCCACAGGCCCACGTCACTGGCATGGACAGCTCCGATGACATGTTGGTCGATGCACGCAAGCGCCTACCCGAACTGGCCTTTGAACTGGCGGATATTGGTGCCTGGAACCCTACGCAACACTACGACGTGATACTGGCGAACGCCTCGCTGCAATGGCTGCCGGACCACGCCACGCTTTATCCACACTTGGTCCACCAGCTCACCCCCGGTGGCACGCTGGCGGTACAAACTCCGGACAATCTCGACGAACCTGCACACCGCCTGGCCCGTGAAGTGGCAGCCGATGGCCCGTGGTCTGTGAAGATCGGCGCGGTCAAGCACAACGAACGGCATGCGGCGAGCTATTACTACGAGCTGCTGAGCAAACACTGCAGCACCGTCGATGTGTGGCGCACCACCTACCAGCATCCGTTGGCCGATCACGGGGCGGTCGTGGAATGGTTCAAGGCCTCGGCCCTGAGGCCCTTCCTTGCACCGTTGACCGATAGCGAAAAAGCCGCCTTCCTACAGGAATACAAGGCGCGGATCACCCAAGCTTATCCAGCCCTTAGCGATGGCACCGTACTGCTGCCATTCCCGCGCCTGTTCATCATTGCGACCCGCTGATACCTGGCCGGCAAGTGGCGGTCATGCCGCCGCCGCTTGCGCTTTCAAGTACTCATCCGCCGACAGCACGTCTGCATACGCAAACCCCAGCGACGCCATATAAGCTGCGTGCGCCTGCGCCGCTGGAATCACCTGCCCGTTGAATTCCAGGTCACGGGTGGCACACGCGTCATGAATCACCGTGACCTTGTAGCCAAGATCCGCCGCTGCTCGCACCACGGCGTCGATGCACATGTGGCTCATGCTGCCGACGACGACCACGTCGGTGATGCTGCGCTGTTCCAGCAGGGTGCGCAGGTTGGTTTCACGAAACGCATTCACGAAATGTTTAAGCACCACCGGCTCGCTACCTTCGTTCAGCACCTTGGGGTGCAAGTGCGCACCTTCGGAGCCCGGGGCAAAAAAGGGCGCGTCATCGGAGGTGAACTCATGGCGCACATGAATCACCGCATCCCCCGCCTGGCGAAAAGCCTGGAGCACCTGCGCAGCCTTGTCGGCCGCGGCTTCAACGCCGTCGAGCGGCCACTTGCCCTGAGGGAAGTAGTCGTTCTGGATATCGATTAGGATGAGCGCTTGCTTGGCCATGTGTGTTGCCTCGTGATGGGTTGATGGGGCTTAGTATCTTAGCTGGCGCCCGCACCCGGGATTGGCCGCACCGACAATAACAGGGGGAAAACTGACAATGGCGGTTGTTGAGCTGGGTGTGTTGATCTACCAGGGCGCGCAATTGGCTGCGGTACACGGCCTGACGGACCTGTTCGGCGTCGCCAATCGGATCGCTGCCGAGCATCAATCCTCGCAACTGCCATTGTTGCGCGTCAGCCATTGGCAGGTAGACGCCACCAGCACGCCGGCCCGCGTATTTGACAGCCACCCCGGGCCAGACCAACCCATGATGGCCGTGCTGGTGCCACCCTCCATCGGCGAATTCACTGAAGAACAAGCGCCACCCGCTCTGCTGGAGTGGCTTCGTCAAAGGCATGCCGCAGGCACCGTGCTGGGTGGCGTGTGCATCGGTTCGATCATGCTGGCGCGCAGCGGCCTGCTGGATGGGCGCAGCGCCACCACCCATTGGTCCTCGGCCAAATCCTTTGCCCTGCGTTATCCGGCCGTGCGCCTGGAAGCCGACAAGCCAATCGTTGATGACGGCGACTTGATCACCACGGCCGGGCTGATGGCCTGGTCCGAACTCGGCCTGCGCCTGGTTGATCGCTTGATGGGGCCGAGTATCGCCGCCAGTACGGCGCGGTTCCTGGTGATCGAGCACAGCGACAGCGCCAGCCAGTGCGGCAGCAATTTCGCGCCGATTCTGGGGCATGGCGACACCGCGATTCTCAAGGTGCAGCATTGGCTGCAAGCCAGCGGCGCGGTGGACGTGTCGGTCAGCGCGATGGCGCAGGAGGCGGGGCTGGAAGAGCGCACTTTCCTGCGGCGCTTTCGCAACGCGACGGGGCTCAAACCCACCGAATATTGCCAGCACCTGCGGGTGGGCAAGGCGCGGCAGATGCTCGAATTCACCAACGGCACCATTGACCACATCGCCTGGACCGTGGGTTATCAGGACCCCAGTGCGTTCCGCGCCACGTTCAAGAAAATCACCGGCCTGGCACCCAGCGATTACCGCAGCCGCTTCGGCGTCTGAATCGTGCAGAACGCCGCGACATTTACGGGCCGTCGTGCAGAATAAAACAGGCCTACTGCCATCGCTTTCCCCGCAACGGCTTGATTTGCAAACCATCACGTTAGAACCGGCCTTGGCCTGATCCCTGCAACTCTCCCCTCACACACAGGGCGGGATAGCCAAGGGGGACGCATGACCCCGACTCAACGTAAACAGCTCGTCGTTGCTCACTCCACGCGGGAGGGCGCGCCATTGCACGAGGTTCAGACCAACCTCGCCCTGGCGCGCTGGCTGGCGCAGATTCTCGGGCTCAAATTCGGCGGCAGTTATGACCCCGGTCGGCATGCCCGCCGTGAGTTGTACTTGCTCCCTACGCAAACCTTGGTGGGTGCTGAGCAAGCGCGCCAGCTCAATATCAAAGGGCCGCAAGACCTGTGGGGCGGCTACGTCGAGCACGACTTCATCTGCACCAAGGCCATCAGTCACGGCCTGCTGGGCCCAGGCGCCAAGGCGCCCGAAGGCTGGTCGCCGTTGTTTTGCCAGCGAGTACGGCCTGTTGTGCTCGACGGCCTGAGCGTCTTCGCCCTCGACGACGCCCGGCCAGCGGCCATGCATCTGCTCAACAGCGGCCCCATCCGCTTGAAACCGGTGCATGGGTGCGCCGGACGTGGCCAGGAAGTTATCCACAATCTCGACGAATTCGAGGCCGTGCTGGCACGGCCAGACAGCGCGCGCCTGTTCGACGACGGCGTGGTGCTGGAGCAAGACCTGAGCGATGTGGTCACCCACAGTGTCGGCCAGAGCTTCATCGGCGATTATGTGCTCAGCTACTGCGGCGAGCAGTACCTCACAAAAGACGGGCAGGGCGAGGACGTCTACGGCGGTTCCAACCTGCTGGTGGTGCCTGGCTATTACGAAGACCTGTTGCGCCTACCACTGCCCGACGATGTGCGCGAAGCCATCGAACAAGCCCGCGTCTATGACAACGCCGCCGATGAGGCCTACCCCGGTTTCTTTGCGTCGCGGCGCAATTACGACATCGCACAAGGCCTGGACAGCGACGGCCAACGCCGCAGCGGCGTGCTCGAACAATCCTGGCGCATGGGCGGGGCCAGCAGCGCGGAAGTCGCGGCGCTGCAGAGCTTTATTAACCACCCGGGCCTGCGCGCCATCCGGGTGGCCTCGGTGGAAACCTACGTGGACCAGCCCCTGCCGGCTGACGCCATTGAGGTGTACCGCGGGCCAGCGCAAAACAGCGACTTTCTTCTCAAGTATGTGACGGTTAAGGCTTATGACGGCTAGAAGTGAAAGCATTGCGATCGACATCGACGACGAACAGATGAGCGGCACCTTCCTGAGCCCCAAGTCCAAAGTGCCCGGCGTGTTGTTCGTGCACGGCTGGGGCGGCAGCCAAGAGCGCGACCTGGAACGCGCCAAAGGCATTGCAGGCCTGGGGTGCGTGTGCCTCACGTTCGACCTGCGCGGTCATGCGGGCACCGGTATTCCGCTGTCCCGCGTGACCCGTGAAGACAACCTGCGCGACCTGCTCGCGGCCTACGACCGGCTGCTGTCTCACCCGGCCATCGACACCTCGGCGGTCGCGGTGGTGGGCACCAGTTATGGCGGTTACCTGGCGGCGATCCTCACGTCATTGCGCCCGGTACGCTGGCTGGCGCTGCGTGTGCCGGCGCTGTACCGCGATCAGGAGTGGCTCAAGCCCAAGCGGGACCTGGATAAGGCGGACTTGATGGATTACCGCAGCACACGGGTGCATGCCGAGACCAATCGTGCGTTGCACGCGTGTTCGGCGTTTACCGGTGATGTGTTGATCGTGGAGTCGGAGTCCGATGACCACGTGCCCCACGCCACCATCATGAGCTACCGCGCGGCGTGCCAGCAGACGCACTCGCTGACCCACCGCATTATCGATGGCGCCGACCATGCGCTCAGCGATCCAGTGTCGCAGCAGGCTTATACGTCGATTCTGGTGGATTGGATTACCGAGATGGTGGTGGGGGAGCGGTTGAGCATTATCCAGTCTCGATAGTTTTGTGCTCTTGAGATCGCCATCGCAGGCAAGCCAGCTCCCACATTTGATTGGGTTTCACACCTTTTGAATTGTGAATACCTTCAACTGTGGGAGCTGGCTTGCCTGCGATGGCGATTAACCCGTCAACACCCTTTCAAGCCGGTGCCTTCTTCACCCGCAACGCCTTGGCCTTGGCCTCCACCACCAGGTACATCACCAACGTGATCAGCAACGGCGCAATAAAATAAATCGCCCGGTAGGCAATCAACCCCGCCAGCAAACTCCCCCGTGACGCCTCATGCTGCAACAGCCCAATAAACACCGCCTCCAGCACGCCCAGCCCGGCCGGAATATGCGTGATCACCCCGGCAATCGCACTGATCAACAGCACGCCCAGCACCAACGGATAATCCAGCTTGGCCGGCAACAGGGTGAAAATCACCGCCGCCATCAGCGACCAGTTCAGCGCGCCCAGCGCCAGTTGCAGGCAGGCCATGCGCACCGATGGCAGGTTGATTTCCATGCCGCGAATCGACCATGCGCGCTTCTTTGAAAACTGGCACGCCGCCAGATAACCCAGGCTCGCCAACACCAACAATGCACCAATGCCCTGCAACGCAACGGTGCTGACCTTCCAGCCTGGGGGCATGGTCACCAGCCCGCTACTGAATACCACCCCGGCCAACGCCATGTAGCCAAACCAGTTGGTCGCCAGGCTCAGGCCGAGGATTTTGGCGATATTGCCGGTGCTCACCCCCAGCCGCGAATACAGCCGATAGCGCATGGCGATGCCGCCTACCCACGCGCTCAGGTTGAGGTTGAACGCATAGCTGATGACCCCCACCGGCAGGATCTGCTTCCAGCCCAGGGGCTGGCGGATGTAGGTGCGGCCAATCAGGTCGAAGCTGGCGTACACAAGGAAACTGCACAGCGTCAGCGCGCCTGCGATCAGCAACGTGCGCAGCTTGAAGTCGCCCAGGGTCTGCACCACTTCGCTCCAGTCGATGCGCCGGGCGAGCAGGGTGAACAGCACGATCAGCAGCAGGAAGAACACCAGGGTCAGGGGTTTCTTCCAGCGCTTGAACCTGGATTCACTGCTCATGGGCCTGGCTCCCGACGGGTTTCAAGCGTGGCTTGTGCGCCGGCAGCCAACCGGTCAATGCCGGGAAGTGGCGCATCACATGAAACACCAGGAAACCCACGGTCAACCGCCAGAGCCACAGGCGCGGCGTGCGGTTTTCCGGCATGGTCTGGCAGTGATTGTTGGCGAGGGTTTCCAGGCGTTCATACAGGTGCTGATTGAACGCACGGTCGCGAATCAGCACGTTGGCTTCCAGGTTCAGCGACAGGCTGAGCGGGTCCAGGTTGCTGGAACCCACGGTGCTCCATTCGTCGTCCACCAGCGCGACTTTGCCGTGCAGAGGGCGCTGGCAATATTCGTGAATCACCACGCCGTCCTTGAGCAAGTAGTCGTAGAGCATGCGCGCCGCGAGCTTGGCCAACAGCACATCCGGCTGACCCTGCATGATCAGTTGCACCTGCACGCCACGGCGCGCCGCGTTGCGGATCTCCCGCAGCAGGCGGTAACCGGGGAAGAAGTAGGCGTTGGCGATGACCACGCGCGTTTGCGCCTTGCTCAAGGCGTGGATGTAGGCCTCTTCGATGTCATCGCGGTGCTGCACGTTGTCTCGGTAGATCAGGCGTACCAGGCCGTCGCTGTTGTCGGTGGCCCACGGCGATGGCCGTTGCTGGCGCCGTCGCCAACCGCGTCGCGTGCGCACCTGGCGACCACTTTGCGCCAAGGCAAAATGGTGCAGGTCGGCCACGGCCGGGCCGGTCACTTGCACCGCGTAATCCTGCTTGGCCTCGGGGCCGAAATCGCCCAGGTGATCGGCCGAAAAATTGATCCCGCCGATAAACCCCACGCTGGCATCCACCACCACGATCTTGCGGTGCAGGCGGCGAAACCAGTTGGTGCGAACACCCAGGGTCTTGGACGCCGGATCGAACATCTGCACCTTTACCCCGGCTTCCGCCAGCTCACCCAGAAAGGTCGGGCTCAGCTCGCCGCAGCCAAAGCCGTCAAGGCTCATCACCACCTTGACCCCACGCTGCGCCGCGTCGATCAGGATGCCTTGCAGCTCAAGGCCGACCTTGTCTTCGAACAGAATGAAGGTCTCCAGCAGGATCTCGCGCTGGGCCCCGCGCATAGCGTCGAACACCTTGGGGAAGTATGCCTCGCCATTCTCCAGCAACTCGACGCGGTTGCCGCTCTGCCAGCCGTAATCCAGATCGCGGGCCTTGGCTTCGTCCGGTGGTTGGTCGGTGGCGATGTGTTCGACGGCAACGTTCATAGCTCGATCTCCACCGACAACGGCACATGGTCGGACAGGTGAGACCAGGGCCGAGTGGTCAGCACCCGGGGGTTATGCACCTTCACGTTGCGCACATAAATGCGGTCCAGGGGCAGCAGCGGCAGGCGCGCGGGGAAAGTGCGCGGCAATTTGCCGTGAGCCTCGATAAACACTTCCCGCAGGCCGCTTTGGCTGAGGTCGGCCCGCTGGCGCCAGTCGTTGAAATCGCCGGCGACGACCAGCGGCGCGTCGGCCGGGATCTCCCCGATGCGCTGTTCCAGCAAGCGCAGTTGTTGCTGGCGATGCACCTCGCGCAGGCCCAGGTGAATGCAGATCGCATGCACCTCCTGGCCGGTGCCCGGCAAGCGCAGTACGCAATGCAGCAGGCCACGGTTTTCGTGGCCGCTCTGGGAAATGTCGAGGTTGTCATAGCGCACGATCTGGAATTTCGACAGCAGCGCATTCCCGTGGTCGCCATGGGGGTAGACCGCGTTGCGCCCATAGGCGAACTGCGGCCAGATGCTGTCGGCGAGGAACTCATACTGCGGCATGTTCGGCCAGTCGCTGTAGCGCTGGGGGTGGCGTTCGTGGGTGCCGTGGATTTCCTGCAGGAACACCATGTCAGCGCCCACACTGCGCACCGCTTCACGCAGCTCGGGCAGGATGAAGCGTCGGTTCAGGGCGGTGAAGCCCTTGTGGATATTGACCGTCAGCACCGTGAAGCGCGTGATGGCGATGCTGGGTGTGGTGGGCATCCAGTCGGGATTCGCAGCCATGGTTGCTCCTGAAAAAACCGTGGGGGCCTGGCCCCCGTTTATGGCTGACTGCGATTTTTGGCGGAAAGTTTCCAGGTTCTTACAGGCGGCATAAATCCCCTGTGGGAGCGGGCTTGCTCGCGAAAGCTGGGTGTCAGTCAATAGATTCATCAGATGAACCACCGCATTCGTAAGCAAGCCCGCTCCCACAGGGGATCTGTGTGGTGACTGATTCAGTGGTCAACCCTACGCCCAAGATGACGAAAGTGGGGAACGATCAAGGCTCAATCCCGTCAGTTCCTTACAGACCCTGTTGAAGGAGCCCGGTGTTTTGCTGAATCTCAGAGCTGCATTACTCCTCGGCGCGCTGCTGCTGTGTGGCAACGGCGCACTGCAAGCTGCAACCCCCGCACCGGCGACTGCCGCACCTGCCAAACCGGAGCTGCTGGTCGAAGGCGGTTTGCTCGGCGCCATCAGTTCCAGCATCGACGACGTGCAGGACAAACTCGACCTCAACCAGAACCTCGTGGACGCCTGGCGACTGCGTGCCGACCGTGCGGCAGACGAAGTGGGGCGCCTGGTCGACCAGACCGCCGAACGCTCGCCCTGGAGCGTGGCCGGGGACTTCTTGTTGCTCTCCGGGGTGTGGATCGGCGCCTTCGCCGTGCTGGCGTTGCTCGGGCGTTTTATCGTGCAGCGCTTGAGCCGGCGGCCGTTTGTCGAACGGCGCGGGCGCCTGCAAGCGGTGCTCGGGTATGTGGTGCCCTATACGCTTCCTGCGCTGATTTGCCTGCCGCTGACGCTCTACGTCAGTCACTTTTTACCGACGTCCGTGGGCCGCGCGCTGGCGCTATGCTTTGCCTACGCCACCAGCAGTGGCATTTTTTCCACCTCGATGCTGCTGTGCGTCATCGTCATGTTCAACGTCGGCCATAAACGCCCGGCCGTGCGGATCATCCGTAGCTACTGCCCCAAACCGCTGTTCCTGATCGGCTTTCTCGCTGCACTCAGTGACGCCTTGACCAGCCCGCAGATCGCCCGCCAGCTCGGCGGTAATATCACCAGCAGCATTGCGGTGTTCACCGGCCTGTTTGCGGCGGTGATCTTCGGTGTGCTGGTGGTGCGCCTGCGCCGCCCGGTGGCGCATCTGATCCGCAACCGGCCGCTGGCCCAACGCCTCAAACACCCGGCGCTGCAACAATCGTTGCGGGTGTTTTCCGGGCTCTGGTACTGGCCGATCCTGTTGATGGTGCTGGTGTCGGCGATCAACCTGATCGGGGCCGGCGACGATAACCAGAAGGCGCTGCGCTGCGCGCTGTTCACCACGATCCTGCTGATCGGCACGGTATTTTTGAGCACTGTGCTGCAACACCTGTTCAAGTCCCGCAGCCAGGTGGCGATCCAGCGCAGCAGTGCCTACAAGGAGCGTTTTCTCAGCCTGTTGCACGCGATCCTGCGCATTGTCATGGCCATCGCCTTTATCGAGATTCTCGGGCGGATCTGGGGCGTGTCGCTGTTTGAGTTCGCCCAGCGCAATTCGGTGGGCCGGGCGATCAGCGACTCGCTGAGCAGCATCGGCCTGATCCTGCTGATGACCTGGCTGTTCTGGGTGGTGCTCGACACCGCGATCCAGGAAGCCCTCAAACCACCGGTGAATAAACGCTCTAACCGCCAGCCGAGCACACGGGTGAAAACCATCCTGCCGCTGGTGCGCAATGCGGTGAAGATCATCCTGGTGGTGATTTGCGCGATCACCACCATGGCCAACCTCGGCATCAACGTCGCGCCGTTGCTGGCGGGTGCCGGCGTGGTGGGCCTGGCCATTGGTTTCGGTTCGCAGCAACTGGTGCAAGATGTGATCACCGGCCTGTTCATCATCATCGAAGACACGCTGTCCATCGGCGACTGGGTGGTGCTCGACTCCGGGCATGCCGGCACTGTCGAAGGCCTGACCATCCGCACCCTGCGCCTGCGCGATGGCAAGGGGTTTGTGCACTCGGTGCCGTTTGGGCAGATCAAGGCGGTCACCAATCAGTCCCGGCAGTTTGCCTATGCGTTCTTCTCGGTGCAGTTCACCTACGACACCGACGTGGACAAGGCGGTGGAGCTGATCCGCGAGGCCGGGCAATCGATCCGCGACGACGTGTTCCTCAAGTACAACCTGCAAGGGCCGCTGGAAGTGTTTGGTGTGGACAAGATGGACCTCAACGGCGTGGTGCTCACGGCGCAGTTCCGCACCGTGTCGGGTGGCCAATACGCAGTGAGCCGCGCGTTTAACCAGCGCTTGAAAAAGCTTGTGGATAACTGCGCCGAGGTGCATTTCGCGCAGACTTATCCACAGCAGGTTTTTTTACCCAAGCGCGGGCCACAGGTGGATGATCAGGGTGAAGAGGTGCCGGCGTCGGTGGTGCTGACCGAGCAGCCGCGTACTCAATGATTGAGATTGACTGACCTGGCCTCATCGCGGGCAAGCCCGGCTCCCACAGTTTGGGCTGTGTGAACCCGTTCACCTGTGGGAGCTGGCTTGCCTGCGATAAGGCCGGTGATAACACCATCAGGCTCAATGCCTGATCCACCTCTCCAGCACCGCCTGCTACCCCGCCCGATACAACAAGTTGCAACCCCACACTTTATCCGTGACGGTTGCGCGACAAACCCGCAAAATGCAACGATTCTTACAAATACCTAGATAACCATCGTTCCAACAGACCGGGCCTGCTCAATCTATGCGAATGCGCCTTATGTTACTGGGCGGCGGGAATGCCCTCGGGCAGGCGCTGATTCGCCTCGGTGCAGAGGAAGACATCGTTTTCCTCGCCCCGCGTCCGCCCCAAGTCGGCTGGGATGCCGCGGTCCTCACGCAACTGCTCGACGACACCCGTCCCGATGCGTTGATCAACCTCGCCTACTACTTCGACTGGTTCCAGGCCGAAGCGGTCAGCGAAACCCGCTTGGCCGCCCAGGAATTCGCCATCGAGCGCCTGGCCGAGCTGTGCCAGCACCACAACATCACCCTGGTGCAACCGTCCAGCTACCGCGTGTTCGATGGCTCCCGCGCCACCGCCTACAGCGAGAAAGACGAGCCAGTACCCCTGGGCCTGCGTGGCCAGGCGCTGTGGCGCATCGAGCAGAGCGTGCGCGCCACCTGCCCGCAGCACGTGCTGCTGCGCTTTGGCTGGTTGCTCGATGACAGTGTCGACGGCACCCTCGGGCGCTTCCTGGCCCGGGCCGAGAAGCCGGATGAGTTGTTGATGGCGGATGACCGTCGCGGCAACCCGACGCCGGTGGACGATGCCGCGCGGGTGATCATCTCGGTGCTCAAGCAGCTCGATTGTGCGGCGCCGTTGTGGGGCACTTACCACTACGCCGGCCATGAAGCGACTACACCGCTGGCGCTGGGCCAGGCGATTCTGACCGAAGCACGCAGCTATCACCCGCTGGCCATCGAGTCACCCACCGCCCAGGCCCACGCGGCCCGGCCGGATGCAGCCGATGAGCCGCAACACGCGGTGCTGGCGTGCAAGAAGATCCTGCACACCTTCGGCATCAAGCCACGGGCGTGGCGGGCGGGGTTGCCGGCGTTGCTGGATCGTTTCTACCGCCACAGCTGAAGAAACATAGACCCCAATGTGGGAGCGGGCTTGTGTGGGAGCTGGCGGTTCGACGCCTCGACTTGCCCGCGATACAAGCACCTCGGTCTGTCAGGCAGACCAGGGTGATGCTATCGCAGGCAAGCCAGCTCCCACACAAGCCCGCTCCCACGTTGGTTTTGTGCTGTTGGTTAGTGCATCAGAACTTGTAGCCGATACCCACCATGTAAACCATCGGGTCGACGTCCACGTTCACTTTGGCGCGAGTGCCTTGGCCCAGTGCGTTGTTGTCCACCGTCGCCTTGGTGCTGATGTCGATGTAGCGCGCCTGGGCGTTGATCATCCACTTGTCGTTGATCATGTAGTCGGCGCCGATCTGCGCGGCCCAGCCCCAGGAGTTCTCAGCCTTGAAGTTGCTGAAGCCTGCGCTCTGCGCACGGCTGCCGACGTGTTCGTCGTAGATCCAGGTGTAGTTGATACCGGCACCGACATACGGCTGGAACGCCGACTTCGAGTCCAGTGGGTAGTACACAACGCTCAGCGTCGGTGGCAGGT
>Ga0157375_10003960_pt1 | contig 12844 bp, 8 predicted proteins | sample M35metaG_FD_115311 | JGI IMG/M metagenome (GOLD analysis project Ga0157375, IMG submission 115311) | Miscanthus rhizosphere microbial communities from Kellogg Biological Station, Michigan, USA - M3-5 metaG | ecosystem: Host-associated > Plants > Roots > Rhizosphere > Soil | place: USA: Michigan...
CCTTCGGCCATGGCTCGTCCGACCAGCGCCAGGTCACGCCTGGTTTCGGCTTCAACACCAGGGGACTGACCGCGGGCGTCGACTACCGTTACAGCGACAAGCTGATCTTCGGTATCAGCGCCGGCTATGCGAAATACAACGCCGATTTGACTATCGGCTCAGGCGGCATGGACACGACCGGCTGGAGCCTGTCGGCGTATTCGACCTTCTTCCGCCAGGACAGCTGGTACCTCGACGGCGTGCTGACGTTCGGCAGCAACAACTACGACATCAACCGCAGGATCATCTATACGCTGACCACGAGCACCGGCACGATGTCGGTCGATCAGCTCGCGAAGGCGAGCGCCGGCGGCACCACGTTCGCGGGGGCCCTTACCTTCGGTCGCGATTTCTCCAAGGGACCCTGGTCGTTCGGGCCGTATTTCCGCGGCACCTATACCTTGATGAATTTCGACAATTACCAGGAAACGTTGCAGGCGGGCCCAGGCAACGGGCTGGGCCTCGCGATCCAGGCACGCGACCTGAAATCCACGGCGACGGTGCTTGGCGCCAAGGTCAATTACGCGTCGAGCCAGAGCTGGGGCGTGGTGATGCCGCATGCCGAAGTCGAGTGGGAGCATGAGTTCCAGGACAGCCCGGACAGCATCGTTGCCCATTTCATTCATGATCCGACGGCGACCCCGATCCAGGTGAGCAGCGATTCGATCGACACCGACTTCTTCCGCCTCGGCCTGGGCCTGTCGTTCGTGTTCACCCATGGCCGTTCGGGCTTCATCTATTACGAAAAGACGCTTGGGCGCTCCGGCATCACCCAGGACAACATCGCGATCGGTTTGCGCTTGGAGTTCTGAGAAGATCGCGTTCGAGCGGATCAGGGACGATGCGGACTGGCTACGCGCCCCCGGGCGTGGTGTAGTCGCAGCAGGATTCGCGGTTCGATTCACGGCGATAGCGTGCGGAAAGGGAACCCGCACGCGGCAAGCGAGAGAGATCATCGGCTCCCGCCGATGCTTTCCATGGCGCTTGCCAGGCCAGGTGCTTCATCGGGATGAGGGCTGGAGTGTCATGGCGCATTGACCCGCGCCGATGCCATCGAACATCAGGGGAGGCAGGTCATGAACATTCGGCGTTTCGCGCGCGCAAGTGTCCGCACTCCTTTCGCCTGCCGGTTGCGCCTGCTTCGGCATGTGCTTGGCGCCCTGCTTGCGATCGGCTCACTTTGCGGGCCGCAAGCACTGGCTGGCGACACGGGCAGCGGCAATGCCGTGGCCCAGGCCGCGACGCTCGCTCCGTTGCAACCGGAATCGGGAACGGCCACGGTCGCCCCGGGCACGGATCTTTCCCTCTCGGCCGTCGAGAAGGTCGACGACCAGGGCACCGCCGGGCGGAAAGTGGAATGGGCCGTCACCGGTCCCGGTCCCGCGACACTCAGCCCGACCAGCAGCAAGACCTCCAGTCGGACCGCCACCAGCGCCGCTGGTGTCGCGAAGACGGTGTTTCGTGCAAGAACACCCGGCAGTTACGTGGTCACTGCGACGACCCAGAAGAACCCCGGCTGCTCGCGTCCATCCTGCGCAACATGGGTGAGCATCCGCTATGCCATCACTGTCGAGGCGACCTCGACCGATGCCGCCGGCGATTCGAGCGGGACCAACAAGACCGAAATGATCGGTGCAGCAGTCGCGGTTGGCACCGCCATCGCGCTCGCCGCCGGCAACGGCAACAACAACCGCGCCCCTGCCATCATGCGAACCCTCGCGGTCGCGGGTGGTGACGGCCAGACCGGCGCGGCGAACTCGCCGCTTGCCCAACCATTGCTGGTCCATGCGGAAAACAACGGTGCCAGCGCCGCTTCGATTGGCGTGCGTTGGTCCGCCAGCGGAGGCGCGGTGCTGAGTTCGCCACTGAGTTTCACGGATGGCAGCGGCGTCGCCGGTATCCGGGTCCTCAGCGTCGGCCCCGGGCCCGGTCCGGTGACCGTGACCGCGACCCGTAGCGACGATCCGAGCGCGACCGTCAGCTTCACCGTGAACGTCATCCTGCCATCGCTGCGCATCGTGTCCGGCGATGGGCAGTCCGCGTTCGCGGGCGCCCGCGTTCCCAATCCACTGGTTGTCGAGGCACTTCTTGGCAGCTCACCGCAAGCCGGAGTTCCCATCACATGGGCCGTCACCGGCGGCGATGCAACGATCACCAGCGTGAGCAATGGCGGCAACACGAATGGAAGCGGCCTTTCCAGTGCCGCCGTCAGGTTCGGCCCCACCCCAGGCCCGGTCAGCATTACCGCGACGCGCAATGATGGAACGGGCCTCAGCCAGACATTCCACCTGACCTCGACCTTGACCAATGCGCTTGTGATCGTCAGCGGCGATCAGCAATCCGGATTCACCAACACCCGGGTGCCCAATTCCCTGGTCGTTGAAGCGCAGGTCAACGGCTCGCCGCAAGCCGGCGTGCCGATCACATGGGCGGTTACTGGTGGCGACGCAACGATCATCGGCGTCAGCAATGGCGGCATCACGAATGCGAGGGGACTGTCCAGCGCGAACATCCGATTCGGTTCAAACCCCGGCCCCGTTGACGTCACCGCAACGCGCAACGATGGCACCGGACTCAGCCAGACCTTCCACCTGACCTCGATCCTGACCAACAGCCTCACGATCGTCAGCGGCGACCAGCAGACAGCGCCGCCGAACGCGCCGTTGCCGGCACGGCTCGTCGTTTTCGCGCAGACCAACAACGCCCCCGCCAAGGCCGTGACGATCAACTGGAGCGCCAGCGGCGGCGCGACCCTCAGCGCGTCGTCCACCGTCACCAGCAACCTCGGGCAAGCGCAGGTTCGGGTCACCAGCATGGGTTCCGGCATCGGCCCGGTCTTTGTGACGGCGACACGCGCGGACGATCCGACCGCGAGCGTGATGTTCACCGAGAACATCCTTCCGCCAAGTTTCACCATCGTCAGCGGCAATGCGCAGTCAGGCCTGATCGGCACAGCCGCAACAGCACCATTGGTCGTGAAGCTCGTGGACGGCGCAGGGGTGCCGGTTGCGGGGCAGCCGATCACGTGGTCGGTGACCAGTGGGTCGGCGACCCTCGCGTCTTCGATCTCGAATACCAACGCGACCGGCCAAGCCAGCATGACCTTCAACTACGGCGGCTTTGCCGGACCGATCACGATCACCGCGTCCGCATTCTCTGGAGCGCAGACGGTCAATTTCAGCGAAACCGCGGTCACCTCCAGCACGCTGTTGAAGATTGCTGGCGATGCGCAATCCGGCGCCCCGGGCACGACCCTTCCGACCCCGTTGAAGGTGCAGATCCAGCCGCCGGCCGGCGTCACCGTTCTTTCGGGCGTGCCGATCACCTTCGCTGTCGTTTCAGGCAGTGCGAGCGTGACGGTCGCTTCCACGGTTACCGATGCGCTCGGCCAGGCCAGCACCACGGTCAACCTCGGCCTGACTCCGGGCGCTGTCAGCGTGCTCGCGCAAGTCTCTGGCGGGGGTCCCAGCGCGACCTTCACCGAAACCGTGACCGGCACGCTGGTCCCTGGCGCGTTGACGATCGTCTCCGGCAACAACCAGGCGATCGCGCTCAATACGGCATCGGCGCCGATGGTCGTGGTGCTGAAAGGCAACGGTACGCCGCTGGCGGGCCAGACGATCAACTGGAGCACCACGTCGGGAACCCTCTCGGTCAGCAGCAGCGTGACCGACGCGACCGGCCGCGCAAGCGCCACCGTCACCCCGACCGCGACCGGGCCGATCGTCGTTACCGCAAGCTTCCCCGGCTTCGCGCAGTTTGTCGCGGCGCAGGTCTCGTTCTCGCAGAACACCACGCTCACCGCGATCCCGACGTTGACGACAACCCAACAGTCGGTTGCCGTTGCGCTCGATTCGGCGTGTTCGAGCCTGCAAGGACTTGGCACGCTGACGCCACAACAACAGGACCTGTTGAACCAATGCCTCGCGCTGAATTCGGCGAGCACTGTCTCAACCGCCGCGGTCGCCGTTGCGATCCAGCAACTGGCACCGGACGTGACCGAGACGCAGACCCAGACAGCGGCCACCGCGACGACCGCCCAGTTCAACAATCTTTCCGGGCGCATGAATGCGTTGCGCGGTGGGGCGCAGGGCGTCTCGCTCGCGGGCCTGGCCTTCACCAACGACAGCGGAAGCCTGCCATTGTTCGATGTCGGCAGCGCGTTGCTCGGCGTCGATGACAAGCCGAAACAGGATCCTGCCAACTCATTCTCGCGCTGGGGCGTATTCGCCTCAGGCCAGATCGGTCGGCAGGACGCGAGTGCGCAAGGATCCACCCCGTCCTACAAGCTGGACATCCACGGCCTCACCTTCGGTGTCGATTATCGGGAGACCGATCGCCTTGTGCTCGGAGGCGCCGTCGGATACACGCGCCAGACCACGACCCTCTCCGGTGGAGATGGCGACTTGAGCATGAACGGCTGGAGCCTCTCCGCGTATGCGACCTGGTACCAGAAGAACAACTGGTACCTGGACAGTTCGATCACCTGGGGCAACAACAACTTCGATTCGCGTCGGCATATCGCCTTCACCCTTCCGTTGCCGGACGGAACGACGTTGGCCGTCGACCAGCTCGCGCAATCCTCGTCGGGCGGAAACGACCTCGCCGGCTCGCTGACCTTCGGACGCGATTTCAACAAGAAGGCATGGGCCTACGGGTTCTACGGGAAAGCCCAGTACAGCCGCCAGAGCTTCGATGCATTCCAGGAGCGACTCAACACCTCGCTTCCGGGCAGCGGCCTGGGCCTGCGGGTCGATTCGCGCAACGTCACCCAAGTGGATTCGGTGCTCGGCGGCAAGATCGATTACACCCACAGCACCAACTGGGGAGTGGTCATCCCGCACGCCGAGCTCGAATGGCAGCACGAGTTCCGCAGCAGTCCGGACGCATTCCGCGCGTTCTTCGTCGACGATCCCAGCGGCACTCCAATCCTGGTCCAGGGCGAGCCGATCGACACCGACTACTTCAAGCTTGGACTGGGAATGTCGCTCGTGTTCCCGAAAGGACGTTCCGGATTCCTCCTGTACGACCGCACGATCGGCCGAAACGGCATTACCGAATACAACCTGTCGCTGGGATTCCGGATGGAGTTCTGATGGAGCTCGAAGGCGCCGGATCAACCGGTCGTGTCGCGGCCGCGATCGCGATTGCGAGGCAATGGATCATGGATGTGTGATGATCTTCGTCGATCCGCACTTCACGGCAACGGATGCAAGGATTCGATTGCGCGTTGGCGGCAGCTGTTGCCGCCGGCTCACGGAAATTTCAGGATCAAGACAAAAAAGGATGGAGCATGAGACGACACGCGTTGCACGGCGGCGAACCCGGAGTTGCATTGCCGGGGTCCGGCTCGGATCGATCGATGATCCTCCGTCCGGCGTGGGTCGTGCTCGTGCTCGCCCTCCTGCTGTTGGCGCCGAGCCAAGCCGCTTATGCTGGAGCGTCGATGGGCATCCAGCTCGTACAGAGCGGCTTCAGCGATAACGATGCCAGCGGCACGGTCACGCAGGGCGATCAGCTGGATTTCACCACGACCGTGACCAACACCGGCACGGTGGCACTGACCAACGTGCATGTCACCGACTCGTTCGATTCGGTCGGAATCACGTGCGCGAGCATGGCGGTGGGTACGACATGCATCCTGACCAGCTCGCACATCGTGACGGCAGCCGATGTCGCCGCTGGATCGGTTGTCGATACTGCGACTGCGACCTCCAATGAACTCCCTCCGCAAAGCAGCGGCGGAGGGTCCTCGACGGGCGGCGGCTCGGCGAGCCTCGTTGCGGTACTGACTGGCAATACCGATGCTGACGGCTCCGGCACCGTCACTGCCGGCGACGTACTGACCTACACATTCACGGCGACCAATACCGGCACCACGGGGCTGACCAACGTCGTCGTGGCGACCACCGGCAGCGCGATCGCATTCTCACCGAATTCCACGACCTGCCTCACCGTTGGTCCCTCGGCGAGTTGCGTGCTGACGTCGAGTTACACGGTGACCGCCGCCGATGCCACCAATGGCCAGATCGATGCTGCCGCCGACGTCATCGCCGCCGAGATCACCACGCCGATCTCGGTCAACCTCGTCACGCCGGTAGCGACGATTGCCCCACCTGCGCTGACGATCGTGTCGGGCAACAACCAGGTGCTGCCGATCAACACGCAGTCGGCACCGCTCGTTGTCCAGCTCATGAACAATGGACTGCCGGTGGCGAATGCCACGATCAGCTGGAGCACCACGAACGGCGTCCTCGCCAGTTCGACCTCCACGACCAACGCGGCCGGGAAGGCCAGCAACACGGTGACCTTGGCGCAGGCCGGCGCTGCGAGCGTGAGCGCCTCGTCCAGCGCGCCGGCCGCCGGTCCGGTGACGTTCGCGTTGAACGGTGGGCTCGCAAGCCTCAATGGACTCACTCCGCCGGAGGTAGCGGTTGCCAATGCGCTCGATCATGCATGTCCGGCGCTGGCAGGACTCGCGACGCTGACCGCCGCCGAGCAGGATCTCCTTGCGCAATGCCAGGCGCTGGCGTCCGCAGCCGGACAACACCCCGGCGAGGTGGCCAATGCGCTGGACCAGATGCTGCCGCACGACGCCCTGCTGCAGACCAACGCATCGATCCTTGTCGCCGGTGCGCAGTTCGACAACATCAAGGCGCGCCTGGCTGCGCTGCGCAGCGGCAACGGCGGCGATCACTTCGGCGGATTGGCGTTCAGTTCGCCGGATGGGGTTCTTCCATTGGGCAAGCTTGGCGAGACCGCGCTCGGTTTCGACGACAAGCCAGCGGACAAGAAACAGGAAGTCGGTGCCGGCTTTGATCGCTGGGGGTTCTTCATGACCGGCACGTTCGGCGATGGATCCGCCGATTCGCGGCAGGAAACTCCGGGCTACGGCTTCCACTCCGGCGGCGTCACCGCGGGCGTGGACTATCGGGCCAACGACCACATGATTTTCGGCGTCAGCGCGGGCTACGCGGACTACTCGAGCAACGTGGATGTCGTCGGCGGTGGCCTCGACACGCATGGGTGGAGCTTGTCGGCGTATTCGACCTTCTTCCGCAAGGACAACTGGTATGTCGATGGCGTGCTGACCTGGGGTCACAACAATTACGACATCAACCGCCGGATCATCTACGCATTGACCACGAACACCGGCATCGTCTCGGTCAACCAGACGGCGTCATCCAGTTCGAGCGGAACCACGCTGGCCGGAGCCATCAGCCTTGGTCGCGACTTCTCCAAGGGCCCGTGGTCGTTCGGCCCGTACCTGCGCGGCACCTGGACGCGCACCGATTTCGGCAGTTACCGCGAGAACATGGTCTCCAGCCAGCCGGGCAGCGGGCTCGGCCTTGAAGTCCAGAGCCGCAGCATGAAAGACGTCTCGAGCGTACTGGGAGCGAAGGTCAACTATGCCTCCAGCCAGAGCTGGGGCGTGTTGATGCCGCATGCCGAAATCGAATGGCAACACGACTTCGAGGACAACCCGGACAACATCACCGCGCGCTTCCTGCAGGACCCGACCGCCACCCCGTTCCGGCTCGGCGGAGACTCCATCGACACGGACTTCTTCCGGCTCGGCCTCGGCCTGTCGTTCCAGTTCGCGCACGGGCGCTCGGGTTTCCTGTACTACGAGAAGACACTGGGATTGTCCGGTATTACCCAGAACAGCCTTGCTCTCGGTTTCAGGATGGAATTCTGATGCCGATCCGGCCTGCCATTCTGGGTTTGTCGCGTCGCTTCCCCGCGCACTTGGCGCGACGGCCGGGCATGGCGGGCTTGCGCGAACGTCCGCTACGCAAGCATCATGCGTCGCAGATGACCGCCACGATCCGTCCCAACCCGATGAGCGGACGCGCTCCATGATCGAATTCGGCCATCTCAGCCACGTCGGCTTGCGCCGCGAGCTCAACGAGGACACCTACTACGGTGACGCGGGCCTCGGCCTGTGGCTTGTCGCCGATGGCATGGGCGGCCACGAGTTCGGCGAGGTCGCCAGCGCGGTCGCGCGCGAGGCGATCGTGAACAACGTGCGCAGCGGCAAGTCGCTGGTCGACGCGATCCGCATCGCCGACGAGGAAATCATCCGCCACTCGCGGATGCGCACCGAAGGCCTGCCGATGGGCACCACGGTCGCGGCCGCGAAGCTCGATGGCAACCGGTTCGAAGTCGCGTGGGTCGGCGACAGCCGCGTCTACCTGTGGAACGGCCAGCTCTGTCAGCTTTCGCAGGACCATTCCTACGTGCAGGAATTGATCGACCAGGGCGCCATCACCGCCGAACAGGCGCGCAGCCATCCGCATCGCAATGTCGTCACCCAGGCGCTGGGCGTGACCGATCCGCAGAACCTCAAGGTCGAAAGCATCACCGGCGAACTTCGCCCGGGCATGCAGCTGCTGTTGTGCAGCGATGGATTGACCGAGGAAGTCGACAATGCCGCGATAGGCCGCATCCTCACCCAGACCCAATATTCAGCGCAGGAGTGCGTCGATCACCTGATCGCCGCGGCGCTCGATGGCGGTGGCAGCGACAACGTGACGGTATTGCTGGTCAGGCAGCTTTAGCGACGACGGCAAGTCGAGCGCATCCGACGCGCGGATTCTTGCGGAACCGTCAGTTGCCCGAGGGCGTGATCCCTCGCGATGCGTCATCGGCTTGTTGCTTGAATTTCTTGAGTTCGGCATTGTCCGGATCGGCAAGCAGCCCGTTCTCGGCCTGCGTCTGGCAAGCGCCAAAATTTCCCCGTTCGCAATAAGCTTTCGCGTACTTGAGGAAGAACGCGGCGATTTCCTGCAAGCCCTTTTTCGCTCGCGTATTGTCCGGCTGCGCCGCAAGCACCTTCTGGTACAAGCCGACGGCGGAATCGTCGATCGGGTCGATCAGGTGGCGGCCTACATCGATCTTGCTGGTGGTGCCGTAGTCCTTGTAATTGTCCGCCCGGGTCAACCAGTCGTCGACGTCGCCGCCCAGTTCCTGTTCGATCGGACCGAGCTTCTGGGAAGCGGACGCGACGGAACTGCTGCCCTGGTCGGTGACTTCGCTCGACCCGAGCGTCGCCGTGACCGGGTGCGCCGGCTCGAGTACTGCTGCTGGAGGCAACTGCTCTGGCTGGCGCAACAGCAACCACCCTCCCAACGCGATCGCAACGACCCCGGCCCCGACCGCCGGCCACAGCCAGCGCGGATAGCCAGCGTCGCGCTTGATCATGCGGGTGCGCTGCATGGTCGCGCCGCTGCTGATCCGGTTCGACGATTTCGCCGCGGTCTTGCTGAGCGTGCTCGCGCCTTCCGGCGACTTCGCGAGCAGCTGGTGGATTTCCTCGGCGAGGATCGCGCCGGTCTGCACGCGCTCGGTCGGGTTCTTGTTCATCGTCCGGTCGATCAGCGGCTGCAGCCATGCGAAATCGGGCGGCAACTGCGGGATCGGCTGGGTCACGTGCATCAGCGCGACGGTGAACGGATCCGCGGCCTGGTACGGTGGTGCGCCGGTCAGCATCTCGTACAGCACCGTGCCGAGGCTGTAGAGGTCGGAGCGGCCGTCGACGGGTTCGGCGCGCGCCTGTTCCGGACTCATGTAGTCGGGCGTGCCGATCGATGCGCCGGCGACCGTCGAACTCGAGCTCGAATCCATCGCCTTGGCGATGCCGAAGTCGGCGAGCACCACGCTCCCGTCCTTGCGGAACAGGATGTTGCCGGGCTTGACGTCGCGATGGACGAAGCCCTTCTGGTGCGCGAAATCCAGCCCGCGCGCCATCTCGACCATGATGTCGAGGATCTCGCCGACGCTCAGCCCGCCCGCGGCAATGCGTTCCTTCAGCGTGCCGCCGGGAATATATTCCGCGGCGAGGTAATACACGCCGGCATGCGTGCCGATGTCGTACACCGTCACCAGGTTCTGGTGCTGCAGCTTGGCGGTGATCCGGCCTTCCTTGAGGAAGCGCTCGGTGAACTCGGAGTTCGCCGCGAGCGCTGGCGCCATCACCTTCAATGCGACTTCGCGGTCGAGCGATTCCTGCACCGCGAGGAACACCGACGCCATGCCGCCCTCGCCGATCGGCCGCAGGATCTTGTATCCCGGGATCGCGATGTCGACCGAGTGCAGCAGGACGGTGGAATCGTTCACGCAATGCCTCGTTGTGCGCGCAGCGGCGATCGGACGCCGACCATGATCATGCCGTCAATTATCCACGAGCGCGATGGTTTCCGCGCAGCCCCGTGCAGCACGTCGAAACGACAGTTCATGCCGCTTCCCCCGGCCACAGGCAACGGCCGCCGCTCGCAGCCTGGATGCGCTGCAGGCGCGCGTGGTGCAAGGCGAGTTCCGCGGCATCCGCGCGCAGCACGCGCCGCACGTACGCGACCGCGGCACGCGAGCGGATGGCCGCATCGCGGCTTGGTGCCGCGATATCGAATCCCAGGTCGCCCTGCCCCGCGGTCAGGTGCAGGTAGGCTTCGGCGAGCAACTGCGCGTCGAGCAGCGCGCCGTGCAGGGTGCGCTGCGTGTTGTCCACCCCGAGGCGCTTGCACAGCGCATCGAGGCTGTTGCGCTGGCCCGGATAGCGCTGCCGTGCGAGTTCGAGCGTGTCGAGTACCGCGCAGCGTTCGCGCAAGCGCGCATGCCCGGCGGCGAGCAGTCCCAGCTCATAATCGAGAAATCCGACGTCGAATGCGGCGTTGTGGATCACCAATTCCGCGCCGTCGATGAAGGCAAGGAATTCCTCGGCGATCTCGCCGAAACGCGGCTTGTCGGCAAGGAATTCCAGGGTGAGCCCGGTGACTTCCTGCGCCCCCGGTTCCATCTCGCGGTCCGGGTTGAGGTAACGCTGGAAATGCCGGCCGGTCGGGCGGCGCTGCACGAGTTCGACGCAGCCGATCTCGACCACGCGGTTGCCCTTCTCCCACGACAGCCCCGTGGTTTCGGTGTCGAGCACGATCTGTCGCGTCATCCCGCAGCTCCCGGCCTGCTCGTCCCCGACTGTTGCGCGCGCAGCGCGGCGTCGCGCGCCAGCACATCGACCCGTTCGTTCTCGGGATGGCCGTTGTGGCCTTTGACCCAGTGCCACTGTACGCGATGGCGCGCGGCGGCGGCATGCAGGCGCTCCCACAAGTCGCGGTTCTTCACCGGCTGGCCGCCACTGGTTTTCCAGCCTTGGCGCAGCCACTTCGGCATCCACTCGCTGATGCCCTGCTGGACGTATTTCGAATCGGTGTACAACGCCGCCGTGCAGGGCTCGGTGAGCGCTTCGAGAGCCATGATCGCGCCCATGAGTTCCATGCGGTTGTTGGTTGTCGCCACGTCGCCGCCGGACAATTCGCGTTCGCGACCCGCAAAGCGCAGCAGCGCTCCCCAGCCGCCCGGTCCGGGATTGCCTAGGCACGCACCATCGGTGTGGATTTCGACCGTCTTCATCGCACCTTCTTTCGTCGCGTCTGTTTTCATCGTGCGGGTTCTTCCCGAATCCCCTTCATCGACCAATCCGCATCCGCGCCGATCCCGCACTCGCGCCGGCGCCGAAACGCACGGCCGGCGACTGCACGCGCAACGGCATCATCCCGGGGTCGCGCCGGCGGGCCTCGAGCAGGAATCCGCTGCGCAACGGCGATCCCGCGATCTGCACCGCACCGACATCCACCGCGGACATTTCCGCGGCCGACCAGCGCGCGCCGAGGTAACGACAACCCATGACCTCCAATCCGAGGCCGGTCAGCAGCGCGCGCAAGGCATCCGGCGACCAGACGTGCAGTCCGCCGAACATCCAGCGCAAGTGCGCAGGACTCCACGGGTTCAATCCGAGCACGAGCAGGGTTCCCTCCGGTTCGAGCAGTCGCGCGAGTTCCGACGCGAGTCCGATCGCATCGCGCGCGGCCTCGAACGCGCATACCGAGAACACCAGCGCGAGGCTCTCGTCGGCCAGTGGTATCGCCGATTCGCTGCAACGCAAATCGCCGTCGAATCGGTCGCCGTCGCGCCGCAGGTGCAGGCGCGTGTGCAGGTTCGGCGCCACGATTGGATAGCCATCGTCGAGATTGGGTTCCATGAACAACCCGTAGCGCCCGCTGGATCGCGCGACATCCGGCGCCGCATCGCGGTGGCAACGCCGCAATAATCCGCGCATGCGTTCGCCCGCCAGCGTCGCTTCGGCACGGCTCATGGGTTGACGCGAGGATTGCAGTGCGGGCATGGTGTTGATTTTGCGGCAATCAGCCGCCGAGGTCACCTAAGCATGTTGAAGCTGCGCGCGATCGAAGCCTTCGAGGACAACTACATCTGGACGCTGGCCGATGCCGACGGCCAGGCGATCGTTGTCGATCCGGGCGATGCAGCGCCGGTGTTCGCCGCAATCGACGAGGGTCTGCGTCCGGTCGCGATCCTGCTGACGCATCATCATCCGGACCATATCGGAGGCGCGGAGCACCTGTTGCAACGCTTCCCCGTGCCTTGCTACGCGCCGGTCGAGTCGCGCATCGCCTGCGCCACCCATCGGGTCGCGGACGGCGACGCCTTCACGATTCCGGAACTCGCCCTGCGCTTCCGCGCGCTCGAAGTGCACGGCCACACCAGTTCGCATGTTGCGTTCGCCGGCGACGGCATCGTGTTTTGCGGCGACACCTTGTTCAGTCTCGGCTGCGGGCGCATGTTCGAGGGCACGCCCGAGCAGATGCTCGCATCGCTCGACCGCCTCGGTGCGCTGCCGCCCGACACGCAGGTTTGCTGCGGCCACGAATACACGCTCGCGAACGGCGCGTTCGCGAGCGTGATCGAACCGGAAAACCTCGCGTTGCAGGACCGCCTCCGCGCGGCCCGCGCA
>Ga0157375_10003961_pt1 | contig 12843 bp, 8 predicted proteins | sample M35metaG_FD_115311 | JGI IMG/M metagenome (GOLD analysis project Ga0157375, IMG submission 115311) | Miscanthus rhizosphere microbial communities from Kellogg Biological Station, Michigan, USA - M3-5 metaG | ecosystem: Host-associated > Plants > Roots > Rhizosphere > Soil | place: USA: Michigan...
ACGATTTCGGAGATCCGGTAGTGTTCCCGGCTCCCCCGGAGTGCCTCCAGCAGGTCGGGTTCGAGCACGAAGACGCGTTGTTTCCGAACGACACGCGGGTTTTTGAAGGCTTCAACCTGCTGCGTGAGTTCTTCGTCTTTCCAAGAAAATTCCTGGGCTGCGTGCTGACCGGACTGGATCGGGTCTTTCCGCACCTGAAAACCAGGACCGTCGACATCCTGTTTGCATTCGACGAACTCAATGTGCGGCTGGCACCAGCCGTGCAGCCATCGATGTTCGCGATCTATGCAGCGCCGGCGGTGAACCTGTTTGAAAAGACCACCGACCGGATCGCGCTGAAGTCGAACCAGCACGAATATCATATCGTGCCCGATCGCAGTCATCATCTCGATTATGAACCGCACCGCCTGCTCGAGGTCTTCGCGCATTACTCCGGCGGCCGGACAAAGGTACCGGTCAATCCGCTATATTCCGCTTCGCTCGAAGGGGCGCAGAATTCGGCAGGGCCATTTTACACCGTGCGCCGCTTGCCGAGACGGCGGGCCGTGGAGGAAAAGCGCGAAGGTGTATCCTCGAATTACACCGGCACGGACATGTTCATTTCCCTGAGCGATCTCGCAGGGACCGATGAGGACACCGCCGTCGCCGAGCTGAGCGTCCGGGCGCTATGCTCCAACCGGCACCTCACCGAACAGTTGCCGGTCGGTTCCGGCGGCATCGATTTTCGTCTGGTTGACGATATCGCGCTCGAACTGCGCTGCGTCGCGGGACCGACATCCCCAAGCGAGCCGGTCGTGCGGCAGCTGCGCAGCCGCAGCGAAATGGCACATACCGGCAGCGTGAGCTGGCGCCTGATCAATATGCTCAGCACCAATCATCTCGGTCTTGTCGAGCGCGGCGGCGGCCGTAACGGCCAGGCGCTGCGGGAAATGCTCTCGATGTTCGGCGAATTGTCCGACAGCGTCACCGAGCGGCGAATTCGCGGCGTGCGCGCTGTCGACAGCCGGCCGATCGTGCGCCGCGTCCGCCAGCGCAGCGGCATTGGCGCTGCGCGCGGCATCGAGATTACGGTCACCATCGACGAGAAGGCATTCGAAGGCGCCGGCATCTTCCTGCTGGGCGCGGTGCTGGACCGGTTTTTTGCCGAGTACTCCGGCTTCAACCATTTCACCCAGACCGTGATTCGCTCGGTCGAACGCGGCGACATCATGCGATGGCCGCCGCGCATGGGAACGCGCAAACCATTATGATCCCGTCCGCAATGGTCGCAGGCCCCTTGATCGAAGCTGCAGCACAACCATGAATTTCGTCCGAAACCTCATAGCTGAGCCCTGGCGCTTCGATTATTTCGCGCTGCTGCGGCAGCTCGAGCGAACCTTCAAGGACGGGCCACGGATCGGAGACAGCGCCGCGTTGCGCGAGGAGTTCGCCAGATTCGGGCAGGACCCCTTCATGGAATTTCCCGCCTCCAACGTTGCGCGGGTGAAACAGGACGGCGATAACGCACCGCTGAAGATTTTCGTCAGACACCTCGGCCTGCTCGGGCCGCAGGGCGCCCTGCCATTGGCGGCCACTGAAGAAGCCTATCACTACGTACTCGCCGGGGACGACGCGTTCCCGCGCTTTCTCGATCTGTTCAACCACCGCTTCATTCAACTGTTCTTTCGGGCCTGGGCAGATTCCCGCCCCATTGCGCAGCACGACCGGCCTGACGCCGACCGCTTCGTCGCCTATCTCGGCTCGGCGATCGGGATCGGCTCGGGCCCTTACCAGAAGCTGGACACTGTGCCGGACGCCGCAAAGCTCGGCTTTGCCGGCCTGCTGGGACCGCAGGCGAAATCTGCCTCGCGGCTTGCCGCGGCGATCCATGGGATGTTCAACGTCAAGGCCGAGGTCGAGGAGTTCGTCGGGTCGCGTCTGGTCATCGAAGCGCCGGAGTGGACCCGGCTCGGCCGAGGATACAATGTGCTTGGCGAGGACGCCCTGCTCGGACGCACCATCTTCAGCGTCCAGGACAAAATCAGGATCCGGATATTCACCCGCGACCTGGCTCAATATATCCGCTTCCTGCCGACCGGCGATCTCTGCGAGCCGATGGCCGACTTGGTGTTCTTTTACAGCGGCGAACTGCTTGAATACGATGCCGAACTGGCGATACCTGCCGGCGCCGCCGAACCGGTCCGGCTCGGCCGTTTCGGTCAGTTGGGCTGGACGACATGGATGGCACCCAACTGGACCAGCGACGAAGCCTATCGGCGCGACGCGCGGTTCCATCCTGCCGAACGCATGAGACACAAGCGCAAGCGCGCGCAACACAAGACTGACAAGGAAGGGCGAGGCGATGGCCGACATTAGCCTTGAGACCGTCGCAGGAAAACTCAACCGGGTCGGGTACGAGGCCTTTTTCAAGGCGTTGCGCCAGGCCAAGGGCGCGGGAAATCGCCATGTTGAACTGGCGCATTGGCTCGTTCATATCCTGCAACTCGAGAACACCGACATCAGTGCGACCGCCGATTACTTCAAGCTGGATCGCGCCGCGCTGCTGTCGGACGTTCAGGCCGTGGTCGCCGGTTTCCGCAAGAACGAAACCGAAATGCCGGCGGTCTCGAACACGGTCATGGATCTGTTCGACCGCGGCTGGCACTACGCCACGCTTTTCTTCGGCGAGACCCAGATCCGTACAGGCCATCTCCTCGTCGGCGCCCTGCAATCGCGCGATCTGGCGCGGGCGCTGCACGCCACATCGAAGCAATTTGCGAAGATCTCGGTGGAGACCCTCACCGCGGAACATCGCAAGATATGGGCCAGCTCCGAGGAAGAGCATTTGCGCCCGATGGACGGCTCCGGTGCCGTTGCGGCGGGTTTGGCCGGCGCCGAGACGGCCCCCGGCGCCAAGGGCACCACCGCACTCGACCGCTTTTCCCAGGACCTCACCGCCAAAGCGAAATCGGGTGAAATGGACCCGATCCTCGGACGCGACGAAGAGATCCGGCAGGTGATCGACGTTCTGATGCGGCGCCGCCAGAACAACCCGATCCTCACCGGTGAAGCCGGCGTCGGCAAGACTGCGGTCGCAGAAGGATTTGCCCAGCGCATCGCCGCGGGGGATGTGCCTCCGCCGTTGCGCGGCGTGAAATTGTGCATGCTCGACGTCGGCCTGATGCAGGCCGGCGCGTCCATGAAGGGTGAATTCGAGCAACGGCTGCGCTCGGTGATCGACGAAGTGCAGAGTTCACCGGTGCCGATCATCTTGTTCATCGACGAGGCGCATACCCTGATCGGCGCGGGCGGCTCGGCCGGAACGGGTGACGCCGCCAACCTCCTCAAGCCGGCGCTGGCGCGCGGCACATTGCGAACCATCGCCGCAACCACCTGGTCGGAATACCGCCAATACATCGAGAAAGACCCGGCGCTGACGCGGCGCTTCCAGCCAATCCCGGTCGGCGAGCCCAGTGTGCAGCAGTGCTGCGACATGCTGCGCGGCATCATCGGCCCGATGGAGAAGCATCACAAAGTCCGGATATCGGAGGCGGCCATCGTGGCGGCGGTTAACCTGTCGCATCGCTACATTCCGGCCCGCCAATTGCCCGACAAAGCCGTCAGCCTGCTCGACACCGCCGCAGCCCGCGTCGCCATCAGCCAGAGCACCACGCCGGCGATGATCCGCGACAAGACCGCCGCGATCGCCGCTCGCGAGGCGGAAACCGCGGGCCTCGTGGGGGATAGCGACCTTGGCGCGGACAAGGCGGAACGCGTGGCGGCGATCGCCGCGGAGATTACCGAACTCAAGGCTGAGCTCGCCGAGCTCGAGACCGAATGGGCGACCGAGCAGAAGCTGGTCAACGAGATCCGTGATCTCCGCGACATTCTCAACCCGCCGAAAGAGAGTGACGGAAAGGGCAAGCCTGCGGGCCAGGCATCCGCAGGTCCCGGCGAAGCATCCGCAGCTCCCGCCGCAGCGGAGCAGGCGCCTGCGAGCGATCCCAAGGATTTGCGCGACCAGTTGCGCCAGAAATTCGAGACCCTCGAAGCGCGCGATCCGGAAAAGCGGATGATGTACGCCTTTGTCGACGAACAGGTGGTCGCATCCGTCGTGTCGGACTGGACCGGCATCCCGGTAGGCCGCATGGTCAAGGACGACATCGAGAACGTGCTGCGGCTGCCCGAGATCCTCAACAAGCGCGTGGTCGGGCAATCCCATGGGCTGTCGATGATCGCCAAGCGCATCGAAACCAGCCGCGCCAAGCTCGACAATCCCAACAAGCCGATCGGCGTCTTCATGCTGTGCGGCCCGTCCGGCGTCGGCAAGACCGAAACCGCGCTTGCCCTTGCCGAAGCGCTGTATGGCGGCGAGCAAAACATCATCACCATCAACATGTCCGAATTCCAGGAAGCGCATTCGGTATCGGCGCTGAAGGGAGCGCCTCCCGGATATGTCGGCTATGGCGAAGGCGGCCGGCTGACGGAAGCGGTGCGACGGCGGCCCTACAGCGTCATCCTGCTCGACGAGGTCGAGAAGGCGCATGTCGATGTGCACGAGATTTTCTTTCAGGTGTTCGACAAGGGCTTTATGGACGACGGCAACGGCCGCCGGATCGACTTCAAAAACACGCTGATCATTCTGACCACCAATGTCGGCACCGACATCATCATGGATCTGGCGGCCGACCCCCGCTACCAGGACGATCCAGCCGAACTCGCCCTGGAACTGCGTCCCGAATTGCTGAAAGTGTTCCCGGCGGCGTTGCTCGGGCGGATCGTTTCGATCCCCTATTACCCGCTCTCCGGAACCATGCTCAGCGGCATCGTGAGGCTGCAGCTCGACCGCATCGTTCGGCGCATCCGCGAAAACCACGATGCCGCCCTCACCTACGATCAGGCCGTCGTCGATCACATTGTTGCGAAGTGCGACGACCCGGATTCGGGTGGCCGGATGATCGACAACATCATCACCAACACATTGCTGCCGTCGCTGTCGCGCGAACTGCTCAAGCGCTCACTGACCAAAGAGACGCTCAGGGAAGCCAAAGTGACGATTGCCGACGGTGATTTCGCCTTTGCCTGGGAATAAACAACGCAAACGGTACCGGATGGCGCAAAGCGAACCCGGGAAACCGCGGTTGCCGAGCGTCGTTCCGGAAGCTGCCCCACATCAGGACAATTACCGGTCGCAAAAAGCCATGTCCGGCCCGCACGCGGCGGGAATATTTGCGCGGGCGCGGTCCTGGAGCCCGGGACTGCCGCCCGCAGAAATGCTAAATTTGCGCCAAGAGGTTAGCTGGATTTCGTTGCGGTGCGTCATGAACCGGAATCCTCGCTCGGCCTACTCACTAGGACAGTTTGAGATCGGCAAGGGACTTTCATGCCCAGTTTCGTGTGCCGGACCAGTGGAGCGTCGCGCATGGCGGGCGGGTCGGTACGTCCAAGATCGTGTTTGAGCGGTGTAGCGATCGCGCTCATCGGCTTCACGGCTTGGATTCTGCCGCATGCCGGCGCGGCGGCGAGTGACACGGTCATCAAGCGTTTTTCGAGCGGGGCAAGCCGCGATTCCGTTGGCATGATCGATGCCCGCGAAGACGCGCCGCCGGACGGCCCCCAGGCGATCTATGCCGCAGAGGACGGCAGCCTCTATCTGCTCGACCAGGTCAACGGCCGGCTGCTGCGCTTCGATGCGAAGAAGGCCAATAGCTCGGTTCAGTCGCTCGAATTGCCGCAAGAGATGCAGCCGACCGACGTCGTGGTGCGGCGCGGGAACGTCTACGTCTGGGACGGCGCGCCTCAGGCCCTGCAGGCCAATGGGCGCGACGATGAGCCGGTTCGCGAACTGACACGGACGCGCACCGCGGAAAAGCCCGACGACGAAACCCTGACGGCGTTCGCCCAGATGGGATCTCAGACGCTCGACAGCCCCGATCAATTGCTGGGCCAGAAGTCCAGAGGATTGCCGACCCAATCCAGACCTGCGCGCCAATCGATCGCCACGCGCGGCCATGGCACGGTGACTGCCGATGTCAAAACGGGCGACAAGCTCGACACCGCCCAGATCGAATTGCGCGCGCAGCCCGCCAACACTTCTCTCGGCAAGCTGCGCCTGAAGGTGCGGGATCGCATCGGCATCGTCGAATTTCTCGAGATCGACAACGCCGGCCGGATGTTTGTCCTCACCGAGAACATTCCCACCAGTTCCAAGCGCACGGCATCCGCCTATGTGGTTCGCTATTCGCCGGAAGGCGTTCAAGACAGCGTCTATGACATTCCGTTCTCGGAAAGCGTCGCACTGTCCCGGCGCTTCATCGCCATTTCGTCCGATGGCGATGTGTATTTCCTGCGCACCGGCAAGTCCGAAGTCGATCTGATCGGCGTCGGCTCGCGGTCGGTCCGCGCTAACGACGTGATCGACAACCCGAACCTGCCGCGACCGTCCGATCAGGATCTCAAGGCCCTGAAGGGGCCGATCGCCGCGGTGCGCGCCCTGACCAGGCAGCAGGTGGTCGAGACGGCGTTCGCCTTTGAAGGCGTGCAATGGCGCCTGACGCCGCCGGTCTATGGCCGCGATCCCGATACGTCCTGCTCCGGTTTCAACCGTATTCGCCGGCCCGGATATCTGTCAGGCAAGCTTAACCAGGAAGTACGGGGCGTGCCTTATTGCTGGGGATGTCACGGATCGCTGAATCAATTCCGCGCCAACATCGCCAACGGCATGCTCGCCGGCAATGTCTGCACCCACAACAATCCGCGACCGGATGTGACGGGCGTCGACTGCTCGGCGTTCGTCAGCGCAGCCTGGGGCCTCTCCACCCATTTCACGACCGCGGCCATACCGGGCATTTCCACGCAGCTGCAAAACGCCTGGGATCTTCAGCCCGGCGACGCGCTCAACAAGCCCGGCTCGCACGTGATGTTGTTCCTGCGCTTCACGCCGGATCGCAGGGCCGAGGTGATGGAATCTTCCACCGGCGGCTGCAATGGGCGGGTGTGCCGGAACATTTATCCGCTGTCATCCCTGCTGGCCCGCGGCTATCGGCCGGTGCGTTTTCGCGCCCTGGAGAATGCCCCGGCGGCAGACGCCCGCGAGGCCGGCAGCCTGGCGCAGCAAATCAAGGGCGGCCAGACCGATAGCGACGCAAAGGATCGTTCGTCCCGGCAACCCGCAAACGAACGAACGACCCGGCATCACAAGAAGCATTCTGCGAGAAACTGAACCGAGCGATGAATTTCTGGTTCACCAAGACAATCCTGCTGCTGACCGCGACCGCAAGCGCGCTCGCCACGGCGATCTCGCTGGCGTGGGCGGCGCCGGCCTCGGACAGCCAGCTTCGCCCGCCGGCCGGCGGCCAGGTGCGCGCGCTCATTATCGGGATCGACGCCTATCAATTCGAGCCAAAACTCAAGGGCGCGGTCGCCGATGCGCGAGACATCGAATCGACATTGCGCCGCAACGGCGTCGCTGACGTCACCGCGCTGATCGACGCGGCCTCCGATCGTGCAACGGTGATGCGCTCGGTCGGCGAGTTACTGGCCCGCAGCCAGGCGGGCGATCTGGTGATTTTGTCGATCGCGGGCCACGGCGTTCAGGAACCCGAGCATTTCAAGGGGTCGCAACCGGACGGCATGGACAATGTGTTCATTCTGGCCGGCTTCAATCCGAACAGCGCGGCCGGCGCGCAACAACGCATCCTCGGATCGGAGTTCAACCACCTCATCAAGCAATTCGAGCAGAAGGGGGCGCAGGTGCTGTTTGTCGCGGACGCCTGCCATGGCGGCGGCCTGTCCCGCGAGATCGACCCGCGCGCCGCCGGGATGAGTTACCGGCAGGTCCCGAGCTACACGCTTGCGCAGGACGATCTCAAGCCGATCTCCACCGCCAAAGACGCCTTCCAGAGCGAAGAGGGCTTCGAGCGAACTGCGGTTCTTGCTGCCGTCGACCGCGCTGCCAAGGCTCCGGAGGTCCGCATTCCCGGCGAGCCCGGTCTTCGCGGCGCGCTGAGTTACGCGGTTGCGCGCGCGCTCGAAGGTGCCGCGGATGAGAACGGCGACGGGAAAATCACGAGGGACGAATTATTCCGTTATGTCCGCCAGGTGACCTATCAATTGTCGGATCAGCGGCAGCATATCGTGGCGAGCCAGCCGGCCGCGCAGGACGCTGGTTCGGAGGTCTTGTACGGACGCACCCGGGCCGTGGTGCTTCTCGATCCCACGGAGCGATCCGAGCCGCGCCCGCAATCGCCTCCACCGTCACCGCCACCATCCCCGCCAACGGCTGCGGGACCGGCTCCTTCGCCGTCCAAGCCAGCGGCATCATCGCCGCGACCTGCCGCGCCTGCCCAATCGGACCCGATCCGCCTCGCCGTGCTCCAGAATCAGCGCGAGCTTCTGAAGGATCTCGAGCCCAGAGAATCGCGCTTCGAAGTGGTGGCGCCGAACGACAATCCGGATCTGGTCTGGGATCCGATCACGCTCGACGTGCTGGCCGGAGCTGATGTGATCGCCCACCAGATCAAGCTTTCCGACCTGCCCGGCGCGATCGACCGGCTGGCGGCGGTGAACGGATTCAAGCGCCTTGCGGCCAAGGCGCCGCAGACGCTGCGCGTGCTGCCGGACGACAAGGTCCATCCGCGGGATTCACGCATCGAGGTGCAGATCTCGGGCGTGGCGCAGCGATCGCTGCTGCTGTTCAACATTACCGGAGATGGCACGGTGCAGGCGCTCTACCCGATCGGATCGGACCAGCCGATCCTTGCCACCGCCGACTACAAGTTTTCCGTCGTGGTCGGCGAACCGTTCGGCGCCGATCAGGTGGTTGCAATCACCTCGTCACAGCGGCTGAGCGATCTCGAGCAAGCCGTGAAGAAGATGAACCAGCGGCGTACCGCCATGGAAGTCTACAAGCTCGTGGAACGTTATGCGCCCGCGGACGCGCGTATCGGCGCCACCAGCCTCTACAGCAGCCCTTGAGGCACGGAGCGGCGCCCATGAAACCGTTCGGATTGCCAAGCCCACTTCACTTACGAGGCCTCCTTGAATTGGTGTGCCTCGTCGTCTTCGCGAGTGCCGCGGCCGCGCAAGGTGCGCCGCAAGGACGGTCGGTGAAGATTCTCACCGACGTGCCCGACGCCATCGCACCCGCAGCTATTCCGTCGATGTCGACAGCCAAGCTTGCATCGCTCAACGCCGGCATGAAAACCGACAACGCGGCGGGTCTGTCGCTGGATCTCATTCCGAGCGGCGAGATCATTGCCGGCTCGAAGATCGGTTTCAGGATTACGACAAAGAAGCCGGGCTATCTGATTTTGCTGGATGTCGATGCTGCGGGCAAACTCACGCAGATATTCCCGGAAACGGCGACGGAGACAGGCGCCATCCGGGATACGCCGAGCATGGTCAAGCCGGGCAAGCCGTTGATCATCCCGCAGCTCGGCAGCCCGTACGCCAATTTCGAATTCATCGCCCAGCCCCCGGCGGGAGTCGGGATGTTCGTGGCGTTGCTGTGCGACAAGCCGGTGCAGGTGGTCGACTTGCCCAACGCGCCGCCGCCGGCTTTCGCCCCTGGCGACACGCTGAAATATGTGCGGGACCAGACGCAGGCTCTCGTCATCCCGCTCCAGAACGCAAATCGGCTGGACCGGCCGAGCTGGTCGTTCGACGGCAAGATCTATTTGATCAAGTGATGCAGCTATGGCGTTTTCGAGCGAAGTGGACACCGGTTCGCATAAAGAAAACGCGTAAAAACAAAAAATAGAGCCCGGTTCTGATTTGGTCAGAACCGAAATGGCTCGGGCCTGAAGCCATGCCCGATTCGATCAGCGGTCGCTGTTGAAAGCCTTGAGCGCCGATTTCGGCAGCACGTCTTCCAGCACACTCATGAAGTCCCGTTCGGCCAGCGCGCGCGCCCGTTCACACAACATCGGCACCGGACTGGACGGTTCGGAGTAGCGGAAATAACGCTGAACCAACTCGAGCAGCGCCAGCGCTTGTCCTCGCGATTCAGCGCGATACGAACGCCCCTCCGCGCCGAAGCGGTTTGAATCTGCGGGAGCAACACTGTCGGCCACAGAGACCTCGATATCGGCCGGATTGGCGGAAAGAAACGAGATCTTGTTCACCGGCAGATCAAAGACCTGAGCGGTTCCAATCTGAAAAGCCGCCTGGTCGACATGCGAAGGCACCAGGACCGTAATGATTTCAAGAAACGATTTTCCGATCAGCTGGTGGGCCTGGCGAACCAGCGGCAGCGCAGGGCTCGATGGCTCCGCACGGCCATAATATTCGGCGATTGCAGCCAGCGCCTGCTTTGCGTCCGCGTGGGAGGTGAGCGAAGCCGTCGCAAGCTCGCCCGCTGCCGGGTGCTGCGGACGCAGCGGATCGTCACCTGTCGCCGAAACGGGCGCGGCAGCCATGTCGATCACCGCATGCGGGTCGATGAACGCGTGCATTTTGCGCAGTTGCGCCGGAAGGTTCTGGAGAATCGCCGGATTGCCGTGGGCTTCGAAAGCCCGGCAGATTCGCTGGACCGATGTGTCGAGCAAGGCGACATGCTTGCGTGCCGCGGCAATCGCGGCCGGATCGGCACTCGCCAGGGCTTCGGTGATGGTAGCGGCCGAGACCGCAACATCGGTCTCACGCGACTTGATTTCGCCGTTCGCGACGAGCCAGGAACGGTACGTTATCGGCCCCGCCCGGCGCCCCTCGAACAAGGCGGTATACTGCAAGGGAAAAGTCACGGTCGGCAGATCGAGCGCCGAGATCGCCGTTCGGCGCGCGGTGAAATCCGCGTCCTCCGGGCGTGGGTGGACCACATCCCAAAATCCGTCGAGCCATTCGGCGATCGCGGCGATCGTCAGCGCAAAACCGGCAATGTCCCTGCCCAGTATCAGGAGGCGCGCACGTATCGCCAACAATCTGATATCGCCGCTACGCTCCGTAAGTTTGTCGATCGGCGCAATCTGCGCGGGCAGATCGATCGAGGACGGATCGAACGGCTTGTCGTCCTCGGGAGAGAAGAACGACGTCGGCAGGACGCCTTCGACCTGCGCCAAAAAATTGTGGTATTCGGCGTCGCCCGCGGCATCGAGATCAGGGCCACATGGGTCGGCTTCCGAGATCGGCGCGCACAGGACCTCAATGGCCGGGTCCAGCGTCCGCAGCGGCAACGGTGGCGGCATGGATGACGGCCTGCCCGCCGTCTCGGCGGGCACTTCGCTATCAACGCGTTGATCAGATTCCGACAAACTCAATGCCCTCTACAAGAACGTCAGTTGCCTCAACACAAGCCGTGCCGGCGCGTAACCCATTCGTGTCTGAAACCACGAGATCACAGCGCATTTTACAGCAGGCTTTGATCGGAAAGAATGCTTGAATAGGGTCCAATCGTTGCGATGTCATCCATGCTTAATAACGTCCCGGCGTCGCAATAACCATAAATGACCGTAACAGGACCGCAGGAGTCCGACTTGAGATTTGGCTCTCCCTTACGCCTGGCCGCCCTGTTTCCGCTCGCCATTGCGGGCGCCGCATCCGGCCACCCCCTGTCCATTAGCGGCGTAGCAGGCTTTTTGTCGGAATGGCAGTTGAGCGGCACCCTCGCGGAGACCGGGACGGCGGGTGAATTCACCACCAATCTGGACATGAAACATGTCGGGCTCTGCAGCCAAAACGGGCCTGAGGAGAAGGTCACGGAAATGAAACTGTGGCTGACCGGCTCCCGATCGTGGTTGGCAAGGGCCAAATCCGAGGTCCGGGCTACGTTCGTCATGGACGGAACAATTTGCACCCTGAACGGAGTCTTTTCAGGAACTTATACCGGGTTCATGGACTGTGCCGGCACCAAGGGCGTGCCCATCACATTTTCGGTCAAATGATTTGTGCTCGCCGCTGGGCCGGCTTTCGGGCCGCCGTTAGCGCCAGGAACTAGTTAGCACCGAGGCTTTCGCGCAACCGGGCAATTTGCGGACGAAGCTTGGTGCAGCGAAGCTCCTGCTCGAAGCGGGATATCTGGTCCAGCGTCGGATTGGCGCGTAGCCGGGAGAGCCGCTCTTCGTCGCGCTTGCACGCTTCGTTCGCCTGCGCGGATAATGGTTCGGCCGGCGCGGTAACCTGCGTCGCGGCCGGCGCGAGTTGCGACGTAGAGGGCGGAATCGGTTGTGGCACGACCGGAGCATCGGCGCGGGTGCTGTCCAGGCCAATGCTCTCTTTCAACCGGAGCAACTGGGGACGCAGTTTCTCGCAACCGAGCTCGCGTTCAAACTTGATCAACTCTTCCTTTGCCTGACTGACGCGCAGCCGGGCCAGCCGATCCGCGTCGCGCTTGCATGCCTGTTCCTGCGTCACCGATGGTGCGGAGGATTGTATCTGTGAAGGCGGAGCCACGATCAGGGCGGCCTGCTTTTGCTCCGCGGGAACGGCCTGGGCCTTCGGTTCCTCGATGCGGGGCGATCGCGGCGGTTCGACCGCAGCTAGCTTGGGACGGTCATCGACCGGGGGCGACTGAACCGCCGGAGCCGACTGAGCAATCGGAGGCGGCGGAACGACCGGGCGCTCGATTGGCTCGCGTCCGGCCGCGACCAGCTTGGACCGGCCGGGCTCGATGACGATATTGCTGGCATCGGGCCTGGTGGCATCGGACTTGCCGGTATCGGCCTTGGCCAGGCGCTCGAGCATCTGCAGGCGATATTGCGCATCGGAGGCCCGGGGCGACGAGGGGAACTGCGCGATGAAGCTGCGGAACGCCGTAGGGTCGCTCGTGTCCTTGATCTGGTCCCAGACCGGCCTGTCCTTCTGGTTCAGATAATACTCGCCGATCAGCGAAACGTAGGTTTCAGGTCGCTGCCGTCCGTTGGTCTTTTC
>Ga0157375_10003963_pt1 | contig 12842 bp, 9 predicted proteins | sample M35metaG_FD_115311 | JGI IMG/M metagenome (GOLD analysis project Ga0157375, IMG submission 115311) | Miscanthus rhizosphere microbial communities from Kellogg Biological Station, Michigan, USA - M3-5 metaG | ecosystem: Host-associated > Plants > Roots > Rhizosphere > Soil | place: USA: Michigan...
CGCAGTGGTGGACGGCACCGGGACCGACGCCGGCGCGGGTGGTGCCGGTGTCGCGCTGACCGGCTGGGGGTCGGGCAACCAGGTGACAGCGACGGCGACGGCCACGGCAGTCACCCCGAGCACCACCGCGACGCGTTGCCGCGGTCCGCGGGCCGCGACGGCCCCGAGCTGGCGGCGCAGCCGACCGGCCACCCGGGTGGCCATCACCCAGAGCCCGAGCAGCGGCAATGACAGCGCGACCATCGACAACGCGGTCACGACGGCGGGCACGACGGCGTAGCTGTGCAGCTGCAGCGAGAGCTGGCCGGCGGAGTCGCGCAGGGTGCTGGTGGTGGTCGCGAGCAGGTGCGGGCCGGTGGTGACGAGGACCCAGACGTTCACGGCCAGCACCGGGACGACCAGGGCCACCCAGCCGGTGACCGCCCAGCGGACCCAGCCGCGCAGCCGGCGCACCTGGGGGTCGTGCCAGTGACCGGGGAGGAACGAGGTCAGGATCGGCTTGACCCAGCGGAAGAGGTCGGGCACCCCGACCAGGTCGCCCATGATGAAGTAGCCGTCCAGCCGGACGATCGGCAGCAGCTGCTGCAGGATCTCGAGGTGGGTGAGGATCGCCGCCATGACGAGCACCGGCGCCCCGGTCCACTCGTAGAGCCCGAGCAGGGCGACGAGGAAGACCAGGTTGAAGTACACGCCGCCGAGGTCGGTGCGCAGCCGGCCGGCGCGGTTGAGGCGGTAGGCGTCCGTGACGTCGGTGTAGAACGCGGGCCACACGACGTACAGGCCCATGCCGATGACGCCGGGCCGGGCGCCGCCGTACCGGGCGCCGGTGGCATGGCCCACCTCGTGGAACAGCATCGAGGACACCATCAGGCCGAGCACGACCAGCAGCTGCGCCGGGTGGGTCAGCACGGTGGTGACGTCGGCGCCCACGTCGTGGCGGGCGAAGACCGCCCAGTCGCCGGCGACCGCGGCCTCGACGACGAGCACCACGGTGACCGACCAGAACAGGGGCCGCAGCAGGCGGGCCAGCCGGTCGACCGGTCCGGCCGGCACCAGGGTGCGGCGGCCGGCCAGGGTCAGCACGGCGTCGGGAGCGCGGGCGGCCTCGGCGGCCGCGGTGTCCGCGGATGTCGGCGCTGCCACCAGGCCGAGCGGGCCGAGCTTGTGCTCGACCAGGAAGTCGACGCCCTCGGCGGTGAGGCCACGGCCCACGGCAGCGCTGACCTGCTCGGCGACGGCGGCGGCCGGACGGCCGTCCAGGTGCTCGAGGGTGACGTAGAGCAGCTGCGAGAGCTGGACCACCTGGCCGTCCTCGCGGCGCACCAGGAACGTGCTCTCCACGTAGCCGGAGCCCTGGGTCTCGCCCAGCAGCTCGAGCCCGGCGGACCGTCGCGGTCCGGCAAGGGGCGGCGCCTCCACGGCGCAGTCGTGCATGAGGTCTCCCTGATCTAAGCGGGCTGCTGCCCGGCGGTGCCCCGGCCGCGAGTGCGGTGGGGACGCCGCCGGGCAGCGCAGGGATCAGTGCTGGAACAGCACGATCCCCTGGGTCGCTCCTGCGGCGGCGGTCGAGCCGATCGTGGCGGCGTTCAGCGCCAGCGAGACGTTCACCGCGGTGATGTTGGTGATGTTCACCAGCGACAGCGCCTCGCGGCGCGGCATCAGCTCACCGAGCTCCTGGTCGAGCTCCTGCAGCATGAATCCGGACATGGTTACCCCCTCTCGGGACGTGTTGGGGCACAGTGGAGTCCGCGGAACCGGGCGCGGGCCGTCTTCGTCTCGGCCCGCACCCGGTTACCCGCGTCACGACTGGCCGACGAGGATGGTCTGGCTGGCGCCGGAGATCGCCAGCGAGTTCACGGTGGCGGCGTTGAGCGCGAGCGAGGAGTTCGTCGCGTAGACGTTGGCGAAGTTCCAGAGACCGAGCGCCTCCCGGTGGGGGAGCAGCTCGGCCGACTGGCCGCCCAGCTCCTGCAGGGTCAGCTTGTCCATGGTGGTCACCTCCTTCCGGGGACGTGTCGGGTGCGGTCAGACCGCGTGGGTGGTCACGACGGGGATCAGCCCTGGAAGACGCCGATCGTCTGGGTGGCCCCGGACACGGCGACCGAGTTCACCGTCAGGGCGTTGAGCGCCATGGAGCTGTTGCTGGCCACGACGTTCGCGTAGTTGAACAGGCCCAGGGCCTCGCGAGCGGGCAGCGTCTCCGAGAGCTCGAAGGAGAGCTCCTCGATGGTCACGTGAGTCATCTGTGTCACCTCCTTCCTGGTGCGGAGTGGCGGGACGCCGGCGGCTGCCGGCGTCCCGTGTCCCACAGACGGCCAGCCCTGGGTCCTGATACCTGACGAGGTCACGGATCGTGGACGTATCTAGCCGTACGACGGCGGCTCTGTGCCGCGTGCACCCGTTGCTACGGCAGGAGATCCGATGAGCTCGACAGACCAGATCCACACCTCCCACCGCACCCCGCGCGGCCGGTCCGCGCTCCGGTGGACCGCCCTGGTGGCGGCCGCGGCGACCGGCGTCCTGGTCGTCACGCAGCTGTCCGGCGGCCTGCCGGGCAGCGTCGGCAGCGCCGCTCCCGTGACCTGCGCCGGCCCTGCCCACGTCGTCAACGTCGTGGTGGCCCCCGAGGTGCGGCGGGCCGTCACCGCGGTGGTGGCGGGCCTGAACCGGATCGACGCGAAGTCCAACCTCTGCCGTCGTACGACGGTGCAGGTCGAGGCCCCCGGCCGGCTGGCGGCCCGGCTGCGCGCCGGCGGGCCGCGTCCGGACGTGTGGGTGCCGGACAGCACCCTGTGGGTGTCCCGGGCCGGCGTGGCGGCGGCGCATCTTGAAGGTCAGCAGCCGTCGGTGGCGAGCACGCCGGTCGCGTTCGCCGTGCCAGCCGGCCACGCGGTCCCGGGTCTCGACGCCCTGCTGGACCGGAAGGCCGGTGGGGGCGTGCGGCTCGGCCTGCCGCACCCCGACCAGTCGGCGGTCACCGCCGGCGCACTGCTCGCACTCGAGGCCGCTGCCGGGGAGGGCGGCGGCGATGCGCACGCCACACTGGCCGCCACGCTGAGCCACACCGACCCGTCCCTGGACGGGGACCCGGCGACGTTGCTGAACCAGGTGGCCCGCGCGCACGAGCCGGTCGCAGTGGCGGTCACCGAGCAGGCGGTGACGCTGCACAACGCGGCCGCCAACCTCGACGAGCAGGTCGACCTGGTCCGGCCGGCCGCCGGCCGGTTCGACCTCGACTTCCCGGTGGTGGCGATGAGCCGGGACCGCCGGGTCGTGGGCGCCGCGCTGCGCCTGGTGACGGCTCTGCACGCGCCCCTCGGACAGGAGCTGCTGCAGGCGGCCGGGCTGGAGCCGCCGACGTCGGCCGTGCCGATGCCGCCGAGCCGGACCATCGAGGAGGCGGTGCGCAGCTACTTCAGCATCACCCGTGGCACCCGGATGCTCGCCGTCTTCGACGTGTCAGGGTCGATGGGGGCGCTGGTGCCCGGTGCGGGCGGAGCCACCCGGATGGACCTGGCCCGCCGGGCCGCCGCGGGCGCGATGCCGTTGCTGCCCCCGGGAAGCGAGGTCGGCCTGTGGGAGTTCGCGACCAAGCTCGTCGGCCGGTCCGACCACCGCGAGCTGGTGCCGCTCGGGCCGCTGGACGGCCCGGACGGGGGTGTCGACCGGCGGGCCGCCCTGGCGCTGGGTGTGGCCGGGCTGCAGCAGATCGTCGACGGCGGCACCGGTCTCTACGACACCACGCTGGCCGCGGTCCGCGCGGTCCGCCGCGGCTGGGACCCGGACCGGGTCAACTCGGTGGTGCTGCTCACCGACGGGCGCAACGACGACACCGACGGGATCGACCTCGCCACCCTGCTTGCCCAGCTGCGCGCGGAGAACGACCCGCAGCGCCCGGTGCCGGTCATCAGCCTGGTGTACGGGCCGGACGCCGACGCGGCAGCGCTGCGGGCGATCAGCCACGCCACGGGTGGCGCGACCTATGTCGCGCGGGACCCGCGCCAGGTGGGCCAGATCATGCTGGACGCGTTCGGTCGCCGGGCCTGCCGGCCCGCGTGCTGAGGTCGCTCAGCCGGCGCCGACCGCGGTGAAGGCGCAGCAGCTGACGAAGGCCCGCGGCTCGTCCTGGTCGATGGTGGCCCGAGCTGCGTGCAGGGCCGGTCCCACCGCGACGCCGCGGCCGAGCTGCTCGTGCAGGGCCACCATCAGCGGCACCGCGTCCAGGTCCGGCACCGGCACGACGCTCGCCACCAGGGCGGTGGTGCCCCGGGCCAGCAGCGCGCTGACGAACCCCAGCATCTCGTCGCCCTCGTAGGCGACGTCGGCCGCAGAGTCGCAGGCGGCCAGCACCACCCGTCGGGGCGCGAGGCCGCGCAGGTCGATCTCGTGCACGGACAGCGGGCCGTCGCCGAGCCGCAGCGCGGAGAACGCGGGGTTGTCGGCCCGCAGGACGCAGTGGCAGGCGAGGTGCACGAGGTCGGCGCCGGCCAACGCCGCCGTGACCCGGTCGACGCTGCTGTCCGGCGGAGTGAGCACCAGGGCATCGGGGTGCAGGGCCCGCAACGCCTCGACCTCCCGGACGGCGCCGGGGAGCCCGGGGCCGGCGACCAGCACCGTGGTGCCCTCGTGGGGTGTCGCGGCCGACTGCTGGGTGCGGACCCACTGCGCCGCGGACGGCGACAGCGACACCGGGCCGTCGACCAGGGCGGACCACGGGACCCGCCACAGCGAGCTGGACGGGACGACCACGTGCTCGGGCGCATCGGGCAGCCGCAGCGGCTCGACGAGCAGCGCGCGCAGCCGGCCGAGCGCCAGGTCGGCGCCGGAGCGGGCCAGCGCACCGGCCCGCGGCGAGGCGGGCGCAGCCATCCGGCGCAGCGCGAACAGCAGCGCCGAGGCCTCCCGCTCGACGGCGGCCACCGGGCCGAGCTCGACCAGGCGGGCCCGGCGAGCGCTCAGGACGGTGGCGAACAGCAGCCCGTCCAGCCGGCCGTACTCGACCAGGACCCGTGGGCCCAGCGCCGACCGCAGCACCGGCCGGGGCACCGCGCCGGCCGGTGCCGGTGCCGTGCTGTGCTGCGACCAGGTGGCCCGGCGGGCCCGGTGCTCCAGGTCACGGACCCGGGCCAGCAGGGCAGGCGGCTCGCTGTCGCCGGCCTCCCGGCTGCGGTCGAGCTCGGCGTGCGCGGCCCGGAGCGCGGCCAGGTGGTCGTCCTGGTCGTCCACCGGCTCGGGGTCGACCGCGACCAGGGCGGCGGCGCGGGTGAGCTCCATCCACTGGAGCACCCGGGTGGCCGACCCCGTGCTCAGGGCCAGGGACAGCGCGATCCGGCCGAGCTCGGCGCCGTGCCCGGAGGCGAGGGCTCGCAGCTCGGCCGACTCGAACGACGACCGGTGCCCGGCCAGGTCGGCGAGCCCGGCCCGGCAGTGCCGGAGGACCGCGGCGTCGTCCCCGCGGACGCCCGAGGCCAGTGCCGCGGCGACCCGGCCGTTGAGCCGGGGCAGCACCGGCGCGGCCCGGGCCATCGACCAGGCCGTGTCGAGGTGCACCAGCGCCGCAGGCGTCCGGCCGAGCTGGATCGCCGCGCGGCCCGCCGCCAGGTGCGCCTCGATCGCGGCCGACGCGATCTGGCGCGACTCCAGGACGCCGGCCGCCCGCCGCAGCAGGGTCAGGTCCGCCGTGGTGACCGGTGCCAGCGCGCCGCGCGACTGGGCGGCGAGCACGTCCGCCTGGGCCGCCCAGGCCGACCGGTGCTGGGACCGGAACATCCGGGCGGCCCCGCCGGCCACGTCGGCGGCGCGGTCCGGGTCACCCGAGAGCAGCGCCAGCCGGGCCAGCCGCAACCGGGCCTCCGCGGCCATCAGGACGACGTCCGAGCCGTCGAGCTCCTCGACCGCTGCCCGGCTGGTCGCCAGCGCCTCCGGGAGCAGCCGGAGGTCGACCAGCGCATCGACGTACTCCAGGTAGTGCTCGGCGAGCGGCAGCCCCGCCGCGGCGTAGAGCCGGGCTGCACGGTCGAACCGGGCCAGGCCCTCGCTGATCCGGCCCGCCTGCACCGAGACCCAGCCGGACGTCTGGGTGACCAGGGCGACCAGCGCCGGCCCCGCGCTGCTCGCGGCCCGCTGGGCCTCGTCCAGCGCGGCGAAGGCCTCGGGCACCCGGCCGTGCACCATCTCGACCAGGGCCAGGTTGTTGGCCACCGTCGCCCTGGTCTCCGGGGCGGCCCTGCTGTCGGCCAGGGCCCGGCGGTAGTAGGTCGCCGCCTCGGTGAGCCGCCCGAGGTTGTGCAGCAGCACCGCGTGCTGCAGCGCGAGCGCCGCGGTCCCGTGCCGGCCGGACATCGCCTCGGCCAGGTCGAGGTCCCGCCGGGCAGCCGGGATCCGGCCGAGCTCGAGGTTGACCGCGCTGCGCGAGGTGAGGATCTCGACCAGGCGGGCGGACAGGCCGTGCCGGCGGGCCACCCGGGCCGCCTCGTCCAGCAGCGCCTTGGCCCGGCCGTCCGCCAGCCGGGAGCGCTCGGCCCACGCCTGCGCCCGAAGGGCCACCACGTGCGCCTCGTGGTCCCGCGACCGGCGGGCCGCGTCGGCCAGCGGCCCGGCCTGACCGGCGTACGTCCCGGGGTCGGTGACGACGCCGCGGTACACGGCCCAGGCCTGCTCGAGCAGTCCGTCCACCGCGTCCGTGGTCACGTACTCACCGTAGACACGTGGTTACAGGACGCGTAAGACAGAACAGACCATTCGTCCGAACTGACGAGGAGCCGTGCCATGTTCCGAACGCCGCTGCCCGATCCGCGTCCTGACGAGCGGATGGCGAAGGACTGCGGGCCGCTGTCACGGCAGCTCGCCCAGCTCAGCAGCGGCGGGGACAGGAAGCTGCGCCGGCACCTGTTCGACCTGCTGGCGCGGCGGCGGGCCACCGATCCCGAGCTGCCCCGGGTCGGGCTGCTGCCGACCGGCGGTGGCCGCGCGGTCGTCATCACCTGGGGCGAGCTGCTGCTCCGTGCCGAGGACGCCGACCGGCGGAGGGTCGAGGCCCTGATCAAGCGGTTCGGCCTGGACGTGCACCCGGTCGACTGCCTGCAGGGCCGGGTGGTGCGGTGCGTGAACCGCGAGCTGCGGCCGGGACAGCTGGACCGGCTCGCCCGCCAGCTCCGCAGCACCGGGATCGCGGCCTCGGTCAACCACGTGGCCCCGCTGGCGCCGATCGGCAAGGGTCTGGGTGGGCCGGAGCCGACCCGGGTGCGTCCCGAGCACATCTGGACGGCGCGCGAGACCGGTGGCGACAAGGTCACCGTCGCGGTCATCGACACGGGCATCACCGACCAGAAGCGGTCCGACGGGTGGCTCAGCTCGATCGCTCGCAGCGCGGACAACATCGACCGGCTGGACGTGATCCCGAAGCCGGGGGACGGCTTCCTCGACTACGGGGCAGGGCACGGCACGTTCGCGTCGGGCATCGTCGAGCAGGTCGCGCCGGAGGCCGAGATCCGGGTCTACCAGACGCTGGACACGGACGGGATCGCCAGCGAGGTGCAGGTGGCCTGCGCGATGGTGAAGGCAGTGGAGGAGGGGGCGGACATCGTCAACCTCTCGCTGGGCAGCAGCACGGTCGACAACCTCCCGCCGGTGGCGATGGCCGTGGCTCTGGAGATCATCGCGGAGTACGAGGTGCAGCAGGAGCGCGGCGAGCACCGGGCCCTGCTGGTGGCAGCAGCGGGCAACAACGGCGACACGACCCCGGTGTGGCCGGCCGCGTTCCGCCGAGTCGTCTCGGTCGCCGGGCTGACCGCGGCCCGCCGTCCGGCCGCCTGGTCCACCCACGGCTTCTGGGTCGACTGCTCGGCGGTGGGTGAGGGCGTGGTGTCCACGTACGTCGAGGGCAAGGAGTCCCCGGAGCTGGACCTCCAGCCCGACACCTACGGTCCGGATCCCTGGGCCTTCTGGTCCGGTACGTCGTTCGCGGCACCCCAGGTGGCCGGTGCGGTGGCGCGGCTGCGTCAGGAGGGCAGCCCGTCGGTGTCCCAGGCGCTGCGCGACCTGCTGGCGTCCGGCCGCCCGCTGCTCGGATACGGCCAGGCGATCGAGATCCTGCCCGGCACCGGGGTCTGACCGGGTACGCCGGTCGGTCAGGCGGCTGCGACCCTCGCGACCGGCTGGAACGGCTCGACCCGCCCGCCGTCGGGGAGCAGCATGCCGCCGTCCTCGAACAGCACGACCCGGTTGCACAGCAGGCTCCAGCCCTGGTCCGGGTGGGCGGCGACGACCCGGGCGGCGCCGCGGTCCGGCGCCTGCGCGGTCGCGCACGGTGGCTGGTGCGTGCACATGGGCGGTCTCCTGCGTCTGCTGCTCCGGCCGTTCCGGACGCGACGGACAGAGCGCCGGAGGCGCCGGCCTGATACTCGGCTGCTGCCCCGCGGGCGGTCTTCGTAGACTGCGGTCGGCAACGCCGCCACCCCCGGGAGCCGTCTCGCCCATGTCCGCACCGAACAAGACCTTCGACCCAGTGCAGGTGACTCCCTTGAACCCCGACGAGGTCGACGCTGCGCGCGACGCCGCGCTCGCCGCCATCGCCGCCGCCACCGACCTGGACGCGCTCAAGTCGGTCCGGCTCGAGCATGCCGGCGACCGGTCCACCCTCGCGCTGGCCAACCGCGAGATCGGGGCGCTGCCGCCGGCCGCCAAGGCGGAGGCGGGCAAGCGGGTCGGATCGGCCCGGCGTGCGGTCACCGAGGCGCTGGCCGCCCGGCAGACCGAGCTCGAGGCGGAGCGCGACGCGCGGGTCCTCGTCGACGAGGCGGTCGACGTCTCGCTGCCGTGGGACCGGGTCGCCCCGGGCGCCCGGCACCCGCTGACCACCCTGTCCGAGCGGGTGGCGGACCTGTTCCTCGCCATGGGCTACGAGTGGTCCGAAGGTCCCGAGGTCGAGGCCGAGTGGTTCAACTTCGACGCCCTGAACATGCCGCCGGACCACCCGGCCCGGTCCACCCAGGACACCCTGTGGGTCGGCGGCCCGGACTCCGGGGTGGTGCTGCGCACCCAGACCTCCCCGGTGCAGATCCGCACCATGCTGCGCAAGGACCCGCCGATCTACGCCATCTCGCCGGGCCGGGTCTACCGCTCCGACGAGCTGGACGCGACGCACACACCGGTCTTCACCCAGGTCGAGGGCCTGGTCGTCGACGAGGGCATCACGATGGCCCACCTGCGGGGCACCCTGGACCACTTCGCCGCGGCCATGTTCGGGCCGGGCACCGTGACCCGCCTGCGCCCGGCGTACTTCCCGTTCACCGAGCCGAGCGCCGAGATGGACCTGCGCTGCTGGGTCTGCCACGGCGACTCGGTGGGCAACCCGGACCGGCCGTGCCGGACCTGCTCGTCCGAGGGCTGGATCGAGTGGGGTGGCTGCGGCATGGTCAACCCGCGGGTGCTGGTCGCCTGCGGCATCGACCCGGACCGTTACACCGGCTTCGCGTTCGGCATGGGGATCGAGCGCACCCTGATGTCGCGGCACGGCGCCGAGGACATGCGCGACATGGTGGAGGGCGACGTCCGGTTCGCCCGCCCTTTTGGAACTGAGCTCTGATGCGGGCGCCACTCTCCTGGTTGCGCGAGTACGCCGACCTGCCGGCCGACGTCACCGGGCGCGACCTGGCGACCCGGCTGGTCGCGGCCGGCCTCGAGGTGGAGACCGTCGACCGGCCGGGCCACGACATCGACGGGCCGGTCGTGCTGGGCCGGGTGCTGTCGTTCGAGGACGAGACCGCCTCCAACGGCAAGACCGTGCGCTGGTGCTCGGTGGACGTCGGCGAGGCCGAGCCGCGAGGCATCGTCTGCGGTGCGCTCAACTTCGCCGTCGGCGACCACGTGGTGGTCGCAATGCCCGGCGCCACCCTGCCGGGCGGCTTCGCGATCGCTGCCCGCAAGACCTACGGACACCTCAGCGACGGCATGATCTGCTCGGCCCGCGAGCTCGGCACCGGTGACGACCACGAAGGCATCCTGGTGCTGCCGGCCGACCTGGTGGGTGACGCCAAGCTCGGCGCCGACGCGGTCGACCTGCTCGACCTGCGCGACGAGGTGCTCGACATCGCGATCACCCCCGACCGGTCGTACGCGCTGTCCATGCGCGGGCTCGCCCGCGAGGCCGCGACCGCGTACGACGTCGCGTTCCACGACCCGGCGACGCTCGACCCGCTGCCCGTCGACGGCAGCGGGCACCCCGGCGTCGTCGTCGACCCGACCGCCGCCGACCGGCTGGTGCTCCGCACGGTCACCGGGCTCGACCCGGCGGCTGCGACCCCGCTCTGGATGGCCCGACGGCTTGTCCTCTGCGGCATGCGGCCGGTGTCGCTGGCCGTCGACGTCACCAACTACGTGATGCTCGAGCTGGGGCAGCCGCTGCACGCCTTCGACCGCACCCGCCTCCGTGGCGCCGTGACCGTACGCCGGGCCGAGCCGGGCGAGGTGCTCGAGACGCTGGACCACGTGACCCGGACCCTGGACCCCGGCGACGTCGTCATCGCCGACGACTCGGGCGCGGTGGGCCTGGCCGGGACCATGGGCGGGCTCACCACCGAGATCGACGCTGCGTCCACCGAGCTGGTGGTCGAGGCGGCGCACTTCGCCCCGGTCGCCGTGGCCCGGATGGCGCGTCGCCACAAGGTGTCCAGCGAGGCCGCGAAGCGGTTCGAGCGCGGCGTCGACCCCGAGCTGCCGCCGGTCGCCTCGACCCGGGCCGTGCAGCTGCTCGGGGAGCTCGGGGGAGCGGCGCACGTCGGCTCCACCGAGGTCGACCACCCCCGCGCGGTGCGGCACATCGAGCTCGACCCGGCCCGCCCCGGCCGCACCGCTGGGCTGCCGATCGCGGCGCCGGAGGTGGAGCGCCGGCTGACCCAGGTGGGCTGCACGGTCGACACCGCCGCGGCGGTCTGGACGGTCACCCCGCCCACCTGGCGGCCCGACCTCGCGCACCCGGCCGACCTCGACGAGGAGGTCATCCGGCTGGTCGGCTACGAGACGATCCCCTCGGTGCTGCCGCAGGCCCCGCCGGGCCCCGGCTGGGACGAGAGCCAGCGGCTGCGCCGGCGGATCGGCCTCGCCCTCGCGCACGCCGGCTACGTCGAGACGCCGTGCTATCCCTTCATCGGCCCGGCCGACCTGGACGGGCTCGGCCTGGCACCGGACGACGACCGGCGCAACGCGGTCCGGCTGGCCAACCCGCTCAGCGACAGCGAGCCGTTGCTGCGCACCACCCTGCTGCCCGGACTGCTCGCGGCCCTGCGCCGCAACGTCGGCCGGGGCACGGCGGATGTCGCGCTGTTCGAGGTCGGGCCGGTCGTCCGCCCCGGACCGGGCACGCTGCCCGTCGCGCCACGGCCGTCGGTGGACCGGCGGCCGACCGAGGACGAGATCGCCGCGCTGGACGCCGCGCTGCCGGCCCAGCCGCGCCGGGTCGCCGTCGTGCTCGCGGGGGAGCGGGAGCGGGCCGGCTGGTGGGGCCCCGGCCGGGCCGCTTCCTGGTCGGACGCGGTCGAGGCCGCCCGCCTGGTCGCTCGGGAGGCCCGGGTGACGGTCGAGGTGAGCAAGGACGAGCACGCCCCGTGGCACCCGGGCCGGTGTGCCGTCCTGCGTCGCGACGGAGCCGTCGTCGGCCATGCCGGGGAGCTGCACCCCCGGGTGGTCGCCGCCCTGGGTCTGCCTGAGCGCACCTGCGCGATGGAGCTCGACCTGGACCTGCTCGGTGCCGACACCGACCCGGTCCCCGCACCGAGACTGTCCACCTACCCGCCGGCCACCCAGGACGTCGCGCTGGTGGTCGACGCGGCGGTGCCGGCGGCCGACGTGGAGGCAGCCCTGCGGGACGGCGCGGGCGAGCTGCTCGAGTCGGTCCGGCTGTTCGACGTCTACCGCGGCCCGCAGGTGGGCGAGGGCAAGGCGTCGCTGGCCTGGGCGTTGCGGTTCCGCGCACCCGACCGCACGCTCACCGTGGAGGAGACGAGCGCCGCCCGGGACGCCGCCGTGGCCGAGGCTGCCCGGCGTACCGGCGCGGTCCAGCGCACCTGACCCCTCACCGGGCGCCGGCCGCTCGGCCGCGAGCCACCATCCCAAGATCGTTTGCGACGTCCGGGCGCGCGACTCGCCGGTACCACCGGCGTGTCGCGCCGCCCCGCGTCGCAAACGATCTCTGCAGTGCTGGCGGACGTACGGAAGACTGCCCCGGGTGAGCCTTGTGGGACAGGTTGCGCTGGTCACCGGTGCCGGGCGCGGCATCGGTCGCGAGCTGGCCCTCGCATTGGCCGGCGAGGGTGCGGCCGTGGGTCTGCTGGGTCGCAGTCGCGGCCCGCTGGACGCAGTGCTGCGGGAGGTGGCGGCAGCAGGCGGCCGGGCGGTAGCCGTGCCCGCCGACGTGACCCGCCGCGACCAGGTCCGGGCCGCGGTGGACACGGTGTCCCGTGACCTCGGCCCGGTCGACCTGCTGGTGAGCAACGCCGGCCTGCGGGAGCGGGCGCCCGCGCTGCCGTGGCAGGCCGACCCGGACGACTGGTGGCGGGTGGTCGAGACCAACCTGCGCGGGCCGTTCCTGCTCGCCCACGCGGTGCTGCCGGCGATGGTGGCCCGCGGCTCCGGGCGGGTGCTGCACCTCGGCAGCGGGATGGGGCACACGCCGCGGCCGGAGTGGTCGGCCTACGGCACGTCGAAGGCCGGCCTCGGCCGCTTCACCGACACCCTCGCGGCCGCCCTCGAGGGCTCTGGCGTCGTGGTGCTCGAGATGAGCCCGGGGCTGGTCCGCACCGACATGACCGAGACCATGTGGGGCCCGCCGGACGAGCAGGTGTGGA
>Ga0157375_10003970_pt1 | contig 12829 bp, 12 predicted proteins | sample M35metaG_FD_115311 | JGI IMG/M metagenome (GOLD analysis project Ga0157375, IMG submission 115311) | Miscanthus rhizosphere microbial communities from Kellogg Biological Station, Michigan, USA - M3-5 metaG | ecosystem: Host-associated > Plants > Roots > Rhizosphere > Soil | place: USA: Michigan...
CTGGCCCACCGGCCACGGCCCAAGGAGGGCTACTTCCCGGTCCCGCCGATGGACACGCTCCAGGACCTGCGCAGCCAGATGGTGCTCGCGCTCCAGGCGTCGGGGATCGACGTCGAGGTCCAGCACCACGAGGTGGGTGGACCCGGGCAGTCGGAGATCGACATCCGCTACGGGACGCTCGTCGAGACCGCCGATCGGGTCCTTCGCTACAAGTACATCGTCAAGCAGGTCGCGCACGCGGCCGGCAAGACGGTCACCTTCATGCCGAAGCCGCTCTTCGGCGACAACGGCTCGGGCATGCATACCCACCAGAGCCTCTGGAAGGACGGGACGAACCTCTTCTACGACGAGAAGGGCTATGCGCTGTTGTCCGACACGGCACGCTGGTACATCGGTGGTCTACTGAAGCACGCAAAGGCCGTCCTCGCCTTCGCCGCGCCGACGACCAACTCGTATCGCCGGCTCGTCCCGGGCTACGAGGCCCCGATCAACCTCGTCTACTCGCAGCGCAACCGCTCGGCGTGCATCCGCATCCCGACGTACTTCACGACGCCGGGCGCCCGCCGGCTCGAGTTCCGCTCGCCCGACCCGACGTGCAACCCGTACCTGTCGTTCAGCGCGCAGCTGCTCGCAGGACTCGATGGCGTCATCAACAAGATCGAGCCGCCCGCCCCGGTCGACGCCGACATCTACGAGCTGAGCCCCGAGGAGAAGGCCGGCATCGCTGGGACGCCGGGATCGCTCGAGGAGGCGCTCGACGCCCTCGAGGCCGACCAGGAGTTCCTGTATCGCGGCGACGTCTTCACGAAGGACGTCGTGGACGCCTGGCTCGACTTCAAGCGGGCGGGCGCCAAGGAGGTCCAGCTCCGGCCGCACCCGTACGAGTTCTACCTCTACAGCGAGATGTAGAGACTCCCAGTCGAACCGATCACGCCCGGTCGCGAGAGCGACCGGGCGTATCCTTGCTCTCCACCCGTCGAATGTCCGGAACAGCCCCAGGAGGCCCCGTTGACCGTCGCCACCCGCCCCGAGACCAACGCTGACGCCATCGCCAAGATCGACGCCGCGAGGTCGAGCGGCATCCGCTTCATCCAGCTGCAGTTCACCGACATCATCGGCCACGTCAAGGCCGTCACGATCCCGATCCACCAGCTCGAGGGTTCGGTCAAGCACGGGACGTGGTTCGACGGATCGTCGATCGAGGGCTTTACCCGGATCGCCGAGTCCGACCAGTACCTGATGCCGGACATGGACACGTTCGCAGAGATCCCGTGGCAGCCGGGGTCGGGTCCGCGGGGGACGGCGCGGGTCATCTGCGACGTCTTCACACCCAATGGCGAGCCGTTCGTCGGCGACCCGCGGCGGATCCTGCGTCGCCAGGTCGAGCGCGCCCAGAAGCTCGGTTACATCGTCAACACGGGACCCGAGCTCGAGTTCTTCCTCTTCCGCCGGGGCGAGGACGGCGCGATCGAACCGCTACCGCACGACCAGGCCGGCTACTTCGACTTCTCGACGGACCTCGCGCAGGAGATCCGCCAGGACATGGTCGATGCGCTCGAAGCGTTCGGCATCAAGGTGGAAGCCGCCCACCACGAGGTGGCCGTCGGCCAACACGAGATCGACTTCGAGTATTCCGACGCGCTTCGGACCGCCGACAACGCGATCACTTTCAAGTTCGCGCTCAAGGCGATCGCCCAGCAGCACGGCCTGTACGCGACGTTCATGCCCAAGCCGATCCACGGGATCAACGGCTCCGGGATGCATACCCACCAGTCGCTCTACTCGATCGCCGACAACCGGAACGCGTTCGCCGATACGACGAATCCGTATGGGCTGTCGGATGTCGCGCGCTCGTACATGGCCGGGATCCTCGCGCACGCGCGCGGCATGATCGCCGTGCTTGCGCCGCTGGTGAACTCGTACAAGCGGCTGGTCCCGGGCTACGAGGCGCCGACCTACCTGACCTGGGGTCGCACGAACCGCTCCGCGCTCATCCGCGTGCCGATGGTGTCGCCCGGCAAGTCGATCGAAGGTACGCGCTGCGAAGTGCGCTGCCCGGATCCGTCGTCGAACACGTACCTGGCGTTCGCGGCGATGATCGCCGCGGGTCTCGATGGCGTCGACAAGGGGATGACCCTGGCCGAGCCGGTCGAGGAGTCGCTCTTCGAGATGGACGCCGCCCGGATCGCCGAGAAGGGCATCCGGGAGCTGCCCGGGACCCTGGGTGAAGCGCTCGATGAGCTCGAGCGCGACGAAGTCATCCGCGACGCACTCGGCGACCACATCTTCAATCACTATGTGGATGCCAAGCGTTCCGAATGGGACGAGTACCGGACCCAGGTGTCCGATTGGGAGGTCGAGCGCTACCTCGACGAGTTCTAGGCAAGGTTCCTAGGGAGGGGACGCTCGATGGATCCGTTTCTGCTCGGTACCGGGCTATTCATCCTGGGCGCCGTGGTCTGGGTCGTGTGCGCGATCTACGCCTACCGTCTGGCTCCGACCTACGGCCGCGGCGCCTGGCCATGGGCGATCGCGGCGATCATCTTCGGGCCGTTCGCCTTGTTCGCCCTCGTCCTGCTCCCGAAGAAGTCGGCCAAAGCCGGCCATGGCCAGCCCGAGGACCCACACGCCGCGCTGTACGAGCGACCGCGCAAGCACTGACGGGCACCCGGTCGTGGGCGGCGCGCCGCCCTAGATCGGCAGGGTGAACTGGAATGTCGAGCCGGCGCCGACGCGGCTCTGGAGCCAAAGGCGGCCGCCGTGGTGTTCGACGATCTCGCGGCAGATCGGTAGGCCCAGGCCGGTGCCGCGGATGGCGGTGGTGCCCTGAGCGGATTGGGCGAACGGTTCGAAGACCTTGTCGAGGTCGGCCCCGGCGATGCCGATGCCGGTGTCCGACACGGCGACCTGGACCCAGCCGCCCTCCGGTTCATGCCAGGCGACGATCGTGATCGAGCCCTCGGGCGTGAACTTCACGGCGTTCGAGATCAGGTTGATCACGACCTGGATCAGGCGGTCGCGGTCACCGGTGATTGACGGCAGGTCGGGTTCGACCTCGATCACCAGCTTCGGGCCCGAGTCTGGTCGCAAGAGCGATGCAGTCGCCGCCGAGGCACGCGTGATCACGTCGCCGACGTCGACCGGCTCGGAGCGCCAGTCGACCCGGCCGGCCTCGATCTTGGCGAGGTCGAGCGTCTCGTTGATGAGCGCGGTCAGCCGCTCACCCTCCTCGACGATGATCGCGAGGTTGTCGGTCACCTGGCGCATCGCCCGCTCGAGCTTTGGATCCTCGTTGGGCCCGATGGCCGGGTAGACGACGTCGGTCAGGCGCTTCGAGATGAGCTTCGAGAACCCGACCACCGAGGTGAGCGGTGTGCGCAGCTCGTGGCTGACGTTCGACAGGAACCGGCTTTTCGCCTCCGTTGCTGCCTCGGCTGCCTGGCGGGCTTCGACGAGGTCGCCCGTGCGCTCGAGGACGCGCTGCTCGAGGACGCCCTTCTGCTCCTCGAGCTCGGCGTAGAGGCGGGCGTTCTCCAGACCGCCCGCGAGCAGGCTCCCGACCGTGTACAGCAGCGGGCCGTCGCCGGGCATGACGTCACGACCGGTCAGACGGTTGTCGACGGCGAGGACCCCGACCGTGCGTCCCTTCGTGACCAGCGGCGTGCCAAGGAACGAGCTGACCTCGAGGAGCCGGGCGAACTCCCGGTTGGCCTCGTCCGTGTCCTGATCGACGTCGCGGAAGAGGAGCGGTCCATCGGACCGGGCGATGCGGCTCAGCAACCCATCCTCGAGATCGACGGGGAGTTCCAGTTCGGCGATCCGTGCCGCCATCTCCGAGCTGCCACCGATCGACCGGCCGTCCGTCAGCACGTTCCGTGCCGGGTCCACGAGCATGATCAGCGCTCGGTCGAACCGCAGATGGCGCGTGACCGCCTGCAGTGCCCGCTCGATGAGCTCGTCGCGATCGAGCGTCGAGCTCACGACGAGCCCGAGCTCGTTGAGCGTGATGAGCTCGGCGAGCCGTTGCTCGGCGAGCGCCTCGGGGGTGAGCGTCATCGGCTGCGGAGCGAGGCCTCGTGGGCAGCTGCCTGGGCGAGGGTCGGCGCGGCGAGCGCCGCTATGGCCGTTAGCGCCTTCAGGTCAGAGGCCTTGTATTCGACCGGGCTCGACGATGCCGTGCCGATGACCCCGATGCGTTCCCCGCGGACACGCAGCGGTGCGGCGACGAGCGAGGCGATACCCCGCTCCGCCTCGGACGTCCGCGGATCCGCCGCCACATCGTTCACGATCTCGGGGTCGCCAGCCATGATCGATCCGAGCAGGCCGCCGGAGAGCCGCTCGCCCTCCTCGCCGTCGAGCAGCACGACGAACCCTTCTCCTCCTGACGGCAACCGTCCGGCCTCCTCCGCGGCGACCGATGCGACGGCATCGACCTCCAGCGTCGCCCCGAGCGATTCGGCGAGCTCGTAGATGAGGCTCAGCTCCCGGTAGCGATCGAGCGCCTCGGCGGCGAGGGCGCGCTTGTCGACTTCGCGCGAGGCGGCGTACGACAGGACGGCGGCGATCGAGGCCGCCGGACGCGGGCCCTCGACCCAACCGACCGTCTGCCCCTCGACGACGACCGGGTGCCGCTCGACGGGGGCGTCGGTACCCGGGTCTCGGCCCTGCCGGTCGAGGATGACCCCACCATCGACGTCAGTGATGGTCACCCGCGCGTCGGTCCCGGCGAGGAGTACGGACAGCATCGGGGCGACGTGGCGGTGCCGGACGATGAGCCGGCGGAGCTCGGCGGGACCCATCAGAGGCCGAGAGCTGTCCGCGCGCGTGCCAGCAGGTCGTCGGGATCGAAGGGCTTGGTCAGGTACTCGTTCGCTCCGGCGGCAAAGCCCTCCTCGCGGTCGACAGCCTGGCCCCGCGCCGTGAGCATGATCACGGTCGTACCCACAAGGGCCGGGTCGGCCTTGATCGTCCGGGCGACCTCGAAGCCATCGATCTTCGGCATCGACACGTCGAGGAAGACGAGATCCGGTGGCTGATTAGCGACCACGTCGAGCGCCTGTTCGCCGTCGGCGGCGGTCAGGAGTTCGACGCCCTCGTCCTCGAGCTCCTCCAGCGTCTGCTCGATGAGCAACCGGATGTGCTGCTCATCGTCGACGATGAGGACGGTCGGCATCGAGACCTCCGGACGTACGGGAACGGGCCAAGGATACGGCACCGATTCCGGCAAGATTGGCGCGTGATGGATGTCCGGCCGGGCCGGTCGCTCGGCCTGTTGTCGGCCGCCCACGCGGTCAACCACGCCTTCGCCGTCCTGCTCCCGCTGATCTTCCTCGCGATCATCGACGAGTTCGGTGTGACGGTGCAATCCGTCGCGTTCCTCGCGGCGTTCGGGTCGCTGGCGTCGGGGCTCGTGCAGCTGAGCTACGCCGAGCTCACGAGGCACGTATCGCGGAAGCGGCTGCTCACAGCCGGTGGTCTCCTGTTCGGCGGCGGGTTCGCCGCGATGTCACTGGCGACGAGCTTCATCACGTTCGCGATCCCGAACGTCGCGGCGCGGATCGGTGGGTCGCCACAGCATCCGGTCGGCAACGGGCTCCTCGCCGAGCAATACACCCCGGAACGACGCGGGTTCGCGATCAGCGCCCATATCGCCGGCGGGAACATGGGCACGGTCCTCATCGCCATCATCGGGACGCCGCTCATCGCGTTGATCGGCTGGCGCGGCGTGTCGGTGGTCTTCGGCGTGGCGGCTGCCGTGATCGCCTTGCTGATCCTGGCGCTCGTGCGGGAGAGCGGCACCGACCGGGCAGCTGCCCGGGCCGGTGGAAGCAGCGTCGATGGTTTGAAACGCGTCCTTGCCGACCGCGACATGCGCTGGGTCTTCCTGACCTCGGTGCTGGGCGGTGGCGGGCGCGGGCTGGGCGTCGTGAACCTGTTCGCGTTGATCTACCTGACGCGGGTGCTCGGCCTCGACGAGGGCACGTCTGGCGCGATGTACGGCGCGCTCATCATCTTCAGCGTGCCGATGCCGCTCCTCGCCGGCTGGCTGTCCGACCGGTTCGGTCGGAAGCCGCTGATCATCGCCGCCTATCTCGGCGGCGCGATCGGCTTCGGGATCTTCATCTTCGCCGGGTCATCGCTCATCTGGTTGTGGGCGGGCATCGTAGTGATGGGGCTGTTCTCGTTCGCCGAGTCGCCCCAGCTCCAGGCGCTCCTCGCCGACATGTCGCCACCCGAGAACCGCGATGCGGCGTACGCCCTGTACTTCACGCTGGCATTCGGTGTCGGCTCCCTCTGGACGGCGGTCTACGGCACGGTCATCGAGCAGCTCGGTGAGGACGTGGGTGTACCGGTCGTCTTCGGGCTGATGGCCCTGTCGTTCCTGCTTGCCGCGCTCGCCACACTGCCGATCCGGACCGAACGCCCCGAGCGTCCCATGCCCGAAGAACGCGTGGAGGGTCTCGAGGCCTAGGGCATACTCCCCGCCGTGGACGCCACGATCCTGCTTGTCGAGGACGACCCATCGATCCGGGAGGTCACCGCGATCGGCCTGCGGAATGCCGGGTTCACGGTCGAGGCCGCGGACGATGGCCGGGCCGGGCTCGATCGGTTCGGGGCCGGTGGCATCGATCTCGTGCTCCTCGACGTGATGCTGCCGCGGATGGACGGCCTCGAGGTGGCACGAGAGATCCGGCGTACCTCCACGGTGCCGATCGTGATGCTCACGGCGCGCGCCGACACCATCGATGTCGTGGTGGGTCTCGAGGCGGGGGCCGACGACTACGTCCGCAAGCCGTTCGAGGTGCCCGAACTCGTGGCCAGGGTCCGCGCTGCGCTGCGACGCGGGAGCGGCGGACCCGGTGAGGCGGCCGTGGATAGCACGCCGCTGCGGCTCGGTCCGCTGCAGATCGATCTCCAGGGTCGGAGCGTCAAGCGGGACGGCAGCGACGAGGAGATCCAGCTCACGCGAACGGAGTTCGACCTGCTCGTCGACCTCGCCCGCCACCCAGGACAGGTCCTCGGCCGCGACGTCCTCCTCGACCGGATCTGGGGGTATGACTATCTCGGCGACTCGCGCCTCGTCGACGTCGCGATCGGACGGCTCCGTGCCAAGATCGAGACCGATCCGAGCGCGCCCGAGCTGATCCTCACGGTCCGCGGGGCGGGCTACAAGGCCGCACGCTGAGGAGGGCGCGAATGCGCTGGCCGCGGGGGGTCCGAGCGCGACTGGCCGGGGCGCTGGTCCTGCTCGTGGCCGCGACCTCGATCGTGCTCGGGGTCGGCGCGACCGCGTTCGTCGACGCGCGCCTCCACCAGCAGGCGCTTTCCGACGCCGCTGCCCAGGCGACATTCGACCTCACCGTCACCGTCCCGGGTCGCCAGCTCCCCGACGAGCCCACGATCGACGACGTGATCAGGAGCGGCCTGACGGATACGTTCCGCCGCCGGAACGTGGAGTCGCTGATCGATCTCGGAGCGGGGGACACCGTCAAGTCGAGCGACGCGCTCTCGGATCTCCTGCAACGATTGCCGCCCGACGTCCCGGCGCGGGTCGGGCGTGGTGAGCTCGCGTACGCCTGGCTCGACGTCGGTGGTGCCCCATCGCTGGTCGTGGGCGGTCTCGCGCCAAGCGGTGACATCGCGGTCTACTTCGTGCGGGACGTCGCCGAGATCTCGCAGGCCGTCGGGCAGCTGCGCATCGTGATGCTCGCCGGCGCGGCCGTGCTCATCCTGGTGGCCCTGATCACCGCCCGGACACTCGCGCGCGGCATCCTCGCCCCGATCGAGGAGGCGGGCCGGACCGCAGAGCGCATCGAGCGCGGCGACCTGCTTGCGCGAGTGCCCGTCACGTCACATGACGAGTTCGGGACGTGGGCCGACCGGTTCAACCGGATGACCGACACGCTCGCCGAGTCGATCCGGCGGCTGGAGGTCGCCCAGCATCAGAACCGCCGGTTCGTGGCGGACGTCTCACACGAGCTGCGCACGCCGGTGACGGCGCTCGTCGCCGAGGCCTCGATCCTGCGCGAGCACCTCGATGCGTTGCCGGAAGACACCCGTCGGACCGCGGAGTTGGTCGTCAACGACACGGGCCGCCTGCGCGATCTCGTCGAGGAGCTGATGGAGCTCTCCAGGTTCGACGCCAACGCCGAGGAGGTGACCGTCGAGAAGGTCGACCTCGGGAAGCTGATCGAGACCGTGCGGGCCGCTCGCTCGCCGAAGGCGACATTCCAGGCGCCGGCCAAGCCGGTCGTGATCGACGCCGATCCACGCCGGCTCGAACGGATCATCGCCAACTTCCTCGACAACGCGCACGAGCACGCCGACGACAAGGACGTCCATATCGAAGTGGACCCGAGCCCGGAGGATGAGATCGTGATCGCGGTGACGGATCGTGGCCCAGGTGTCCCGGAGGACCGCCTCGAGATGATCTTCGACCGGTTCACGAAGGTCGACCCATCGCGATCGGGCGGCAGCTCCGGGCTCGGACTGGCCATCGCCGCCGAGCATGCAGCGTTGATGGGCGGCTACCTGCAGGCGATGAACCGCGATGGCGGGGGCCTCCGACTCGAGCTGATCCTGCCGAAGGACGTTGCCCGATCGTTACCTTCGGGCGATGCCGCTGCGACATAGCCGGACGACGATCCGGACCTGATCACCGCATCCGGAGCCCATCCGTCATGACCGGCCACCGTCGCCGCGCTCTCATCCCGGCCCTTGCCGGACTCCTCGTCCTCATCGCCGCCTGCACAACCTCGGGTGGCCTGGGTCCCGTGCCGACCGTCCCGCCGACGACGGCACCGTCGATCGAACCGGGCCCGTCCGACGAGACGCCGTCGATCCCGCCCTCACCGTCGGCGTCGCCGTCCGGGTCGCCTTCGTCGTCGCCGTCGCCGTCGCCGTCGACGCCGGCGAGTGGCGAGCCCTCGGCGTCGCCGTCGACGCCGGCTGAGACGATGCTTGTCCGTGCGTACTACGTCCTCGATGGCGCACAGGGCGTCGAGGGGCTCGTCCCGACCCTTCGGGTGGTGCCGAAGTCGACCGGCGTCGCGCGGTCGGCGATGCAAGCCCTGCTCGACCCCGACGCCGTCCTCGCCAAGTACAGCCAGCTATCGACCGGCATCCCATCCGGGACGAAGCTGCTCGGGATCGCGATCAAGAATGGGGTCGCGACGGTCGACTTCTCGAGCGAGTTCGAGTCCGGAGGCGGGAGCACGTCGGCCGCCTATCGACTCGGTCAGGTCACCTACACGCTGACCCAGTTCCCGACCGTGCGCTCGGTGCTGTTCCAGGTCGAGGGCACCACGGTCACGACGTTCGGGTCGGAAGGGATCGTCCTCGACGGCCCGCAGACCCGGAAGGATTTCGAGGCCCAGCTGCCGTCGATCTTCGTCGACCGACCGGCATTCGGTGCGGCGGCCGGCAACCCGGCACGGATCACCGGGAATGCCAACGTCTTCGAGGCCACCTTCCGGGTGGCCCTCCTCGATGGCTCGGGCAAGAGCCTTGTGGACCAGCAGGCGATGGCCACCTGCGGTTCCGGGTGCCGTGGCACGTTCGATGTCACGCTGCAGTACGACGTCCCGAAGGCGCAGTACGGGACCCTCCGGGTCTACTTCGGCTCCGCGCAGGATGGCAGCCCGCAGGACATCCGCGACTACCCGGTCTGGCTGACCCCGAACTAGATCTTGCTCCTGGGCCAGGCCCGGCGTGCCGGCTCCCGCCGGTCCGCCGGGCCTTTTGCTATCATCCGCAGGCTCTGTACAACGAGCACCTCGGTCGGGGCGTGGCGCAGCCTGGTAGCGCGCATCGTTCGGGACGATGAAGTCGGAGGTTCAAATCCTCTCGCCCCGACCAAACTCACCTATCTCGTGTTCGAGTTCGATCCGGTGAGGCAGAACGGCGTCCAACCCTAGGTCGAGCGCGTCTGCGGTGAGCTCGAACTCGAGCCGCTGATATCCGAGGACATCCAGCCGGGCGAACAACGCTTGGACGAGGGCCTGGCGGCCCGTCGAACTCGATTCTGCCCAGAGGCGCGGCAGCGATCGGGCATATTCGACGATCTCGGCCGCAGACAAGGGTTGAGACCCCGTTGGCTCTCTAGCGACGCGCTCCTCCTCATCGAGGCGGCTCGTCGTCACTTGCCATTTGGCAAGGTTGCGCGTCTCGGTGAGCTGACGTGCGGCCTCCTCCCTCGCCCGCGCGATCCGCGCCAAGGCCAGCTCGTCCGCATGCGGCGCGAATGACTGATGTAGCCGGACGATCTCGCTGATCGAGGCCTCGTCGAACCGGCCGATCCGCTCGAGGAGTATCTGTGCCTTCCCGTTCCCAGAGGTCTGTCGCAGCAGTCGATCGATCTCGACGAGGTGTGGCCGTCGCTCGGATGAAAGTCCGGCGAGGAGCACCTGCCTGCCCTGTTCCTCCAACGTACTCAGGCTCGCTATCCGGGTTGGCGGCGATCGACGTCGTGGCCACCGTTCGGCCAGGGCGAGGCGCCCGACTCGTCGCCGTCGACAGTCATCGCGGTGCTCGGTACGGCCGGGAGCCTGTTGCTGCCTCAGGATTTCCTCACGAGCTACAGCAATTTCCTGTTCCTGGTCCTGTATTTCCTCACGTCGTGGACGGCCGTGAACCTCGTCGATTTCTATCTGGTCCGCTGAGGCGATTACGCCATCTTCGAGATCTTCAAGCCGCACGGCATCTACGGCTCCTGGAACCGGCGCGGTCTCGTCGCCTACGCCGTCGGGTTCTTGGCGATGGTCCCGTTCTTCAGCACGGTGCTCCATACGGGCCCCGTAGCCCAGGCGCTCGGCGGGGCGGATATCTCGATGTTCATTGGTCTGCCGGTCGCGGGCGTCCTGTACTGGATCCTCACCCGAGATCTCGACCTCACCGAGGAACGGAGAATCGCCGCGGCCGAGGCTGACGAGCTCGAGGTGCCCGGTGCGGCGCTCGAGGCCGGGAACCCGGAGTAGGTCGTGGACCGGGTAACCACCTTTTCGCTGGTCGGACGCTGTGCCCGGACAGGCCAGTTGGGCGTCGTCGTTTCGACCGCCGACGTTGGAGCCGGCCGTCTCGTGACGTGGGCTCGTGCCGGGGTGGGCGCTGTCGCCACCCAATCGTGGCCGAGTCTGTACCTCGCGATCGATGCCCTGGACGCGATGGCCCGCGGCTCATCCGCTCAGGAGGCACTCGACCGCGTCATCGCCGACGACCCCGGTCGATCCGTTCGCCAGCTCGGCATGGTCGACGCGAACGGAGGAAGTGCGTCGTTCTCTGGCGACGAGTGCACAGCCTGGTACGGCGAGGTCACCGGCCCCGATTTCGCCACGCAAGGCAACACGCTGGTGGGTGGGGACACCGTCTCTGCGATGGCTGACTCGTTTCGATCGACCGCGGAGCTTGACCTCGCGGAGCGACTCGTGCGTGCAATTGAGGTTGGTCAATCGGCCGGCGGCGACAAGCGCGGACGCCAGTGCGCGGCGCTGTTGGTCGTCGATCGCGAGGCATTCCCGTTATGGGACCTGCGCGTCGACGAGCACCCCGATCCGGTGCCTGAGCTTCGACGGATCTACGAGATCGCGCGTCTCGACCTTCTGCCCTTCGTCGCAGGACTCCCGACCCGCAGCGCGCCGCTCGGCTCGCTTTCCAACGAGTTCGTCGAGACGAACCTGCTGCCCCCGCCGCAGCGGCCGGGCGGCGGAGGGTCGGGACCGTTAACCGGTTGAGGCGAAGGCGACGAATGGATCCGATGTACGTTGCACGAGTCGCGACCGGTACGTCGATGACGAGACACTCGTTGGTCGAACGGCGCGCGTGTACGTCCGGAGGCTCCCCCTCGCTTGGAGCGGTCACAATCGGGTCGGTGACACCGCTACGGGATCTGGACTAGCGGAGCCGGCGCTCGAGGAACCTCCCGCGTTAGGACCGCCACCAGCGCCTTAGGTCATCGTCGTTGTCGATCGTTGTCGCGGCCACGAGGATGAATGCACCCATCACGACCGCCCAGACGAGGGTCAATGGCATGCGAACCACCAAGGCACGAGACGTCTAGAGTACGCGCCGCGTATTCACAGGCCGAGGAACCGGACCGCATTCACGCCCAAGATCGCCTCCTTCTCGGCCATCGACAGCGCGGGCAGCTCCATGACGAGCTGTGCTGAGTGGTCGATGTCGTACCACGGGAAGTCGGACCCGAGAAGGACTCGCTCGACCCCGACTTCTCGAATCAGGTCGACGAACGCGGTAGGGTCGGGGGCGTTCGCCGCCCCGAGCCACTCGATGATCTCGCAGAGGTCGAAGTACGCCGCAGGGAAGTCCCGCGCGAGACCGGGCAGTTGGCGCCACGCGGCTCCGCCCATGTGCGCGACGACGACACGAAGGTCGGGTTGCGAGCTCAGAAGCGAACGAATAGCGTCGGGCTCGGCGTAATGACGCCCGCTTCGGCTGGGCCCGGAGTGGGTCAAAACGGTGAGATCAAGTCGCCGACATGCCTCGAAGAGCGGAGCCAGCGCAGGGTCGCCCAGGTCGAGCCGCTGGAGCACCGGGTGGAGCTTGATCCCTCGCGCGCCGTGGTTCTCGGCTAGATCTCCGAGGTGGTCGACTGTCGCGGACACACCCAGGATGCTGGGGTCGACCGCCATGAACGGCACGAACTCGTTATGGTCCGCGGCGACATCGCATAGCCAGCGGTTGAAGTCCTTGAGGTCGTCGGCTAGCGGGACTCCTTGCCGCGGGACGTCTAAGAGGTTCACCACGACAGCGCGATATGCGCCCGCGGCCCGGATAGCGGCTAAGGCGCTATCGACGTCGCCCGATGCGTCACTGA
>Ga0157375_10003972_pt1 | contig 12828 bp, 10 predicted proteins | sample M35metaG_FD_115311 | JGI IMG/M metagenome (GOLD analysis project Ga0157375, IMG submission 115311) | Miscanthus rhizosphere microbial communities from Kellogg Biological Station, Michigan, USA - M3-5 metaG | ecosystem: Host-associated > Plants > Roots > Rhizosphere > Soil | place: USA: Michigan...
TCTCGACCAGGAGTTCATGGTGAGCCAGTATGCGAACCTGTTCATGAACGCGACCTTCGGATGGTCTGTCCTCCCATCGATTGACCTGCCGGCGGGTGGCCCTGCGTATCCGCTCTCATCCCTCGGCGTGCGCGTCCGCACGAGGATCTCGGATGCGTTGACCGTGCTGGCTGGCGTGTTCGACGGCAATCCGGCAGGCAGTGATGGGGGCGACCCGCAGAAACAGAACGCCCACGGTACGAATTTCAACCTGCACAATGGCGCGCTGTTCATCGGCGAGGTCCAGTATGCAATCAATCAGCCGCCGGCCACTCGGTCGGATGCGCAACCGGCCGGCTTACCCGGAACATACAAACTGGGCGTCTGGTACAACACGCAACGATTTGCGGACCAGCGGTTCGACAACACCGGCCTGTCGCTCGCGAATCCAGCGAGCACGGGCATCGCGCAGAGCCACACGGGCAATTACAGTTTCTACGCCGTTGCCGACCAGATGGTCTGGCGACCGGGAGCAGAGAGTCCGAAATCGCTTGGCGTGTTTGCAAGAATCATGGGCGCGCCGGGCGACCGTAACCTCATCGACCTTGGCGTGAACGCAGGTGTCACGGTAAAGGCCCCATTGAAGGGCCGCGACAATGACGTGGTCGGGGTGGCGGTCGGTTACGCGAAGATTGGCTCGCATGCGCGAGGACTCGACGGCGACACTGGCACTTTCACCACGCCTGGGTTTCCGGTGCGCAGCGCTGAGACCATTCTCGAGGCAACGTACCAGTATCAGGTCGCGCCGTGGTGGCAGTTGCAGGCCGATTTCCAGTACGTCTTCCATCCGGCCGGCGGCATTCCGAATCCGAATGACCCGTCCGAGCGCGTGCGCAATGAAGCCGTCGTTGGCGTGCGAACCAATATCACGTTCTGAGCACTCTGCTTCCCTAAACACGATACGCAGTGTCCGCTTTGACGAGTTCGAGCGCGTGCCCATTCTTTAAGCGCGTGCCACTCGTTCTCGTTGAGGCCATCCTCTCGGCATCTTGGGCTTCCCATGAAGCCGATTGCAGTCTTGCTTTGTCTCTGGGACGACCACACCCGGTCCGGCACAGAGGTCAAAAACGTCTTGCGAATTAGCATATTGCCGATTTGAACCTGCGCATTCAGGAACTGACGGACAAACAGTCGCGTCTTGTGACGGAGTGGTTTCTGCGTCGCCTTGAGATGAATTTCTTCAGTCCCGAGGCCGGGCGCTGTATTTCCGGCCGCGGCATCAGTCGGCTGCCGTAAGCTCGACTCGTCCCGGGTCCAGCTCAATATGTCATGGCCAGTAACCGGAACCCACTGACCCGGTTCTGTCACAGTATGTAATCCCTTCCATGACACTGTGATTCAGGGCGCCGGGCCGCATCGCCGCCAAGCCTTCGAATTATCTCTACCATTGGGGTCGCGGTCAGGTCGGCACGCCTTGTGCGTGCGCGCCTTCGGGTACCTCGTAATTCGTGTTCAGATACCGAATCCACGAGTCGCAAAGGCACGAATCAAAAAACGACAAACCATGGCATCGGAAAATGAACTCGAGGACTGGCGTCGCGACGCATTGAGGATGGAGGACGCGGTCGCGAAGGCGGTCATTGGTCAAACAGAAACCATACATCTCATCAATGTAGCCCTCTTTGCCCGGGGACATGTCCTTCTTGAAGGCGGCGTCGGAGTCGGCAAGACGACTTTGCTGAGGGCGTTCGCACGCTCAACTGGTGGCGATTTCGAACGGGTTGAAGGGACCATCGACCTGATGCCCGGCGATCTCGTCTATCACACGTTCGTTGACGCTGACGGCAAACCGAGAATCGACGCTGGTCCTCTGCTGCGTCATGGCGAACGACTGACCACGTTCTTCTTTAATGAAATAAATCGTTCTCGCCCTCAAGTCCAGTCGCTGCTGCTTCGCGCGATGGCCGAGCGCACGGTCTACGCTTTCGACCGCGAATACCGCTTTCCGCACATGACAGTATTCGCGGACAGAAACAAGGTCGAAAAGGAAGAGACCTTCGAACTTGCTTCCGCCGCGCGTGACCGATTCCTGTTCGAATTGAACATGCCCACGCCGGCCGCTTCAGAGGTTCGCCGCGCGCTGGTTTTCGACCCAGTGTTCCACGACGTAGAAACGCTTCTCGACAGGGTTCCGTCGGCAATACTCGACCCAACCCGGTTGAATGCGATTGGGGCTGAGATTCAGCGAAGTGTTACGGTGAGTCCGAGCATCGAAACCTATATTTTGAAGATTTGGGAAGCCACCGGGGCGCCTCAGCGCTTCGGCATCGAACTAGACGATGTCGACATGGAGCGACTCATTCTCGTGGGTGCAAGCCCCCGTGGCATGAGTGCGTTGGTACGAGCAGTCCGTGTAATTGCATGGCTTGACGGACGTCTGCACGTAGTACCAGAAGACGTTCACCTCGCGCTTTTTCCGGCACTCGGCCACCGGATTTTCTTCACGCCAGTCTATGAATTGCGCAGACATGAACTCGCAGAGGCGCTGACCACAATGATTGTCCGGAAGATATCCGTACCCTGACATCATGAGACCGCCGGTCGAATTCCATTATCGACTACCGACGCGCGCTCGCGGATTTCGGCACGGCTCGCATCCAGGCGCAAGCTTCGGCGCTGGCCAGGAATTCGCGCTACATGCGCGTCTGTTCGACCATCCTGACCCACGGCGGCTGGATTTGCGCGCAAGTCAGCGTGCGGTGCCGCCAGAGTGGCTAGTGCGACTCCACTTGCAGCGTGTAGCCGTGCCCGTCTATGTCGTGGTGGATGTGTCCGCATCAATGCTCTTCGGAGCGGAACGACCGAAGCTTCATCTCGCCGCAGATTTCGTCGAAGCATTGGGCTACAGCGCGTTTCGCGCGGGCGACCGGGTGGGGATGCTGGCTTTTGACTCTGAGGAACGGGGCGACCTCTTCGTTCCAGCACGGCATGGTCGCGGCGTCGGTGATGAGATGGCGACGATGCTCCGTCGATTCTCGAACACTTCCGGAATGACTGCAGGGATTGAAGGCCTGGAGCGGACGTTGTACAGGCTGGCAGGGCGCCACAGCCTGGTCTTTGTCGTTTCCGATTTTCATTGGCCGCTTGGTCGGCTGGGCTCAGCTCTCGAAACCCTGGTTAATGCCCAGGTTGTGCCGATGGTCGTGTGGGACCGTGCGGAAATCGAGCCACCGAGTGCCGGCACGATGCTCGTGGTCAGCGACGTTGAGACAGGCAAAGCGCGGAGATTGTGGCTGCGCCGCAGGTTGCTTGAACAATGGCGGGATAACGTCGCGCGTCGGCGTCGCGAATTGGCTGAGCTCTTCGGCAAGCGCGGCATCAAGCCTTTTTACGTCGAAGGGACATTCGATGCCGAATCGTTGTCGCGCTATTTTCTGGATGCTGTCGTATGAGGCGATGCACTGTTCGCGCGAGTTCGATGGCGGTGCGTCCGAACGGTAGAGCCTTCGCGTTCCTGGCTGCCATAGCCCTCGCTTGTTCGTGCTCGGTCCACGCGGAACAATCGGTGACAGCGACTGTGGAACAACCACGGGCATTCGGTCATGTTCTGGGCGACGTGCTGAGTCAACGAGTTCTGCTGGAAATCAATGGCCGCGACGCAGGAGAGGTCACACCTCCGTCGAACGGCCGTATCAACGTCTGGTTCGAGCGCCGCAAGCCTCACGTAGAAATAGACGGGGAGGGTCGTCGCTGGATGGTCATCGACTATCAAATAACCAACGCATCTGAAACGCTCACGGAAATCAGATTACCCTCGCTCAGACTGACGTCCGAGGCAGGCGCGTCGTTGCAAGTTGCCGAGTGGCCAATCAGCCTCGGACCGCTGACACCGCGCACCGCGTTCGACGCAGGCGACTTGCGGGCACTCAGGCCAGACCGATTGGTCTCGTCTCCACAATTGGCATCAACTGAACGTCGACTGTTTTCAATGCTCGCTCTTTTGACGGCGACTCTGTTGGCTTGGGTCGGCTGGTGGTTTTGGAGTAATCGTCGCGACGCACGCCGGCTTCCATTCGCAATCGCCTGGCGGAAAATACAGAGCCTGAAAACGCCTGAAGTCGATGCGAACGCTGATGCCTGGCTCTGCGTGCATCTAGCGCTAAATGAAACCGCAGGTCAGGTCGTGCATGCCGGTTCGCTGTCCGCTCTGTTGGCCCGTGCCCCTTACCTCGAGCCATTGCGGCCGCTGCTCGAGAATTTCTACATGAAGTCGCGAGAGCGCTTTTTCAGCGCTGACGGGGTCCGGGAGAGCTTTGCATTGCGTGATTTCAGCCGAGCGCTCTATCGTGCCGAAAGACGGCAGCGATGACCATGTCGGTTGATTTTGTCAGACCCTGGCTACTCCTGATGCTCCCACTGGCGTTGCTGCCGCTGATACCTCGGCGGAGTGAGGCGCTCAGTTTTTCGTTTGTCGACTGGCTACCAATCGATTCTGTCGGCACAGGTGTCGAATACTTCGGGCGCGGCTGCGCAGTGCTGGCGATCTTAGCTATCGTCCTGGGCCTGGCTGGGCCTGGCCGCTCTCACCTACAGGCCATGCGTGCCAGCACCGGCGCCGAAATCGTGATTTTGATGGACCGCAGTTCCAGCATGGATGACGTCATGGGAAAGTCGCCCGTTATCGAACCGGGAGGCATGTCCAAGAACGAGGTGGCCCGTCGCTCGCTTGGGCGTTTCATCAGCGCGCGCCCTGATGACCGTCTAGCATTTTTAATGTTCGGCATCAGCCCCGTGCTCGTCGTGCCTTTCACCCGCAATCAACGGATTATTCAGGATGCTATCGAAGGCACGTCGGTCGGTCGCGGGATGCCGGATACGCGGCTTGACCGGGGGCTCCTCGCTGCAATCAGACAGTTCGACGGGCAGCCCTATGCGGGGCGGCGCGCCATTGTGCTGGTCTCCGATGGAGGCGCGAGACTTAACGCCAAGGCACGCGGGGACATCAGGGCAGGTCTTGCACGAAACGCGATTTCGCTTTACTTCATCTATCTACGAACCAGCGACTACACCAGTCCCGACTTGACCGACATTGCGCCTTCTTACCAGTCCTCGGCCGAGGCTGAACTGCATCATTACTTCGAGACCCTGGAAACATCGTATCGACTGTATCAAGCAAACGACGCCACGGCGATGGCAGCTGCCATGGCCGAGATTGATAAACAGCAAAAGTCTTCCATCTCGTTCGTGGAACATCTGCCGCGACAAGATTGCAGCATCCTTTGTTTCGCTGTGGCGTTGGCATGTTGCGCGTGCTTGCTGGGATTGCGCCTCATCCACGTGCGGAGCTGGTCATGAGGCGAGCGTTTCTTCATCTGGCATTTGGAACCTTGGCTTTCAGCTTCGCCGGAATAGCGATGTATGACTGGTCAACGCTGAGATATGAACGCTCTGTGGCGCAGGCAGTCGCCGTCGCGGCAGTTGCGGGGGGAAACAAGCCAGAAATGAAGGGAAAAGTCGATGGTGCGGCCGAGGTGCGGCTTGCTCGCGCGGTGTCCCTGTCGAAGGCGGGCGACTATGTCGGGGCTCAGAGGCTCTACGACGGGCTGGTAACGGACGATAACGACAAGACAATACAGACAGCGGCGCTGTTTGACCTTGGCAACATGCATCTCCGCGAGGCGACTCGCAGCGGCGCGCCAACATCAATTCAGTCCCTGCCGATGCTTGAGCAGGCCAAAGAACGTTATCGGTCGGTATTGCGGATTGCACCCGAGGACTGGGACGCCCGATACAACCTCGAACGGGCGCTATGGCTAGCACCTGAGGCGGCGACGGACTCGAACGAGCCCGACATCAAGAAGCAGAGGAATGTTAAGGTGCGCGGAGCCCAGAGTGAGGACCTGCCATGAATTTCGCGGCTCTGACGCTCGGTTTATTTGAGCGGCGCAATTGGGCGACTGTTGCGGCAGTGCCGTTGCTGGCCGCTGCTGTTTGGATGCCGGGCTTGACGCTGCAACGGAGCGTGTTCAGTTACATCGTCACCTTCGATATCACGCAGAGTATGGACGTCGAGGACGTCAGCCTGGGCGCCGCACCGATAAGCCGACTAAACTTTGCGCGGGCGGTGATGCGCGACAGTCTGGAGCGATTACCCTGCGGCTCGAAAATCGGCTGGAGCGTTTTCACTGGGCAGAGCACGCTGCTCCTGCTGCCTCCCATTGAGGTTTGCAGCAACTATGACGCGCTACTCGCTTCTCTTGACAGCATTGATGGCCAGATGCGTTGGACCAACTGGAGCCGGATTGCCGAGGGCGGCGTCTATTCGGCTGTCCGCACAGCCCAGAGTGTGGGGCACGACACTGCGGTCATTTTTTTCACGGATGGACAGGAAGCGCCACCTGTGTTGCCTTCCGACGAACGGGTGCATGACATTGCTCGCGGTCAGGTGAAGGGCTGGTTGATTGGCGTGGGCGGCGACCAACCCGCTGTCATCCCGCGAACCGATGAGAACGGCAATCGCATCGGCTATTGGCGCGCCGAAGACGTGTTACAGGTCCCGCCGCAACGAGGTGCGAGCGTCTCCGTCGAAAGCCACGAAGAACTTTCCGAACTGCGCGGTCAATATCTGGCATCAGTTGCGAAGCGAATTGGCTTTGAGTATCGACGCATTGGTGTTCCGGAAGACGCGGTCGGAGCAGTGCTTGACGTGCGCCTCGCGCATCGAGAGTTCGTGCTGACCGATTTAAACTGGCTACCTGCCGCCGTGGCGCTGCTCCTCTTGACATGGCGCTTCCTGCCGGAACGCTGGGCAGCCCGTCGGCGTGTCTCGCAATTGCGCTCGCGTGTCTGATGCGGGCATCGGAATAGAAGGGATTCCTCGCCTCGATACTGTCGGCAATCGCCTTCTTTGTTGCTGTCCGGATAAGTCCCGCCGCATGGCTATTAGCGCGGCTTGATACCGTCGTGCTCGTTGACCAACACAGACAAATTCACTATGAAGATACGTGCAGCTCGAAGCGATGACCTGGATGTCATCAAGGCACTGCTCGCAGAGAACGAACTGCCGGGCACTGACGTCCGTGCTGCGTTGCTCAGCGACTTTCTGGTGGCCGAGGATGCCAGCGGTGCCGTCGTAGGCAGCGTAGGACTTGAACGGTTCGGACAAAGTGCGCTGCTTCGTTCACTCTGCGTCGCACGACATGTTCGTAACGCCGGCCTGGGTACGACTCTGCTGTCCTGCGCGGAAGCGACCGCTCGCTCAGCAGGGGTGTTTGAGCTTTGGCTGCTGACAACATCGGCCGCCGGCTTCTTCCGGTCGATGGAGTACGTGGAGGTCGACCGATGCAGTGCACCGGCCGAAGTTCGGCAGACCCGTCAATTTGCGCAGTTGTGTCCAGCGAACGCGAGTTGTCTGAAGAAGCAGCTTTAGGTATCTGTTCGCCGGGTTATTGGCGGTGGCGAAATCCAGCTATTGCTGCACATCCACGAGTTCCGCACACGCTGCTTGCACATCACGTGCAAACAATGCCGATTCTCAGCGCGCAGCGTCTCGTAGCCGATTATCGTTTCTTGCTCACGTCTCCAACCGCGGTCCCAATCGGATTCGAAGTCGTGCGGTTGTCCAAGTTGAGCTTTCACCGTTGCCTTGTATTCAGAAACGTCGGCCGGAGTAAAGCCACAGAACCTGCTCCCGAATCGCTCACGAGACCCCGCAGGGGCGTGTCAGCGTCCCTCGTCTGGGAATCGTGGGGCTCGTGCCGCCCGCCGGGAAGCCGATTACGGTGGTAGGCATGCTTAACGCGTCAAATAGCGCTCGGTACTTCATCATCCATCGCAACTCTAAGTGGTGCCACCCAAGGTCAGCCTTGGCACCGAATTAGAATCGACGGCACCTGATACAGAGCGCTCCGGCTACCGTGACGAGGCCTCAGACGCGCGAGACGACCGTTGCGGTAGGTTGCAGCGTTGATGAAGGCATGAGCCGCTGCCGCAATAGCACCGGACGCAGCAGCGATAGCGGGTGCCGGTCGAGCGTAAGGCCGGTCGACTTTTAGTCGCTCACGATGCTTTTCGGCTTCGGACGGTGCGGTCCAGACCCGTGTTGCTGTGGATTGTCGATTTCCACGGGGAATCAACAGACAGTTTTTGCGCAAGCAAGAGCTATGCACACCCAACGCCGCTTCATTTGCGGCTGCCTATCGAAGAAGGCGGGCGGCACCGAAATCTGTGGTCTTCCTCCACGCCTTGTGTTGGCGATTTGCAGTCTGTGAAGCTCGGGCATCGACGACAAACCGCCTCATTCTCAAACCTGGTACAGGCTGGCGCGAGGCCGGCAGTTACGGAAGACGGTAACTGCCGGTCTTCTTGCCAACAAAATTGAATGAGCCCTTCTCTGCAGGGAGGGTAAGCACTTGCTGCCAGTCAACTTGCTCCTCTATGCCCTTGTATTTGCCGGTACCCCAGCCTAGCGTCCCTTTTCCCGCTGACGCCCCCTTGGGGTGGCTAGTGGCTTCGACGAACCTGTCGCCATCTTTGTCGGTGAACACGCAGTACCCATTTCCAGGACCTGCATTGAAGCCGGCTTCGACGCAGTGCGCCTCAAAGCCTTGGTTTCAAAGCCCGAGCCTGCTGGTGATCATCGCGTCCCCGCGCTGCCGATCGAATGCGCACAGTTTGGGACGCACGCGAGGCGGAGTCGCTGCACGCTGCCGGCTCATCCCCGCGCCGCCGCGCTGAGACGGCATCAGCACACAAACCCCACTTCAGTAGTCGCTGCTTAAAGAGTAGTCTCCGCACTTGCATCGCATCAACCGATTGCAAACTGGAGGAGACACCGATGGAGATCGAAACTCGTACCATGACGCGCGTGATGGTCAGGCTCGTGCCGTTCCTGATCCTCTGCTATTTCGTTGCTTACCTCGACCGTGTCAACGTTGGCTTTGCTGCATTGCAAATGAATCAGGCGCTCGGCTTTTCCGCGAGCGCGTACGGCTTCGGCGCCGGCATTTTCTTCATCGCCTATTTCTTCTTCGAAGTCCCGTCCAATCTGCTGCTCGAACGCTTCGGCGCACGACGATGGATCGCTCGCATCATGTTCACGTGGGGCATCCTCGCTGGCGCGATGGCGTATATCCCGCACATTTCCCAATATACGGGCATGTCCGCCGCGCACGTCTTTTACGGCCTGCGGATACTGCTGGGCATTGCCGAGGCGGGCTTCTTTCCCGGCATCATCTTTCTGCTGACGCTGTGGTTTCCCGCCGCATATCGCGGGCGCGTCGTCGGCTATTTCATGGCGGCCATTCCGCTTTCCACGGTGATCGGCGGACCGATCTCCGGAGCGCTTCTCTCGATGGACGGCATGGCCGGAATGGCCGGCTGGCAATGGCTGTACCTCATTGAAGCGCTGCCGGCGCTGCTGCTCGCGTTCGTGGTGTATTTCTACCTGACCGACAAACCCGCCGATGCACACTGGCTCGCGCCCGAAGAGCGCAAATGGCTGGTCGCGCGCCAGGCGCACGAGCGCGAGCATCGCGAAGCGGTGCACACGTTCAGCGTGAAGGAAGCGCTGTTCAACCGTCGCGTGCTTGCGATCGCGCTGATCTATTTCGGCGCCAACGCGACGAACTACGGGCTGAGCTTCTTCCTGCCGCAGATCGTGAAGGCATTCGGCCTGACCAACGTGCAGACGGGATTCGTGACGTCGTTGCCCTACATCGTCGGCGTGATCAGCATGGTGGTGTGGGGGCGTCATTCGGACCGCAAGCTCGAACGCAGATGGCATGTCGCGATCGCGCTGCTCGTCGCGGCCGGTGGCATCGCGGCGGCGGCCGCACTCGATCAGCCGGTGCTCAAGATGATCGCGCTGTCGATTGCGGGCTTCGGCATCTTCGGCTGCCTCCCCGTGATCTGGACGCTTCCCGCGTCGTTCCTGTCCGGTGCGGCCGCAGCGGGCGGGATCGCCGCGATCAATTCGCTCGGCAACCTCGCCGGGTTCTTCGGACCGTACGCGATGGGCTGGATCAAGGACAGCACGGGCGGCTTCGGAGCCGGGTTGCTGTGCCTTGCGGGAGCCGGTCTGGTCGGCGTCGCGGCCGTGCTTCTGCTGCACCACGATCCGGCGCTGGAAGCTTCGTCGAGTCCACGCGATCTGGATGTGGCCGATCACGGGAACGCCGTGAGCTCGTAGCGGATTTCGCGTCTGGCTCCTCTCCGGTCTGTCACGGCAGGCCGGAGACGGGCGCGCCAGTCGCTTCCTGCCCGATGTGCGCCGCGAAGCCGGACTGCTCCGGAGAAACGTCAGGCCGCAGCGTGAGCGCGGGAATCTCGTAGGCGCCGGCATTCTGCGGGCGAAACGGTATCGGCGGCGTCTTCCACAGGTCATCGAGACGTCGTCCGAGCGCGTCGCAAATCCCCGAGAATCGGGCTTCGTCGATCCGGCTCGTCCGATAGATCACGAAGGGTGGCAGGACGTCGAAACCGGGGTAGTAAAGAATGCCGTGCTGGATCGGAAACAGCACGTCATCGATCGGCCCGTTGATGCCTCGCGGGCCGTAGTGGGACTCCCATCCGCCCGCGGTCACGACGAGCATCGCCCGCTTGCCTGCGAGCGTGCCTTCGCCGTAGCGGTCGCCCCAGCGTGCGTCGGAGTGTTCCCCGACGCCGTAAGCGAAGCCATACGCATAGACGCGCTCCACCCAGCCTTTCAGGATCGCCGGCATGGAGAACCACCAGAGAGGAAACTGGAGGATGAGCGCATCGGCCCACAGCAGCTTGTCCTGTTCGAGTGCGATATCCCTGCTTTGCAGGCCGCTTTCGAACGCACGCCGGGAGTCGAGCGAAGGATCGAAGCGGGCATCGGCTTGCCGGGCCGTGCTGTCGCCGGCATCGAGCGATGCCTTCCACTTCATCGCATACAGGTCCGATACGCGGACGACGTGTCCTGCACCTTCGAGGCGCCTGACCGAAAAATTCCTGAGCGAGCCATTCAGCGACCTGGGCTCGGGATGGGCATAGACGAGAAGAACATGCATTGGCGGGTCTCCGTGACTGGAAGGGATCAGCGTAGGCCCCTGTGAGCTATATTGAAAATGAATATCCAATATCACAGGTATACCGATGAATAATCTCAGGCGGCTGGACCTCAACCTGCTCTTGACGCTCGATGTGCTTCTCTCGGAGCACAACGTGACCCGCGCAGCGGAGCGGCTGAACTTCTCGCAGCCATCGGTGAGCGTCCATCTTGCGAAGCTGAGGGATATTTTCGGAGACCCGCTGCTGTTGCCGGGGCCGCGCGGCATGCGGCCGACCGCGAGGGCCGAGGCGTTGCGCGAGCCCTTGCGGCAGGCGCTCGATGCGCTCGAACGGGCGGTGTCGCCGGCGAGTCCCTTCGATCCGTCGAAAGCGAGCCACACGTGGCGCGTTGCCGCTGCCGACTACGGCGAATCGACGGTCCTCTTGCCCGCTCTGGCCGGCTTGCGCTCGGCGGCGCCCGGCGCGCGGCTGGCGGTGCTGCAGCTCGCGCCGTCGCGCATCGTCAGGCAGGCGGAGCAGGGGGAGATCGATCTGGCGTTCCATACCAGCGAGGAGTCGCCTTCCGCGCTGCATCGGCGCACGCTCTTCACGGAGCGGTATGTCCTCGCGGGCCGTGCGGGTCATCCGCGCCTGAAGCGGCGTCCGACGCTTGCGCAATTCGCGGCGCTCGATCACGTGATCGTGTCGCCGGAGGGCGGCGGCTTTCGCGGCATCACGGATGAAGCGCTTGCCGGGGCCGGGCTGGCGCGCCGGGTGGTGCTGTCCGTTCCGCACTTCCTGTTCGTGGTGTCGGTCCTGGAGAACACCGACCTCGTGGCGATGCTGCCTTCTCGCCTGGTTCGCGACTGTGCTGCGCTGCGGGTTGTCGAGGCGCCCGTCGATGTTCCCGGGTTCGAGATGGCCATGCTCTGGCACGAGCGCTCGCATCGCGACCCCGCGCACCGATGGCTGCGCGAGCACATCGCCGCTTCGGTGTGAGCCGTCGAGCGCGTTCGGCCTCCCGGCTTGACGGCGCACTGACCGCGGGAGTAGCCGGATGATCCGGCACCGTTTACCTGCGCATTCCCTTCCTTCCTGAATCTCCTCGCAACCCGTCACGGCGCGTTAGAAAACGATTAACTCATTTCGGCCGAAATCTCCCATGCCACACAGGGAAAATACGCATATGGTCCTTCCAATAACCACTAGCGAAGGCGGATAAAAATCTCTATCCTTGGAAAAACGTTTTCCTAAACCGGCTGGTTTCTCGCGTTGCGCGCCATTGCGGCTGCGCAGAAAGTCAGGCCACGGCGCTCGTCGCCATCAGTGAACAGAATGCGCGGCGCGACGAGCGACGCCGCGCAACGGAGACATTCATGCAATCTGCCGTCGCTGGCGTCGTGGGCGCCGCTAGCCGCTACCGCTGGACGGTCTGCGCGCTGCTCTTTTTCGCGACCGTCATCAACTACATGGACCGGCAGATTCTCGGTCTGCTCGCGCCGGTGCTGCAGCACGACATCGGCTGGACTCAGGTGCAGTACGGCCGCATCGTGATCGCCTTCTCGGCGTTTTACGCGATCGGGCTGCTGTGCTTCGGCCGTATCGTCGACTGGCTCGGCGACCAGGTGCCGTCGCGCCTGTGGGAAGACCGCGGCACCACGCTGATGTGGCTCGGCATCGCCCTGCTCGCGAGCATCGGCGTGGTCGCGCTACAGACCATCGTCAAGCACCAGACGCTGGCGATCAACCTGCCGATGCGCCTGCGCTGGAACTTCCACCGCCTCATGCTCGGCCAGAGCATGGCCTTCTACCAGGACGAGTTCGCCGGCCGCATCA
>Ga0157375_10003975_pt1 | contig 12824 bp, 30 predicted proteins | sample M35metaG_FD_115311 | JGI IMG/M metagenome (GOLD analysis project Ga0157375, IMG submission 115311) | Miscanthus rhizosphere microbial communities from Kellogg Biological Station, Michigan, USA - M3-5 metaG | ecosystem: Host-associated > Plants > Roots > Rhizosphere > Soil | place: USA: Michigan...
AGGCCCTCGTAGAGGCTGAGGAGGGAGAGTTGGAGGCGGTAGCTGAAGGGGCCCCGGGCTATGGTCTGCCCCATCTTCACCCCGGCCCTGATCTGCCGGGCACGCTCGGGCTTCACGGGGCGGCCCTCCTGATCCGCTCATTGGCCCGCTTCGTGTAGGCCCCCAGCCGGGCGGCCTCCTGCAGGGGCATCCCGGCGTAGTGGGGGAAGTGGCGGCGGACGGTCAGCCTCCCCACCCGGTGGGTGCGCTGGATTTGGATGATGGGCCAGCCGTCAGCGATGCACGCCTCAATCGCGGCCCGCTTCTCCGGGCTCACAGCGGCCACACCACGCCGGGGTGGCGTGCTGAGTCCATGAACATGGCGTGACTGGTGGCCGGTACCGGGGCGGGCAGGGGCTCCTCCCGGATGGACAGGCCGCGCACGGTCTTCTGCATCATGGCCACGGCCGTCTCCTCGGAGGCGGTCAGGGTGATGGTCACGGCTTTGGGGGTGGGTTCGGCGGTCATTTGAGGAGGCCTTTCAGGGATTCGAGGGCGGTGATGAGGTCGTTGTAGCTGGCCAGTCGGGCGGCGCCGCGGTCAAGCTCGGCCCCGGACTTGCGGCCCTGCTCAATGTCGCGGGTGAGGTCGGCCAGCATGCGGTCCCGGGTGTTGACCAGCTGGCGGTAGGCGTAGCCCTTGTAGCGGGCGTTCCAGTCCACGGCCGGGGCGGGGACGGTGAAGCTGACCACCTTCCCGGCCTCCACGTCAGCGACGATCCGGGCCACGCGGGCCTCCTCGGCCTCGGTATGGGCGGCGGCGGGGAGGCCCTCCTCGGCCACCCTCAGGCAGGTGCGGCACTGCGGTTTCGTGGTGTTGCCGCGCCACACCGCGGGCTCACTCGCGGTGGCGCCGCACAAGGTGGTCAGGCCGCCGGGGTAGGCAAGGTGGCGGGAGCGGCTCGCGGCGTAGTCTGCGTCTTGGGAGCAGGCCACCCACCGGGGGGCGCTCATTTGGCGGCCCGGCGCCCGGCGGGCACGTTCAGGTGCAGGGCGGTCACTCCGGCGGCCACCACGGCCACAGGGAGGGCGGCCACGGGCGCCGCGGTGCACAGGGTGAGGGCCATGCCGGTGCACAGTCCGCCATAGCTCAGGGCGGCCCAGCGGAACCACATCGGGGGCTTGGGGGTGTGGGACAACTTGCTCATTTGAGAGCTCCTATCTGAAGGAACGGGCCGGGGGTTCGGCCTCTACCCCGAAAGGCCCGGCCTTTCGGCCGGGGCGGGGCGGGTGGGGTTTAGTAGCGGTTGAGCTTGACGTTGAAGGTGTAGAGGGGTTCGCCGTTAGGGGCGGTGGCCTCCTCGTAGGCGGCGGTGGCGGCCTGCCATTCAAAGCCGGTCAGGTCCAGAGCCTCCTCGGTGGCCAGCGTGTTGATGACGGTCTTGGGGAGGCCTGCAATGACCTTGCTGTCGGCCTGCACGGTGATGGTGGCGGTGGTGCCGGTGGTGAGGGTGAAGTTGTGAACGTTGATCTGCATGGTGACTCCTCGTGCTCTTGGCGGGGCCCCTTGCCCTGCTCATGCACCGAGTCTATAACAGACTGTGAGAGAACACAACCCCGGTTAGGAAATTACTTATCGGGGCCCCCACCAGCCCCGCCACGGTGGCGACCCAGAGGTGCCGGAGGCCCCGCTCGTAGCTCACGCCCCCGCCTCAGGCTCAGGCGCCAGCACCTCATCGAGGAGGTGAAGCAACTGCTCCTCCGTGCCCTCCCGGCCCGGGTCAGGGAAGCGCACCGTCACCCGGGCCCGGTTCTCAGGCTCCTCCACGGCGACGTCCACAGTGCGCTTCTCCCGGGCCAGCCGCTCAAAGACAGCCCAGTCACGCGCCTCCTGCTCCGTGGGAGTGTGCAGGTACGTGATCATCCACGTGGGGTGAGTGATGAAGACCGTGCCCGTCTCCACCTCCGTGCACTCAAGGGAGGTGCCGTTGACGCCGGTGATGCGGGCCCGGCGGCCGTCCACGATCACGGCCATGCCGAGGCGGGCGGGCACGTTGTACGCGTCCCTGATCGTTTCCAGCGGGTCAAGGCCCGGCGGGACCGGCCGCGTCGGCAGGGTGGCGGCGGCCTGCTCCGGGAGGACCGGCAGGGTGGCGGGGAGGGTGGCGGGCTTAGAGGTCATTGACGTCTCCTACGGATTGTTCGACTATGGGGATTTGCTCGGTCAGGGGGGCTTGCCTGCGGCGCCACTCGCGCCAGAACTCATTGACCCCGGGGGCGGTGGCGACGGCGGCGGCGATCTTGTCATCATCCACCCCGTACACGTCCTTGATTTCCTCAAGGGTAATCATGAGCCGGGTCATGGCGTCCTCCACGGCCACGGCGACGGGGGCCTTGTAGGGCGCCCTGCGGGGGCGGTTCACGGGGTCATCTCGTACGGTGTGCCCCTCAGGACGATGGGCAGGCCGTGGGCTTGGAAGTGGTAGGCCCTGACCAGCGCCTCCATGGGCACGTCATCCCGGGACCACCCGTAGATCACGGAGGGCCTGACCGCATTCGGCACGGCCACGGGGGCCAGCGCGTGCACGAGGTGCGCGTAGCGGTCACGGAGGGCGGCGTAGGCGGCCTCAAAGGCGGGCCCCGGGATGGCGCTCACTGCTTCAGGGCTTCCAGCACCGCCACACCCTTGGACTCAGGGCAGGCGGGGCAGGTGTGGGCGTAGTGCAGGCGGCCGTTCCAGTTCAGTGCGTGGCGGCGCCAGCCCTGCACCGATTCAGGGGTGGCCCGGCTGGGGAGGACGGCGCCGCACCCGTCGCACACGGTGGCGGTGCTCACCGTACGGCCTCGGCGCACTTGGGGCACTGCACCGGCCGGTGCTCGTGCTTGATGATGGACGGGTCTTTTATCTGCTTGCCGCACATGGTGGCCCACTTGTCGGTGCGGTAGTCCAGCACAAAGGCGGCGTGCACGGTGCCCTTGAGGGGGGCGGGGAAGATGGTGGTGGGGGCCGGGTCAAGGGCGCGCGCCTCGGCGAGGAGGTCATCCTCACGGTCCTCCGGCTTCCTGACCCACTTGTCGGTAGGCATATACCGGGGATGCTCCTCAAGGGCTACGGGCTCACGGACGGACCGGGTTATGTCTGGCATGGTGCCGCGTGACCGGTACTCCTCGCGGAGCCGTTGGCTGTTCCAGCGGCTCTCGATCATGCCCGCGGTGTTGAGCTCTTGCAGGGCGCCGGTGATGTGGAAGGACTCGCCGGGGGGGATGCCTATGGCGGTGGCGGCCTGCGTCTGGCTCATCCACCCGTTCTCCGGGTTGGTGCGCTCCTCCTGCAGGGCGGTGAGCAGGGTCATGGTCAGGGCGTCGGGCTTGGGCATCTGAGCTCCTCGGGCTGGGGTTCGGGCGCGGGGTGGCGCCTCACCGATGAGCCTACCCTAACGGGGGGTAGGTTGACAACAGGGCATAAAAGTAACCCCCACCGCCCCAGTTAGGGAGGGCGGCAGGGGCTACGGTGCGCAAGCTTCCTCGAACCCCGCGGGGTGCCTTGCGCGTCTTGGGGCAGACACCCCACTTCGATCTTGGGGGAACGGTCGGTGAGGCGTCTGCTACCCCCACCATAACCCTAGTTAGGTTGCTTTGGGAAGGGCCCCGTGATGGCACGGGCGTGCTACTACGGGAGATGGCACGGTCATGCTACTTCCTTGACCGCGGGCGCGGAGTACAGGCCCTCACTGCCCGGGGACCAGCGGTGCCAGTCCACCGTGCCGCCCGTGGATTCCAGCACCCGCGCAAGGTGCACGGAGCGGTACCCCTTGCCCTCAACCCACACCAGCCCGGGGAGGAGGAACGGGTCAGCAGGCCCCTCTTCCGCGACGGCCGGGCCGGTGGGCACGGGGCCCGGCCGGTCAAGGTTCAGGACGCGCGCGTTCACGTGGGTGGCCCCGGCGAGGGCTTCACGGGCCACCCGGTGATGGCCCTCCTCGATGTAGAGCTTGCCCTCCCACACCACCACGTGCACCAGCCGGTCAGCGGTGTGCGGCTCCCGGTAATCAGGGGCGAGGGCGGCGATGCTGAGGGCGGCCCGGGTGGCGTGGAGCTCCCCGATGGGCACGTACTTCGTGGACACTTCACGCCACTTCGCCGGGGAGAGCCCGGTGGCGGGATAGGGGCGGCCATTCGCAACCTTGAACATGAGACTCCTAACTGAACACTGCCCCGGGCCCAGCGCCCGGGGATACCGCCATGCGCCTAGGCGCACCCGCTGAGCCAGAGTAGGACCAGCAGGGCGAGGCCGAAGAGGGCGCCGAGGGGTGAACTGCAGGCCGCCCCCGCCAGCGTCCACAGCGTCACCCGGTCAGCCCCGGCCGGTGCGTACGGGGTGAACTCTCCCGGCCCGTACGGGGCCCGCTTGGCTCCCGCCAGCAGGTCACGCGCTGAGGGCCCGGCGCAGATGCCCGGGTGGGCGAAGGGGCGGCTACAGCCCCGTGTGCCGCACATCTGGTTGGGGAAGCAGGCGCCCTTATGCGTCCAGTGCAGGGTGCACCCCGGGTTACTGCAGTCAGGCACGGCGCTCACCGGGTCACCGTCCCGTCACAGCGGCACCCGCGGAGGGTGCACCCGTCCTCGTCGTGCTTCGTGATCAGGTGGCCGCAATCAGGGCAACCGAAGTGGGGGGTCATGCGGCTCTGCTTTCAGGCCACCGTATGGTGACCAGATCGTGGTGCGGGACGTGGTGGGTGGGGGTGCTGGTGTACGGGGTGCCACAGGGGCAGGTGTGCTGGCCTCGGTGGCCGCGCTCGCGGGTGCACGTGTGCCCGGCGTGCTGGCGGCCGCACGTGAAGAGGGGGATGGCCCTCTCAGCCATCGGCCAGCCGGGCCCGCTCATGGGCCTGCAGGCGGAGGGTGTTGAACTCCTCAGCGTCCATGAACCGGTTCACGGTGAGGGCCACATGGACCTTGCTCGTGCCGAGGGGCTCAACGGTGAACTCCCGGGCCACCTCATTGGCCTGCAGGCCGAGGCGGTCACAGAGCATGCGGCCGAAGATCATCTCGGCGTCTGTGGCGGCGTGCCCTGCCATCACTCGGCCCACGGCGGCAGGGTGGCGCGGACGCCGGTGCGCCAGCTGGTGAACGGGGCGGAGTACACCCGGTCATCACGGTAGTTGCGGAGGTACACGATGGCGCCCCCGGCGGCCTGATTCCATTCAAGGTCCACCACCTCTTGGGTGATGCCCGGCCCGTAGGTGCTGTCTGGGGTGCGGAACCATTGGCCCACCTCAACACCCTCGTGCTTGCTGATGCTGGTCCCCGCGCGGCGGTCCGGGGTGGCTTCTGTGGCGCTCGTCATGGACAGAGACTATCCGGGGTTAGGTCACCTGCGCGACTTGGGCGCGGCGTGTCGCAACACACCGGCGTGTCGCGGGATGATTGTGACCCCCACCCTCACACGGCCACCTTTGGAGAACCTTATGGACCACACCACCACCTGCCCCCAGACCATTCGCGGCGGAGAGTCCTGCACCTGCACCTGCCCCTGAGCCCGGCAACAACAAAGCCCCCCGGCTTCGAGGCGGGGGGCTTTGCTGTGCCCGGCGCGCGGACGCCATGCGGGCTACTCTGCGAGGAGCGGTGACGGGTCCAGACTCGAACTGGCGTGCGCAAGGCCTGCAGACCTCACGTACTGTGCCCCTATCGGGGCCCCCTGCCGCGCCTTATGCAGGGACTCCGCCGTCACCCCGGGCTGAAGGTCTCAGTCAGCGGCCCGGGTTCGCACCCTATGCCCACCACGGCCCGTACCTTGCCACCCGGGGGTGAAGCAGGGTCTCGCGGCCGTGCGGGGGTGCATCCGTGAAACACCCTACCCTAACGGGAGCATGGTTGCATCGTCCTCCACGGTGACCGTGGTCTTGCCGATGGGGTGCTGGGTCGCCTCAGTGACCGTGGCCTTGCACCGGCCGCACCGTATGGTCCACGGCCGGGTGACCGCCTCAGCGAGGAGCTTGCGGCAGGCATGGCACCGGGGCTTGACGTCCACGGCGATGCGGCTACTCACCGGGCGCCTCAATGGTCTCAGCACAGTCACGGCACACCATGGCTCCCCCGGAGACGGGGCCCAGCAGGTCGAGGTGCAGGCACTCCTCCCCGTCCTCAGGCTGGCCCATGGTGAGCGGCCCCGCGGGCTTGTCCTCACCGGCCGGGGCGAAGACCATGGCGTCCACCCGGCACAGGTGCTCGTGTGAGGTGCTGAGGACGGACAGGCAGGCGATGAGGGCGCGTTGCGCGTTGGTGTCCTCAGTGACGGCGAGGGCCATCTCAAGGGTGCCGATGCACCCGCCGAGGCTGGTGGTGAGCTCCTCCATCAGGGTGGTGTCAAGCTTCGTGGTCATGCGGGCTCCCATGCGACGTCGAGGGTGAGGCTGAACAGTTCACGGCTCAGGGCATCCCGGCCGAGGGGCAGGACCCCGCCGCGGGGCACGGCGGCCAGCATGCGGACGCCCCGGCTCACATAGTCACCCTGCGCGGCGAGGAGGTAGCGGAGGGTGCGGGCCCGGGCCCGGGGCGTGGTGTAGTCCTCAGGGTCTCCGTAGACCACGATGGTGACGGCCGTGTGCTCAATGGCCACGGGGCGGCCGAAGGTGGCGGCGGGCAGGCCGTCACCCTCTTGCACGATGGTGGTCAGCCCGGCCGTGGTCGTGCCCGGGTCGCGGGTCAGGAACAGGTCCACGGAGGCGGTGCCGTACCCGGCCTCAATGATGCAGTCCCCGACGAGCTCAAGGGCTGTTATCTCCGTGGTGGGTTGGGGGGTGGCGAGTGCCATGGGCTAAGTCCTTCCAAGGATGCGGGCGATGCGTTTCTCAAGCCGGGCCTCCATGCCGTCCACCCGGCCCATTACCGGGTCTGCCACGTAGTGCCACTTCCGGCCGTTGCGGTAGTTCTTGTTCAGGTCATGCACGGGGGCGGCGTAATCAGCGGCGGAGGAGCCGTAGGTGATGGTCACGGTCACGTTGCCCGCCCCACTGCCCTCCGGCTGCGACAGGCGGCCGCTGTTCTTCAGGTAGCCCTTGCGTACCGGCACCTCCTTTTGGGTCTGCCGGAAGGCCATCTGCCCCTCCTCGTGCAACGCCTCCCCGAGGACTTGGGGGGCACCGCCTGCGGCCTGCAGGAGGACCCTGATGAGGGCGTCCTGACCGAGGACCTCGGCCCCCCACTGGTCAGCCATTGGCCGGGGTGCCGAAGTAGACCTTGGTGTGGTGCAGGGCCACCTCATCATTCACGGGCTCGATGGCGATGACCGCGGTGAGGTCCCCGTTGGGCAGGGTCAGCTTGGCCTTGATGCCCGGCACCACCGCGTCCGTGTCCAGCCACAGGAACCCGTCAGCGACGGCCGCCTCCCCCGCCTGCGTGGCGAGCTCAGTGCGCCGGTACCTGACCCGGGTGGGCAAGTCGTAGGAGGCCCCCGCGACGGCCGCACCGTAGGCGGTGACCTCAGCGGCCGGGTGCACCGTGGCCGTCTGCGTCAGCATGGCCCTCAGATCAGCCTCCACCTAGAACCACCGCGCATAGTCGGCGGAGCCACTGCTGGGGTTATCGTCCTGCCCCACGGCGAAGACGCTGGCCCGGGTGTCAAAGATCAGGGGGGCCATGCCGCCGATGCGGCGGGTCCTGAGCCGGGCCGCCAGCTTGTGCAGGCGGTCACTGGCCCCGGCGTAGTCCTGTGCGATGGACAGGTCCCCGACGCTTTTACTAGACGCCGACAATCCCGCAAACCTATCCGCCCATAGGTCGGCCGCTTCAGCCGCCGCCATCTCAGCCTTGGGCTCAGGGGCCTCGCTGATCAGGTATTGCATCTCCTCATCCGTGATGCTGTGGGGGGTCTGCACCACGTCCCCGATGAGGAACCGGGCCTTGTCCCGGTCACTTGAGGCGGGGTTGCCGCTGTACGTCCACGCCATGGGGTTACTCCCCGTCCACGACGCCCGCGGCTACGGCCTGCGGGGTGGCCTCCGGGGTGGTGGGGGCGGGGTCATCCTGCGGGGCCGTTACAGGGGCTTCTACGCCCTCAGCCTCTTCCCGGGGTACGGGGTGGATGAGCCCGGCCTCGAGGAGCACGCTGGTGAGGAACTCCACCCGGTCACGGAGGGCGGCCATGGTGGTCTTCTCCGGCAGGGGTGCGGGGTGGGGTGCGACGGGGGCCTGTTCGTACACCTCCTCCACGGTCACGTTGATCACGTCACCGCCCGGGGTGAACGGCTCCCCGCCGATGTAGAGGTCCTTGACGTTCAGGGTGTCAACGGTCAGGTTGCGGTGCTTCTGCGTGCCCATGGTGAGGTTCCTGTCTGGTGGGGGTATGGGTGAGGCCCCGCCCCGGGTGTGGGACGGGGCCTCAGTGGTGCCGGGCCGTTGGTTAGGCGACGACGCCGGAGAGGTAAACGCCGAGCTCCGGTGCGACAACCTTGTTGTCGAAGGCCACCTGAGACTCGATGCGGTCAGCACGCTTCTCCGGCAGGCGGAACTTGACGGTGCCGATCTGGTTGACGTCACCATCGGAGGCGCCATCCCAGCTGAAGGTGTAACCCGCGGAGGGGGTCAGGACGCCCGGGGTCTGCGCGGCGTGGCCGAGCCAAATGTCCTTGGCGAAGTTGTAGCCGTAGACACCGGTCTGACCTTCCTTGGCGGAGTTGAAGATCGACTTCATCACGTAGACGTTGTCGATTTCCAGCAGGCGGGCGATCAGCTGGGCGGTCACGTTCTCCGAGGAGGTGAACTTGATCCGGTCGATGATGTCCGGGTGGTTCTTCAGCACCTTGTAGACGTTGGCGCCGAGGACTGCCACGTTGGCGTCCAGACCGGTGACCGAGGAGATAAGATCCTTGGCCTCGTCAAGGACCTGAATCGGGTCCGAGTTGGCGTAGTCCGAGAACTGCTTGAACTGGCCAGCGCCCGGGGTGCCGGTGACGCCCGTCAGGTCGTTGCCCCAGACACCGGTCTTCAGGTAGTCGGAGACGAACTGGCGTTCCTGCCGGAGCAGGAGGCGGCTGGCGACGTACTGCGTGGCGTCACGCTCTACGTCCAGCGGCACATCCGTGTTGGCGCGAATCTGGTCACCGACGTCCTTGTGGAACGCGAAGACCTCTGCGTCGTAACGGTCAGTTCCAACCTCGTAGCCGCTACCTGCGGACTCGGTCGTGTCTGCCCGCTTCTGGGCCTCGTCGCGGAGCCATGCTTCACGGTCGTACTTGAAGTACAGGCCGCTCTTTTTGGAGACGGGGACAACGGGGAACACCTTGGTGGAGATGTACTTGTCCTGCGTCTGCATGTACGCGATGGAGATGTTTGTGAGTACGGCATCAACCTGCTCAACCATGACTTACCTTTCCTGTTACTTGATCGGCTGGTTGGCCGCGTTGATGAGGACCGGGATGACGTCCCCGGAGACACCGGCGGACTGCGCGGTGCCAATGACGTAGCCGCCGGTGGCGGCAACAATGCCCTTGCCGGTGGCGTTGAACTGGATGGCGTCACCGTTTGCGACGGTGCCGCCGAGCTTGACCTTGCTGATGCCGCCGACGCCGAGGCGTGCCACGTCACCGATCACCTTGGGGAGCGGCTTCTGCAGGACACCGGCAGGCTTGTCGGTGGCGGCGGCGAAGGCGACGAGCCCGGTGGGGGAGTCCTTCACGCCGGTGTAGACGTTGGTGGCCGCGGAGAGGTCAGCGCCGACGACGCGGCTGATGGCCTCAATGCCTTCTTCGTAAGCCATTACTTACCTGCCTTCTCGGCGTTGTACGCCTTGTAGAGTTCCGGGTTGGTTTCGACGGCCTTGGCGAAGGCCTGCTCGAAGGTGGGTGCCGTGCCTGCGGCGTGGAGCTCGCGGGCCTTGGCGGTCAGCTGGGCGTACGCGCCCTCTTCCCCGGCTCCGGTGCCCGCGTCCTTGCCCACGACTGCGGTGATGACACCGGCGGTGGCCAGCTGTGCATCGGCGGCCTTCAGGGCGGTCTCGACGGTCTTGGCCAGATCAGCGTCGATGAGCTCTACCCGGCGGAGGGCCGGGGCGAACTTGGTGACGTCGATGGCGACGGACTTGAACGTGTCGCGGGCCTTGGTGATGGCCTCGCCGTCCAGACGCTCGTCGCGTTCCTTGGCCATGTCAGCCTGCGCCTTGGCGAGCTTCTCGTCCTGCGCCTTGAACATTGCGCGCACGGATTCCGGCAGGGACTTGAGCAGGGCCGCCTTCTCGGCGTCCTCACCCTCAACCACCACGGGGGCGGCCTCCGGTGCGGGTGCGGGGGCGGCCTCGGGGGCGGCCTCCGGCTTGGCGGCGAGGAGTGCGTCATAGTCAGCCTGTGTCAGCGTGACCGTGCCGTCCTCGTTCTTCTTCAGATCGCCCACGGGGGCCTCCTTGGTCGTGTTGAGTGACCCGAACGCCTGCTCCACCGTGGTGGCGTTGGCGGCGGATTTCTGGATGATCCACCCCTCATGGAGGTGTGCCGGGTGGTCTACACCGGAGGTCTCCTCGACGGAGAGGTTGACCATCTTCCGCTGGTTCGCCATGTGTGTGTGCCTTTCCCGGTCTCACGCGCCCATCAGGGCTGTCTCAAGTGAGAGTACGGACGGGCGCTCCGGGGGCCTTCTGGCGACACGCCGGGGCCGTGGAGACACAACAGAGCCCCCGGTTGGTTACCGGGGGCTCTGGGTGGTGCGGAGGGCTGTTTAGCCGGGGTCTGTGGTGTGGGTGGTGAAGCTGGTTCCGTAGGCGGGGTCCCAGTGTGGGCCTAGGTGCCCCTCCTCCCGTTCACACTGCAGGTAGCCGTCCTCATTGGGTGCGGCGACTTCAGCGTTGCAGGTGTTCATGGTTCCTCCTCGTAGTCCAGCAGGTCCAGCCCCAGCCACTCAATGAGGCGGGCCCACAGTCGGGTCATGTGAGCAGTGCCGTGTTGCTCCGCCCGGGGCCCGGGGTGACGTTCTCCACCACGTTGTACTGCGGGCCGTTGTCGTACAGCACCACGGTCTCCGGCGGGTAGGCCTGCAGGGCGGCGATCAGCTGGGCGGCGGTCACTTCTCCGCCTCCCGCTTGTCTACCTCGAGCATGGCGGTGGCGTACATGTCGCGGAGGCAGAGCTCAGCCTGCTCCCGTGCGAGGCCCTTGGGCCAGATGAGCACCAGACGGCCGATGATCTGGCCCTTGTTGGACTCGGCCAGTCCGAGGGCCCCGGTCACGGGGATGCCCTCAAGGTTGGCTTCCACCTTGAATGCGGTGTGCCCTGCGGGGAGGGTGACGTCATTGGCCATTAGCGGGGATCCATTCCTGTAGCGGGATTGTCTTCGTCTTCTGCCATGGCGGCGCGGATTGCGGCGTGCATGTCCGCTGAGTGCCAGCCCTCTTCCACAAGGGCCATGACGGCGGCCAGCCCCAACTCCATGAAGTTGTGCTTGACCATGGCGGGCTCCTGCTCCCACGGCTTGCCCTCACGGGTGTGCTCAATGATTTCCCGGTGCAGGGCCCGCCCCACCGCCTCGACGGCGCCGTTGATGTTGAGGGCTACCGCCTTCGTGCCGGGGGGCAGGTCTGCCGGGTCTCCGGTCACCTCAAAGCCGTGGCCGGTCACAGTGCGTCACCGGTTGTTACCTGCAGGGCGCCGCGCTCACTGCGGTCCGCCGTGCCGGTACTGCCGAAGCCGCCGGTGCCGCGCACGGTCCCGCCGGGCAGGGTGTCCACCTCGATCACGTCAAGGGTGGCGACGGGCACTATGACCAGCTGGGCAATCCGGTCGCCAGCGTCAATCTTAAGGCTCCCAACGGAGTTGTGGCTCTGCAGGATCACCCCGATCTCCCCCCGGTAGCCTGAGTCGATGACGCCGCCGAGCACGTCAATGCCGTGCTTGCTGGCCAGCCCGCTCCGGGGCTTGATGATGCCCGCGTAGCCCTCAGGGATGGCCACGGCGATGCCGGTGCTGATGAGGCGGCGACTGCCGCGGTGCACGTAGGTTTCCTCCGCGCTGTGCAGGTCATAGCCTGCGTCTCCCGGGGTTGCCTGCCGGGGCAGGGTGGCGCCCTCGCGGAGGCGCTGTACGGGCAGGGGGATGGGGGTTGTCATGATGCTTCCCTTTCAAGGGTTTGGAGCTCCTGTGCACATGCGGCACAGAGGGGTTCACCATACGCGCGGTGCGTGCGGATGGCGTCTGGGGATGCCCAGTGTTTCTCCTCCACTCGGGTGAGTGCGGAAGTGTAGTCGGCCGCAATACCGGCGGCCATGGTGTGCCCGTGGTCTCTGCCCAGCCCGTACTCACGGTTCCGCCGGGCCATGAGGGCCAGCCGGTCGGCCGCCTCATTGCCGGGGGTGCCGTTGTGGCCGCGCACGTGCCTGAGGTGGAGGTCAGCTATCTTGACCTCCCGGGCCACCCACCGGGCAAGGTCGCGGAGGGCGCCGCCTACGGGGCGGCCGGGCTTGTGGCCGTGGGTGAGGATGCGGAGCTCAGCCTGCACCAGCCGGATGGCGTCAAGGCTGTCGGTGTAGACGGCGGCGCGGTCCATGCGGTGCCCGGTGCTGAGGGCGTGTTGCAGGGCGGCCTTGAGGGCCCTCAGTTCGACGTACTGGATGCTGGCCTGTGCGGCGCCCACCTGATGGTGGGTGAAGCCGGGCACGGGGCCCTCCGGGGTGATGAGGAGCCACCCCAGTCCCGCGGTCGTGGACCGGCCCAGTGAGCCGTCAGCGAAGATTTCCATGATGGTGCTCATGCCGGGACCTGCACTCTCGTATGGCGGGGGTGGTAGGTCATCTCGTCCTCCGGGGCGGGGATGGGGTAGACGGGGCGGGCGGGCTTGGTGGCCCGGGTGCGCTGGTCAAAG
>Ga0157375_10003980_pt1 | contig 12818 bp, 12 predicted proteins | sample M35metaG_FD_115311 | JGI IMG/M metagenome (GOLD analysis project Ga0157375, IMG submission 115311) | Miscanthus rhizosphere microbial communities from Kellogg Biological Station, Michigan, USA - M3-5 metaG | ecosystem: Host-associated > Plants > Roots > Rhizosphere > Soil | place: USA: Michigan...
ATGGTCGAAGTGATCAATCACATCGGCCATGTCATGGGTAAGCGCACAATTGCCGAGTTTGTTGAAACACCGCACATCGAACAGGCTTTACTTGAGATAGGTGTGGATTACGCTCAGGGTTACCTGATTGAACGACCGCAATTGTTTACCTTTGATAGCTTGCAGTGTCGACCTGTGCGGCCGCAGCCTCTGCTGTTCAAGGCGCCCGGCACATTCCGCTGAAAACTTTGCTGGTCTGTACAATCACACTTAAAAAGGAGCCCTATAGTGATCGACACATTCAACAGAACCGGCCCGCTTATGGAAGCCTCGAGTTACCCCGCCTGGGCGCAGCAATTGATCCAGGACTGTAGCGAGAGCAAGCGCCGAGTTGTCGAGCACGAACTGTACCAGCGCATGCGCGACAATACGCTCAGCGCCAAGACCCTGCGTCACTACCTGATCGGTGGTTGGCCCGTGGTGGAACAGTTTGCCTTGTACATGGCACAGAACCTCACCAAGACCAAGTTTGCCCGCCATCCTGGGGAGGATATGGCGCGCCGGTGGCTGATGCGCAATATTCGCGTGGAACTGAACCACGCCGACTATTGGGTGCATTGGGCGCGGGCTCACGGTGTCAGCCTCGAAGAACTGCAGGCGCAGAATGTACCGCCTGAGTTGCACGCACTGAGCCATTGGTGCTGGCACACCAGCTCGGCCGACGCGTTGATCGTGGCGATTGCCGCGACCAACTACGCCATCGAGGGGGCTACTGGGGAGTGGTCCGCCGTGGTGTGCTCCACCGGTGTGTACGCGGCAGCCTTCCCTGAGGAAGACCGCAAGCGCGCGATGAAGTGGCTGAAGATGCACGCCCAGTACGACGATGCTCACCCGTGGGAAGCCCTGGAAATCATCTGCACCCTGGCCGGAATGAACCCGAGCAAGGCCCTGCAGGTTGAGTTGCGCCAGGCGGTGTGCAAGAGCTACGACTACATGTACCTCTTCCTGGAGAGCTGCATGCGTCTGGAAAAAGAAAAGGAAAAGGCGCCCGTAGCCGTTCGCGAGCGTCAGGCGCGCGTGGCCAGCGAAGCGTGATGTAAGCGTGATGGCGGGGGACTTACCCCGCCATTGCCAAGCGGTTGCGGCCTTCGCGCTTGGCCACGTACAGCGCATTGTCGGCGCGGCGCAGCAAGCTGTCGGCCGTCTCCGCCGCCAACAATGTCGAGCAACCCAGGCTCACCGTCAATTCGATTCGCGTACCGTCCGCCCAATAATCCTGGGCCTGTGCCGCCTGGCGCAGGCGCTCACCGACCATCGCCGCCGCCTCCCGGCCGGTGTTCGACAGCAGGATCAGAAACTCTTCCCCGCCAAAACGAAACACCATGTCCACATTCCGCAACTGGCTTTTGATTGCTCCGGCCACGGCGCGTAGCACGTTATCGCCAGCAGCATGGCCGTGGGTGTCGTTGATTTTCTTGAAGTGGTCGATGTCCAGCATCAGCAAGGACAGCGGGCTCAGGTGTCGGCGTGCCATGTCGATTTCCCGTTGCAGGGTCTGGTCCATGGCGATGCGGTTGCCGGTTTCGGTCAAGGGGTCACGCAGGGCGCTGCGGGTGGCGGCGCGGTAGAGCAGGGCGTTGCGCATCGGGTACAGCAGGGTGGCCAACAACGATTCGAGCTGCCCGAGTTCTTCTTCGACCAGGCGTTGGTTGCGACGGAAAATCAGCTCACCCAGATGCTCGCCTTCATGGCTCAAGGTATAGCTCACCGAGTGATGGCCGCGATGGCCGAATTCCAGGCGCAGGTCGCTGGCTTCGTGGCGATAGTGCAGGGCATCCAACGGCACCAAGCGTTGAACCTCACGGAAAAACAGGCCGAGGATGCGCTCCGGTTCCAGGCTGGTCTGCAAGTGCAGGCCCAATTGCTGGCGCAGTTGAGCGATCGACGCGGGGCGGCGAATGGGGAGGAGGGAAGGCTGACCAAAGCCCAGGCGTTGCAATTTGGCACTGTCGAAGTCAATTGCGTGGGTCTGGGTCGGTGTTTTCATAAGCGATCGGCCTCTAAGCACTTACTGTCTTACAGGCTCGATGAGAGTGGCGAGTGCCAAGCGTCTTACTGTTCCTTCAGTTCCGTAAAACATTGGAAACAGTTTAAACCGCTTTGCCAAGGGTTATAACCCCTGGGTACTGCCGCACGTCTTGTCATCGCTTAACCTGCTTGAAAAAGGTTAGAGCGAGATTCATGCCAAATCGTTGTATAAAAATAAAACCCTTTATAAATCAAGCGACTGTTTTCAGATTCGAAAACAGTCGCTGAATGATGACGCCAGTTATTTGGCAACTAAGCGGGCGGCCTTACTGTTTCTGTGGGTCGAACTGCTTATCGCGAATAAACAACGCGGGGATCACACCACAAATAAAGTACGCGCCCCCCATCACCAGGAAACCCATGCCGATGGAACCGTGGGACGCCAGGAAACCAATGGCCGCTGGCGCTACGGCCGCGCCAATACGCCCGATGTTGTAGGCCCCGCCCACCGCCGAACCGCGAAATTTCGCCTCGAAGCTTTCAGTCATGTAGGTGGCGTTCACACCATAGGGAATCCCGTACAGGAAGCCGAACACCACCAGCATCCACAGGATGTTCTCAGGGCTCTGGTACAGCACGATCACCGGCAGGAAGATCGCCGTGCCCAAGGCACCGAACGCGAACACGGTGCGCCGGCCCAGGCGGTCGGCCGCGAGGCCGGCGAGGATCTTGCCGAAGATCATCGCTGCGTAGGTGCCGACCATGTAGCTGGTCATCGACTTGAAGTTCATCCCCAATTCGCTTTCCAGGTAGGACGGCATCCAGTTGTTCACGCCGTAGTAGCCGAACTGCAGGAAGCCTGCGGTCAGCGCCCACAACAGGAACATGCGGCTGGCTTTCGGGTCGCTGAAGATCAGCTTGAACATGCCGTCGGGCTTTTTCTGCGTGGCTTGGCGTATGCCGTTGGCTTTCTGCTGGGCGCGTTCAGCCTGGGCAGTGATCCAGGCCTGGGGTTCCGGCACCAGGCGTTGCATGAGCACCGCCAGGATCACCGGGATGATCGCCACGTAGAAGAGCCAGCGCCAGCCGTGCTCCGGCAGGATCCAGCCGGCGAGCAGGGTGGCGACGATGTAGCCCACCGACCAACCGGCCTGCAGCGTACCGAGCACCGTGGTGCGGTAGCGAGTGGGCACGTATTCGGCCATCAGGGTATTGCACGCCACGTAGAGGGCGCCCAGGCCCAGGGAGGCGAAGAACCGTGTGCTCGCGAACTGCCAATAGCTGTGGGTCATGCCCAGCACCGCCGTACCGACGGAAAACAGCAGGATGCTCCACACCACGGTTTTCACCCGGCCGAAACGGTCGCAGGCCCAGCCGCCGTAGATGCCGCCGATGGCCATGCCGGCCAGGGTGAAGCTGCCCAGGCTGCCAGCCTCGACGCTGGTCAGGCCGAACTCGGCTTTCAGGCTGCTGAGGCTGTAGGACAGCAGCATCAGGTCTGCACCATCGATCAACAGGCCGAGGAAGCAGAAGGCGAACACAACAATCCACAGTTTGCTTTTTGCAGGCGACAACGCGCCCGCCGATGCGGCGACTTCCATAGCGATACCTTGTTTGTAGTTGTTAGGGCATTGGGTATGGGTGAAGCGGTGAAACCTAGCGTTGCGCCGCGCGAATCATGTTGCGGGCAATCACCAACTGCTGGATCTGCGTGGTGCCCTCATACAGGCGGAACAAGCGCACATCCCGGTAGAAACGTTCGATGGCGTATTCGCTGATGTAGCCGGCGCCGCCGTGGATCTGCACGCAACGGTCGGCGACGCGGCCGCACATCTCGGTGGCGAACATCTTCGAGCACGAGGCTTCGGTGCCGATGTCCTGGCCTTCGTCACGCTTGCGCGCAGCGTCCAACACCATGCAGCGGGCGGCGTAGATCTCGGCCTTGCTGTCGGCGAGCATCGCCTGGATCAACTGGAACTCGGCGATTGGCTGACCGAACTGCTTGCGTTCGATGGCGTAGTTCAGCGCGTCATTCAACATGCGTTCGGCGGCGCCGACGCTGACGGCGGCGATGTGCAGGCGACCCTTGTCGAGCACCTTCATGGCGGTCTTGAAGCCCACGCCTTCCACGCCGCCAATCAGTTGGCTGGCCGGCACGCGCACGTTGTCGAAAATCACGTCGCTGGTATGGGCACCTTGTTGGCCCATCTTGTGGTCGCGCTTGCCGAGGGACAGGCCGGGAGTATCGCGCTCGACGATAAATGCGCTGATGCCGCCCGAGCCTTTGATCGCCGGGTTTGTGCGCGCCATCACGGTGAAAATGCCGGCGTGGGGCGCGTTGGTGATAAAGCGCTTGGTGCCGTTGATCACGTAGTGGTCACCCTCGCGCACGGCAGTGGTTTTCAACGAGGCGGCGTCGGAGCCGGAGTCGGGTTCGGTGAGGCAGAACGAACTGAGCAACTCGCCGCTGGCCAGCAACGGCAGGTAGTGTTCCTTCTGTGCGTCGGTGCCGTCGAGCAGGATGCCGATGGACCCGATGCCATTGTTGGTGCCGAAATAGGAACGGAAGGCCGGGGAGGTGCGCCCCAGTTCAAAGGCGATGGTCACCTCTTCTTCCATGGTCAGGCCCAGGCCGCCGTAGGCTTCGGGAATGGTCAGGCCGAACAGGCCCATGTCCTGGAACTGGCTGACGATGTCCGCCGGGATGTCATCGGTCTCGGCGACTTCGTTTTCCCGTGGGATCAGCGCGTCATCGACGAACTGCGCGATGGCGTCCACCAGGATATGAAGCGTTTGTGCGTCTCGGATCATGTGCATTCCTCAGCGGCCCGTTCGGCGGGCCTGTTATCGTCGATCTGCCGAGGCCATGCACCGGTCCAGCTAGCGGGTGGCGGCCTCGATGTTGTTCACCATGTGCTTGAGGCGTGGGCCGATGTCGTCTTCGAGTTTCTCCCGCGAGAGGTGGAAACTCGGTCCGCCACAGTTGAACGCCAGCAAGCCGTGTTGTGCGTGTCGCAGCGGTACGGCGATGGCGTTGACATCGCGGTGCCACTCACCGATCGACATGCAATAGCCGAAGTCGGTGTAGTCCCGGAAGGCGCGTTCCAGCCCCTTGCGGATGTTCGGCCAGTCCTCCAGATGGCGCTGGCGGATGTGGTCGAGAATGAACTCCCGCTCGTTTTCCGGCATTGCTGCCAGGCAGGCGCGGCCTGCTGAACTCAAGTGCAACGGCAACCGCGTGCCGACCTGGCGGCGCATGGTCATGTTCGCTTCACCCTGGACCACGTCCAGGTACACCGCATCAAGGCGGTCCCGGGTGGCCATTGCGACGGCGGCCTGGGCGTACTTGGCCATGGTCTCCATCAACGGGTGGGCCACGGCCCGGATCGACAGGTTCGACAACATGGCGTAACCGAAGGCCATCACCCCCACGTCCAGCTGATACCGACCCGACTGCGGCATTTGCTTGAGGTAACCCAAGCGCGTCAGTGTGTGGGTCATCCGCGTGATCGTCGGCTTTGGCAGCCCGGTCTTGCGCGCCAGTTCCTGGTTGCCCAGCACACTCTCGCTCGGCGTGAAGCAACGCAGCAGTTCCAGGCCGCGCGCCAGGGCGGTGACGAACTGACGGTCCTTGTCTTCCTCCTCATCGTTGTTCATCGGATCAATCAACACATGCTCGAAGGCGGTGTTGCCTGCAGGCACTTCGGTGCTGTCCGCATCCAGGTTTCGACGGCGCATGGTAAGCCTCATTTTTTTATAAAATCAACAAAACAAAATAGTATTCCGCACAGCGAAACTAAGCAAGTTTTCGAAACCTGCACCTGGCGACTGATAAGTACCTTTAAAACAAAGGTTTATAGGCCGTTTTCAAATGTGTTCTGGTTTTTACGTTTACACCTGCAGAGTCGATACCTATGATTATCGCTAAATACGGAATGTTATTTCGCATAGCGAAACAAATAACAATCCCACTAACAAGAACGTTGCAGCAGGAGTGAATGTGACCAGCGCAAACCCATCTGTGGTGACCCTCGACGTCCATGACAATGGCGTGGCCGTAGTACGTATCCACCGCCCCGAGGTGAAAAACGCCCTCAATGCCCAGGTGCGCGAAGCACTGGCCGAGCACTTTCGTGACTTGGCCAAGCGTCGGGAGGTGCGTGCCATCGTGCTCACCGGTGGCGAGCAATTCTTCGTGGCCGGCGCGGACATCAAGGAGTTCGCCAGCGCAGGCGCGATCGACATGTACCGTCGCCACACCGAGTACCTGTGGGAAGCCATCAGCCGCTGCCCCAAGCCGGTGATTGCGGCAGTCAACGGGTTTGCCCTGGGCGGTGGTTGCGAACTGGCAATGCATTGCGACCTGATCGTGGCCGGCGAGTCGGCGCGCTTTGCCCAGCCGGAAGTGAAGTTGGGCCTGATGCCGGGGGCGGGCGGCACCCAACGCTTGATTCGGGCGGTGGGCAAATTCCAGGCGATGCGCATTGCGCTCACTGGCTGCATGGTGAGTGCGCCGGAAGCCCTGGCCATCGGCATGCTCAGCGAGATGGTCCCTGACCACCAGACACTGCCCCGCGCCCTCGAATTGGCCGCGCAGATCGCTGCCTTGCCGCCCTTGGCGGTGGAGCAGATCAAGGAAGTAATGTTGGCCGGCGCCGACTTGCCGCTGGAAAGCGCCCTGGTGCTGGAGCGCAAGGCGTTCCAATTGCTGTTCGATTCCAAGGACCAGAAGGAGGGCGCCGCCGCGTTCTTCGAGAAGCGCACGCCGCACTACCGGGGGGAATAAGCATGAGCCACACGATCAATACCTTGGGCCTCGTGGGCACCGGCGTCATGGGCGCCGGCATTGCGCAGATCGCCGCCCAGGCGGGCGTGACGGTACGGTTGTTCGATGCGCGTGAAGGCGCTGCGCAATCGGCACGGGAAAACCTCGGCGCGACATTCGCCAAGCTGGTGGGCAAGGGCAAGATCAGCCAGGCGGTGATGGATGAGGCACTCGCTAACCTGCAGGTCGCTGGCGTGATCGATGACCTGAAGGATTGCGACCTCATCGTCGAAGCCATCGTGGAAAACCTCGACGCCAAGCGCGGCCTGTTGCAACAGCTGGAAGGCATCGTCAGCCCGACCTGCATCCTGGCCACCAATACCTCTTCACTGTCGGTCACGGCCATCGCCACCGGTTGCCAGCGCCCCGAGCGTGTGGCCGGGCTGCATTTCTTCAATCCGGTGCCGTTGATGCGTGTCGTGGAGATCATCGACGGCCTGGCCACCACGCCAGCCGTTGGCGATGCCTTGCTGGCCCTGGTTGCCCGCATCGGCCATCGCGGTGTGCGCGCCAAGGACACCCCCGGTTTCATCGTCAACCACGCCGGTCGCGCCTACGGCACCGAAGCCTTGAAGATGCTCGACGAGGGCATTGCCGAGCGCGGTGATATCGACCGCATCCTGCGTGACGGCGCCGGGTTTCGCATGGGGCCGCTGGAGTTGCTGGACCTCACAGGTTTGGACGTGTCCCACCCGGTGATGGAGTCGATCTATAACCAGTTCTACCAGGAGCCGCGCTACCGGCCATCTGCCCTGACCCGGCAGATGTTGGTGGCGGGTCGCCTGGGGCGCAAGACGGGGCAGGGCTTCTATCACTATGAAAACGGCCAGCTCATCAACGGCCCGCAACCTCAGCCGGTGCCCACGGTACAGCCGCAGCCACCCGTGTGGATCGCCACCGAGAACAGCGAAGACTACGAGCGCCTGAGCGCCTTGGTGATCGACCTCGGCGCCCATCTGGAGCATGCCGCGCAGCCGTCGGCCCAGGCACTGTGCCTGCTGGCGCCGTACGGCCGTGACGCCACCAGCGCCTGCGTGCGTTTCGACACCGACCCGGCGCGCACCCTGTGCATCGACCTGCTGACGGACCTGTCGCGTCATCGCACCCTGATGCAAAACCCGCTCACATCCCCCGCCATGCGCGACGCTGCCCATGCCTTGCTGGCAGCGGATGGAGTAGGGGTGACGGTGATCGGTGACAGCGTGGGTTTTGTCGCCCAGCGCACCTTGGCCATGGTGGTCAACCTGGCCTGCGATATTGCCCAGCAGCGCATCGCCAGCGTCGACGATATCGACCAGGCGGTGCACCTGGGCTTGGGCTATCCACAGGGCCCGCTGGCCTGGGGCGATGCCCTAGGGCCACGGCGCCTCCTCACGATTTTGCAGCGCATGAGCGAACTCACCCACGACCCGCGCTACCGCCCCAGCCCCTGGCTGCGGCGGCGGGCGATGCTGGGTGTTTCCCTGCGCCATGAAGAGCCGACTGCCGGCTGATTTGCCAACCTCACAGGATAAGAACAATGGGTGCTTTGACAGGTTTGCGAGTATTGGATTTAAGCCGGGTGTTGGCCGGCCCCTGGTGTGGGCAAGTGTTGGCGGACCTGGGTGCGGAAGTGGTGAAGATCGAGCGCCCTCAAAGCGGTGACGACACCCGTGGTTGGGGCCCGCCCTGGATGAAGACCGACACCGGCGAGTCGTCCGGCGAGGCGTCGTATTATCAATCGACCAATCGCGGCAAGTTGTCGGTGGCCATCGACCTGGCCAGCCCTGAAGGCCAGGAGCTGGTGCGGGCGCTGGCGGCCAGTTCCGATGTGCTGATCGAGAACTACAAGGCCGGCTCCCTGGCGCGCTACGGCCTGGACTACGCGACCTTGGCCGAGATCAACCCGCGCTTGGTGTACTGCTCCATCACCGGCTTCGGCCAGACCGGCCCGCGTGCCGAAGAGCCGGGTTATGACTTCATCATCCAGGGCATCGGCGGCTTGATGAGCATCACCGGCGAGCGTGATGACTTGCCAGGCGGCGGTCCGCAAAAAGTCGGCGTGGCGTTTTCCGACCTGATGACCGGCCTGTATTCCACCGTGGCAATCCAGGCCGCGCTGCTCAGCCGGGAGCGCACTGGCGTCGGTCAGTACATTGATATGGCGTTGCTGGATGTACAGGTCGCCACCTTGGCCAACCAGAGCATGAACTACCTCGCCTCGGGCAAGGTGCCGCAGCGCTACGGCAATGCCCACGCCAATATCGTGCCGTACCAGGTGTTCCGCGCCGCCGACCGCGACTTCATTATTGCCTGCGGCAACGACAGCCAGTTTATCGCCCTGTGCCAGAGCATCGGTTTGCCTCACTTGCCGGATGACCCGCGCTTTCGCCGCAATGCCGACCGCGTGGCCCACCGTGAAGAAATCGTGGCGTTGCTTTCGGCGCACTTCCTCGGGCGCAGCGCCGATGAGTGGGTGGCCTGCATTCACGCCTCGAAAGTGCCAGTGGGGGCGATCAACTCCATCGCGCAATCCCTGGAAGAACCCCAGGTGATTGCGCGCAATTTGATGGTGAAGATTCCCCACCCGCAGAACCCGGACTTCGCCATGGTCGGCAGCCCGATCAAGATGTCCGGCACCCCCGTGGAATACCTGCGGCCGGCGCCGAGGCTGGGGCAGCACACCGACGATATCCTCGGGCAGCGCTTGGGCCTGTCAGCCGAGCAACTGGCCCAGCTCAAGGCCCGTGGGATCGTCGAGCAGCAGGGCTAGACCAGCGTCGAGCGGTCGATCTGCGCGATGGAGGTGACCCCGGTAAGGGTCATCGCCACGCGCATTTCCTTGGCGAAGATGTCCAGCAGGTTTTCCACGCCGCTCTGGCCATCGGCGGCCAGCGCGTAGGCGGTGGCGCGGCCCAGCAAGCACGCCTTGGCACCCAGGGCGAGCATGCGCACCACATCGAGCCCGGAGCGGATGCCCGAATCCACCAGCACCGTGAGGTCATCGCCCACCACGTCGGCAATCGGCGGCAACGCCTTGGCGGTGGAGAGCACGCCGTCCAGCTGGCGTCCGCCATGGTTGGACACCACGATGCCGTCGGCGCCGAAGCTCACCGCGTCCTTGGCGTCTTGCGGGTCGAGGATGCCCTTGATGATCATCGGGCCCTTCCAGAACTCGCGGATCCACTCCAGGTCTTTCCAGCTGATGGACGCGTCGAAATTATTCGCCAGCCAGCCGATGTAGTCTTCCAGGTGCGTAGGTTTGCCCAGGTACTTGGAGATGTTGCCCAGGTCGTGAGGGCGGCCCATCACGCCCACATCGAAGGCCCATTGCGGCTTGGTGACGGCCTGCAACATGCGCCGTGAAGCCGCGAACGGCCCGGACATGCCCGAGTGCGCATCCCGATAACGTGCGCCTGGGGTCGGCATGTCGACGGTAAATACCAGGGTGGTCACGCCCGCCGCTTGCGCACGCTCCAGCGCATTGCGCATGAAACCGCGGTCCTTGAGCACATAGAGCTGGAACCAGATCGCCCGGGCGCTTTGTGACGCCACTTCTTCAATCGGGCACACCGACACGGTCGACAGGCAGAACGGAATGCCCTTGTTTGCCGCCGCCTTCGCCGCCTGCACTTCACCGCGTCGCGCGTACATGCCAGTCAGGCCCACGGGGCTGAGGATCACCGGCATGTCCAGTTCCTGGCCGAACAGCGTGGTCTTGAGGCTCAGGTTGTCGACGTTGCGCAGGATGCGCTGGCGCAGGCTGATCTCGGCCAGGTCCGAACTGTTCGCGCGCAGCGTGTGTTCGGCGTAGGCGCCGCCGTCGATGTAGTCGAACAGAAAGCGCGGCAGCTTGCGCTGGGCGGCTGCGCGGTAGTCGGAGGCGGACGAGATGATCATGAACAGTGGCTCCACAAGGCAAGGTGGCTCAGGATAGGCAAACTTCTGGCATGATAAAAACAACTTTTATCGCTAGTAGCCAGTCGCGAAAGGAATACCGATGAACCTCAGAACATTACGCGCCTTTGTCGAGGTGGTGCGCCAAGGCGGCTTCTCCCAGGCGGCTGAAGTGGTGTCGTTGACTCAGTCGACGGTGAGCAAGGCGGTCAAGACCCTGGAAGACGAACTGGGCGTGCCGCTGCTCAATCGCCTGGGGCATCGCAACGAACTCACCGCGGCCGGCGAAATCGCCTACCGCCGCGCCCTGGTGCTGCTTGCCGAGCGCAACGACCTGGTCGCTGAAATCAACGACCTGCGCGACCTCAAGCGCGGCCTGCTGCGCATCGGCTTGCCACCGGTGGGCTGCGGTGTGTTGTTTGCGGCGATGTTCGCCACTTACCGCAGCCGCTACCCGGACATCGAAATCGAACTCACCGAATACGGCAGCAAAAAACTGCGCGAATGCCTGGAAGCGGGGGAGATCGACCTGGCGGCGCTCTTGTTGCCTATAGATGAAGGCTTCGACTATCAGCCGGTGCGCAACGAGCCGTTGATGGCAGTACTGCCCGTGAGCCACCCGCTGGCGCAGCGCACACGTATCGACTTCACCGACCTCGCGGATTCGCCGTTTATTCTGTTCGAAGCCGGTTTTGCCCTGAACGCCAAGATCCTCGCCGCCTGTGAGCGCAAAGGTGTCACGCCCCGGGTGACCGCCCGCAGCGGGCAGATCGACTTTATCGTCGACCTGGTATCCGCCGGGCTGGGCGTCGCCTTCCTGCCGCGCATGCTCGCCCACAAACACCAGCACCCGGGCATCGCCCTGATCCCCCTGGACGAACCCCACACCGACTGGTACATCGCCCTGGCCTGGCGCGCCAGCGCCCACCTGCCACCGGCCGCGCTGGCCTGGTTGGAGTTGGCCAGGGAACACCCGCTTTCAACCGGCCATCCGGTTTAATCGACCCAATTGCCAGAGAAAGCTTGACTTCCCCTTTTTAATCAGTAACATACGGCGCATTCCGCGATAGCTCAGTTGGTAGAGCAAATGACTGTTAATCATTGGGTCCCTGGTTCGAGTCCAGGTCGTGGAGCCAGATAGCAACATAAAGAGAAGCCTGCAGAGATGCAGGCTTTTTTTTGCCTTGAATTCCGTGCTTTCGGGTTTGCCCCGCGCTGCGGTGTGTCAGGTAGACATGCGGGGTCTCAGACATCGCGGCGCGGGGCAAGCCCGCTCACTACAGTTAGTCATGTGTACATCCCAGGCGTGGAACCCGATAGAGCAAAGCCTGCAGAAATGCAGGCTTTGTTGCCTTGGGTTTTATCAGTCCACGTTACGTACCAACGCTGAAACAAATTTATACATTTTGTTGACGCCATCAAAACGCCACCCTAAGATCGCCGCCCATTGATGGCACAGTGCCATGTAGAGGGATCTAAACATGTGGTGTTCGGTACGTCGGACCAGGCTCAGCCTGCTGTCCGCTTTTTTTTGCCTGTGCATTCCCGGCATGGCTCACGCCGCGCCCCCGCAGACTGCACCGGGCGTCACCGACCTGATCCGCGATCGCCAGGACCGTCTGCTCGAACAGCAGCAGCGCCGCCTCGAAGAACTCAAAGACCTGCCCGGCAAAACCACCGCCCCAGCCAAGCCGGCAGCGCCTGCCGACACGCGCTGCTTCCCCATCAAAACCATCGAACTCACCGGCGCCGACGCCCTGTCCGAAGGCGAGCGCGACAGCCTGCTCAAGCCCTACGTCGGCCAGTGCCTGGGTGTTCCGCAGCTCAACGAGTTGCTCAAGGTCATTACCGATCATTACCTCGGTAAAGGCCTCAGCGATACAACGCACATAAAGGGGGTATTGAGTCTATGGAGTTGAGTCATGAGCCCATTCCTGCTCGGGATGGTGGTAAAAACTTTGTTCCTCGATGGCCGCAAGACCACGCTGCTGTCGATCCATATAGAAAGCCAGGATACTAAGAAATGACGGAAACGCTTTCTTCAGCTTTTCAACGTTCACGAGGGGCACCTGTTCAAGTAGGTGAGCGTCTTGTGTACCCCATCTTTCAA
>Ga0157375_10003981_pt1 | contig 12818 bp, 10 predicted proteins | sample M35metaG_FD_115311 | JGI IMG/M metagenome (GOLD analysis project Ga0157375, IMG submission 115311) | Miscanthus rhizosphere microbial communities from Kellogg Biological Station, Michigan, USA - M3-5 metaG | ecosystem: Host-associated > Plants > Roots > Rhizosphere > Soil | place: USA: Michigan...
CTTCGAATTATTTTCCCAGGTTCGTGCGCACCAAGGACGCGCCGAAGGCGGAATTGGCATCGGGCTCGCTCTCGTGCACAAGCTTGTAGGACTGCACCAGGGCACAGTCTTGGCCCGCAGTGAAGGAATGGGCAAGGGCAGCACGTTCATCGTGCGCTTGCCTCTGCTCTTGGGCCAAGCGATCCCAGAGGTTCCCTTAGGCGCGGCACCACCACCTTCCGTCGTTCTCCGGCGAATCCTCGTGGTTGATGACAACAAGGACGCGGCGCTCTCACTGGCAATGCTGCTCGAGCATCAAGGACATGAAGTTGCGACCGCTCACGATGGTGACGAGGCTATCCAGACGGCAAAACGGTGGAGACCGCAGATCGTATTTCTGGATCTGGGGATGCCGCGGATGGGCGGGGTCGAAGCTGCCAAGCATCTGCGCGCATTGTCTGGCGGTGAGCCGATTACCTTGGTCGCGCTTACCGGATGGGGACAGAAACAGCACCACCAGGACACGCAGGAAGCCGGATTTGACTGGCATCTGCTCAAGCCGATCGATCACAAGGAATTGGAGAAAGTCCTGTCGGCGTCGCAGACCTCACCGCTCGCGCTTTCTGGCGCACCCTCGCGCGAGAACCCTGAAAGCCTCCCTTGTGTAGACTTAGAGTTCTGAGCTGCCGGCTTCTCGTGGGCGTAACCGGCTTTCAGTACGCCGCCCGCGCCGCCCCTTGTTGGATGAAGAACTCCCACTGGCGCCCAGTGCAGTGAATTTGCGCCCTATTTGCTTCGATGCTACGCCAATATTCCCACGCAGCCCAAATTTCATCCCCACGATGCATGCCTAAGTGCAGGTCGACCATCGAGTCGCTCGCACTTTCGCCGGTGACCGCGTCCGCTCTTGACCCCAAGTGGTCTCTCGCTGTTCCCATTAGCGGCCCCTCAGCTGCCTAAGAGCGGACGATCTCGCTGTAACGACCCCGTCACACACGCCCCTTCAGTAATGGTAGCGTGTCGACGTGTACGGTGCCGAGCGGCCACTTCGTGTTTGCGATCATCAAGACAGTGAATCTGGAAGACCTGCTTGTTGATGTCTAGTGGAGGCGCGCGCCTGAGGGCCCAGCGCCCTGACAATCGTTGGCGGGGACCGTGAAGGGCCTGCGCATCCGGGCCGGTGGCCTAGGAAGAGATTATGCACCCGCGCCGTTTTATCCCTTCTGGCCAGTTCCTCAACTTCACCGTTGGTATAGAAGAGCCATCACCCGGCGCCGTATCGTGAAGGCACTCTTTAAGCCTCGCGGCGGGGTCGTGATCATTGGAGACGATGCCTTCGTTCGAGCGACTACCGAAGCCTTGGAGCTTCTAAAGAACAAAACACCCGATGTCTATGCTCTACTGCAGAAGCATATAGGCTGCGTCGTTTCGAGCACGCCTGCCCGTGTTTCAACCCCGTCTTTCGCGGCCTGTTGTCTTGCCAGCCTTCTTGCCCACTCGCCAACCACTGCGGTACTGATGCGGCCATACGGTAGTGAACTCTCAATAGAGGAGCGCGCTGGCGTTCTAGCTCACGAGACATACCATGCCGAGCTGTATCGACGCGCCCAAAACGGTAATCCTCGTCAGGCGGTGGCCGAAAATGCGTATTCTGGGGAACACGCGGAGTCCTTGTGTGTCGCGTATGAATGTGACGTACTGAGACGACTCGGAGTTGATGAGTGGGACGTCCATCAGAACCACCGCAGTCTCGAATCCAGATGGTGGGAAGCACCGGGCGACGGGTGGCTCATTTGACTTGCCCGTTTAACCAGGTTGCGAGGACCGTGAATGATAGGTGGGTTCCAAAGCGCCCACCAGTGCCGCGGACGCACACTGTCTTTCCACGCCCGCGCCGGCTGTTCCTCGACTTCACCGTTAGGCGGCAGAAACCTAACTAAGGATACGAGTTTGAAAACAGTCACGTTCGATAAAAGCAAGTTACTCGATGTGAGCAAAGACGGCCTTGAATATGTGGACGATCAGGGATGCAGATATGCCATCGATTTTCATACTTGCCGCGAGAACGTACAAAGAAAATTGAAAATGCCCGAAAGGCTCTGGGCCAGGGATCCGAATTACGTTGGGTTCCGTGACATTTTAGCCAAACCGCCACATATCACCTTGGCCACCGATCCACCGACCCGATTCGTATTCCCGATGCCCGGACCATCCGTCAAAGATCCAGGCAAAAAGTCTTCTCAGCTCGAACCGAGCGACTTCTATGAGTTCGAAATGCGCCTTTTTAGCGACGCAGGGGTGAAAACATTTGATATGACTTGATGCAATTCGAGACGCCGCCCAGTCATGCGCTGCAGCGAACGGCGGCGGGTTCCACGCCGCGAGGCGAATGTCCGCTCAACGGAAATCGAGGTGGTAAAGGTAAGTGACCGCTCCTGGGCCGGGAGCCGCCTGTCAGTACCCGATGGCCGGGATCTCCGGGTTGCGACCGCTCCTGACCCGAAGCAGCCGGACGCGGACGGCCGCTTTTAGCGACGCGGCCTCTCGTCGATCGTCACACCGAATTGCGCCGCATACTTGCGCAGCCCTTGCAACACGGCTTGTTGTTTTTCCATGCTGACCGGCGATCCCATCTGTTCCACGCTGTAAGTCTGAAAGTACAGCTTCGTTCCGCTCGGCATCTGCGACAGCTTGACGCGAATCTGATCTTCATCCAAGTTCGAATACGGCAACTGCATGATGCGGAAACTCAACCGGTCGTCTGGATCCCAGGACGGATCGAGAATCAATCGCCCCCCCTCAGCGCTCTCCCATGCATCAATCCAGCGCGATAACTGTATCCGCTGCTCGCGTGGAGCTATCTCGCGCAGCCGCGTGAGTTTTTCCGGACCGCAAATCCAATTTGTCCCGCTCACAATGGAGTGCACGAGCGTGGTCTCCAGATTGTCCAGCGCCCACGCCCGCGCACTCGCGTCCTTATCTGTGAGAGGCAATTCACCCACGCCATTTGGCCATTCCTGGTGAAAGCTCGTGAGGCGCGCCCACAATGCCAGCTCCGCCTTTGCCGATCCCCACCGCCCCAATGCTCGCGCGGCACTGGTCGACACATTAGAGTCGGTGTCGTCAAGGTCGACAATCGCGAACTGCTCTACCGTCGGCAGCGATCTTCCCAAAGCCTCGAAAAGTGTGGGGTAGCAATGAGTCGCATTCCTCGCGGCGAGCTGTTCTTGCACCTCCCTCGCTCCGAGTTGCGGGTCAACCCGCAGGAAGTAACGCAACATCCCCTCTGCGTACGGAACGCATGCCCCTTTGGGGAGGTTGTCGTTGTCCTTGTGGAATTTGGCCTCCAGCGACTCCAAAGCCGACCTATCCGCAAACTCCTCGACAAAGTCGTAGTCCCAAGCGCGTGCGTCATTCGTTGCGGTATACGCTGAAGTGGGCACAGCCGGACGCACCTGCGTAGAGGACTCAATGCGCTGGACAGAGCGCTGTACATACGGACGCAGCCGCGCATAGGGCAACAATTTGACCAGCGAGAGCGAGGGTTGCGCCTCCGGATCGCTCAGATCGCGAAGAATCAGCGAGCGTCCTTCAGCCGGATCGAGCTCGAAGATCCGCTTAAGCGCCTTGTTGCGACTCGTCACGACCGAGCACTGATCCTGGGTTGTCGCGTAGCAAGCGAAGCCGCCTGCGTTACCGAAATGTGGCGGGGGTTGAGATACGATTTCCCGAAGGATGGGGAGCGCCTCCGTCCCGTCGAGCGGTGGCCAACCAGTCTGAAGCAGATCCGCCCTTGTCTTCTCCGGGAGGTTGCTCCACTCAGCGATGAGCTGCCGGTGGATTTGCGCCGCAGTCTCTTTGTCGAGCAAATCTGATTTCTCGGTAGCCAACGTCACAAGCGTCAACGCACGCGCCCGCCCTGTTTTCTGCGGAAGCGCCGTCACAGTAGCCGCCAGCGCGGCCTTTCTTAGCTCGGGCTCATGCGCCTCCATGTTCTCCACGTATTGGTAGAATTTCCGCAAAGCCCCTGGGTCGTACATCGACGGTTCTCTCGGGACTTCCCCCGCGAGTTGCCGCATCTGGAGTTTGGTGAGCGTCTTAAGAAAATCTTGAGTGATCGGATGATCGGGACTACCGATTTCACGCTGCATCGCCGCGATAGCTTCGGCTCGGTACGCCGAGCCAAACAGCCCGAACATCAGGTCCCACCCTCCGGGTTGTTCGTTCAAGCCCCAAAAGAGCCTTGCCACCGTTTCCGTCGATTCTTTGGTGTTCAGAAATCGCAGCCGCCGCGCGGCCTGCGAGACCGCGCAGTCATGCGGGAATCTATTGTCACAGGGCACGGCAGGCGGGTTCTGATAGGCCTCTGTGGCCTCATGCAATTGCTTGGCGCGGGTCTCGGCATCTGTCTTGATCACATCGAACTCGATCGTGTTCGAGCGCAGCACCACCGACACCCCTCCGCCCCTAAGGGAATTGAGGGAACCCGGCTCGCCTGATACCCGAGGGCTCACCACGTACAGCCGATAGTGCCCCGGCCCCGGTTGTCTCCATTCATTCAACTCCGCTGCCGCGGTGAACGGCTTCTCCGAAAGTTGCTGCTCGCCGCCTAGGCCGCCTCCCATTGAAAACGTTGTGGAAAAATAGTCGGCAAGCGGATCACGGACCTCGGGTTCGAGGCAGTACGCGTCGAGGTCTAACCGTCCGCTGCGGTCATAGTTTCTGGCCATGGCGCGATAACGTCTTTCCGCCGTGGCCGTGAACGACAGAACCAGGGGAATGACCTCCCCCTCGCGAAACGATGTCCGACCGTCTGGAATGCTGACTGTGAGTTTGGCGTCCGTTACCGTTGACGTAAGCGAGCACGGGTCGGCCGGACGCGCCGAAGCCAAAGAACAACCTGCGAGGAGAAGTATGATGGAGGCGAGCAGGCGCACTGTCATATTTCTAGTTCGTTTTGCCGCCTGCAACGGGATGGCGAGCAACTTATCAAGCCCGCGCCAATGCCGCAATTTGATCGAGTCCGGGGCTCGCCGATGTCCGCTTCCCGGCGGCCAATTGCAACCGGTGACTGTCAGCTCTTGGCCGGGAGCCGCCTGTCAGTACCTGATCGCCGGGCTTTCCGGGTTGCGACCGCTCCTGACCCGAAGCCGCCAGACGCAAGCGTCCGCTATGAGGAAGCGAGAACCTATAATATCGCGCCATGTCCTCTGCGAGCGCGCAGGGTTCGCTCGGCGCTAACGGAGGTCGGTTCAAGTTAAGGGGAAGCCGATGGCGACATCACTCTACGACCTCAGCGTGCCCACCTTCCTGCAGACCGTGAAGGCCGTCGGGGGATTTCTCAACCGCGCGGCCGGGCACTGCGCCGAGACCCGCGCCGACCCGGACGACTTCGTGCACGCCCGGCTCTTCGACGATATGGCCCCCTTCCATTTCCAGATCGAAGCAGCGTGGCATCATTCCGTGTGGGGGCTGGAGGCCGAGAAGACCGGCGTGTTCAGCCCACCCCCATTGGTGGGACCGGTTCCTTTCGCCGACCTGCAGGCTATGATCGCCAAGGCGGAAAAGGCGCTGGAGTCGTTCACGCCCGACGAGGTCAACAGCTGGGCGGGCAAGGACCTAGATCTTCAGATCGGCCCGCGAAAGCTAGCCTTCAAGTCGGAGACCCTCATCCTTTCGTTTTCGCTGCCTAACTTCTATTTCCACGCCGTCACCGCATACGACATCCTGCGCGCGCGGGGTGTGCCGATTGGAAAGCGCGATTACGAGGGCCGACTGCGCACTCGGACTGCATAGGCCAGCATCCGATAGGACGGTCTTGTCGGAAACCACAGCTCCTGGCAGGTCGCGATTTTGAACGACCCCGATTGACGAGGTACCCTTGAGTTCAAGTTCAACGATTTCACTAGCATTCTTGACGATTGCTCTCAAAGGGTAATGTTGACCCCTTCCGGGGAGTCCAGTGTACTCACTGTCGCGCCATCGCCAGCCTGAATCGCTCCTCGGCGCCAATCATGTGATCCACGTCCTTGGCTGCGGCATCGACGTCGATCTGTACCCAATTCACCGTACCGTTGAACTCGTTGTCGACGGGCCCGTAGTCAGGTGACACCGGCTCGCCCACGTCGCAGCCAACCTCGAGCGTCTCATCCATCGAGAAGAACAATGCCGTCGTACGAGCCAGACGGCCTTCACCAACTTGCTTCCCGTCGACATACAGTGTGACGTTCGCGCCCTTGCCGATGCCGCCGCCGTCGTAGGCAAATTCCATCCGCGCCTGGTGCTTGCCGGAAGGAACCGGTGAGCTTGTGGTCGCCTCGAAATCCATGAGGCCGCAGAAGTTGTAGTAGTACTTAAGTTTGCCTTCGTGCGCGTACAGACTCCAGCCGCCCATGTTGCCGCCCTGCGCGACGATTACGCCCTTGGCTCCAGAAGCCGGCACTTCGATCTCGGCCGTGACCGAGTGCGACTTGTTCTTGGTGTTGATGACGGAGTTCTCCTGAACGCGGCGCATGCCGGTGAAGAACAACTGAGTGTTGCCGCGCACGACCTGTGGGCGCCCCGCGAGATCCGGGTTGGCGCGCTCGGCTTTACGGTCATCGAGAGGGAACACGTTGTACTTGGAGGCTTCGAGATCGAACAGCCGTTTCAGCTCTTCGAGCTTCTGCGGCATCTGGCTCGCCAGATTGCGGCATTGCGACCAGTCCTTCGTCGTGTCGTAGAGCTCCCATACGTCCATGTCGAGTGACGGACCAGTTCCGGTCACCTGCCAGGGCAGCAGCCCGTGCCGCGTCACGGCCGTCCATCCCTTGTGATAGATGCCGCGGTTGCACACCATCTCGAAGTACTGCGTCTCGTGCCGCTCGGGCGCCTTCGCATCGTCGAAGGAGTACACCATGCTGACCCCGTGTAGAGGTTCCTGCATGACGCCGTTCACTAGGGTCGGCGCCGGGAGCTTCGCGGCTTCGAGCACCGTCGGCGCAATGTCGATCACGTGGTGGAATTGCGTGCGAATCTCGTCTTTGGCTTTGATACCGTTTGGCCAGTGAACGATCGCGCCGTTGCGCGTACCACCGAAGTGTGAGGCGACCTGCTTGGTCCACTGGTAAGGAGTGTCCATGGCGTGCGCCCAGCCGACGGCATAATGGTTGTACGCTTTGTGTGTGCCGAAGTCGTCGATGCGCTGGAGGATGAAATCCGGTGTCATCAAGTCGGGCGCCTCGCCAAGCGCGATCTCATTGAACGAGCCGATCAGCGATCCTTCCGCCGATGCGCCGTTGTCGCCAATGCAGTAATAGATGAGTGTGTCGTCCAGTATCCCCAGGTCGCCCAGGGAATCGATGACGCGGCCGACGTGGTAGTCGGCGAACTCCAGATAAGCAGCGTAGATCTCCATCTGACGCGCGAGTGCCGGTCGGAGTCGTGCTTCCATCGTGTCCCACGCCGGGATCTCATCCGGCCGTCTTGTCAGCTCGCACTCGCCGGGGATCACGCCGAGCTTCTTCTGGCGTGCAAACGTTTCCTCGCGCACTTTGTCCCAGCCTTGGTCGAACTTGCCCTTGTACTTTGCGATCCAATCCCTTGGCACATGATGCGGCGCGTGCGTGGCGCCGGGCGCGAAGTAGATGAAGAACGGTTTATCCGGTGCAATGGACTTTTGCTGTCGCACATACGCGATCGCCTTGTCGGCCAGGTCCTCCATCAGGTGATAGCCCTGTTCCGGCGTGCGCTCCGGCTCGACCGGCGTCGTACCGTCGTAAAGAGCGGGATAGTATTGGTTGTTCTCCCCGCCGATAAAGCCGTAGAAATGCTCGAAGCCTGACCCCGTTGGCCAGCGGTCGTACGGACCGATGGGAGTCGCTTCGAAGACCGGCACCTCATGACACTTGCCGAACTGCGCCGTCGAGTAACCGTTCAGCTTCAGGACCTCGGCGAGCGGCGCGCAGGTATTCGGTCGCAGTGAGTTGTACCCCGGCGCGGAGGTCGCTATTTCGGTGATGCCTCCCATCCCCACAGCGTGGTGGTTGCGGCCGGAGAGAAGCGCCGCGCGTGTCGGCGAGCACAGTGCAGTCGTGTGGAAGCGCGTGTACTTCAGTGCGGCCTTGGCAAGCCGCTCGGCGGTCGGTGTCTGACACGGTCCGCCGAATGCGCTCGACGCCCCGAATCCCACATCGTCCAGCAGGACGATCAGCACGTTCGGCGCACCCGCGGGAGGACGTAGCTGCCGGATCGGGGGGAACTTCGTGTCTGGGTCCTTGGCGCTGTAGGTGGTGAGCGCCACCGGCTTCCGATCCGGAATGGGTAACACGTCACGCGGGATGTCGTCGGACTGCGGCATAGGGCCCCCTGTTCGCGCAATTCGCGCGCGAGGAGCGCAGTTTCAGTCAGGAACTCGGCCCGGACAATCGGACCTTAGGCCAAGAAGGCCGCGGTTCCGCTCGCGCTTGTGGCGCAGTTACGCTGTCAGCGAATGGCTGCTTCAGGCCAGCGTGTTGAGCGGTGCCACCCGCCGATCTTGGCCGGGAGCTGCCTGTCGGTGGGCATTGGTCCGGTCTTCTGGTCTACGACCGCTTTTGACCCGCTGCCGCCGGTTGCGAGTGGCAGCTATCGAGCATCCAAACAGCCGGCCGCGTCCGGGCTACTTCGAACCGCTGCCTTCCTTCAGCTTTTGCATTACTTCATCCATGTTGAAGCTGGCTGCCTTCTGCCGCTGCGGATAGTCCTTGAACGTCATCAGGAACTGACCTACGTAGGCTTGGGCGGGAACGAGCTGGAATGCGTGATCGAGCAGCCAATCGTAGTAGGTGTTTGACGTGATGTCCGCACGCTCGTAGGGGTCGGTGCGGAGGTTAAAAATCTTCGGTACGCGCAAGGACACGAACGGCTCCGCCCAGACGCGCAGCGTGCCTGGGGCCCGCTGCTCCATGAACACGAGCTTCCAGTTGTCGTAGCGCAGGGCGGTCAGTTGCTGGTCGTCGTTGATATAGAGGAACGACTCCCGCGGGCTCTTCGCGACTTGGCCGGTCAGGTAGGGGACGAGGTTGTCACCGTCGAGGTGAACCTTGTATGTCGTGCCGCCGACCTTATACCCCTTGAGCAGTTCGTCCTTCACCTGCGTGTCGCCGGCGATGGCCAGCAGTGTCGGCAGCCAGTCAAGGTGAGCGACAATCTCGTTGGATACGCTGCCCGGCTTGATGTGTCCCGGCCAGCGCACCATGGCTGGTACTCGATAGGCGCCTTCCCAATTCGAGTTTTTCTCGTTACGGAACGGCGTCATCGCGGCGTCAGGCCAGCTGTTCATGTGCGGGCCGTTGTCGGTCGAGTACATGACGAAGGTGTTGTCCGCGATACCTAGGTCATCCAGCGCCTTGAGAACCGTGCCGACGTTCCTGTCATGGTCAATCATCGTGTCGTGGTACGGGCTCTGGAAGCGGCCCGACTGGCCGATGCTCGCCGGTTTGGTATGGGTGCGGAAATGCATGTGGGTAAAGTTCACCCAGACAAAGGCCGGCTTGCCGGCCTTGTTCTGCCGCTGGATGAAGTCCACGGCCCGGTTGGCGATGTCATCGTCGATCGTTACCATCCGCTCCGTAGTCAAGGGACCGGTGTCCTTGCACACTTGCTTGCCCATCTTGCCGAAGCGCGGATCGGCGGCCTGATCGTCCGTGGCCGAGGCCTTGCAGTCCAGTACCCCCCGCGGGCCGAACTTGGCATGAAACGCCGGGTCTTTCGGGTAGTCTGGAAGTTGCGGCTCTTCCTCGGCGTTGAGGTGGTAAAGGTTGCCGTAGAATTCGTCGAACCCGTGCACTGTGGGTAGAAACTCGTTGCGGTCGCCTAGGTGGTTCTTGCCAAACTGGCCGGTGGCATACCCTTGGGCTTTCAACAGCTCAGCAATCGTTGGGTCCTGCTTCTGCAATCCGATGGGGGAACCCGGCAGTCCAACCTTGGTCATGCCGGTACGCAAGCCAGATTGGCCGGTAATAAATGACGCCCGTCCGGCGGTGCAGCTTTGCTCCGCGTAGTAGTCGGTAAAGATGATCCCTTCCTTGGCGACACGATCGATATTGGGGGTTTGAAAGCCCATCAGTCCCATTGAATAGGCGCTGATATCGGACTGCCCGACGTCATCACCCCAGATGATCACGATGTTGGGCTTCTGGTCTGCGGCAAACGCGGGACCGGCCATAGACGTCAGACCGAGCAGACTCAGCGCCGCAAGGCGGCGGCACCACTGGATGATCCAATTCATGTTACGTCCCCTCGTTAGTAGCGCCGTCACGCGGTGCATGCGAAACCATCATGGGCTTCCGCCATCGATCCTCAGCTTGGTGCCGCGACCTCAAGGGAGCAGCGCACCTTGAGGCTTCAATGCCATTCCATAAGCTTCTTCGCAGCCGTACCGAATGGGCCGAGCTGGTAGATTGCGGCTCCCCCCGGCGAAAAGGTGAATGGCTTAAACGGTTCGGTCAGCATTTTGTCTAGGTATTCCCGCGGAGCGACGCCGGTGCTGACATGCGGATTGAAGTTCTCGCCGGCTTGCTTCGGCACAAACGTAGACACGTATTGAATTAGACCCGCGTCAAGGGCCGCATCGTTGTGTGGAGCGGTGAATGCACCGATGGGTCCCGTTTCCGCCGTAAACGGGGCGACCGCCGCGATCAATTTCGCTTGCAGCTGAATGATCTCCGGCGTCGGCTTCGCGCAAATGCCCGCGACGCCGACCGCTCCGCTTGGGGCGTAATAGTACTTAAAGGCGTCCAGCTTCATCGCGTTCACGTTGGCGGCGGCAAACACCTGACGGGCCGCGGCATAGACTTTGTCCAAGTCGGCCGTCCGAACGAAACGCTGAATTAGGGTGATGTGCGGGCGGTGCGCCGAATCCAAGGCGAAACCCTTCGGGAAAACCCTGAGCAAGCGCTCGTTGTTGGCGGTGGCGTGCTGGAGCATCGTGCCGTCAGGCTCCAGCAGGATGTCGATGGCGGTAACCAGGTTGCCTCCAGCGCCACCAGGAGCTTGTTGAGCCGTAGCGGTTCCAGTCATCAACGCCGTCGCAAATAAGATTGCTGCACAGAGGTGTAGGGGCGATAAGGAGGTCCTGCTGAGTCTCATTTTCGCAACCCACTTACAAGCGTGCACTCGTGGGGCCAAACCGAAATGGTGGGTGTGCGCATCGGGAATTTATCTTGTAGCGGCCGCGCGCCGCTATCGGACGTTGTACCTATGGGGATTCCCGGTCGCGGTGAACGGCCGCTATTGGACGAGTATTCAGACAGGCTGAACTTCCGCTGTTGGCCGACTGCTGACGGATTGAAGCGTGACAGACCGTACATTCAAGAGAAGAACGCGACGATTCCACCGAGGCTATCTTGCAACCCGTGAGCCAGCATTCCAGGTCGCAGGCTCTTTCGCCAATGAGCGAGTAATCCCAGCAGCCATCCTTGCAGTATCACGGCGACCATGACCCTTCCATAGAATCCGTGCGCGAGACCGAAGACGATGGCCTGCAAGATGACCGCAATTTTATAGCTTCCGGTCCAAGCACCAAACTGTTGAGTAAGGTATCCGCGAAAGACAAGCTCTTCCGCAAAGCCCGCCGACGTTGCGAGTGCCAGGAAAATCATGAGCTCGAAAACGGTCTTGGGCGGAATATTGGCCGCCGCATTACTAGCGCTGCCGCCAAGCAGATAAGCCAGGACTCCTACCAGGGGGATCACCACGGTCATAAAGCCGATTGCAATCCCCAGATCCCTGAAGAAATCGCGGGCTGTCTGCCAACGACCTGAAACCAGACTGAGTACATTGAGGCCACGACGGCGCAGCGCAGTCCAAACTAAGACAACTCCCAGCCATTCTTGCAGTAGCACCGTGAAGTAGCTGGAAAGCCGATCACTTAGACCGGGGAAGTGCGCATTGGGAAGCCCATGCTGATATGCACCCGCAATGGAGCAAATTGCGATAAGTGCCAGTACCAGGAGCGTGTGCCACCACGGTGCTAACGCGCGTCTGGTCGAGTGTGCCGGTGCCACAATTGTGGTCGCGCCCACTGACTTGTCCTCTTTCGCACCTCAGCAGGAGAACTTACTGAGTGTATCGCAGCGCTGATGGCAACCGGCAGTCATCACGAGGAACTCAGTGCCAGAGATTGCGCTTGAGATGTTCTGCCCCGTAGCGAACTGGTTTGGATCGACGGTAATCAACGCCGGTGGGCCGGCGAACGCGGCGGGCCAGACGAGAGCCACCAGTAGCCCACACAGGATCGAGTAGCAGTGTTTCATGGCCGGATACCTCCCCAGGCTTTTGTTAGCGGGAGTGACCGCTATCGGTAATGCGTCATTTCGCCGACGAAGCCGCGTATTCGTCGTGTCGGCGTGGCCAGCCGGGATACGGTGCCTCGCAGCGGCCCTCGGGTGTCAGGTCTAGGTAATGGTGCGTGCCCAGCAGCATGTCGAGCCCGCGCGCATACGTGGCGTACGTGAGTAAGACGTTGCCGCCTTCATCCTTCAAGAAAACACTCAAACCTGGAAGCTCTTCGCTTAGGTATCGATCGTCGGTCGTGATCGTGCCGAAGTTGTAGTCGATGCGACGCTGGTCGAGCTGCTCCTTCGTGAACGAGACGTGAAAGTCGTAGTTGAAATCGCTACCGAAGGATGACACCCATTCGAAGTGCCAGCCCATGCGCTTCTTGTAGCCGAGTATCTTGGGGAGCGGCGCGCGGGAGACGGCGACGATTGTCACGTTGTGATGTGGCAGGTGCTGAGCCGGTCCGTCGATGTGCTCGGCCTGAAAGGAGCAACCCGGACAGGCCGCATTCCATTCCGGCCCATACATAAGATGATGGA
>Ga0157375_10003993_pt1 | contig 12795 bp, 8 predicted proteins | sample M35metaG_FD_115311 | JGI IMG/M metagenome (GOLD analysis project Ga0157375, IMG submission 115311) | Miscanthus rhizosphere microbial communities from Kellogg Biological Station, Michigan, USA - M3-5 metaG | ecosystem: Host-associated > Plants > Roots > Rhizosphere > Soil | place: USA: Michigan...
CACAGGCCCACCAACAGGAAGGTCGCGGGGGTCAGCGGGCTGACCGGAAAACCAGTGGTGTGCACGCCCAGCAGCGAGGCCTGGGCCACTTGCAGCGGATCGACGCCCAGGGCTTTGCCGACCTCGGCGATCACCGGCATCACGCCGAAATAGTAGGAGTCGGGATCAAACAGCAGGCTCAACGGCATGGAAATAAAGCCCACCACCGCAGGAATCAGCTTGCCGTGGCCCGCCGGAATCTGCGCCACCGCGACTTCGGCCATGGCCTTGAGCATGCCGGTGCCTTGCATGATGCCGGTGAACACCCCGGCGGCGAGCAGGATACTGGCCATGGTCAGCGCGGTTTTAGCATGGGCATCGATGCGCGCACGCTGGGCGTCCACATTCGGGTAGTTGATGCACAGCGCCACCACGGTGCCGAGCATGAACATCACCACCGGATCGACCCAGCCGGCAATCATCACCACCATGACCAGCACGGTAAGGATCAGGTTGAGCCAGAACAGCCGGGGACGGCGCAGTTTGATGTCGTCTTCACTGAGCACCCGCTGCGGCACCGCGTCCACGGAGGCGCCAGCGCCGAGGCCCAGACGTTTTTCTTCACGGCGGCCCAGCCACCAGGCGCAGGCGAATACAAAGGCCAGACCGACGATCTGCACCGGAATCAGTGGCTGGAACAGGTCTGCCACCGGCACATGCAACGCCGCCGACGAGCGCAGCACGGGACCGGTCCACGGCAGAAAGTTGACCCCCGCGGCCATGGCGCAGACGCAGGCAAGAATGCGTTTGTCGATACCCAGCCGCGTATACAGCGGCAGCATCGCCGGCACCGTCACCAGAAAGGTCACGGCGCCGGAGCCGTCCAGGTGCACCAGCAGCGCCAGGGTCGCGGTGCCAACGACAATTCGCGTAGGACGCGTCCCAACCGTACGCAGGATGCGGTCGATGATCGGGTCGAGCATGCCGGCGTCGGTCATGATCCCGAAAAACAGGATCGCAAACACAAACATGCCCACCACGGGGGCGACGTTCTTGATACCGGTGATGATGAAGGCGCTGGTTTGCAGGCCGAAACCGCCGAGCAACGCGGCGATGATCGGCAAGGCGATCAGGGCCACCAGCGGCGAGAGGCGTTTACTCATGACGGCAGCGAGCAAGCACAGGATGGTGATGACACCCAGGGTAGCGAGCATGGGGTACTCCAGAGCGGCCTTTGTGGCCGGTTATTGTTTTCCCTGGAGTATTGGAAGCGGGTTAGTCTTTGTAAATTGGAATATTCACCCGCTCGTGTTCGGAAAAACAAAATGAAGAACAGTATCCAGCACATTCAGGCATTTCTCGCCGTCGCCCGCACCGGCAGCTTCACCAAGGCGGCCAATGAGCTGCACCTGTCGCCATCGGCATTGACGGTTCAGGTACAGCAACTGGAGGACTGGCTGGGCGTCGCCCTGCTCGACCGCAGCCCGCGCCATGTGAGCCTCACCGCCGCCGGTCAGGAAGCGCGCGGGCCGATGGAAAAACTGCTGCTGGACCTGGACAACATCGTCACCGGCTCCCGCGACCTCGCCGCCCTGCGCCGGGGTGTGGTCACCATCGCCGCCCTGCCCTCCGTGTGTGCTGGCGCGCTGCCACCGGCCTTGCGCCTGTTTCGCGAACGCTTTGCCGGCATCGAAGTGCGCCTGCACGACCTGGTGGCCCACCGCATTCATGCGCAGGTGCGTGCCGGTGAAGTGGATTTCGGTATCGGCGTGCGCGCGCGGCTCAGCCACGGCCTGGATTTTTTGCCGGTACTCAATGATCGACTGTGCGCGTTCGTGCCGAAGGATCATCCCCTGACCCGTCACCGCCAACTGACGCTGGCACAGCTGGCCGACCAGCCGATCATCCTGACCGGACGCGACAGCAGTGTGCGCGAGCAAGTGGATGCGCTGTTCGACGAGACGCGGCTGACGATGAACGCGGGGATGGAGGCCAACTACATGTCGACGGTGTTGGCGTTGGTGCGTCAGGGGCTGGGGATCAGTGTGCTGCCGGAATCGGCGGCCGACAGTCTGGAGGGGTTGGTGCGGATCGCGATCGACCATCCGGGCGTCAATCGGGAGATTGGATTGATCAGTCGTAGTGGAATGGGCTTGAGCCCTGCGGCGCAGCGTTGTTTCGATATGCTCAGCGAAGAACTCTCTGACACACCACCCAGCTAGATGTTGAAGCTGCTTCGTGTGGGAGCTGGCTTGCCTGCGATGGCCTCACCGCGGTGCAACTGATACACCGCTATCGCAGGCAAGCCAGCTCCCACATAAGTCTGCACACAGCGTTGGCGCTGCGTTTAATCCAGCATCGCGACGTGCTTCGGATGGCTGGCCACCCGCGCCAGCCACGCCTGCACGGCCGGGTACGGTGCCAGGTCGAAGCCACCCTCATGGGCCACGTGGGTGTAGGCATACAGCGCGATATCGGCAATCGAATACTGCTCGCCCACCAGGTACGGCGTGGCTTGCAATTGTTTCTCCATCACCTTTAACGCCTTGTAGCCGCGTTTGTGGCAGGTTTTGTACTCCTCCAGGCGGTCCTGCGGCATGTTCAGGTAGAACTGGATAAACCGCGCCACCGCAATGTAGGGCTCATGGCTGTATTGCTCGAAAAACTGCCATTGCAGCACCTGGGTACGCAGGCGTGGCTCGGTGGGCAAAAACGCGCTGCCGTCGGCGAGGAAGTTGAGAATCGCGTTGGATTCCCACAGGCAGGTACCGTCTTCCAGCTCCAGTACGGGGATCTTGCCGTTGGGGTTCTTGGCCAGGAACTCGGCGGTCTGCGTGTCACCCTTGAGGATGTCGACATCGATCCATTCGTACGGGATGCCCAGCAGGTTGAGCATCAATTTGACCTTGTAGCAGTTGCCCGACTTGTAATCGCCATAAACCTTGTACATGACACTCCCCTTATGCCGCTCGCGCGTGCTGTGCTTGACGTACCACCGCAGCCAGGCGTTTGAGACCTTCGTCCAAACGGGCCGGGTCAATATGGCTGAAATTGAGCCGCAACGAACCCAGGTGTCGGTCCGGCTCGGAGAAGAAGGGTTCACCGGGCATGAACGCGACGTTTTGATCCAGCGCTTGCGCCAACAAGGTGCGGGTATCGAGCGGCTGTTTCAAGGTGAGCCAGAAGAATAATCCGCCCTGGGGCGTTTGCCAGTCGGCCAGGTCGGCGAAATGACGTTGCAGGGCTGCTTGAAATGCGTCACGGCGCTCTCGGTAAAAACTGCGCAGTTCTACCAAATGCTGTTGATAGGTGTCGGTGCCGATCCACTGCATCGCCTGCCACTGGCCCACGCGGTTGGTGTGCAGGTCGGCCGACTGCTTGAGCTTGAGCAAGTGCGGAAACAGATCCGGGCTGGCAATCAGGTAACCGACGCGCAGGCCCGGCAGCAGGGTTTTGGACACCGTACCGGTGTAGATCCAGCTGGCCTTCTTCAGGCGCCCGGCGATCGGCTGCGCGCTGCCGCCGTCGAAGGTCAGTTCGCGGTAGGGCTCGTCTTCAATCAGCGTCACGTCGAACTCATCGAGCAACGCAGCGACGGCAGCGCGCTTGGCCTCGCTGTAGCGCACGGCGGACGGGTTCTGGAAAGTCGGGATCAGGTAGATGAACGCCGGGCGGTGCTGTTCCAGGCTGTTGCGCAGCGCGGCCAGGTTCGGGCCGTCGGCTTCCAGTTGCACGGTGAGGCAATCGGCGCCGAACAGCTGGAAGATCTGCAGTGCGGCCAGGTAGGTCGGGCCTTCCAGCAAAATTTGCGTACCTTTGTCGAGATACAGCTTGGCCGCCAGGTCGAGGGTTTGCTGGGAGCCGCTGACCACCAGCACCTGGCTGGCCTGGCACGGCACACCCAGCGCACGCGCCTCGGCAGCGAGCAACTCACGCAGCTGCGGCTCGCCCTCGCTCATGCCGTATTGGCCGATGTTCAGCGGCATGTCGTCCCAATTCAGCGCGGGCAACATGGCTTCGGCGGGCAGGCCACCGGCGAATGACATCATTTCCGGGCGCTGGGCCGCGGCGAGGATTTCACGAATCAAGGAGCTTTTGAGGCGCGTAACACGTTCTGAGAAGGCCATAAGGTCACCGCTGGCGAAGCTTGGGGGAAATACGTCAAACTGGTTGACCGAAATTACGACGACTTCAGTGGATACGTCAACATGCTTGACCTTAAAAACCCGATTCACCAGCAAGAGGCCATGGAAGCGTTCTTCTTCGGTTACCAGGCGTTTACCGCCAAGGCCGATGAGATGCTTGAACGCCGGGGCCTGAGCCGCGTGCATCAGCGCATCGTATTTTTTATTGCGCGTTATCCCGCGCTAAGCGTGAAAGAGCTGCTGGAACTGCTGGGTGTGAGCAAGCAGGCGTTGAACATGCCGTTGCGTCAATTGCAGGAAATGCACCTGGTCAACAGCGTTGCGTCCGAGACCGACAAGCGCAAACGCCTGCTGGAACTGAGCGAGGAAGGTTTGCGTTTTGAGCAGTCATTGCGCCGTGAGCAGGTGAAATTGCTGCAGCGCGCGTTCGGGGATGCCGGGGAAGACGCCGTGGCGGGATGGCTGGCGGTGAATCAGGCGCTCGCTAACGCTTGATGGTTGCGATGCTAACAACAACGCCCCTGGGTAAGCCTTTCATCCCCTTTCGCCCAGCCGATCGAAAACATTATTTGCTTTATTTGTATACAAAAGCATAATCCACTGCGTGCGAGTTCTTGACCTATTGGTCAACAAAACCCGCCAGTACCTCAAAGCGCTGTTGCCCACTTTTTGTGACCGGCGCTGGAAATAACAATAAAACTCTTGAGGAGTACTCGCTGTGGAAAGCCGCAAATCCGAAGCCCCTACGCTGGAAATCGCCCGGCCCAACAACCGTTGGCTGGAACGTCTGTTCAAACTCAGTTTGCACGGCACCACAGTGAAGACCGAACTGATCGCCGGCCTCACCACCTTCATCACCATGGCCTACATCATCTTCGTCAACCCCAACATCATGGCCGACGCCGGTATCGACCATGGCGCGGCGTTCGTTGCCACCTGCATTGCCGCCGCGCTGGGCTGCCTGCTCATGGGCCTGTATGCCAACTGGCCGGTGGGCCTGGCGCCGGGCATGGGCCTGAATGCGTTCTTTACCTACACCGTGGTCGGCACCATGGGCTACACCTGGGAAACCGCGCTGGGTGCGGTGTTCATTTCCGGCGTGCTGTTCATGGGCCTGACCCTTTCCCGCGTGCGCGAATGGCTGCTCAACAGCATTCCGGTGAGCTTGCGCCATGCCATGGGCGCAGGCGTGGGTTTGTTCCTCGGGGTGATCGGCTTGAAGACCGCCGGCATCATCGTCGACAGCCCGGCCACCCTGATCAAGCTCGGCTCCCTGCATGAACCCGCGCCGCTGCTGGCCGCCGTGTGCTTTTTGCTGATCGCCATCCTCAGCTACCACCGCGTGTTCGGCGCGATCCTGATCAGCATCATCGCCGTGACACTCGCCGGCTGGGGCCTGGGCCTGGTGCACTACAACGGCATTCTCTCCACACCACCCAGCCTGGCGCCGACCTGGATGGCCATGGACGTGAAGGGTGTATTCAATGTCAGCATGATCAGCGTGGTTTTCGCCTTTCTTTTTGTACACATGTTCGACACCGCAGGTACACTGATGGGCGTCGCGCAGCGGGCGGGCCTGGTGAACGCCGACGGCAAGATCGACAACCTGTCTCGTGCCCTGAAGGCTGACAGTGCGTCGAGCGTATTCGGCGCCATGGTCGGCGTGCCGCCAGTGACCAGCTACGTGGAAAGTGCTGCGGGCGTGGCTGCCGGGGGCCGCACCGGGTTGACGGCGGTGACCGTGGGCGTGCTGTTTGTGGCGGCGATGTTTTTTGCGCCATTGGCAGGGATGATCCCGCCCTATGCCACGGCGGGCGCGCTGATTTATGTGGCGATGCTGATGATGGCGAGCATGGCCCATATCAATTGGGATGAAGCCACCGACAGCATTCCGGCGATTGTCACCGCGATCATGATGCCGCTGACCTTCTCGGTCGCCGACGGGATCGCCCTGGGCTTCATCACGTATGTGGCGCTCAAGGCCGGTACCGGCAAGTACCGCGAGATTTCCGTCAGCCTGTGGGTGTTGTGCGCGATCTTTATCGCCAAATTTATCTTTCTATAAAGGAGCAACGAATGAACCTGGAAACCTGGCTACTGTTCAGCGGCGCGGCACTGGTGGTGATTCTGATCCCCGGGCCGTTGTCACTGTTGATGATCAGCAACAGCCTCAATTATGGCTTGCGTCGGTCGTATCCAGCGTTTCTGGGCGGGGTGTTTGCCTCGATCTGCCTGCTCAGCGCCTCGGCCCTCGGTTTGGGCGCGCTGTTGCTGGCCTCGGAGCAGCTGTTCAGTGCCTTGAAAGTGCTGGGCGCGGCGTACCTGTTTTATCTGGCCTGGCAAAGCTGGCAGCAATCGCGGCAGCCGGCGCACGCTGCCGAAGTCCCGCAGGTGGCAAGCACGCCGCGCTTTGGCGCCCTGTTTGGCCGTGCGTTTGTACTGGGCGCCAGCAACCCCAAGGACATCCTGTTTTTTGCCGCGTTCCTGCCGCAATTTCTCAGCAGCCAGCAGGCGTTCCTGCCGCAGCTGCTGATAATGATTGCGACGTGGACGCTACTCGATTTGTGCTGCAAGCTGGCCTACGGACTGGGCGCGCACGGCGCTGCCCGCTACTTGCGCAGCGGCAAGGGCCAAAGTTGGTTCAACCGCATCAGTGCCGCCCTGTTCAGTGGGGCGGGCCTTGTTTCGCTGATCAAGGTCAGGCTGCCAGTTTGATGAAATAAACGGTGGCAGAAACCCGCCCATGAACGGGCCACTGAATGCCAGCCAAAATACGCACCAACCGTTGCTCACGCAGTGCGAGGTGAACCTCGGCCGACAACGCCGTGCTCATGTAGAGAGTGGATCGCGCCACGAACCAATGATCCGTCAACCTGGCGCCCAGGGTGAGATGGCCCTGTTCAAACCAGTGAAAAGACAGGTAGTAGAGTGTGTCGGGTGAACGGGGATGCGTGGCGATGGCTTCCCGTACGGCTTTACCGCCGCGTATGACTTCGAACTCCCGAACACTGAACCCTTGCTCCTGCAGCACGCTCTTGACGGCATCGCGCTGCGCAATTTCGCGTTGCGCCGCCAGCCCTTTGCCTTCGCGCTGCAGTGGTCTTGCCAAGGGGCGCGGCGGCGTGAAGTCAATGCGCGTGAAGCCTGGGGCGGCACCCTGGTAGCTGATGAATGTGCTGTTTCGCCCTCGTTCAGTCGGCCGCAACATCCTCAATAAGTCGTCGGTCTGCCCGGGTTTTGCAGGGGCTGGCGGCAACCAGCTGTCCAGCGTTGCGCGCACATTGAGCAAATGGGTCGCCGTCGCCGCCCTGCTCGAATCCGACAGCTCAATCATCCTCGCTACGGTAAATTCGCGGCTTTTATGTGTCATGGAAGGAAAGGCGTCCGCCACATACGCCGTGAGCGGCTTATCGAACAAGGGCGCATGCAGCTGCCACCCGCCGGTTGGCGTGCGAGACGCCGCGAGGGGTTGTTCAAGCAGGTGCGTGCTTGTCCAACGCTCGATATCGGCCCGAGCCAACGAGACCGGGGGCTCATTCTTCGTAATAAACACGATATGGTTCAGCGGTGCTTGCCCACCCTGCGGCAGCAAGCGGTAAAAACCGCTCGAGGGGTCCGTCAGGCTTGTATAGGCGGGGGCGACCCGCAGGGCATTGTAGGAAAACCCGTGAGCATCCAATGGCACAAAAAAAATGCCCGGTGCGGGGGAGCTCAATTGCGTACTGATCGGGACTTGCATACGCCAATCGAGCCAATGGAGTGCGGGGTTGGAGGACTGGAGGATCCTGTTTTCCGTGGCACTGCGCACCACAGGTGGCCACCAGTCCGGCGCCGGCGATGCCCGCGCGGGCCATGGATCAAGCACGCCCGAACTGGTTCCGGCTGCCGGCAGAGGCGAATCCGCGCCGAGCAACCACTCCCTGGGCTCGTGAATATGGATGATCAGTTCGTCCTGTTCCGGCAACTGTGTGTTTTTCAAGCGCAACGACGGCTCGTTCCCGCGCCGGTAAGCCGGATAATGGTGAGTGCCATCTTCCACAAACAGCTCGCCATTTTTGACGTAGACACCTTCCCGCCCTGGCCCCTTCAACGCCACTGCGCCTTCGGGCACCGATTTGACTTTAAACCGCTCCAGTGCCGGAAGCTGCCTCACCGATGGGGCCGAACGGGGAGCGAGGCTCGGCTCGACACGCCAGCGATGCATCCGCCGCAACGCAGGCGGCAGAGCAGACCGGGCAGCACCGGCCCCCGCTCTACCCGGGCCAGGTATGAAGGTCATGACCAGGCCGACCATGAAAAATTTTATCGTATCGGCCAGCACGTCTTTATCACGAGGATCACCAGAGCGTTGATAACGTTGCGCCGCGACGTATAACTCATAGAGGTCACTGAACAGACCGAAGACCGGAACAAAGAGGCTTAGCACCATGCGGACTTTGGCAATGCTTTCGTCGCGACGACGGCGTATTCGATATTCTTCCAGTGCCTTGTTGGAGTAACTGGCCGCCTGTGTCTGGCGCTGCAGTTCCTGCACGTACCCGCGATACAGCAACGCCTGGGCATTGCAGCCGGGGTTGGGGACAATCGCCAGCCAATCCTGAGGGTCACTGGCAATCTGTTCGAACACCTGCTCCTCTATCTGATCAAGTGCCAGCGATGGCTCACGATGCTGCACGCGAAGTGCGCGCGACAGCCGCCAGATTCCTTTCACAAACGCGAAACCGGTGGCCACATCGAACAGGCTGGTGGCCTCCGGTTCGAGCATTGCCTGAAAGGCCCAGCCAGGCGCGACCTGCCGCGCCAGTGCCCTGGCGTTATCAGGCAATGCGCCAAGACGGTTCAACTCAGCCCGGGCCGTTTCAAGACAGTTGTACTCGGTAAGCACCAACGCTTGCGGGGCCTGGGGCCAATACACCAGGCAAAGCCGGGAACGCTTGTCTTCTATCACCACGATCCCGGCGACATAGCGATCATGCTGCATCGTATGCCCCACCACATGCACCCCGTACAGTTGTAATGCGTGCCGGTTTTTCAACAGGTCCTGGGGCGCTTGTGCAGCCATTGCCGTGCTGAACACGCTTTGCGCTGTCGCCGACAACCCCTGTTGAACCGCAGAAAACAGATGATAGTCAGCGCCTGTGCGCAGCACGCGGTTCAACAATTCGGGAATACGTCCTTCGCTGGGCGAATACTCGGGGCTGGCCGGCGGGTAAAAGGTCGTTTTGATCAACGCGTCGTAGCGACCGCCGACATCCAGCGAAGACATCATTTGCCTCAGGTGGCCCGTGGAAAGTTTGCTCGGCCACGTCCAACGCAGAAAGCATGCACGGTTGAGTGCGTATTGCGTCCAGGGGGCCAACGGGTCGAGGTTATGCAGCGCCAACTCGAGCAGGCTGAAGGCTCTGCACGCAGAGGTGGGGGGTAATGCCCGCTGGGGGTCCTTGAGCCGGCAAGCTTCGGCATGATCGCAATAGGTGCCGTGGATATCGCCTGACATCGCGATAAAAGGCTCGTCTATTTCCACCCCCAGGACGATCCCTTCCTGATGCAAACGGGCGGTCAACGCCTGGCGGGCAAACGTGTTCAAGTCCGGCAGGCGGTGTTCTTGCCGCGCCAAAAAGGCCCAGACGCTGCTCAGGTAACGCTTTTGCAAGCGCCTGAAGTGTTTACGCTGTGCCTGGGTTGAGCCTGTTAACCAGGAGGGCCGTTTTTTCGCGTCAAGCGCCGCCTTGCGCAACAACTCGATATTGGTCTGCGCCCGGCTCAGCGCGCTATTGGTCGGCACCTGCAGGTGGGTTTCCAATTCGGTCAGCAGCAGTGCACGGCTCAGCTCGGCGTCCTTGACCTCACTGAAAAGGCGCGTGACGTCATCGCCGCTTTTGTACAACCGATCACAGGAACCCAGCAGTTTCTTGAGGCATACCAAGGCAGGCTTGCCATCAATGGGCACATAGCGCACCCCCAGGGTGTGATGCGCCGCCAGTGCGCGCAAGCCGTTACGCTTGTCACGCGCAACGCTGCCCCAGAGCACCGAATCGTCCCGACTGGACAGGCTGGCCTTGACGCTTCGAGTCAACGCGTCCACACCGGCCAACGCGCTCAAACCACCGGCCTCCCCGAAAACATACAGCACCACGGGCAGTTGCCGACGGGGGACCCTCACCGCTGCTGCAGTCGTCACCACCCAGGCGTTATGAAGCGGGTAAAACCCTTGCGACTCGCTGCCGATGACAACGCCCAGCACCCGGGTCTGGCTGTCGGGGCGATGGCTGGGCAGAGGCTGCTCCAGCACCTCCATCACCAGGTCGCGATGCGCCGTACTCAGCAGCTTGAGCCTGTGCTGCACCTGCACCTCGCAGCGCAACGCCTGGGTTTGCGCGTTCAGGAATGCCGTAACCCTTCTGGGCGTGCCCGCGCCACTGAGGCGCGCGGACCAGAAATCAACCTCGAGCAAGCGTTGTCGAGCCCCTTGCGAAAACGTATTCAAGGTGTGGGCATGAACCTTGAGTTGGTCCACCCAGGCGACAAGTTCCTGATACGCCGCTGTCTCGGCGCCCGGATCAAGCGGGTCCAGTAAAGCGACCAGGCCTTTCTCATAACGCTCGACCTGCTGTTCCTGGGCGCGCAAGGCCAGCCCGGACGCGGAACCGGCGAGGACGATTTCGGCGTGCCGTCGCTGGTAGTCCCAGGTGAGCAGCTCGTCACACACGTCGCCAAGCCGGCCTCCACCGACCAACTGTTTCCTGTTGCCCTCCACAAACCTGAGGAAAGAGGCGGTATCAAGGGTAGGTGGCCGGTCCCGGGCAAATATTTGCGGGTGATAACGCGTTCCGGCACACGCCAATTCATTCTCCCACTGCTGCGTCAGCAACGCGTGCGCCTGCAGCGCCAACGCATCTCCCTCGATCTCCAGGCCACGGGTCACGCTCAACGCAGCGGACAAATCCGCAGGGCGGCATAGCACTTGGCGACGGTTCAAGGGCAGGCATTGCCAAAGCTCGTCAAACCTCGCCTTGCTCAGTTCCAGCAAGCCGCACTGAAGGGCCACGAAAGAAGGGTATTCATGGAAATTACGGGCGACGCCGGGCAGGTAAATAATGTGGGGCACGCCAACGGGGTCTCCTTCACGATAGATATGCAAGGCGCCTGCAATCGCAATCGAAGGCGTGCCTGGCCACAACAACCCGCCCACTCGAACCCGCGCCCAGTCACCACCGGCGCATCGACGCAACTCAGCGCTCGGCGCATCCGTCACCGCCTGCACCAACTCCATTCCGGCGCTCGACAGCTCATCCAGTTGCCGCGCGATCAAGGCACGGTCGGCAAACAGCTCCTTGTGCAAGGCGACCCAGTACTCCCGTCGCGTCAGCCAGGAACCGTAAGCCAGGCTGTCCCAATACTGGGTCGTGGCCAAAGTCAGTCGTTCGAAGAGCCCCATCGCCCTCACCCGCTGCAAGGCTTCCAACGGCGTAAAGGGCAATCGATAGCCCGGTTTTCCTTTGACGCTCAGGGTGGTTGACGCGTAAACACTGGCGTCCATTGCGTGCTGAAAGAGCCACACAAGTGCCTGGCCCGTCAGGCTATCGACCTTCTCGGGCTGCCCGTCCTGTGCGGGCAGGGTAAACAGCACCTTGTCCGGATCCTCATCGAACGTATTGAGCAACTGCGCGCGGATCACCTTCAGAATTCTGGGCGAGCGGCCGATCAGATGGGTCAGCGCCTGCGCCGATTCGCGACAGCGCATGTCGGCAAGGCAAAGCTGATTGATCAGGCGACTGGGATGAGTGCAAGTATTGATGCGCCGTTTCACCTGGCCGCGAATCGCCTGCCATTCGGCTTCGGCGGCCACTTCGGCGTGCGGGGTGTCGTCACTATCGCCGGTGTCCGACGCAGGGTTGGCAGCGAGAGGAAGGCGGGGCGTTTCGAGGGTCGAGGTCATGGCTGTTTTCTTCGCGTGGAAAAAGCCAGCCTAGGTAACGCGAGTATTCAAGGAAGGTTAGATAAATAACGCAGACGAAAAAAAGCCCGCAGTGTGGGCGGGCGAAAAACCAACGAAGAGCTTGGGGGTGTGTAGCGAGGTGACGCTCAGCTACCGCGATAGGTGGAGTAGCTGTAAGGCGAAATCAGTAGCGGGACATGGTAATGCTCCTGCTCGGCGCTGATGCCGAAGCGCAGGACCACCACGTCGAGAAAAGCCGACTCCGGCAGTTGCACACCACGGGCACGGTAGTAGTCGCCGGCGCTGAATTGCAGCTGGTACACACCACTGCGGTAATCATCGCCTTGCAACAAAGGCGCGTCGCAGCGGCCATCGCTGTTGGTCAAGGCCGTATTCACCAGCTCAAGTTGCGCACCTTCGACGCGATACAGCTCAACCTTGATGGCACTGCCGGGGCAGCCGTGTGCGGCGTCCAAAACGTGTGTGGTCAAACGTCCCATGGCGTCTACGCGCCTCCCGAAGTCAGTAGAAAAGAAATCCGCACTTTTTCAGGGCAGCGAAAAAGCCGGCGATGACTGATTAAGACACTTTTTAAAAAAATTGTACACAATAAAAATCACATAGTTATGGATCCACCCGCTGGCATTGGCTCAAGGACCAATCGACGAGTAAACCTTGCTTTTTAACGACCTTTTGTCCATTAGCTGACCAGTCAGGCAAGTTTCTTGCTAC
>Ga0157375_10003997_pt1 | contig 12789 bp, 8 predicted proteins | sample M35metaG_FD_115311 | JGI IMG/M metagenome (GOLD analysis project Ga0157375, IMG submission 115311) | Miscanthus rhizosphere microbial communities from Kellogg Biological Station, Michigan, USA - M3-5 metaG | ecosystem: Host-associated > Plants > Roots > Rhizosphere > Soil | place: USA: Michigan...
CCAGAAGGTATTTCCGTAGAATTTCAAAGTGAAAACGGAGTGTTGGGAATGGGACCTTTCCCTTTTGAAGGTGAAGAAGATGCAGACATCATCAACGCCGGAAAACAAACGATCACCATTTTGGAAGGTGGTTCATTCTTCGATTCTGCATTCAGTTTCGGGATGATCAGAGGTCAGAAAGTAGACCTTACCATTCTTGGAGCAATGGAAGTTTCTGAAAACGGAGACATCGCCAACTGGAAAATTCCAGGAAAAATGGTAAAAGGAATGGGCGGCGCCATGGATTTGGTCGCTTCTGCCGAAAATATTATCGTTGCGATGATGCACGTAAACAAAGCAGGGGAGAGTAAAATTCTTAAAAAATGTACACTTCCTTTAACCGGTGTAAACTGCGTGAAAAGAGTTGTAACTGAATTAGCTGTTTTAGACGTTACTCCGGCTGGTTTCAAATTGGTTGAAAGAGCTCCGGGAATTTCCGTGGAACACATTATAAAATCTACCGAAGCAGATCTGATTATTGAAGGAGATATTCCTGAAATGCAATTCTAAATAAAACAAAAACCTTGTCACTGACAAGGTTTTTTTATGCGTAATTTAATCGACATAGGAAAATGTAGCGTTAAGAAAATTAAATTTTAATTTTTAGCGAAAGTTTCCAAGTCTTGAATTTTTGTTTCTTTTGTTTCAAGACAAAAGAATTATTTTCCATCCTGCGCCCCGAACACTTTCTGTAAAATACTCGTCGTTCTCATTACAGAATTATTTCTGATTCCGCTTTCTTTTTGAGCCACCATTTTAAATACGCCGTTGATGGTTTCTGTGGTCACATATTCGTTAAGATCGGTGCTTACAGCTTGACCCGTTAAGGTATTGTATTTAGAAATTAAGCTTTTCCAAACCGTATCTGCACCCACTTTTCCTAAAGAAGCCTTTACTTTCGGCTCAAAAGCTGTAAATAACTGACTTTGAGTTTTGGTTTGTAAATAGTTTGTTGCCGCATTATCAGAGCCTAAAAGGATATTTTTTGCATCTGTAATGGTCATAGAAGTAATCGCTTTGGTGAAGATCGGAGTGGCTTCTGTAACCGCATCTTCGGCAGCTCTGTTTAGTAATTTTACCCCCTGATCGGCTAAACTTCCCAAACCTACAGCACGAAGTGTGGTATCGATTTTTCTTAATTTTTCAGGCATCAAGATTTTTACCGCTTCATTTTTAAAGAAACCGTCTGTAACAGCCAGTTTTTTAACACCTTCAGCTACTCCGAGGCTTAAGGCATCTTTTAATCCTGTTGAGATTTGTGTTGAGGTAAGACTTCCCAAATTTACGGGAGATGTAGAAGTTGATTTAGTGGAATTTGTCGTTGTAGTCGTCGTTGAAGTATTCGTTTTTACAGGTTTGGTAAGGTCAATTCCTGTTTTGTCTTTTACAGTTGATTTGATAGCATCTAAAATTTGTGCTTGTGTCGAAACTGAAATGAATAGTCCGGCAGCCAGAAAAAAAGTTTTTCTCATCTTATATTTTTTGCAAATTTAGATGATTTATTTTTTAATAGGTTAAAAAGGCTGTTGAAGTTTTCAGAAAATAATTATATTAGCAAAAACCTTAATCAAATCCAATGATACGAGCTTTTTTAGTGTTTTTTATATTAGTGTCAACTACAATTTTTTCTCAAAAAAAACTGAATTTAATTCCTTATCCTCAAAAAGTTCAAATAAATGAGGGAAATTTTACTATTCCGGACATTATTATGTTAAATAGTGATTTGCCAAAAGAAGAAACGGAATACTTTAAAAAGAGGGAAGGCTCAAGTCTGAAATTTCAGAATTCAGGCAAATCGGAAGCACATTTGGTATATTCTCAGTTACCAAAATCGAAAAACTCTCAGCAAAATGATGAGTTTTATTCCCTTGAAATTACTCCAAAACAGATTATCATTGAATCTTATACAAAACAGGGTTATTTTTTAGCACTTCAAACGTTGATTCAATTAATTGAAGATCATAAAACAGATAAAAAAATTCCAGCTTTAAAAATCGAAGACGAACCCAAATTTGCTTGGAGAGGAATGCATTTGGATGTTTGCCGACATTTCTTCACCGTTGATGAAGTGAAACAGTATATCGACTATTTAGCAATGTATAAATTGAATACTTTTCATTGGCATTTAACAGACGACCAGGGTTGGAGAATTGAAATTAAAAAATATCCGAAATTAACGCAAATTGGTTCAAAACGTAAAGAATCGATGATCGGAGCTTACGTGGATAATACTTTTGACGGAAAACCTTACGGACCTTATTTTTACACACAGGATCAAATAAAAGATGTGGTAAAATACGCTCAGGATCGACACATTACAGTAGTTCCTGAAATCGAAATGCCCGGTCACGCGCTGGCTGCCTTATCTGCTTATCCTGAATTGGCGTGTACAAAAGGACCTTTTGAACCTGCCACAAAATGGGGTGTTTTTGATGATGTTTTTTGCCCTAAAGATGAAACTTTTAAATTTTTAGAAAATGTTTTGGATGAAGTGATGGTGCTTTTTCCTTCGCAATATATCCACATCGGAGGTGATGAATGCCCGAAAACAAGATGGAAGGAATGTGCTCATTGTCAGGAATTAATCAAGAAAAATAATTTGAAGGATGAGCATGGACTGCAAAGCTATTTCATTCACAGAATTGAAAAATATGTAAATTCTAAAGGGCGAAAAATCATCGGTTGGGACGAGATTTTAGAAGGCGGATTAGCGCCAAATGCTGCCGTAATGAGCTGGACAGGCGTAAACGGAGGGATTGAAGCCGCAAAATCAAAACATTTTGCAGTAATGACTCCAGGATCGTATTGCTATTTCGATCATTATCAGGGAGATCCACAGTCCGAACCGAACGCTTTTGGAGGATTTACTCCTTTGGATAAAGTTTATTCTTACAACCCGATTCCGGTAGAATTGAATGCTGACCAGGCAAAATATATTTTGGGAGTTCAGGCGAATTTATGGACTGAATATATTGAAGATTTTAAACAGGTTCAATACATGATTTTTCCAAGATTGATGGCGCTTTCAGAAGTCGGTTGGGGAACTTCAGATCTGAAAAATTATAAAGAATTTGAAGGAAGAGTGATCAACGAGTTCAAAGTGTTGGATAAAATGAATGTGAATTATGCAAAAAGCATTTACAACGTTTCAGGAAAGGTAATTTCCAATAATAATGGGGTGGTTTATGAACTTTCAACTTCACAAAACCCAAGCGGAATCCGATATACATTAGACGGAATGGAGCCGACGGCAAATTCTCAAGTGTATCAAAATCCAATTCCAGTTTCAAAGTCAATGACGATTAAATCAGCTTATTTTGAAAACGGACAATTAAAAAGTGCGGTTTCTTCTCAACAATTTACAACGTCAAAAACTACAGGAAAAAATATTACGTTAGAACAACAGCCGAGCGAAAATTATTCTTTCGGTGGAGCTTTCACTTTAGTTGACGGAATTATTGGAAACCAAAGGCAGTTAGGTAAAACATGGCTTGGTTTTCAAGGGAAAGATGTTGTGGCGACAATTGATTTCGGACAAAAGACTAATTTTACGGAAGTTTATTTTAATACCTTAGAAAATAAAGGAAGCTGGATTCACATGGCAAAATCTGCCCAGATATTTGTTTCTGATGATAATCAAAATTTCAAAATGATCAAGGAAATAGGAAAAGATGAAATCCAAAATGCAAAAGGGAAAATTAAATTAAACGTAGGAAATCAAAATTCAAAATATATCAAGATTAAAATAGAAAACGCAGGAATTATCCCAGCCGGAAATCCGGGAGCAGATTCAAAAGCATGGCTTTTTGTTGATGAAATCGGAGTAAATTAAACAACGCATTGATCTAAGCCGTAATTCCTAAAACCTTATACCTGAAAAACAATGAACTCACGCAGAAAATTTCTAAAAAACACCGCATTGGCATCTTCAGCATTATTGTTGAATCCATTGGATTTAATTGCTAAAGATTTACCTGAAAATAACAATAAAGTTGTAAACAAACCGATCGTCATTTCCACATGGAATTTTGGTTTAAAAGCTAATGAAGAAGCTTGGACGATTTTAGGAAAAAACGGAAGAGCTTTGGACGCGGTTGAAAAAGGTGTTCGTTTGGTTGAAAATGATCCGACAGAAAGAAGCGTTGGGTATGGCGGGCGCCCCGACAGAGACGGAAGGGTGACTTTAGATGCCTGTATTATGGATGAAAATTATAATATCGGCTCCGTTGCGTGTATTGAAAATATTAAAAACCCAATTTCTGTAGCCAGAGCGGTGATGGAAAAAACACCACACGTAATGTTGGTGGGTGATGGAGCTTTGCAATTTGCGGTTTCTCAGGGTTTTAAGAAAGAAAATATTCTGACTGCCGAGTCTGAAAAAGAGTGGAAAGAATGGTTGAAAGACAGTAAATACCAACCTATTGTAAATATTGAAAATCACGATACAATTGGAATGATCGCTTTGGATGCCCAAGGAAATCTTTCCGGAGCTTGCACAACGAGCGGAATGGCTTTCAAAATGCATGGAAGAGTAGGAGATTCGCCGATTATCGGAGCGGGTTTATTCGTTGATAATGAGGTAGGTGCAGCGACGGCAACTGGTCATGGTGAAGAAGTGATCAGAATGGTTGGAACTCATCTTGTAGTTGAATTAATGCGACAAGGTAAAAGTCCTCAACAGGCTTGTAAAGAAGCCGTTGAAAGAATTGTACAGATTACTAAGAGGAGAAATAAAAATTTAAAAGATATTCAGGTTGGTTTTATTGCTTTAAATAAAAAGGGTGAATATGGCTCGTATTGTATTCAGGATGGATTCAATTATGCCGTTTATGATCAAAAAGGGAACCGTTTGGAAAAACCGGAGTTTGCTTTGAAATAAATTGTAGAAATTAGAAATTAGAAATTAGAAATTAGAAATTAGAAATTAGAAATTAATTTTGCTAAACCCTAAACCCTAAACCCTAAACCCTAAACCCTAAACCCTAAACCCTAAACCCAAATGTCAAAAATAGAAATAGCCTGTTTCAACCCGGAATCTGCAATCATTGCTTTTGAAAACGGAGCCGACAGAATAGAATTGTGCGACGGATTAAGCGAAGGCGGAACAACACCCGATTTTGAAACCGTAAAACAGCTTCGAGAAAAAATAAACATCCCAATTTTTGTTATGATTCGCCCTCGTGGTGGGGATTTTACGTATTCTGATGCCGAATTTGAGCAGATGAAAGAAGAATTAATTCAATTAAAATCTTTAAATGTTGATGGTTTTGTTTTCGGAATTTTAGATGAAAATGATGAAGTGAATATTGAACAGAATAAAGCTTTAGTCGAATTGGCGAAACCTTATCAATGTACTTTTCATAGAGCTTTCGACAGAGCAAAAGATCTGGAAAATTCTTTAGAAAAAGTAATTGAATGTGGCTTTAAAACCATTCTTACGTCAGGTCAAAAACCAAATGTTTCTGAAGGTAAAGAAAACCTTAAAAAGTTAGTGGAATTATCCAACGGAAGAATCGAAATTCTTGTCGGTGGTGGACTTCGTTCAACAAATATTGAAGAAATTAGAGAGATTACAAAAGCCGGATATTTTCATTCTTCTGCAATTACGGATGGTGGTGCTTTTGCAAATGCGGATGAGGTTGTAGCTTTGAAAAACAGTTAAATTTAATTTTAAACGCAAAGTTTAATAGTAAGAACTGAATAGTTTTAAGGAGCAAAGTATTGAGACAAAGTCTCTGATTAAGCTTGAAAATAAAACACACGCTTAATAAAATCAATTTATTGATTAATCTTTGCTCCTTGATATTAGCAGAAAGAAACATAATCTTTGCGTTAAAAAATAAAATAAAAACACAAATGACAGAAAATGAATTATCCTATAAAATTATAGGATCAGCCTTAGAAGTTCACAGGAATTTAGGAGTAGGATTATTAGAGAATACATATGAGCAAGCTTTAGCATATGAATTGAAAAAATCAGGTTTAAATGTAAAACAACAGTTATATCTACCCTTAAAATATAAAGAAGTAAATATTGAAAATGCTTATAAAGTTGATTTAATACTAGAAAATAAGGTTATAGTTGAAATAAAATCAGTGTTGGAAATACATCCGATTTTCCATTCTCAATTGCTGACTTATCTGAAATTGACCAACTTAAAACTAGGGCTTCTCATTAATTTTAACATTCCTCTTATCAAAGACGGAATTCATAGAATTGTAAATAATTTATAATGAACAAAACGATCCTTTTTGCTTTCTTTTTCATTCAGAATATACTATTTGCGCAGTTTTCAGAACGAAATTTATCTTCTGAAAAATGGCAATTCAAAAATTCAAAAGAACAAAATTGGTTTACAGCTACGGTGCCGGGAACGGTTCATTTGGATTTGATGAATCATAAAATCATTCCCGATCCTTACAAAGATGAGAATGAAAAGAAAGTTCAATGGATAGAAAATGAAGACTGGGATTATCAAACTTCATTTACAATTTTACCAAAAGAATTAGAAAATCAAAATATTGATTTGGTTTTTAATGGATTGGATACTTTTTCAGAAATTTACCTGAACGGAAAACTGTTGAAAAAAACAGATAATATGTTCAGAAAATGGGAAATTCCAGTTAAACAGAATTTAAAAATTGGAGATAATTTATTGCAAATTAAATTCAAATCTGCAGTAAATGTAGGAAAAGAATTAGCAAAAAAAGTTCCTTTCACAATACCGGAATCTCCGAGAAGTTTTGTAAGAAAAGCGCAATATCAGTTCGGATGGGATTGGGGACCGAGATTGGTAACAGCTGGAATCTGGAAAGATGTAAAACTTAATTCCTGGAATAATGCTAAATTCGAAAATATAAAAATTGAGCAGAAAAGTGTAACAAAACAACAAGCAGAGTTAAATATTTATACTGAAATCTTTGCCGAAAGAGAAGGGAAATATTCTGTTTCAGTTAATAATCAATCAAAAAGTTTTAAATTGAAAAAAGGAAAAAACACAATCAATCTTCCTTTTATAATTAACAATCCAAAGCTTTGGCAGCCGAATGGTTGGGGCGATCCGAATTTATATGATATAAAAATTTCTTTACAAAAAGATTCGAAAAATTTAGATAATAAAACTGAAAGAATCGGTTTAAGAACGATTGAATTAATTCAGGAAAAAGATGCAAAAGGTAAATCATTTTACTTTAAAGTCAACGGAAATCCAATGTATGCAAAAGGCACCAACTGGATTCCATCCGATAGTTTTTCACCAAGAATTACGAAAGAAAAATATCAAAAATTGATTAAAGATTCAAAAGAGGCAAACATGAACATGATTCGTGTCTGGGGTGGCGGAATTTACGAAGATGATGAATTTTACAAAGCCTGCGACGAAAACGGCATTTTGGTCTGGCAGGATTTTATGTTTGCGGGTAGTTTTTATCCATCCGATGAAGAATTTTTAAACAATGTAAAAGAAGAAGTGAAAGATCAGGTCAACCGACTTCAAAATCATGCGTCAATTGCTTTGTGGTGCGGAAATAACGAAGTGGATGAGGCGATTGTCAACTGGGGGTATCAAAAGCAGTTCAAATATTCAAAAGAAGATTCTTTACAGGCTTGGAAAGATTATAAAAAAGTTTTCCATGAATTGATTCCCAATACTTTAAAAGAAAATCTGACGGCTGATAAAAATATGTACTGGCCAAGTTCTCCATCGATCGGTTGGGGACACAAAGAAAGCCTGACGGAAGGAGATTCCCACTATTGGGGCGTTTGGTGGGGTGAGCAGCCGTTTGAAATTTTTAATGAAAAAGTTCCAAGATTTGCTTCTGAATACGGTTTTCAGGGAATGCCAACGTTGGAAACTACAAAATCTATGTTTTCAGGAAATCCGGATCTGAATTTAGAAAACGGAACGATTAAAGCTCACGAAAAACACGGAAGAGGCTGGGAAATTATCAATTCGTATATGAAACGTGATTATAATGTTCCGACAGATTTCTTGAAATATAATTATATCTCTCAACTGTTGCAAGCCCGCGGAATGCAGATTGCTATTGAAGCTCACCGTCGCGCAAAACCTTATAATATGGGAACTTTATATTGGCAGTTAAATGATTGTTGGCCGGTGGTTTCATGGTCTTCGATTGATTACTTGGGAAATTGGAAAGCGCTGCATTATCAGATTAAAAGAAGTTTTGAAAATCAAGTGATTTTGACAGAAGAAAAAGATGGAATTCTGAATTTTTACGCCATTAATGATGAATTGAAAAAATTTGATGATGTACAATTAGAACTAGAGATCAATAAGTTTAATGGAGAAAATTTAATTACAACCGTATCAGTTGCAGATGGAAAAGACTTAAATGAAATGTTGAAATTTGATCCGGTTAGAGTAGATGAATTAATTGAAAACTCAGATAAAAATAAAGTATTTTTAAATCTAATTGTAAGAGGAAAGAACGAGAAAATTATTGCTGAAAACAATTATTTCTTTTCAAAACCGAAAGATTTAAAGCTTCCAAAGCCTAATATCAAAATCAAGAAAATTTCTCCGACAGAAATTGAAATTTCCACAGACGTTTTAGCAAAAGATGTTTATTTAATGGGAGATACTCATTTCAGTGACAATTTCTTTGATCTGCTTCCAAAAACATCAAAAAGAATTAGACTTTCAAAACCTTTGGAAAAAGTTGAGGTGATGAGTCTTTGGGATACGATGAATTAATATGTTTAACATTTTAATTTTTCTTATTTGAAACAGTAAAAACTATGTAAAAAATACCAGTTTTTATTTTCAACTGGAAAATCAGCCGTAAATTTGACTCTTATTTCTCGCATATGGTAAATTTTGTTCTGATAGCAGTCTGTATTTTGGCCGGAATGATTCTGAGAGCGACAAAATCGATCCATCCCGACGCTCACAAAGGCATTAATACATGGATTCTTTACCTTGCGCTTCCTGCGGTTTCATTTAAATATTTACCGAAAGTTCATTGGACGACAGAAATGTTTTTCCCGATTATCGCTACTTTTTTGACGTCCGTTTTCTGTTTTCTCTTCATGATGTTTTACAGTAAAAGCAAGGGATATTCAAGAAGGTCGAGAAGCACGCTGGAGCTGGTAAGTGGTTATAGTAATACGTCATTTGTCGGTTTTCCGCTGGTTGCTGCATTTTATGGCGAAAGTCTTTTAAGTATTGCTATTATTTGTGATCAGACCATGTTTTTTTCGCTTTCAACATTAGGAATTATTGCAGCTTTAAAAGGAGGAAGTAAGTCAGGAACAATAAGTGCAGGATTTATCTTAAAAAGATTAATCACTTTTCCGCCGCTTGTTGGTTGTATTCTAGCGCTAATTTTATCTCAGTTTATAGATTTCACTTCAGCAGAACCATTTTTTGATAAACTGGCAGCAACCGTAAGTCCGTTGGCTTTATTTTCGGTCGGATTACAGTTAAAATTCAATGGCTGGAAAAAATTGATTCCACAAATGTCGGTTTCAATGTTGTATAAATTAATTTTAGCTCCTGCCATCACATTAGGGTTGGCTTTATTGCTGGGAATAAAAGGGAACATCGCAAAAATCACCATTTTTGAATCTGCAATGCCGGCGGTTCTTACTTCGAGCATCATCGCAGAACAATTCAGATTGAATACGAAACTTACAAATTTAACCATCGGATTTAGTATAATCGTGGGACTTTTTACTTCCGCTGTCTGGTATAAAATTATTGAATTCTTTTTCTGAATATAAGCTTTGTCATTTCAGAAGCAGAAATCTCTTATTCATTACCAATTTATCACGAATTATTTTCAGGAGCTATTTAATTACATCGAAAAGCTATTTTATTTTTTATTTGAAGCTATTTCCGGCTTTCCACTATATCTTTTTGGTTACGGGCTCCGCTTCGCTCCGCCCGCAACCAAAAAGGATGTCGCTGCAATCCGGGCTACGACTGAAGTCATTATTTTCAGCTTTTGTCATTCCTTGCAATGACCTAAACAAAATATTGCAGTTCTCTAAAGAAAAATCTAATTTTACACTTTAAATATTTCCCTTGCCATACGCTCAAATTGTTTTACCGTTAAATTTAAGAGGAACTTTCACTTACAGAATTCCTGATGAGATCGTGTCTGTTATTCAAGCAGGAATGCGGGTTTTGGTACCATTTGGCGGAAAGAAAATTTATACAGGAATTGTTTTTGAAATCCATGATCGGGTGCCTGAAAATTTTGTGGTAAAGGAAGTGATCAGTATTTTAGACGATCAGCCGATCCTTCCGAATGAGCAGATTCATTTTTGGAACTGGCTTTCAGAATATTATCTGTGTAATTTGGGCGAAATTTACCGTTTTGCGTTTCCGTCTTCTTTAAAGCTGGAAAGTGAAACCTATTTAAAATTAAAACCAAATGCGATCATAGATTTCGAAATCCTGGATGTTAATGAAATGTACCTGGTTCAGGCTTTGGAAGTACGTCAGTTGATCAATTTAACGGATATTGAAGCATTTATTCCTAAAAAAGATATTATTAAAACCATCAACTCACTGATTGATCTTCAATACATAGAAATTGATGAAAAGATCACTGAAAAATATAAAGCAAAAGAAGTTGCTTACGTTAAAATTAATGAGAAGCTTCTAAGCAATGAGAACCTTACGATGATCCTTTCAAAACTGGATAAAGCTCCAAAACAGAAAGAACTTTTTTTATCTATTTTATCCAGACAATCTGATAATCTGGAGAATTTTATAAAAAAATCGGATGTTTTTGCAGAAGGTAATTTTGCACAGTCTCATTTCAAACCGCTTTTAGATAAAGAATTCGTTGAAGAATATTATATTCAGAAAGACAGGATTGAAAGTTATGACGGTGAAACAGAAGAAATAGAAGACCTTTCCGACGCTCAGAAGCAGTCAAAAATTGAGATTGACGACGCTTTTGAAGAAGGCAAAAATGTGCTGCTTCACGGGGTAACTTCTTCAGGGAAAACGCATTTGTATTTAGATAAAATCGAAGAATGCATTAATGAAGGGAAAAATGTACTGTTTTTACTTCCTGAAATTTCTTTAACCAAACAAATTACCCAAAGATTAGAAAAAAAATATGGTCGACAGCTTGGTTTTTATCATCAGAAATTAACTGATTTTGAACGTGTTGAGGTTTGGCGGAGAATCAAACAAAATGATATTCAAATCCTGATCGGAACACGGAATGCTTTGTTTTTGCCTTATCAGAATTTAGGATTGATCATTGTTGATGAAGAGCACGATTCTGCTTACAAACCGAGAGAAGTTTCGCCTTATTTTAATGCAAAAGATTCTGCGCTGGTATTCGCAAATTTCTATGGTGCAAAAGTTATTTTAGGTTCTGCAACGCCTTCTGTGGAAAGCTATTACTTGGCTGAAAAAGATAAATTGAGATATGTTTTCCTGAATGAACGGTTCGGAAACGTGAAACTTCCTGAATTTGAACTGATTGATTTTAAAGAAGCTCAGGATTCTAAGAAAATTTCAGGAAATTTTTCATTAAAGTTAATTGAAGAAATCAAGAAAAATCTAGACGAAAAAAATCAAACTATAATTCTTCACAACCGCCGTGGTTATGCCAATGTTGTGGAATGTGAAACTTGCGGTTATGTCAATTACTGCTCCAACTGTGATGTTGTTCTGACTTATCACAAAGCCGCCAATGAAATGAAATGTCATTATTGCGGTCAGCGGGCATCAAAGCCAAAAACCTGCCCGAAATGTCATTCTGAAAATCTGAATGAAAGAGGAGTGGGTGTTGAGCAGATTCATGAAGAAGTCTCTAAGATATTTCCTGATAATGAAGTAGATAGAATGGATGTGGATTCCATGCGAAAGAAATTTGCCTACGAAAAACTATACGAAAAAATTGAAGACCGGGAAACGGATATTATTGTAGGTACTCAGATGATTTCCAAAGGATTGGATTTTGATCATATCGAATTGGTTGCTATTCCGAAAGCGGATTCTATGTTGTATGTTCAGGATTTCAGAGCGGAAGAAAGGGCTTATCAGCTCATCACGCAAGTTTCCGGAAGAGCGGGAAGGGTTTCCGGAAAGGGGAAGATTTTAATTCAGACTTTTAATCCGGGGCATTCTGTTTTTCAGTTAATTAAAATGAATGAAGTTTCAAAAATCTATGAATATTTTTTGAAGGAACGCCAGAAATTTCATTATCCGCCTTTCACAAAATTAATCATGATCGAAATGAAGCACAGACGTGAAGATAAAGTAAACCGTGCATCACAGTTTTTAGGGTCGGTATTACGGAAATATCTGCCGGAAGATTGTGTGTTGGGTCCGGAAAAAGCTCAGATTGCCAGATTAAATAATTTGTACCAATTTCAGATTATGCTGAAGCTTCCACGGGGGAAAAAGTATGAGGAATTTAAGAAGCTGGTTTTGATAAGTCTAAAAGAATTTGAAGAAATCACTGCCTATCAAAGCATTAAAAAAGACGTTTTCGTGGATTTTTAACAATTTTTAACAAACTTTATAGCACTTTATTACACCATAGGTAACCAACTTATAGCAATAATTTCTACTTTTGAACGTTGATTATATGTTTGGTCTTTTAATTATCGATTTAACTAATTGATTTTTAACGGATCAAAATATAAGGAAAAACAAAAATAGATGGTAAATTTCAGAAAATATATTTCAGGTATTACGGTTTTGGCCACTGGCTTTATCTTTGCCCAATCTACCGTTTCTACAGTTCTTTATTCTC
>Ga0157375_10003999_pt1 | contig 12787 bp, 14 predicted proteins | sample M35metaG_FD_115311 | JGI IMG/M metagenome (GOLD analysis project Ga0157375, IMG submission 115311) | Miscanthus rhizosphere microbial communities from Kellogg Biological Station, Michigan, USA - M3-5 metaG | ecosystem: Host-associated > Plants > Roots > Rhizosphere > Soil | place: USA: Michigan...
CATGCATCTTGACTTTGTCAAAGACCTCACAACCGTGATAGATGAGAAAACCACCGACGATGATTCTTAAAAGAAAAATTCCATTCTGCTGCCAGATGGGGGAGGGAGAAAGGAATCGTTGCATGATAAAAAGATTCAGGATTCAGGATTCAAGATTCAGGATTCAGGATTCCGGATATGCCAAGTTAAGACTTGAATCTTGAATCTTGAATCCTGGCAATTACGCCTTAACCAAGAAACTTTCTTTGATTTTTCCCAACAGATCCTTGTCGATCATCTTTTGAGCCAGCGAGATCATATTCTTGAAAGCAGTTGCATGAGAGATGCCATGTCCAATGATCACTGGCTTGGCAACGCCCAATACGGGAACGCCGCCATAAACTTCAAAATTGAAACGTTCAAAATATTCATCGGTTATCCGTCTCCGTTGTACGACGTCGTAGATGCTTTCGGCCAGCTTGAGAATCACGTTGCCGGTAAAGCCCTCACAAACCATCACATCGGCCTTGTCCAGGAAAACATCCCGTCCTTCAATATTGCCGATAAAGTTGAGTGTTTCATTTTCTTTCAGCAATGGGAACGCCGCCTGCGTGAGCAGGTTCCCTTTCCCTTCCTCTTCACCGATGTTGATGAGTCCGACGCGCGGATCGGGAATGTTGAGAATGTATTTTGCGAAGAGATCGCCGAGAATTGCGAATTGAAGCAGGTTCTCCGGTTTACAGTCTGCGTTAATACCCGCATCGATCATCAATCCGAGTTTGCCATTCTCGCGGGGCATGTAAGCGCCAATGGTAGGACGGCTCACGCCCTCGATGGCTTTGATGCTGTACAATGCACCTACCATCATGGCGCCGGTATTTCCTGCGCTGATGAATGCATCGATCTTGGCAGAGGCCAGCAAATGAAATCCAATTGAGATGGAGGACTGGGGCTTCTCTTTAAGTGCCCTGGTAGGACTCTCATGCATGCCAATGATCTGGGGAGCATTGACGATACGGAATTGTTTTTCGTCCAAACCCTGTTCCTGCAGAAGTGGTCGAATCTTTTGTTCGTCACCCAGCAGCGTCAGGGTGGCCTGTTGCTCGGTTTCCAATTGGTAAAGCTGTATGCCCTTCACAGCTTCAAGCGGAGCATAATCACCACCCATCATATCAATACCAATATTCATTGCGGGGATCTAAATTAAAATTCCAAACCCCAAAGTAAGATATTTATCTCACCCTGAAATTTGGAACTGCTAAATTTTTAATTACTTAATCGGGGACTTCTCGGCTACGAGCTTCCCCTTGTAGTATAATTTGCCTTCGCTTACGTGTGCGCGATGACGTACGTGAGTTTCACCCGTGGTGCTGTCCTTCGTCAGTGTAACCTGCTGGGCCTTATAATGGGTTCTTCTTTTGGCGCTGCGCTGCTGTGAGTGCCTCCGTTTTGGATTAGGCATAAAAACTGATTTTAGTTGTTCTTAATTATGTAGAGCCTTTCGGCCTTAATTCTTCTTGTCTTTAAATTTTTCCAGCGCTTTCCAAACCGGGTTCACCGTTTGATTGTCCTGCGCATTCATCTTCTTCAACATGGCGAGTACTTCCTTGTTGCACTGCGGTCCGCCCATTTCATCTTCACTGCACATTTTTTGGAGCGGTACACTCAGGCAAACGAATTCATAGATCCAATCGGAAATATGCAGATGGCTTTCTGTGCGTGAGATGTAATAAACGTCGGGGTCTTCTTCCTGTCCGTTCATCTCATCCGGATTTTCAACCAGTTTTACCACCATGTTGAATTCGTCCCAGAGATCCTTCGTCAGTGCATTGCCGCAGCGGTCACACACCACATCTACATTGCCTCCCACTTCAAACTTGAGCATCATGAAGGAGGTGTTTTTTTCCAGCTGCAGTTTCACGTGTGCCTGGCAATTGCTGAAATCCTGGTCGCCGTATGCTGAAAAGAACTTGTCCTTTATTTCGTAATTGAATTCATGGACTCCCGGCTTTAACCCCACAAAAGCGATCTCATATTGCCTGCGGTTGGCCATTTTACTCAATTTAAAGGTTTGCAAAGGTAGGGAAAATATTCGGAAAATCGGCAATAAAATGATGCCGGCAAGGGAAGTTCCGGTTTCTGTCCAAATTTAAATAATATATTCAATTTCATAATCTTATATGGCGTTAAAAAGCGAAATCCCTGCCTTCCGGCGAGAGAGATTTTCCTTCATTTCTGTATTTTTACGGGCTATGGCAAAAGGCAGGAAATTCAGGGTCTGGTGGTTATGGCTGTTATTGGCATTTTTTATTCTGTTTATAAAACTGCTCACTTCCTACCCCGGCGCGATTGAAAACAACTATTCAACGGGCATTTATCCCTACATCGGCGGATTCTTCAGAACACTCACCGGCTGGTTCCCTTTCAGTATTGGAGACCTGCTATACATAGCCGCAGCCATCTGGCTATTCGTCAAGCTGGCCAAGTATATCAGGTTGGCAGTTTCAAAAAAATTGGATAAAAAGGCGGCGTGGTCGGCGGCAATTAACCTGGTTTTGATATCGGCATTGATCTACATTTTTTTCAATCTGAATTGGGGATTGAATTACAACCGGAGGGGAATCAGCTACCAGTTAAGATTTGATAAGAAGCCCTATTCAACAAATGAGCTCGCGGAGTTGGACAGCCTGCTGGTTCAAAGAATCAATTTGACGAAGAGAGCATGGATCAGATCGGGTGCTGTATATCCGGATAACGCAGAAATGTTCCGCAAAACAAAAGAGGCCTATGCAAACCTGCAGAAGTCTTATGCCTGGCTGGATTATTCAAGGGTTTCATTGAAGCCATCGATGTTTGGCTGGCTGGGAAATTATATTGGATTCACGGGCTACTACAATCCATTCTCGGGAGAGGCGCAAGTGAATACCACGGTTCCAAAATTTCTGCGACCCTATGTTTGTTGTCACGAAGTGGCTCACCAGCTCGGTTATGCGAAGGAGAACGAAGCCAATTTTGTAGGTTGGCTGGCCGCATCTTCTTCCAACGACAGTTTATTTCACTATTCAACTTATTTCGATCTATTTCTTTATGCAAACCGGAATTTGTACGGTGTTGACAGCGCTTTGGCGAGACATTATCGCAGTCAGCTGGATACGGCGGCCAAGCAGGATTTGGTAGAATTGAGAAAGTTCCTGATTGAGCATGAGAACCCCGTTGAACCATTCATACGCTGGATGTATGGAAAATATCTGGAGGCCAATCAACAACCCTCCGGAGAGCTCACTTATGATGAGGTTATTGGAGATGTGATTGCGTATTATAAGAAGTATGGGAAATTATAGTTAGTTGACCGGTTACCCAGTTGACCAGTTAGCTGTTCAACTCGTTAACTGGTTAACTGATCAACTGGTTCTGATCAACTGGTTAACTTGTCAATTACCAATGATTCTTCCACATCATACTTTCCACCGGCCGGTTGGGCTGACCGCTGTATTTGGCGTTGGGCTTCTTGTTGTAAGCAAGTTCAACCTCGCCGTCGACCGGGAAATAGATCAATTGTCCAATAGGCATGCCTTCATATACACGTACGGGCAACTTGCTGGAGATTTCGAGCGTCCAGTTGCCGCAGAAGCCAACATCGCCCTTGCCTGCTGTAGCGTGGATATCAATTCCGAGGCGGCCGGTAGATGACTTGCCTTCCAGGAAGGGAACATGGTTATGTGTTTCGGTATACTCCTGTGTTACGCCCAGGTAAAGAGTTCCGGGTTCGAGAATAAATCCTTCCGCGGGAATTTCAAAATGTTTAATCGTATTATGCTTGCGCGCATCAAGAACTTCGTCGACATATACTGCCAGGTACTTTCCAAGATGTACGTCATAGGAATTGCTTCCCAGGTATTCTCTATTATAGGGTTCGATTTTTATAGTTCCTTTGCTGATCTCTTCAAGAATGCGCGTATCACTTAAAATCATGGGCGGAATGTATATTTATAGCTTGCGAAAATGATGTTTAGTTTTGAATAATGCCTCTGTTTTATCAACATAATATTAACGAGCTCACAAAATTAGGCATTTGGAAGATCGAAGAGCCAGAGTCTTTTTACCTGGAGGAGGTACCCTTGCAAAGATCGATCACGCATCCCCATAAAAGACTTCAGCACCTGGCTGGCCGATGGATGCTCAAAAGGCTATTCCCCGATTTTCCCTATGACCTGATCCAAATCGCGGATACGCGCAAGCCGTATCTGGCGAATGAAGCTTATCACTTCTCCATTTCTCATTGCGGTGATTTCGCAGCGGCCATCGTGAGCCGCGACCATCGGGTTGGAATCGACATTGAGCTGCCTACACAGAGGATTGAAAAGATCAGCAGAAAATTTTTGAACGACATTGAACTGGTTTGGCTGGAAAAAATCTCTTATGCGGGTGCCAGTGATGAAATCTCCGACCATACTCGTTTTCTCACATTGTTGTGGAGTGCGAAGGAGGCAGTTTTCAAATGGTATGGAGACGGCGAGGTAGATTTTCGCGATCATATTCAATTGCAGGATTTCAATTGGCTGGAGGAGGGCGTGCTTAATTGCGAATTCAGAAAAATGTTAACCGTGGATTTGGCGGTGAATTATCGGATGTTTGAGAAGATTTGCCTGACGTATGTTTATAGTTGATTAGGTTGATTGGGTTGATCACTCAATTAACCCAATCAACCTAATCCACCTGGTCAACCTTTACTAACCGGATAATTCAACGGATCCTGATTCAGCACTTTGCTCAACGCAGTATAAAGGTCCGGGAAGACTTTCATCATCCTGGCCGGATTTTCAAAAAAAACCTCGATACTTTCTGCCCAGAATTCCTGGTAATTTTCCACGGCCTGATTTGTATAAAGCGTGCTCATCATCATTTTGCTCTGCTCGAAAATGGATTTGCCTATTTGTTGAAAGGCGGGAAAAGCGTTACGAAACTCTTTGTCTACCTGCACCTCAGATTCGAAGTTCTGATAATAGAGCGCGTGGGCCATTTCGTGCAGACCAACATTCTGGCTATCGGCCCCGCTCTTGTATCCTGCCAGAAAATGCGTCCAGGCAATATTGATCGTATTTCCGGTTACGTTTCCCATGAGTATGCGAAACGGTTCCAATCCGACGAATTCCTTTGGATAGACCTGTATCACCGAAAAATGGGAGAGGCCAAATTTCTTCAGGCCAAGTGTCAATTGAATGGCAGATGCGCTGATCAGGATCGGCATTTCGCGAAAGCCGAGCTTATCGTGTATGATGAATGTCTTGTTTTCGACAAATTTCTTCAAACGCAAGCGGAATTTCGCCTGGTCAAAATCCATCAGCCCTGCATAAAAGCGTAAATGTTTGGTGAGAACTTTGTGAATGACGTCATCGGAAAATTGAAGGTCTGCTCCGAAGTATACCAGCGGTGAATTGATGACTTCGCCGCCACCCATTTTGAGATCCATCGGGGGATCATCGGAGGTGGGTAATTCCACCTTGGCCTTTCTCTTGACATTGTACCAAATGAGGAGAGCAATTACCAATAAAGAAAGCGCAAGTTGCACCATGAGATTGGAGGGTTACGGGTCATATTAAACGCTTTAGCCATCCAATAAATTATCTCCATTCGATTCTTCTTCAATGTTAAAATCGATGGTATGTTGTCCTGCAATGCCTTCAATGGAGCCATGGATATGGGCTGCATTGAGAAGCACTTTTTCTAATTGTTTTTCTCTTGACTTCCACAATTTTTCCATGGAATCACGTTCCCGCTGGATTGAGATTTTCATGGACAGAAAACCTTCGCGAACCGCCTTCCATTGAGAGGAAAATTCCTGGCTGGTGAGGTAGTCATAAAGCATATGGACCTTTTCTCCCTTGTTTTGCTGGGATTTTGCCACATTAGCGATTTTCATAATACCATCCCTCAATGCATGGACAAGCCCCCTGACCTCGGAAAAGCTGCAGATCCAGACGCCATTTCTCTCGCCCATGTGTTCCATGTCCTTCGGGCTTACCTGGGTGACTAATACCGCCACATCGGCCCCCTGGCTGCGCATATCTGCTTTTAGTTTCTCGATCCACTCATTCGAAAAATCCTTCCTTCTCTTGCTTTCAAAAATGATCTTGCCACAATCCTGGCCAAACTGGTTTCTCACAGTTTGAATGCAATCGGCCCCGCGAACGCCTTTGCCTACTTCTGCAATGTCATCGAAGGGAAAAGTATTGCGCAACATTTCTTCCAGTTCCAGCTCCTGCACTTCACCTTGTAGTTGGGTCGAGCCTTGCTCTGCCCTTCGTTTCATATCCTCGGCGAGTTTTCTCTGATCGTCGAGTTGCTTCTGCATTTCCCGCAACCTCATTTGATATTCGGTTTCCTTGGCTTGCAAGCGTTGTTCTTCGAGACGTTTCAGTTCTTCTGCCAGCTTTGTGCGTTCATCCTGTAATTTTTGCTGAACTGAAATTTCCAGCTCGGCTTCTTTATTTTTCAGTTGGCTTTCCTTTTGGAGAAATTCAACTTCTTTTTGGCGGGACAGCTTCAGTCTTTCTTCATTGTCTTTGTTGGCCTGTTCCAGCATTCTCAGTTGCACTTCATAATCCTGTGCCACAGATTTCCTTACCTGTGTTTGGATATCGGCTTCCATTTTCTGTTTTTCCTGCAACAGTTTTTGGCGAAACAATTCGTTTTCCCGGTTTTTCTTTTCTTCGAATAGCTTTTGCTCGTCCAGGAGTTTTGTCCGTTCCGCTTCCATGCTGTCGGCCCATTGCTGCTGCTGGGTGCGATATTTTTCCTGGAATTTTTGTTCCAGTTCCGTCGCGACCACATTCTCCACGTCGATCGTGTTTCCACATTTCGGGCACTTTATCTCATTGGGCATTTTGCTAAGTTTTTGTGCAATTTAGGAAAATGCGGCGGTTGTTGCGATAAAAGAAAAAGAGCAAGCCAGCGCCTACCTATTTGGAGGGCTGATTTGCTCTTGAATTATTTTTTTTGTGGTTATTGCGGAATCAGCTTGCCGTACGAATCCATGTCTGCGTACATAAAAATGTAGTTGTTTGCGTCTATCTGCAGGATTGTGGCCATGGATGTGAGGGCGCCGTTCAAATCCCGAACTTCAATTCGCGAATCATCTGGAATAAGATTCCACTTGCCGTTAACAACAGATGAGACAGAGGACAGCACGGCAGTGAAAGTTCCGTTTATGTTATAAGTGTAAGTATCTCCATCCAGGTTCAATGTGTTGTTTGCACGTCCACGAATGTAAACTGTGTCAGGTACCGCATCGTGAGAATTATGAACCAGCATTTCATATTTCCAGGGATGCGATGCGAGCAATTCCGCTTTTGTTTTTGGCGGATGCTGAGGGATAGGTGGCAGCGTTATAACAACGGGGGCGGGCGTTTCCTCTTTTGAACAGGAGGCGAATACCACGACTAAGGAAATAAGCACGGAAAATTTCAGAGGTTTCATGTTATGGGGATTTGGAGCTAACGTTTAGGGATACTGTAAAAATCGGGGACAAAATATGAAAAATTTTTCTAGCTTATTGCAGGCAGGTGGCTGATATTAGCAAAAAATTCATTTTAAAAGTCCGTGCCGGGTTGGCATTAAAACTTGTTGTGATGTGATGTGGAGAGGAAATTGGCTTCGGCGATCTCTGGAGGGTGCTAACACAAAAACCCGGGCGCCAAATGCGCAAGGGATTTGCTTTTATGCGCGCGCTCAAGCAGGCTTGGCTGGCACCTAAAAGCAAAACCCTCCAACTTCGCTGAAGGGTTTTTGTGTGCGGAAGAGGAGATTCGAACTCCCACGCCAGTTACGGCGCTACCACCTCAAAGTAGTGCGTCTACCAATTTCGCCACCTCCGCAGGTGCATTGGCTTATGCGCTGCAAATGTAGTGATTTTCCCCGATTTTTTTCCGGGCGCATGAAGCATAAAAATCCCATGGAGGCACTCATTCCGATTTTTTCAACACCATCCTGAAGGTCGTTCCCCTTCCCAACTCGGAATTCTTCACGTACAAATGCCCGCGATGATATTGCTCAATAATTCGTTTCGACAACGACAACCCCAGTCCCCAGCCCCTTTTCTTCGTGGTAAATCCCGGCTTAAACACTCGCGAAATATTGGCCGGGCTAATTCCCTTTCCGGTATCTGATACATCAATATTGATCAGCTGAGAAGTTTCCATGATATCAATCCGGATATCTCCTTTTCCTTCCATCGCATCCAGCGCGTTTTTTAATAAATTTTCCACCACCCAATCAAATAGAGGTGCCGAAATTCTAGCTATGATCAAAGTCTGACCATTTGAATGCACACTGAAATTCACACGCCCGGGTGCGCGCTTTCGAATGTATTCCACCATTTGCCCGATCTGCTGCACTACATTGGCTTCTTCCAATTGCGGAGTGCTGCCGATCTTGCTAAATCTGTCCGACACAAGTTTCAAGCGGCTCACGTCCTTCTCCATTTCTCCAACGATTTTTTCGTTTGTTTTTTGCTCTTTCATCATTTCCACCCAGGCTTCCAGGGAAGTAAGCGGCGTGCCCAACTGATGTGCGGTTTCTTTGGCCATACCCGCCCAAACCTGGTTCTGTGTGGCTCTGTTGTTCAGTGTAATGGCATAGAGGATGATCGATATAAATAATGCAACAATTAATAATTGTACGAGGGGATAATACCTAACCTCCTGCAGCAATCGCGAATCACCATAGTAATAAAAATTCTTTCTGCCGCTACCCGGGTCCTGGTAGGGAATGGCTTCGTGCTGCGACTTAAAATCATTCAACTGATTCCGCAGGTAACCGGCATGGGAAGAAATTTTTGTCGAGTCGAGATTAATAAATGCGGTGATGCTATCCCTGTCATTCGTCTCAATGATCGGAATATCGGTATTATGTGTGATGATGGAGGATGCGAGACGTGTGTCTGCATCGGCTGGAGAGTTGAAAATAAATCGGCCCGCTTCGATCCACAGCTCCACCTTCTGGCGTTCATCCCTTTCAATCTTGTTGCCGAGATAACGTGAATAAAATATTGTACCGATAACAATGGCAATAGCGGCAAGTGCAAGTGCAGAGCGCCAGTTGAAGAATTGTCGAAGCATCCCCACAATCTAATAAAACTACTATTTTTGGCAAATAATTTTACCACATTGCATCAACCGACGGTTGCCGTTGTCATCTTGAATTGGAATGGCAGAAACTACTTAGAGAAATTCTTACCCTTTTTGCTTAATAGCAGCTATCCTCAAATGAAGGTGATCATTGCCGACAATGGGTCAACGGATGACTCACTCGGGTTCCTGGCCAAAAACTACCCCCAGCTGACGGTCCTGAAAAATCAAACGAATGAGGGGTTTGCAAGCGGTTACAATTTTGCCCTGCGACAAGTGGAGTCGGACTATTTTGTGTTGTTAAATTCAGATGTGGAAGTCACAAGAAACTGGCTTGAGCCATTGGTGGCGTTGCTGGAAAGCAATGCTGCTATCGCCGCCGCACAGCCGAAATTGCTCGATTACAACCGACGGAATTATTTTGAATATGCCGGGGGCGCCGGGGGCTGGCTTGACAAATATGGATATCCATTTTGCAAAGGCAGGATATTTGAATATTGCGAAGAAGACAAGGGGCAATACCAGCAAACGGAACCGATTTTTTGGGCGAGTGGAGCTGCCATGTTCATCAGATCGGCGGTGTTTCGGGAAATGAAGGGATTTGACGGTTATTTCTTTGCCCACCAGGAAGAGATCGATCTCTGCTGGCGTATTCAGCTTGCGGGATATATGGTATTCAGCTGCCCAACTTCGGTGGTATACCATGTTGGCGGCGGCACTTTGCCGAAGGGCAGTGCGCGGAAGATCTTCCTGAACTATAGGAATAATTTGGTGATGTTATCAAAAAACATGCGGTTGGGCGAAAAAATTTGGAAGATTCCATATCGTGTGGGGTTGGACATCATCAGTGCCCTTAAAAATCTTGTAACCGGCAATCCTGCCTATTTTTTTGCGGTGGTCAAAGGGCATTGGGCCTATCTTGGGTGGCTATTGGGAGGTTGGCGAAAGAGCATATTTGCAGCCAGCAGGGTTGGGCATCTTGAAGGGGTTTACAAGGGCAATGCAGTATGGGAATATTTTGTGCGGAAGAAGAAACTATTTTCAGAAATAATTGGGGTTAATTCTTGATTTTTGGGCAGCAGCAACTATTTTTGCAGGCAATCAAAGGATTATGCAGCACGAACAACACGAAGCTCCGCACAGTTTTAAAGATTTTGCTTTTGACTGGGTATCCTCATCTCGGTTCTTATTTTATGTGCAAGTATTCTGTATCGTAGCTTTTTTGGTGGGCGGTTCCTATGCGTTGTACAAGCATCGCTATAAAGGGAAGCCCGAAGTAGAAGTTCCCGGAAATACTTTGTACACTCCCAAGTACAAATAGGGAAATTTCCCTTTTGTATGCCATGATTTTAGCCTAGAAGTATTATCTTTGCGGCCTGATTTTGGGTTGATCTTATTATAACTGCGGAAGTAGCTCATTTGGTAGAGCACGACCTTGCCAAGGTCGGGGTGGCCGGTTCGAGCCCGGTCTTCCGCTCCAAAAAAATTCCATACGTCGCTTGCGTGTGGATTTTTTGTTTATAGAAGGATTATTTTCGCATCTCCACCCGGGTGGTGGAATTGGTAGACACGCAGGACTTAAAATCCTGTTCGCCGAAAAAGCGAGTACGGGTTCAATTCCCGTCCCGGGTACAAATTCTTTATTTTCTTTTCTGTATCTCCGTTCGACAGAACTGCTCGCATCAGGCGAAGCCGTTTGCAAAAGAAAGTTTAATTTACCTCCAATTCCCTTGCCAATTTTCCCCAGGCAGGCGCTTATCTCAACTCTATTCTTTTCGCACATCCGCACCCTCCTGAAAAAGGCAGGACAATTATTTTTTGTAGAATCTAGAAAAATCAAAAAGTATAAAACGAACATTAACCATGAAAAAATTGATCGCGATTTTGGCGACCATCCAACTCCTTATGGGATGTGGCCAAAACCAAAGCACCAACGATAAGACCGCAAAGTCAGACAGCACCCGGATTGACAGCGCGGCCATTCAAACGGCCCGGCAGGCATTCATCTTCAGTCTGCCACTCGTACTCATGGATATTACTCGTACGCAGTTCACACATTCAGGTTTTAGCGACATGGCTGCTCCGCCTAACACCTTCTATCACGTCACCGCATTTCCAGATGCAACCTTTCGCAACGTCGTAAGGCCCAATGCAGACACTTATTATTCATCTGCAATTCTGGACCTGACCCCCGAACCAGTTGTGCTTTCCGTGCCGAACACCGGCGGGCGATATTATATGATGCCCATGCTGGACGCCTATACAAATGTTTTTTCTTCGCCCGGAACCAGGACAACCGGCAATAACGCTGCAAATTTTCTTGTAACGGGCCCCGGATGGAAGGGCAATGTCCCAACAGGGCTGAAACAAATACAGTCTCCCACCAATATGGTCTGGATCATCGGAAGAACACAGGTCAATAGTAAGGAGGATGGAATGAATGTGGTGATGCCCCTTCAAAAGAAATATCATCTCGCGCCCCTCAGTTCATGGAATAAAACCTACACGCCACCTGCGCTCTCGGCGGATACTTCCGTTCCCAAAGGCGGGCCGAATGAAATTGTAATGGCGATGGCGATCGATCAATATTTTAACCGCGCGAACAGGATGATGACTGAAAATCCGCCGGCAGCCGACGATGCATCAGCGATTGCAAAATTTGCCGCGATCGGGGTGGGTCCGGGAAAGCAATTTGACCTTGCCTCATTCAATGACGCCACCAAAGAAGCGCTGAAAAAAATACCTATGGAAGTGCTGGACCAACTGAAATCAGCCATGGAAAAGCCGGCCCAGCTCCTGAACGGCTGGAGTTCCATGGGCGATAAAGTGGGAACTTACGGTACCGACTATGCGCAGAGAGCAGCCGTCTCCTATGGCGGACTAGGCGCAAACCTCAGGGAAGACGCCGTTTATTATTCCTGCGCAGTTGATTCCAATGGCAACAAATTAGAGGGAGGCAACAAATACAAGATTCACTTCGAAAAGGGACAAACTCCGCCCGCCAATGCATTTTGGTCGGTTACGATGTACGACCCTGACGGTTACATGGTAGCCAACCCCATCAACCGGAATGCAATTGGCGATCGCAGTCACTTGAGAGCAAATTCTGATGGTTCAATTGATATCTATATTCAACACGATTCGCCGGGAAAAGAAAAAGAAAGCAATTGGCTTCCAGCGCCCGCGGGTGGTTTCAACTTGCTGCTCAGGGTATATTGGCCAAAACCATCTATGATTGACGGAAGCTGGCATTGCCCCGCGGTGAAAAAGCAGTAGCCGGGAAGATTATTCATGCTCAGTAATCGTCGGAAAGCTTATGCATTATTTGCTAGCTTTTCCGTATTTTTTAATATGTCAAACCGCAAGAGACCCCTCTTCATTGGCAGGAACCGTCGTCGACACAGGCCTAACCCGGCTGTTTCATGGAGAAGTGATCGAACTTGTGGATATGAAAAGACGCGAAAGATTTGCGCAACGCGGGAACAAATGAATCAAAACGATCATTTCAAAAAAACAACTGAAGCTAACAAGCTCATCAATGAGGAATCAAATCGAATCATCACCTGGTCTCTCACGGTGATCGGCGGCTCCATACTCACCATTATCAGTTCAGGATATGTGAATCCCACAGGCCCCATTCTTTATGCTTACGCAATTTTTGCTGTGGGCTGGGTATACCTTGG